>ENA-ORBV01018081-ORBV01018081.1-microbial-mat-metagenome-genome-assembly--contig:-NODE-18081-length-10002-cov-4.903375_pt1 | contig 10002 bp, 13 predicted proteins | sample MGYA00237777_ERZ505514 | MGnify/ENA primary metagenome ERZ505514 (study PRJEB26160, sample SAMN06269048) | microbial mat metagenome | isolation source: Oligotrophic lake microbial mat | place... | reverse complement strand
GAATCATCCTGTCAAGCCGCGCCGAAAAACTGCGTGCTGGGCGTAGCCGCGGTAGGGCCGCTCGAAAGTGCGGAGTGCGCCGACGCTGCCAGCGAGGGCGGCCAGTTCCGCCTGCAGCCCGTCGCGCGGATCGACATGGAACTGCGCCAGCCAGGCGCGCAAGCCGTGGCGGAACCAACCCGGCAATTCCTCTTGGCCGCCGAAATCAACGATGTGCAGCTCGCCGCCGGGCTGCACCCAGGCCAGCGCCTGGCCCAGCGCCAGGCGCCATTCGGGGATCATCGACAGGCTGTAGGACAGGAAGATGCGCGAGAAGCCCGGCACGCCGAACAGAAGTGCTGGATCAAACCGGGTGGCGTCGGCAGAGGCGAGACGAATGCGCGGCGACAGGCCCTCGCGCGCCACCTTGGCGCCGGCCGTCTCGAGCATTACGGGCGAGATATCGATGCCGTAGAACGCCGCCTTCGGATAGGCGCACGCCGCCGCCACGAGATTGCGCGCCGTGCCGCAGCCGATCTCCAGCACCCGCCCACCCTCTGGCGGCGACAGGCGCTCGATCAGCCGGTCGCGGCCGAGCAGGTAGTATTTGCGCGTGCTGTCGTAGAGATGGCGCTGCCGCCGATAGATGCGGTCCATCAGGTTCGACATGGCGACGGTGTCGCTCACCGATCAATCCTTCAGGATATAGAGGTGGAAACCGCCGTAGATCGCCGAGCGGTCGCGTGCCGTGAAGGACTGCGAGGCGGCGGCCTCGTAGTGCCAGCGGTCGAGCAGCGCCGGATCGAGGCGGCCGTCCAGCAGCGACGGTTCGGCCGCGGTCCGGAAGATCACCCGGGCGCCCGGCCGGGCAGTACGCGTGATCTCGGTCCACAGCGCGTTCAACTGATCATCGGTCATCCAGTCCTGGGCATCGAGCAGCACGTAGCGGTCGCGCGAAGCGTCAGGACAGGAAGCGAGATATTCGGTGACCGAGCGGTTCATCACCTCGACGCGATCGGCGCGGGCGCGGACGAACTCGAACTGGTCGCGCCGCAGATAGGGCGGCAAGGGCCCCTGCCCGTCGCCGCTATAGCCGCGGCCGAAGGCCTGCCAGGCGAAGTAGTTGTCGTTGAGGCTGAAGCCGCAGGCCAGCCGCTCTACTCTTTCACGCAGGACAGCACTCATGCCGCGGCCACCGGCCAGCGCCTCGTACTGCGCCGGCGGGATGCCGAGGCCGTAGAGCGAGAGACGGTTGCCGGTCGCCCAGCGCACCGCGCGGCGATCGAACAGCGGCGCCAGCGCCGTGTCGAAGAAACGGCGCTGCTCGTCCATGGTGCGGGCGCTCAGCAGGTCGCGCAGGTCGACGCCATGGAGCCGCGCGGCGGCGTGGGCGAGGCCGATGAAGCGGCCCAGCAGGCCATGGCGATAGGCGTTGCGCGCAAAGATCGAGATTCGCCGCCGGCCCAGATGCTGCAGGCGGCGGCTCTGCCAGTAGGCACGGCTCTCGGGGTCGAGATGCGGTGCCAGCAGCCGGTCGTACGCCGCGACATTGGCCTCATCGTCAGCCGACCCGAAGAAGCGATAGAACATTTCCCATGACGGCAGGCGGCTGGCCGCCACCAGCTTCAGCCGGTTGAGCGCCACATGCGCCCGGCTGAGATCGACCGCCGTGATTCGCGCCGGCCCCGCTGTCAGGTAGGAGAGGACGTTGCAGCCGCCCGAGGCGATCGCCACGATGTGGCTGTCGGGCCCGAGCGCCAGCGCCTCGAGGTCGACTTCAGGGTCTTCCCAGATTTGGGTGTAGACGAGGCCACGGAACAACCGTTCGAAGACGTGCTCCAGAAGTCCCTCGCGGGACAGGACGCGATTGCGGCGGACCGCCTTTTTCAGGCGGACATTGCTCTCGTTTCGCGGATAGGCCAACCACACAACTCCGGCTCTACTCGACTCCCACAATGTATCCACTTCCGGTGCCAGTTTGATGACGGTGCCGGCGTCGGAGAGATTGGTGTCAGAGAGGAAAGACCGGGATTCCCATTGCACGCGCGACCATCAACAGGCGTTCATCGTAAGTGGCCAGTTCGACGGTCTGGCCACGCATGCGAAGAAACTCGATCGATGCCAGGTGGAGGGCGTCCAGAGTGCGTACTGCCATTGGAAAGGGATCGAGCACGCGCGCCAGGATCGGCGGGGCGAGTTCGACCAGAGCGACACGTCCAATCAGCGCCCGTGCCTCCTCGCCGTGGGATCGCCCCAACCCTCGGGCATGCAGCCGCGTCCATATCTCGTATTCCAACAGCCGGCTCGCGACGAGAGGCTGCTGCCACAGAGTCGGGGGAGGCGCGCGATCCTCGGCGAGCATATGTGCCAAGGCGACCGATGTATCGAGGTAGATCAACGGCCGTCGCGGTCGTCGCGCAATTCGTCCAGGATTTCGTCGAGCCGCGCGACGGGCCGGCGCGGCGGCGCTCCGCTGGCCGCCAACGGTGGTGGCGAGACCCATCCTTGGCGAACCGCATCGGCCAGCAGCGCGTCACCTGGTGTTGTGCTGCGACCGGTCGTCGGCGGAACGAGTTCGGCAACGACCTGGTTGCGGTCGGTCACCAATACCGTCTCTCCTCCGGCCGCCGCCCGGACGTACTCGCTGAGCTGGTTTTTCAAAGCCTTGATGCCGACTATCTTCATAAATCTAAAGTAGCTACGCGTAGCCACTTTGACAATCCCCAGATGATACATGCCAACTTGACTGGATGTCCGGTTAGAGGGAGTTTCAGGCCATGACCGCCCAAGGTTTCACCCTGTTCGACTCACCGATCGGCCCCTGCGGCCTCGCCTGGAGCGGCCGCGGCATCACCGGGCTGCAACTGCCGGAGAAGACGGCCGATGCCACGCGCAAGCGCGTGCAGCGGCGCTGGCCCGAGGCTGTTGAGGGCAAACCGCCCTCAGGTGTCCGCCGTGCCATCGAGCGCGTGCTGCAGCTCTTGAAGGGCGAGGCGGCCGATCTTGCCGACATACCGCTCGACCTCGAGGCGGCACCGGAATTCCACCGCAAGGTCTACGAAGTGGCCCGCACCATTCCGCCCGGCCGCACCATGACCTATGGCCAGATCGCCAGGCGCCTCGGCGTGCCGCACGAATCGCGCGAGGTCGGCCAGGCCCTCGGCCGCAATCCCGTGGCCATCATCGTGCCCTGTCACCGCGTGCTGGGCGCTGACGGCAAGATGGGCGGCTTCTCGGCCAATGGCGGCGTCTCGACCAAGCGGCGCATGCTGGAGATCGAGGGCGCTCCTGAAGTCGGCGCCGGCCCGCTGTTCGCCCCGCGATGAGCGGCTTTCCGTTCCGGCCGGCCAGCGCCGTGAGGCATCTCAAGGCAGCGGATCCGGCGCTGGCCGAAATCATCGAGACGGTCGGGCCGTTCCGCATGGAACTGAAAGCCTCGCGCAGCGTGTTCGGTGCCCTGGCCGAGGCCATCGTCTACCAGCAGCTTTCCAACAAGGCGGCGGCCACCATCTACGGCCGCGTCGAAGCGCTCTATCCACGCGCGACGGCGGGCTTCACGCCGCGCCATATCCTGGCGACGCCGGACGAGAAGCTGCGCGGCTGCGGCCTGTCGCGGGCCAAGGTGCTGGCGGTGCAGGATCTCGCGCGCCGCGTGGCCAGCGGCGAACTGCCGACGCTCGAGCAGGCGCACGACCTCGCCGACGCCGAACTGATCGAGCGGCTGATAAAAGTCCGTGGCATCGGCCGTTGGAGCGCCGAGATGTTCCTGATGTTTCGCCTGGGCCGGCCCGATGTTCTGCCGCTCGATGACTACAGCCTGCGCAGGGCTTATGCGACTGCGTTTAAGAAGCGCACGCTCCCCTCGCCGCAAGCCCTTGAAAAGGCTGGCGAGAAATGGCGGCCCTACCGCACTGTAGCGTGCTGGTATCTATGGCGGATACTAGACATAGCGTAGTCACTGTCCTCTTTTGAACAGTGTGGACGACCGGCAATGGGGCATATAGTGCGCCGGCGCGTTGTCGCGCGGAAGGGGGGTTATAATCGCCAAGAAAGCACTGCACGCCTTTGACCCCCAGGCGTTTCTCGCCACCGTGAGTCAGGGTCGCAGCGTGGCGGACTATCGCAAGGGCAGTGTCGTCTTTCAGCAGGCGAGTCCGGCCGATGCCGTATTCTATATCCAGAAGGGCAAGATCAAGATTTCCGTCGCCTCCAAGCAAGGCAAGGAAGCGGTCGTGGCACTCCTGGGACCAGGCGAGTTCTTCGGCGAGGGATGCTTGATCGGCCAGCCCCTGCGCCTGGCGACGGCCAAGGCCATGACCGACAGCGAGGTCTTGCGCGTCGGCAAGGCCGAGATGATTCGCGTACTCCACGACGAACCCTCCTTTGGCGAGCTGTTCATCGCCCATCTGCTGACCCGCAACAGCCGCGTCGAGGAGGACCTGGTCGACCAGCTCTTCAATTCGAGCGAAAAGCGGCTGGCCCGGACCCTGCTGCTGCTGGCCAACTTCGGCAAGGACGGCGGCCCGCAACCCATCACGACCCCGATGAGCCAGGAAACGCTGGCCGAGATCATCGGCACCACGCGCCCGCGCGTCAGCCATTTCATGAACAAGTTCAGGAAGTTGGGCTTCATCCACTACAACGGCCACCTGCAGATCCACAGCTCCCTGCTGAGCGTCCTGCTGCGCGACGACGCCTGAAAGAGTCACCGCGACTTCTTCGGAAGTGGTCAATAGAGGACAGACTCTCGGGAGCTCCGACTGCCACTGTGTGTCGGGCACCGAACATAGAGAAGGAGATGCTTCGCGGTGCCCGCGCAAGGGGGCCCACCATGTTGCATCTCGTCGACTCCGCCGCCTCGCCAGCCGTCTCTCAAACGGATGAAGAAACCCATCGTCTCGCGCATGTAAGGCGCTACGAGATCCTCGATACGCCGCCCGAGGTGGCGTTCGACCGCATCACGGCGATGGCCGCCGATCTCTTCGACGCGCCGATCGCCATCATCAGCTTCCTCGACCGCGACCGCCTCTGGTTCAAGTCGCACCACGGCCTTGACGAGACGGAAGTCCGCTGGGGCCAAGGCACCGCCCTCTCCACCATGCAGACGATGATCCGGAGCGAGTTCGGACCGGGCTTTTTCGCCAGCGTGCCGCTCACCACGCATGGCGGACACGACCTGGGAACGCTCTGCGTGATCGACCACGAACCGCGACAAGCCGACGAGCAACAGCTTCGCCATCTCGCGACCCTGGCCGCGCTGGTCGTGGACCGGCTGGAATTGCGCCTGACCGCCCGCCGCGCCGCCGCGCGAGCCGAGATCCTGGCCAGCGAGATCGACCACCGCGCCATGAACAGCCTGCAGCTGATCGCGAGCCTGCTGCACCTGCAGAGCCGGGCCGTGCAGGCCCCCGAGACCTCCCAACAGCTCACGATCGCCGCCAATCGCGTCCTGGCCGTGGCGCGCGTGCATCGGAATTTCTCCGCCGACGAGACCGCCGAGCGCGTCCCGATCCTGGCCTATCTGCGCCGGCTGTGCGGCGAACTCGCGGACAGTCTCGCCATCGAGATTCACGTCGAGGGAAGCGAATCCAGCGTGCCGACCAAGCAGATCCTGGCGATCGGCCTGGTGGTGAACGAGCTCACGACCAACGCCAAGAAGCACGGCGCCGGACCGATCAAGGTCACTTTCAAGCAGGGCACGCCGGGGCACTACGAGCTTTGCGTGCTCGACGAAGGCAAAGGCCTGCCGGAGGGATTCACGCTGGACGAAAAGGAAGGTGCCGGTCTCGGCATCAAGGTGGTGAAGGCGCTGGTGGCGCAACTCGAGGGCCACCTTCTCGCCACCGCCAATCCGGCCGGACGCGGCGCCTGCTTCACCGTCATCTTCCCCTACGAGACAGTGGAAGCCGACGCCATCGCGCGCCTCCAGGGGTAAAGAGCTGTTCATCCGTGCCACTGGAGTGCCGAGATGTTCCTGATGTTCCGCCTCGGCCGCCCCGACGTGCTGCCGCTCGACGACTACAGCTTGCGCAAGGCCTATACGAAGGCTTTCCGGAAGCGCGCGCAGCCCTACCGCACGGTGGCGAGCTGATACCAGTGGCGGGCGCTGGAGCAGGCGTAAACGCCGGACGATGCCAAGCCGCTACCCAAACAGGCGCTCAAGCAATTCGTCGCGGTCGACCTTCAGGTGTGAAGCGATGTCGGTGAGAATTTAAGCGAGCGTGCCGACTTTCAAAGGATCATGAGCCGGGATCGTTACATGATGCTGTTCGGTCCCATCGCAGGTCAGCCTTATGTGGCTTCCAGACTGTCGAACGACCCGATACCCAACGCGGCTGAGCGCCCTCGCCAACAATAAGCCGGAGAGATCGCGCGGCAATTTCATGCGGCGATGACTTCGTCCTTCACGAAATGCAACCGGATCAATTTGGGCGCCGTGCCGGCGTCGAAATGGCATTGCACCGCATCCCGCACGCGCGCATGCAACTCGCTTGCCGAATCGGCTTGTGTGAAAATCGACTCACCAATGGCCCGAGCCGAGTATCCACCTTCCGGTGCCTCTTCGACGACAAAGATGATCTCGGTCATTCTGCTGCTCCCGTAGCCTTTCATTATGTCAGGAAATTTGTTGCTACGCACGGTTTGCGGCGTAATGACCGCGCTCGCCACTGGAGTGACACATCAGCCGTGACATAATCGGCGCATGGCTCTTCCGTTTTCCAATACCGTCGACCGCACGCTGGAACGCCTGCGGAACGCCTTCATCGACACCGCCCGCGGCGCCCGCGAGGCGGTGGGCGCGCCGCTGCGCCCCGACCTGCCCGACGACGACATCCCGCGCCTGAAAGGCCGCATCGATGCCTGCCTGGCGGGCAAGGGCGGCGAGACGGCGCGACGCGGCCGCGCCGCCGAACTGGGGCAGGCCTACCTCTCGCTCTCGGCCGCGGGCCGCAAGAAATTCCTGCTGACGCTGGCCCACGATTACGGCCTGCCGCGCGAGGCGGCGATGGCCGCCGTCGAGCGCTGGCGCGCCGCCAAGGAGCCGGCGCGGGCCTTGCGCCGGGCGCTGGAGCCGCCGGCGGTGCGGCTGCTGCGCGAATTCGTGGGCGTGCCGCAGGGCGTGAAGTTCGTGGTCGATCTCCGCGCCGAGCTGCTGGCGCTCGGCCGCAGCGACGCCGCGGCCAAGGCGCTCAGCGAGGACTTGATCCCCCTGCTCGGCGCCTGGTTCGACGTCGGCTTCCTCGACCTGGTGCGCATCGACTGGCGGGCACCCGCCTCGCTCCTGGAAAAGCTGGTGGCCTACGAGGCCGTACACGCCATCCGGTCGTGGCGCGACCTCAAGAACCGGCTCGATTCGGACCGGCGCTGCTTTGCCTTCTTCCATCCGCGCATGCCCGAGGAACCGCTGATCTTCGTCGAAGTCGCCCTGGTGGCGGGCCTCGCCGGCAACGTGCAGCGCCTGCTCGATGCGCGTGCGGAGCACGACGCGGACGAGGCCAACACCGCGATCTTCTATTCCATCTCCAACTGCCAGCAGGGCCTGGCCGGCATCAGCTTCGGCAACTTCCTGATCAAGCGCGTGGCCAACCAGCTCACGCAGGAGATGCCGAGGGTCAAGGAGTTCGCCACCCTGTCGCCCATCCCGGGCCTGCGCCAGCACATCGACGGCCGCCTCAAGAACGAGGGTGACGACGCGCTGACCCAGGGCGAGATCGCCTCGCTGCTGCCGGTGATCGGCGAGGCTCGCGGCGCGGCGGCGGTGCGCAAACTGCTCGACCAGCCGAGCTGGTGGGAAGTACCGGCGATCAACAAGGCGCTCCGGCCCATCCTGTCGCGGCTGGCCGCGCATTTCCTGATGACGGCCGACGACAAAGGCCGGGCACTCGACCGCGTGGCGCATTTCCATCTCGGCAACGGCGCCATCGTCGAGCGCATCAACTGGCTGGCCGACGTCAGCGCCAACGGTTTCAAGCAGTCCTACGCCATGATGGTGAACTACCGCTACAAGCTGGGCGACGTCGACGCCAACCACGAGGCCTATTCGAACGGCCGGATCGTGGCCAGCCGCGAAGTCCGCGCGGCGAAGGGGTGAAAGGCCTCACCACCAACACAGTCGCTGAGGAGCATCGCGCGGCGATGCGTCTCGAAGAGTGGGCACGAGCACGTTGGTTGCCCATCCTTCGAGACGCGGCCTGCGGCCGCTCCTCAGGATGAGGTTTTCTATTTATTCAAATGGTTGAGTTTCAGGCCCGGGCGCGGCCATTCGAAGCTCACCAGCTTGCCGGTCATGGAGAGCGTGGCGAAAGCGGTACGCAAGTCTTTGCCGCCGAAGCAGACGTTGGTGACCATCGGGTCGGGTAGCTTGTACTGGGTCACGGATTGCCCGTCGGGCGAAATGTCTGAGACGGCGCCAGCGATCAGGCTGGCGACGCAGATGTGGCCGGCCGAATCGACAGCCAGCGAATCGAACATCTGGTAGCCGCCGAGGCCCGCGATCACGCGGCCTTTCTCGCCGCGATAGGGGCCGTTGGCGTCCTTGATGGTGCCGGGCGCCGAGAGATCGAAGGCCCAGCAGCGCGCCGTCGGCGTCTCCACGACATAGAGCGTCTTCTCGTCCGGCGAGAGGCCACAGCCGTTCGGACGTTCGAGCGGAAACACCTTCTGCTCGATCCTAGAGCCGTCGGCTTTTGCGTAGTAGACGGCGCCGCGGTCGTTGTCGTACTCGCGCGTCTTGCCGAGGTCGGTGAACCAGAAACCGCCGGCATTGTCGAACACCAGGTCGTTGGGGCCGTTCAGCTTGCGGCCGTCGCACGAGTCGTAAAGCGTCTCGACCTTGCCGCTCTCGGGATCGACGGTCTGGATCGAGCCGCCCTTGTACGAGGCCGGCTGGGTGCCGGGGAACAGCCGCCCGTCGGGCCGCTTGATCCAGTTGAAGCCACCGTTGTTGGCGACATAGATCTTCCCGCCGGGGCCGACCGCGGCGCCGTTGGGGCCGCCCGGCATCTTGGCCACGATGTGCTGCTTGCCGTCGGGCATGACGCGGGTCAGCGTCTCGCGCGCGATCTCGACCAGGATTACCGAGCCGTCGGGCATGGCGATGGGGCCCTCGGGGAACTGCAGGCCCGAGGTGATTTCCTTGTGCGGCGTGGTCATGGTCGTTTCCCTATTTTCCCTTGAACGCGGGCTTGCGCTTGCCGAGGAAGGCCGTGACGCCCTCCCTGAAGTCGTCGCTGCGGCCGAGCTCACGCTGGTAATCGCGCTCGACGTCGAGCTGCGCCGACAGATCGTTGGCGCTGGATTGGGCGAGCGCACCCTTTATACGAGCCAGAGCCATCGTCGGCCCGTCGGCGAGCTTGCGCGCGATCTCGGTGGCCGTGGCCATCAGGACGGCATCGTCGACGACGTCCCAGATCAGGCCCCATTCCCTGGCCTTCTCGGCCGGGATCTGCGGCGCCAGCATGGCGAGTGCGCGGGCGCGCTGGTCGCCCACCAGGCGCGGCAGGAACCAGGTGCTGCCGCCGTCGGGCAGCAGACCGATGCGGGCGAAGGCTTGCAGGAACGAGGCGGATTTTCCCGCGATGGCGATGTCGGAGGCGAGCGCGAAGCTCATGCCGACGCCCGCCGCCACGCCGTTCACCGCCGAGACGATCGGCTTGGGGATGGAGCGCATCAGGCGGATCACGGGATTGAAGTATTTGTCGAGGGCCGCGCCCGAGTCGGCGGTGGCGCTGGCCTCGCGGTCGGGATCGGCGAGGTCGGCGCCGGCGCAGAAGCCGCGGCCCGCACCGGTCAGCAGCACCGCCCGCACCGAGGTGTCGGCGGCCAGCTCCTCCCAGCAGGTTTTTATCTCGGCGATCATCTTGCGCGAGACGGCGTTGAGCTTGTCCGGCGCGTTCAGCGTCAGGGTGGCGAGGCCATTGTCCCTGGCGAGCAAGATGGTGTTGTAGGTCATCTGTCTCTTATACACATCTCCGAGCCCACGAGACTAAGGCGAATCTCGTATGCCGTCTTCTGCTTGAAAAA
>ENA-ORBV01018080-ORBV01018080.1-microbial-mat-metagenome-genome-assembly--contig:-NODE-18080-length-10003-cov-6.554000_pt1 | contig 10003 bp, 9 predicted proteins | sample MGYA00237777_ERZ505514 | MGnify/ENA primary metagenome ERZ505514 (study PRJEB26160, sample SAMN06269048) | microbial mat metagenome | isolation source: Oligotrophic lake microbial mat | place... | reverse complement strand
ACAAAAGGGGTCGCAAGCGCTTCGCTGACCATCACGGGTTCGGCCACCGGCTGCGCTTTCGCAGGCAACGGCTGGTAGTGTTTGATGAATTCCTTGACCCTCGGATACACCATTTCTCGCCAGCGACGGCCCGAAAAAATGCCGTAGTGACCGGCGCCCTTGACCTCGAAGTGGCGCTGGCGGGAATTCGGTACACCGCTGCAGATGGCGTGCACGGCTTCGGTCTGACCCGAGCCCGAAATGTCGTCGAGTTCACCCTCGATGGAAAAAAGCGCCGTGTCCTTGATGTCTTGCGGGCGCACGCGCTCAAGTATGCCGTCCTTGTTCCGGATATCCCAGGTGCCCTTGACCAGGCTGAAATCCTGAAACACGACCTTGATGGTGTCGAGATAGTAGTCGGCGTCCATATCGAGCACGGCGTTGTACTCGTCATAGAACTTGCGATGGGCGTCGGTGCTCGCGTCGTCACCCTTGATCAGGTCCTGAAAATAGTCGTAATGGCTCTTGGCGTGGTTGCTCGGATTCATCGCCAGGAAGCCGGAGTGTTGCAGAAACCCAGGATAGACCCGTCGCCCGGCACCCAGGAAGCCGCTGGGCACGCGGTAGATGACGTTGCTTTCGAACCAGTTGTGGCTCTTGTTCGTGGCCAGGTCATTGACCGAGGTCGGTGAATTGCGGGCGTCAATCGGTCCGCCCATCATCGTCATCGTCAACGGCTGCAATTCGCCGCGGGTCGCCATCAGCGACACCGCAGCCAGCACCGGCACCGTCGGCTGACAGACACTCATGACGTGGCAGTTGCCGTAAATTTTCTGCAGATGGCGAATGAAGTCCTGCACGTAATTGACGTAGTCGTCCAGGTGGAATTCACCTTCGGACAAGGGCACGTTGCGGGCGTTTTTCCAGTCGGTGATGTAGACCTTGTGGTCCTTGAGCATGGTCTGAACTGTGTCGCGCAACAAGGTCGAATGGTGACCCGACAGGGGCGCCACCACCAGCACTGCGGGTTGGCCCTTGAGGGTGTCGAGAGTTTTTAGATCGTCGCTGAACCGCTTGAATCGCCTCAGATCGCAAAATGGCCGCGACACTTCGATTCGTTCGTGAATCGCGACGGCAACGCCTGCGACATCTACTGTACGGATGCCGAACTCCGGCTTTTCATAGTCGCGCAACAAACGGTGCATGAGGTCGAAACCGGCCGCTGTGCGCTGCGAGAAAGGCACCTGTCCAAACGTCGACAAAGGATTGGAGTACACCTTCGCCGCCACCTTGGCCAAATCGGAAAACGGCTCCATCATGGAGCGTTGGGTTTCGTACAGTTGGTACAACATGTCTTCGGTGCCTCGTGATAAATTGCTGCAGTGCAATATAACAGCACCACGCGCTTGTTGTTGGAGTGACGACCCAAGCTGCGATCTTACTTGCGCCGAGCGTGCCGTACGATGCTCTAAACTTGCGGACATAGCCCAAGGAAATATCCAGCGCATGAGTGTTCAGACGACCGTCGTGTTTGCAGACCTTATGGGAAGCACCGGGGTTTTCGAAACCATCGGCAGTGCCCGTGGGTCGCGCGTCGTCACCCAGATGACGCAATGGATCTCGGCAATATGCGTGCAGCATCGTGGGCAGGTCATCAAGACACTGGGTGACGGTGTCTTGGCGGTGTTCCCGCACGCGCCCGATGCCATCGACGCCGTTGTGCAGATGCAACGCGATCACCAGAAGCGGTTGATCAGCTCTTCGCCTGCGGCGCGCTTGCCGATCCGGATCGGCGTTGCGCGCGGCGAGGTGGAGTTCATCGATGAGGACTGCTACGGCGACGCCGTCAATGTGGCCTCGCGGCTCAGCGATTTGTCCGGTCCGCACCAGATCTGGGTCAATCTGCTTTCACTTGAACAATCGAGCGAGACCGACGGCGTGCGCTTTCGCCCATTGGGGCCGATCGCGATTCGGGGCAGGGCGGAAGCCTGCCAGGCGTTTCAGGTGGAATGGCACGAGAACCTGAGCAGTGACCTGATGACGATGCAGGCGAGCATCGATTCGCAGCAAGACCAACTTGACAAGGCGGTGCTGGGCGGCGAAGTCGAGTTGTCCTGGCTGGATGTGCGCAAACGGTTCCGATCTTCGCAACTGCCGATACATGTCGGGCGGGTGAGCCAGGCGGAGTTTGTCGTCAACGATCCTCGCGTCTCGCGTGCCCACGCCCGCCTGGACTGGCGCAGCGGCAGCATCTTGCTGGTGGACGTCAGTACCTACGGCAGCTGGGTCCGGTTTTCCGGCGGCAGCGGCGGCTCCGATCTGTTGCTGCGGCGCGAAGAGTGCGTCCTGCACGGACACGGAGAAATTGCGCTGGGCGCTTCGTTTGCAGATCCAAGCGTGCCAACCGTGAAGTTCTCGATTTCCTGATTTCAATTTCCTGATTTCACGGATTTACATCTGCGTCGGATTCATCGTGACTTTACATAATACTCATCGTATAAATCAGAATGGCAAAGTGAAACAAGGTCGCCACCCCCGCAAAACCGCAGCTATCGGACGCATCTGCGCTTTATCCGCCGCTCCACGGACGTCGGCTGCGGCCTACCATTTCCCTTTCGGTTGTCTGGCGCGCACGAACGCCGCAATGATTTCAGCCGAATCGGCTCGGTTATTGCGCTGGGCAAAATCGATAGCCGACAAGCCTTGCGTATTTTTCAGCAGCGGATCGGCGCCGGCCTCCAACAACAATTTGACGGCCGAGGGAGTGCCGTAAAAGGCGGCCATCATCAAGGGTGTCGTGCCATTGGGTGACGCTGCGTCGATGTAGGCGTTCTGGTCCAGCAGAAAAGTCATGATGTCCAGATGGCCACGCGTCGACGCATAGTGCAAAGGCGCCCAACCCGGTTTGTTGACATCTGCCCCCAAGGCGACGAGGCGCCGGGCCAAGTCCTTTTCACCGTCCAGTGCGGCCAGCATCAGCGGGCTCTCATCGGCTTTGTTGCGCGGCTCGACATTGATCTTGTTCCAGCCCAGCAGTGCACCAGCCGCCTTCATGGACTTGCTACGCATTGCCAGGTGCAGCGCATGTTGTCCGTCCGGATCCCGGACATTGGCATCGAAGCCGCGCGCGATCAGCGCCGAAACGGAACCCGCATCATCCGATCGGACGGCAGCGAAGAAGTCCTCATACGATCCAGCGTGAGCGACAGAAAATCCATATAAAACAATTAGATATACGAACTTTTTAACGTATTTTGTCATGTTGCGATTACCTCTGATCCAAGCTGCATGTATCTGCTTCACACCCCTACCCCTCTAAATAGCCGCTCGAAATTGCGGCTGGTGACCTCACCGATGTGCTCAACACCACAATTTTTCACCGTGGCGAGTTGTTGCGCAACATAGGGCACATACGAGGGATTGTTGAGCTTGCCGCGGTAAGGAACCGGGGCCAAATAGGGACTGTCGGTTTCTATCAGCAGACGGTCCATCGGCACGAACGCGGCCACCTCGCGCAGATCCTGGGCATTCTTGAACGTGACGATACCCGAGAACGAGATGTAAAAACCCATGTCCAAGGCGGCGCGGGCAACCTCCATGGTTTCCGTGAAGCAGTGGAACACCCCCCGCGCCGTGCCAAGACCAGCGCTGAAGCCCTCTTCCCGCAAAATGCCCAGGCTGTCGTCCGATGCACTTCGTGTGTGGATCACCAGCGGCAGATCCAGCGCCCGCGCGGCCCGGATATGGACGCGATAACGGTCGCGTTGCCACTCCATCGCTTGCAACGTGCGGCCGTTCAGCCGGTAATAGTCGAGACCGGTTTCGCCAATGGCGACGACGCGCGGCAAGCGACCGCCGCGCAGCAGATCGTCCACCGTGGGCTCGGTCACACCTTCGTTGTCGGGATGTACACCAATGCTGGCCCAGAAATTGTCGTGCGCCATCGCCAGCGCGTGCACCTGCGCGAATTCCTCCAGCGTCGTACAGATGCACAGGGCTCGGTCCACCCTGGCCTGCACCATCGCACTGCGAATCCGTTCGATGTCCCCGGCAAGTTCGGGAAAGCTCAGGTGGCAGTGGGAGTCGGTGAACATGCAATCGGAAACTGGGTTGGTCGGCCATTCGCCGCCGGCGCGGATACTGCGGCCGGGCCCGTCCACCTTCAAATGGTCTGGGTTGGGCGATCGGAGCCTATCGCTGCCCCGAGAATTTCTTCGATCTTGATCTTGAGTAAGCGCGACTTTTCGTCTCTCGGAAACTGGATGCCAACACCCTGGGTCCGGTTGCCAGCCGCCTTGGCGGGCGTGACCCAGGCCACCTTGCCGGCAACCGGATAGCGCTGCGGATCGTCGGGAAGCGACAACAAGACGTAGATATCGTCCCCCAGTTTGTATTCGCGCGCGGTCGGGATGAAGATGCCGCCTTCGGCAAAAAGCGGAATATACGCCGCGTAAAGCGCGGCCTTTTCCTTGATGGCCAACTGAATGACGCTCGGGCGTGGAGATGTGGGCGAAGTACTCATGGACGCAAGATCAATGCCTTGAGTTTAGGGCGTTTTTCGCTTGGCTCAGAAGGGCTTCGTGCATCAGCCCGGGATTGAAGGGATGTTCCATCGTTCGCATCGCTTGAGCCAGGTCCCGACCCCACTGGCTCAACACATCGAATCGGGCGGGTTGCGGCAGATCCTTGGCCAGAAAAAATCGCGGTGCCGCCCCTTGCTGGTGCAACTGCATGTCGTGACAGACCTTGAGCAGGGTGACGACAATCTCCGGTGGACCCCAGCCCTGCATCGCGCGGCTGTCCCCGCGCTGCAAGGCCTTGGGCAGCTTGGCCCAGTCGGCTGCATCCAGATTGCTGCGTGCCAGGGCCAAGGCGTCGTCCGGGCGCCCGCCGGCGGCCAGCAACCAGGTTGTTGCCTGCGTGGATTCGAGGCCGTGGGCGGCGAACCAGGGCATCAGCTCCTGGGTTTCAGGCCAGACCATTGCGTGCGACAGGCAGCGGCTGCGGATGGTCGGCAGCAACTGCTGGGCGGCCTCGCTCGCCAGCACGAACTTCATGTCGCCCGCCGGCTCCTCCAGCGTCTTGAGCAGGCCATTGGCGCTGATCGCGTTCATGCGTTCGGCCGGATACACCAATACCGCTTTGCCACGTCCACTGCCACTGGTGCGTTGCGCAAATTCGATCGCATCGCGCAGCGCATCGATGCGAATCTCCTTGCTGGGCTTGCGCTTCTTGTCGTCGAGTTCCTTTTGTGCCTTTTCACCCAGCGGCCATTGCAGCTCCAGCATGATGGTCTCGGGCATCAGCACAAACAGATCGGCGTTCGTGCGAACGTCGATTGCGTGGCAACTACCGCAGGTTCCACAGGCCCCTTGTGCCGATGGTCGCTCGCACAGCCAGGCCCGCACCATCTCGAGCGCAAGCGCATATTGACCCAAGCCGGAAGGACCATGCAGTAGCCAGGCATGCCCGCGCTGGGCCAGCAGCTGGGCCAGTTGCCGGTCCAACCAGGGAGCGCGGGGCTTCTCGCTCACACCAGCCACCCGCGGGATAACACGGCAGCAACGACCTGCTCCCAGACCTGGGATCGCGGCGCCGCCGCGTCGATCCGGACAAATCGACCGGCCGCGTTGGCTGCTCGTCCAACATAAGCGTGCTGCACACGCTCAAAAAACGCTGACTCCCGCGCTTCGAAGCGGTCGGGGGAGCGGGCATGGGCCAGTCTCAAGGCCGCCTGCTCCGGGGGTAGGTCAAACCACAATGTCAGGTCCGGCTGCAGCAAGCCGCCCTCACCTGCATCGCATGAGCCCTGAACCCAGCGTTCGAGCTGGGTAAGTACCGTTACATCGAGTCCATGCCCGCCACCCTGGTAGGCAAAGCTGGAATCGCTGAACCGATCGCTCAGAATCACCTCTGCGCGCAACAGCGCTGGCCGAATCAGGCGCCGCACATGGTCGTGGCGCGCCGCAAATACCAGCAAGGCCTCGGTCAAGCCATCCATGGGCTCGGTCAGTACCAGTTTGCGCAGCTGCTCTGCCAACACCGTTCCCCCGGGCTCGCGCGTCACGGTCACCGACCGGCCATGCTGCCTGAACAATTCGGCCAGAGGCTCGATATGGCTGGACTTGCCGGCCCCGTCGATGCCTTCAAAACTGATGAATACGCCAGTGGACACGGTCATTTCAGGGCTTGCGCTGGAACTTGTTGACCGCGCGATTGTGCTCGTCCAGATTGGCACTGAATTGGCTCGTTCCGTCCCCACGGGCCACGAAATACAGCGCCTTGGTTGCCTCCGGTGCGACTGCGGCCAGCAGCGCTTCGCGCCCCGGCATCGCAATCGGCGTAGGCGGGAGTCCGGCGCGGGTATAGGTATTCCATGGCGTGTCGGTCTGCAGGTCCTTCTTGCGAAGATTGCCATCGAAACGCTCACCCATGCCATAAATGACGGTCGGATCGGTCTGAAGCATCATGCCGATGCGCAGCCGGTTGTTGAAAACGCCAGCGATCAATCCGCGATCAACATCCCGGCCGGTCTCTTTTTCGACGATGCTGGCCAATATCAGCGCCTGCTCCGGCGTCTGCAACGGGGAATCGGGCGCCTTGTGTTTCCAGGCCGCCTGCAAATGGCGATCCATGGTGCGCAACGCCAGAGCCAACAGCTTCAGGTCGCTCGACCCCTTTGCATAGCTATAGGTATCCGGGAAAAACCGCCCTTCCGGATGTTGTCCGGCGCGGCCGAGTTTCTCCATGACCGCTGCGTCGCTCAGGCCTGTCGTATCGGATCGCAAGTGTGGCGATTGGGACAAGGCGTCGCGCAGTTGCCTGAAGGTCCAGCCCTCGACCAGGGTCAAGGACTGCAGCGACTCCTCGCCGCGCACCAGCTTGCCCAGCAGACTGCGTGGCGTGGTGCCACGCTCGATCTCGTAGCTGCCGGCGCGAATTTGCCGGGCCTTGCCGGACACGCGAAACCAGGCATACAGAAGTTGTGGTGAAACATCGACACCGGAGTGCGCAATCGTGTTGGCCACGCCACGGGCGCTGGTTCTCGGTTCGATCGACAGGTCCACGGACTCGGTCGCCAAAACCAGCGGCTGCTCCAGCCACCAGGTCGCGGCCGCAAACGCGGCGACGCCGAGCAGGACAAGAAACAGCAGAAAACGTCGCACAGCCCGGGAGTCTCGAAGTTATTGAGAGACGATGATAATTGACTGCATGAACACAATTGACGGCATAACCCTTTTGCCCCATCTCGGCGTGATCCGTGTCGACGGTGCAGACGCCGCGTCGTTCCTGCAGGGCCAACTGACGCAGGACTTCGCGCTGCTCGGGCATTCAGAGGCCCGGCTCGCTGCATTTTGTTCGGCCAAGGGGCGGGTCCAGGCCACGTTCATCGGCTTCAAGCGCGCGCCACAGGAAATCCTTCTTGTTTGCAGTCTGGACCTGCTGGCGGCAGTGCTCAAGCGTCTGTCCATGTTCGTGCTGCGCGCCAAGGCCAAACTGACCGATGCCAGCGGCGAATTCCAGCTTAGGGGTGTGGCCGGCCCCGCCCTGTCCCAACTAACCGAGCCCGCCAAACCCTGGAGCAAACGCGACCTGGGTGCGGCGAACCTGATTCACCTGTATCCGGCCGACGGCATCGAGCGGGCGCTGTGGGTCGCACCCGTTGGCGAACCCGTTCCGGCTGGGGACGCCATCGATACCGACCGCTGGTTATTGGCAGAGGTACATGCCGGCGTTGCCACCATCGGCGCAGCCCTGGTCGACGCCTTTGTGCCACAGATGCTCAATTACGAATCCATCGGTGGCGTCAACTTCAAGAAGGGTTGTTACCCTGGCCAGGAAGTCGTCGCTCGCAGCCAGTTCCGCGGCGTCTTGAAGCGGCGGGCCGTGCTGGCCCACTGCGATGCGCCGATGGCAGCGGCGCAAGAGGTTTACCAGCGTGATGATGGAGCGCAGCCCTGCGGCACCATCGTCCAGGCGGCCCGCACGGCAGATGGCGGATGGGATGCGATCGTGTCAGGACAGGTCAGCGCACTGCAATCGGGTGCCGTGCATCTTGGCGCCGCAGATGGCCCGGAGCTGCTGGTGCGGGCCATGCCCTACCCGTTGCTCGACGATATCTGAGCCTGCGAGCCGCCTCGCACAACCGCCTCAAACAGAGCCCGAAACGGCGCCAAGCCTGCGCGCCATGTCGATATGTGGCACGCCGGCTTCGACATAAGGTTCACCGATGGGCACGAAGCCGAGGTGGGTATAAAAACCTTCCGCGCTGCATTGGGACTGCAGAATGACCCGTGTGTCGCCGCGTTCGGCGGCGATCTGCATCAGCGTTTGCATGACTACCCGACCGAATCCGGTCGAACGCATGGTCCGGCTGACGGCGACGCGGGAAATGCGGGCCAGGGCCGGGCCCTCCTGTAGCAAGCGGCCGGTGGCCAACGGCGTACCCAGGCGGTTGCGCAGTAGCGCATGCACCGCGGCGTTGTCTGCAGCGTCGTGTTCCAGGCCATGGGCGATCTGCAACTCGTCGACAAACACGGCGCGTCTGAGTGCCGCGGCCTGGGGGCCGAGGTCGGCCCAACTGCCGAGCCGAATGTCGATCGGCGACGCGCCGGCCTCGTGGGCCTGCAGCATATCGCGCAAGATGTCGGGCACCGGTTTGGACTTCTGCGTCGCCGGGTCGGCAAACACGTAGACCAGTTCCGCAGACACCAGCAAGCGGTCGTTCAGAAAGATGCCGCACTGGAAGTCCATCGATGACCTTCCGATCCGTGCACACTGGATTCCCACGTCCAGCAGATCGTCCAGCCGTGCCGAACCTTCGTATTGCAGCGTCGACTTCTTGACATATACGTCGCCACCCAGCATCTCGGGGATCATCTCGTACGGCACAGCCAAGGCGCGCCAGTATTCGGTGAACGCGGTGTCGATGTACATGAGGTAGTGCGGATTGAAGACGATGCGTTGCTGATCCACTTCGGCCCAGCGCACGCGCAGGCGGTGTATCAGTCGAAATTGGCTTCGAACGGGAAGTGTCATGTCAGCGAACGCAGAGTGCGCAGAGGTCGTTTCATGTCAACCATCCTGGAATACGGGCCGCCGACGCCACTGTCGGCAGGACACCAGCCAGGTCGATCCGGGCACCGCTTCGTCCATTGTCTGCACGAGAGCGCGATGCGAATGTTTCTTGTTATACAGTGCAACCTCGATCCTACACCGGACCTTTTTCCCATGGCATTGATCTACTACATCACCCAGATCCAGTTCGAGTTCGGAGCCAGTGCGCTGCTGCGCCAGGAATGCGAGCGCATCGGCATCACCCGTCCCTTGATCGTCACCGATCAAGGAATCAAGGCGGCCGGCATCCTGAGCAAGGTGCTCGATGCGATTCCCGCGATGGAAAAGGCGGTTTTCGACCAGACACCGTCGAACCCGACGGAATCGGCTGTGCGTGCGGCAACCAACATCTTTCATGACCAGCATTGCGACGGCCTGATTGCGCTTGGCGGTGGTTCGGCCATCGACTGCGCCAAGGGTGTGGCGATCGCTGCGCGCCATGAAGGCGCGCTCAAGACCTATGCCACGATCGAAGGCGGGTCTGCGCTGATCACCGACCGCTGCGTGCCGCTGATAGCAATGCCGACCACGAGCGGAACCGGCAGTGAAGTGGCGCGCGGCGCGATCCTGATTCTGGACGACGGTCGCAAGCTGGGTTTCCACTCCTGGCACCTCGTCCCGCGGGTTGCGATCTGCGATCCGGAGCTGACACTGGGTCTCCCGCCACGGTTGACGGCCGCCACCGGCATGGATGCGGTGGCCCACTGTATGGAAACCTTCATGGCGCCGGCGTTCAATCCGCCGGCCGACGGGATCGCGCTCGACGGACTCGAGCGGGCCTGGGCCTTCATCGAACTGGCGACGCGCGACGGCAGCAACCGCGAAGCACGCCTGAACATGATGAGTGCGTCGATGCAGGGGGCGATGGCGTTCCAGAAAGGCCTTGGCTGCGTGCATTCGCTCAGCC
>ENA-ORBV01018079-ORBV01018079.1-microbial-mat-metagenome-genome-assembly--contig:-NODE-18079-length-10003-cov-7.615958_pt1 | contig 10003 bp, 9 predicted proteins | sample MGYA00237777_ERZ505514 | MGnify/ENA primary metagenome ERZ505514 (study PRJEB26160, sample SAMN06269048) | microbial mat metagenome | isolation source: Oligotrophic lake microbial mat | place... | reverse complement strand
GTGTATAAGAGACAGACGTTACAATGTGTGATGCCGAACAAACGGCGGTTAGACACTAACCCTAAACAACAAAGGTCATTCGTCAATAGGTTATTTTTGTACTTGGAGTAGTGCCCAATCGAAACGGGGCTGTCTCTATCTACTAGTAGAGCTTACTCGTACATGTAGTAGAGTAGCAATTACGTCGTGCTGTAAGTACTGGTAGTAGTAGAAAAGTAGCTCTGGCTAGCCAGCTAACTAGTATCCCAAGCTTGTTACAGTAGCGAGATTTACTGTACAACGGAGGCCCATGGAGTGGCATATTGATGAAAAAGCTATCAAGTTGAGCTTCCAGTAACTAGCTAGTTCGAGTCTACAAATAATCATTGAAAAGGCTCCTAGAGTAGTTTGACAATTATTATCGGTAAAGCAAAATCTAATCATGAAAAAGCGTCTTCTCTGCCCATTCGGCGCTATTGAGCAATTCGTCTGTAATTTTGTCCATGAGACTTTTCTTTTGAGCATATTGCTCTCGTTCCGCTTGCTTCCTGGGTCCTTTCCCCTTCGGATTCTCGGGGCTGTCATTGTTCTTTCCATACTGATCCAAGCGGCCACCCCAACGTCGGGCAAAATTTGCCAGCTTACCTCTCTTTTTGGCGGCCAAATGTGCCGATCCTGCCGCGGCAATAATTCCTAGAATCGGTCCACCAAGGAGAAACCCGGCGACGCCGAAGACCGCGACGGCACCATTGACCTGGCCGCGACTTGCCAATTCAAATTCCGAAGAGTTGTCGACTGATGCTGGATCGTTATTACTCGTCTCGGGATATCTGTCATTGGCTGCAGGAATTATTTGTGTTGTACTGATGCCATTGTCACTATCTTCTTCTAGTCGCAAGGATGATGATTCGTCGACTGGTTCTGTGAGGAGCGGCTGCAGAAGAACATATTCTGCCTCTCCAGGAGTTTTAGCATTGTAGCTGGAAGAATCTTGGTTGAGCATTTTGGCTTTCGATATTTCTCTCTCTGAGCGAATGGTCTTTTGCGTTGTTTTCTTTGGGCACGGTGGATCTATCAAGTTTCAGTTTGTACTTTATGAGCTACAACGACCCCAGCTCAAAAGCTTGGTTCCGTGGTTGCCCCATTTCGTCCCGGGCCAATACCGTGCGAAAACACCACGATTTGAACCACGACTAAATCCCGTTCGCGATTATTCTCGCACCGGATCCAAGTCGTATGTGGGGTTTCTGACTCAAAAGTTCCAACTCTAATACAGTGCTGTAGCATGGGCAAGAATGCACAGCTAATGATGCAGTAACAGCTACCTGGTAGTAGAGCATACATATCTGTTGAATCCGTGGTTACATAGTATCTAAAACACTTGCTACCACATGGAAACTAACAAACAAAATGATATCACATCAGAGTTGAATCATGCCATGGAAGGTTGTGGATTTCATGCTCACAACAAGTGCATGTCTTGTTCCAAGGCTATGCAATCCAATGCGTGGAGTGTCCACTCAAAGTGAAGTATTCAGAAAGCTTGGATATCTAAACTGAACCATGCACAGTCCTGTTCAAGCAGGAATGGGACTAAATAGATCTCATCTGGTTTCACTTCTTGTCATCGCAGTTCGAGAAAAATCCATCACCCAACATTTCTGCATATGATGCTGTAGCCACAGGTACCATTTATGCATGTTCTGCAGTTGCAGGGCAAGGGTTCAAAGTCTTGGGATGTTATGCTGACATTAAGTTTCCTAGATAGATCCTCTTGAAAGATCTCTTTAAGGTTGGTGAATCGGTGGTGCACTAGGACATAGATAGAGACTCTCAGCCATGGAAGGTTAAACTTGGTTTTGATTCTTTTGATGATTGTATGCCTGGACATGTTTTGACCAGAGTTTGGAGTGTCCAATGCAGAAGTAGATGGTTCTTTGCCTCTTTCATTTGGTTGAATGATTTGGCTTTTTCATTGCATTCAGTTGTTGTTGTTGTTCGTTTAGCATTGGAATCTGTTTGTTGACAAGACCGGTTTTGTCGCAAACTACTTGAGTATGTCATCATAAGATAGTTTGTTGTTGAATGTTGATATGCCATCATCACTGCATAAGTCACAACATTTGGTTTTCTTTAAGTCTGATTTGGTGTTGTCTAGAATGCAGGCTTGTGCTAAACCCTTTCTCATTGTGGTCTCTGTCACCATCACACTTATTCCGCTTGTCCATAAAATTAAGTTGTGTTGACTGTATTCCAAACTTCATTAGATCTAGTAGACAGTGTTCATTGTTGAATTGGTCTTTTTCTAGTGGGTGCTTGAAAAAGTGTTTGACTGTTTTTCTCACTAGTGGCAGTGTCACTTATGGGTAGAATTCTTTGGCATCTAAGAGTTATCACAAGCTAATCCTTGATTCTCAAGTTGGCCTTTGAGATCAGAAGCTTGGATTATTGTTTTTGGCATGCCGTCTACTTTGTTGTTGTCTAGGATTGCTTTGATCCCCAGGTAGCCAATCTTTGGGAAGCCTTAAGTGAGGCGGGTGGTGCATGGGGCTACTAACCTGGTAGGGAAGCTTCCTGTTGGTCAGTGTCTTTGCGGTCCTTGATTAGCAACTTGGGGGGTGAGATGGCTTTGATATTAATGTTCTGTTTTACGAAGCCTCTTAACTGTCTGAAAGGACTCCTAGTTTTGTTTTGTCATTTAGGATCCATTTTTTTCAGTGCTTTGATTTTTTATGAGTTTACCTCTATGAACTTCTTTGACATTTTGGTGGTCAGCTACCCATTGGAAGTAGTTGGATTTGGACACTGTTCTGAATGAATCGGTTTTGTCAGTTGGGACTACCAATAGGTCTTCATGGTTTTTTATTCTGTGTTGTAGGCTCTTGGTTTCATGGGATTTGTTGTTGTGTCCTCGTTTTGGCTTCAACATTGTCACATGCTTGTTTATGCACTGCAGTTCCTCTTCAAGTTGTAGGAGGAATCCTTTGGTTTCATCATCTGTTCTGGGAGCTGAGAGGTTGGTCTTGGTTGGTCAAAGGTTCAGTTAATGCAGTGCTCAGCCCACGTTTGTGTGGTTGTTGTTGCTCTTCTTCTTTTTTGAATTGCAGGCAATGTCTTGATTGTTATGGTTTTCTCTATCTTTCTCTTCTTGCACTAGTAGCTGTTTGAGGAAGACATTCCACCTTGCTGGATCTTTGAGTCTATGGAGTCGGTTGATTACATCTGAGAGAATATCTTCTCCAGTTGGTTCTGGAACAAACTTCTCGCTAATTCCACCCATCTAACATTGTACTCTGCAAGTGCTTCTAATGCAGCAGCTAATCCTACTCCCTTTGTAAGCATGGAGAGGTTATTTTGATTTGTTGTTGCTGTACGGATCAGTTGCACCCTTCAAGTTAGCTTCATTAGCTGCTTTATTGGTATCAGATGTCTCTTTAATGTTAGTCTTATCTCGTGAATGAGTAATCTAGTCGTTCTAGTGTCTTCAGTTATGGTGGTCACACCCAAATAAGTCCACCTCATTGGAGGATCAAATGTTGTTATTAGTTCAAGAATATTTGCTCAATGTTGAGACAAACATTGTTAACAGACAACCTCCAATGCATGTCTCATGGCATCATCAATGTCTACTAGTAAGTAGCCAGTCATACTTTCATTAACCTATGATTATAAAATTAAAAAACTGCATCATTTTTTGTCACAGTGCATCTTCTATCTAAAATATCAGCATTCATTTGCAAAATAAGACCACTAGAGCTGTGCATACCTCATATTAAGCTCAGATTCTAGTAATGGTAGAACTTCTTCAGCTTTCCTTGTGTTGCTAGACAAAAATCAGATTGCTGTGTTGTTGCTGCTAAATGTACTATTAATTCTGGTAAAAAGCTTGAAGATGATTGGGATAGTAGGTTTAAAGTGTCAATGTGTGCCAAGTGCACATTATTCATATGGAATCCTTTTTGTGTTTTTTATGTATCCAATTTCACTGCAATTTTTGGGCCAGATAAAAGATAATTATTTTGTAGCATTCAAAGATGATATGCATGTCCAGGTCTTCATCATAAAACCTTTTATGGGTATCTTTTTATAGAGATTTCAATCTCAAACCTTGTTAGGCATAATCAGCATGACTAGTTATCGCCACTAGCAAGATCAACATCGAGTGTAGCAGTGCGTAGTCCTAGTACATAACTTTAAAGTGAACCTACTGTATCCTGCATGACACTTCTATTGTAGCATTTAACTAAGAAATAGATATAAATAGATTAAAAACATAGATCATTCCAATTTTTGAGATATTTTAGACAGACAAAGGTTCCAATAAAAAGCTGTAGCTTCCAACAAAGTTACAGATTGCTTATAAGCTACTGATAACTATGGTTATAGGTGTTGTCATTTTTGTGGCATTGCATGATGGGGTACAGCTACTTTGTATGTCATAAATGAACAACCAAAACAAGAGTGTAGGTAAGGATGAAAGGGTCCACATTTCACAGTGGAGCAATGCCAACAGCCCAAATGTGCAAAGCTTGCAACACTAGTTGGTTCAAAACAAAATAAATGCTACTAACTTACAACTAACTAGCTGTACAAACAGTTGCTAGTAGCGCATTATGAAATGGTAATGGAACATGTTTAACTGAATAACTTACAATGTTGTCTGCTTCAAGAGCATAGACAAGGGAGTCCAACAATTCAATAAAAGTTGTTATTGGAAAGTTGCATGTGGATGTGAGGTTCAATGACCGTCAGCAAGGCAAGAAATGGGCAATGACCCTAACGCAATAGGCATGCCCATGCTGAACGGGCGGCTAGGAGCCCATCGCCCGTTACAAATCCGCAATCGCCCTTTCTTAATGGCCAAAGCTGGGTCACACGTCCAAAAAGAACCGTTTGCACGGCCAAACGCACTAAAAATAAATGTCGCACTTTCGACAAAATGTGTGTCAACTTGGCAAAACATAAACATGACTTTGGCCATTCACACACCCTCGTTGCCCTTTCAGCGAGGCCATTTTAACAAACAAAAATTTTAACTTCGCAAAACAATCACACTCAACTTGCATGCGTCAAAAGCATAAAACTAGCATCAAAATGTGCAAGCTGCCGCCTGCATGCACACCAAACACTATTGCCAATGCCAATTTGAGGTTAACTAGAGTACAAAACTAAACAAAATTGCAGCCAATTTGAATTGAATTGAATTAAGATTCAAACATTGTTGATTAAACAGGCAATGAAATATGTAGCTTAATCAGCATGCTAAGATCGTAAACATAAAAATGAAACCCCAAACTGGGTGCCATAGCTGGTGTTGTTTCACCACGCAAAGTGCCTATTCAGCCGTAAACAACAGCGGCGCATGGGGTTGCACAGGGGCAAAGCAAAGCCGCAGCATGGGCAAAAAGACCGACTTTCTACTCCTCATCGTCACTTTGTTTGGGCAGTTCATCAGGATAAAGGCAGCTGTCATTCCATTCTTCATCCTCTTTCAAATCCATTGCAATGCCTTCTTTGGGATCCTTCTTGCTTCGGCGCCTGCAATCTTCCTCGCACATGAAGCACTGAATGTCACTTTGGCCATGAAACCACTTCAAAAAGTTCCTTTCAAATTGACGCTTGGTTGGGTCTTTGCGGGCTTCTTTGACATCTGCCAGGCACTTATTGTGCTGAGCTAAACCTGGTTGGCTCCCACGGAAGTTCAACAAATTGATTTTTGGCATGTTTTTACTGGAATGCATAACTTTTCACATTTGTCATCCCTTCGTTGTGCACATGCATTCAAGTGCTAAGCTAAGGGCCATGCTAGTGGATCTGAGCTGACACAAACAAATGCCAGTCATGAACCTCCAACGAAGACATTTCGAGTTGGTCCAGATAGCACGACAAAGGAAGACCAGTGGGCAGACAGTGGTGCCACTTAGGCCATGAGACTTTATTTTTACAATTTAAAGCAAAATTAAAACACATTGAACTTCCAGAGGGTTGGTTTCTTGGCATAAAACAACAAGAATAAACAGCTTCATGTGTTATTTTCTTTTATATGTCTTCTTCTTTTGTGAGGTCAAGAGGACAAGAACAGAAAAAACAAAAGTGTGTGTGAAGGTGTTGATAGCCAGACCACCTTGTGACTTCTTTTTCCATCAGAAGTCACAATAAAGAGTAAATAGGAAGGAAGGGAAGACATTATTTGAAAGCATTTGATTTTCAATAGCACATCTGTCCCTGTGCAACAGCGCAGAGTGCTGAATCAATGTAACAATTAGTAATTCTTACAGAATGAATCAGATTCATGCGTTGTTCTGCTGATTGTCTATTGCTTGCTCACATGACACAGTGTTGTATCAATTTTTACAGTGAGTAGGTGCCAGTAGGTTATTGCACTTGTTTGCTTTCACATCTCACCCATGCTACTGTTGTGCAGCTACATGCATCAACCCCAGTGACACATGCTGCTACAGACACATGCTGCTGCAAGTCTCCAGTTTCAGGTGGGTCTATTGCTGGAGTCAGTCTTGCATTCCAAGGCTAAACACAGTAAACTTGCTAAAGCAAGGAACCTTGTATGGATTAAAAGGAATTGACTTCAATAAATGCATGGTGATGCATGCTGAAACCAACTGCTGAATCTTAGCTGTGCACTTGTCAATGGACTGTGCCATCATTTCATTGTGACTGTGCTCAAGGAAAGAAACTAACACAGGAAAATTGAGGTTTGGTACAGTGAGAAAGGACAACTATAGTACAACTATGCAGCACTAACCAGAGTTGTAAACTACAAGGTAGTTGAGGTGTTATGCTCTGAAAGTCATGCTTGAACTTGGACTCCCAAGCTTGGCAGTAACCTTAACCTTTTGAACACGAGCGGGAATTTCCCGTTCCCGTAGAACCGGTACCCGAACTGGCGCATGTAGAGCTGAGTACATTTTTTACGTCCCATTACTTGATCTTCGAAACACCGCTCCCTTCGCGGTCGTTACCTCCCTGTTACGTTGTGCGTAGAGCTAGTACATTTTCTACGACAGAAGAGGTACACATGATAATAACTATGTAGTTTTTAGCACAATTTTGAATTTGCACCCCCTCTTCTGATGAGTGCCGTGAACAGGCTTTTTTGGTTGTTTACTACTAAACTGACCCACACTCATTAGTCCCGGAGGGGGGTTACTTATGAAGAAACCATAGGGTTCTGTTTTGTAAAAGATGTGTCTTAATTACTTTAATGTTCTAACGCTTAGCACGATCCATCCCGGAGAGGGTGCGACACAGAGTAAGACACAAAATTGTTTTACGGAACACCCTCTTCATTTTTTTCGTACTAACAAAGTACACGCCAGAAACTAAAATAGATGATTACGAATTCTGTTTTACAACGTTTTGACAATGAGCGATCCAATGTGAATCTATTTTTTGACTATGTGTGTTGTCAGCTAACTAAGGAAACTCAACGTTAGATCGTATGAGGTTCCGGATGTTCCATCGGAGTGACTTTAATCGATCGAAAACTACACGGTAATTGTTCATTATTTCGTTAGATTGACATTTTACACGTTATTCTAGTGGAAACTATTGTCTTTTTTAAATGCGAAAAAGATACTTGCGACAATGGTGGGGTCTTACTAAGAGTTACGGCGTGTGTTTTGTTGATCCACGATCGTCCCAATGGTACTTATCTCCGTGATTGCCGGCTTTCACTAGCTTTGCGTGCAAAAGGAAGAGTGCCAGCGGTTGACAAAGATCAAGGATTGATGATCGAAACAATGTAATTCAAAGTTTGATTGCTGAACGGAGCCAAAACAACTACATCTACCATGGCTGTCGCTTACAAGATTCGGTTGTTGGGGTTCAGCGGCTGCTCTCCGGTAATGTTGATATTGTTGCGGGAGGCAGCATTGCTATTGTTGCCGTTCTGTTGATTTGCGAGTTGCATGCCCATTGCAACGCCCATTGCAACTGGATTGGCCATGGGATTCATCATGCCCATACCCATCATCGGATTCATCATCGACGACATGGGATTCATCGACATCATCGACGCCATGGGATTCATCATGCCCATGTTCATTCCCATGCCCATCATCGGATTCATCATCGACGGCATGGACATTTGATTGAAATCCATCATCGGAGCAACGGATGGTGCCGACAATGGCACCGGAGTTGGCGCTGGAGCGACGGCAGCAACACTTTGGCACTGCCCCGCTGCTTTCGCGGCCTTAAACGCTTGGAACTCCTCCCATTCGGAAACTTCCACACTTGGAGGAGCACTCGCTTGCATCGAAGACAAAGACGACGGACCTCCACCCATTTGGAAGCCATTTACGCCTTTGGTGACTTGCTTCGGAACTACAGCATCTTCTTTTTGGGCAGCTGGTGGTTTCAAGTCGTCGGCACGGAGAGCCAAATGTTTATTGACTTCTCTATTTGCTGTCGGACGAGCATATGGCTGTTGGCTATTGGCGGAACTGTGTCGCATAAAGACCATTCTATCTTCAAGGGGAGCACCATTTTCAATCATTTTGGTAAGGGCATAAGCCCTGTTTCCGTGATTGGTGCACTTCTCCCACGAGTCAAAGCCAGCAAGCTTCGCGACTTTCTTGCCGAAGGTCCGAATGTTGCCAATACCAACTACAGAATTCGTGTTGTCGGAATGTGCTTCCTTGTACCACATGTCTCCAAGTCCTTGTCGCTTGAATTCGGCCTTCTGATTCTCAGTTGCGAGTCTACCAAAGAAGCGAGTACTGTTCGGATGACACTTGGAAAAGAAAAAGTCGAAGAATCTTACGGGGCACAAGACCGTGTCACTTGGATCTCCAGCTACTTTGACATGCTGGTGCTGTACGGGACGAGTCTTGACATTCGTCAAAGACAGTTTGTTGGTCTTGTCCCATGGCATTCGGACCACATAAAACTTCAAGCCATTAAGTACTCCGTACTTAGGACCAAAGAAGCCGAACCCGATCAATTCAAATCTCAAGTGCGCTATCTCTCCCATTCCCCTAAGTCCGAAGTGTCGGCCCAACATGTACACTGCTAGCCATTGACAGTGTTCGGGGTTGTTCCATGGGTCAAGTTCTCCCTTCTGGATTGCGGCGCGGATCTTTTCGTCGGCATCTTCGTCAAAGTGAGCTTGATTCCTACCTGTTCCGAACAGAGGGTCCGTCTTGCGGATGTCATCCCATAATTGAATCATGACTCCATGGAATTCACCCTTTTTCCAGAAGTCCTTCTTCCAACTGTATCGAATGCCTTTGGGTTTGAACACAAGGAAGAGAAGCTTCGTGTAACATTGGAAGCCTTTTGGTTCAAGTGTCAAGCCCTTTCGTTCGCCGGAGAGACATAAGGCTTTCATTCCAAAGAGAACAAGACACTTGTTGAGTATGGTGCACTTGTCATGATTCCTTTCACCACCAAGAACATTGTAAAATCGGTAATCCTGTTCTCTCCCATCACAGTGCTTGGCAGGTACTAATGACACGAGCGATTGAAGATGAGGACCTCCATAATTGGTAATTATTTCGAAAAACCTGTGCTCCGTGGCTATCTTGCGTTGTTCATAAGCACTGGTATTCTTCCCGCGGTTCGTTCCAAGTGTCTTGCGTTCTTCCTCCGAGAAGAGCATGCAGTCATCGTCGATCAAATTGGAAGAAATATTCTTGGCAATGTCCTCGTCGGAGTCATCATCACTGTCGTCGTACACCGGAGAAGAAGGTAATGTCGCCAAAGTCGTTGTTGTTGATCTTGCTATGGCTGTTGATGCGTTTGTTCCTATGGGAGGAGGTGTAATTGCTATGGTTTGTGATGCCGGAGGATCAGATCTTGCCTTTGGTTTTGGTTTGATGTACGGATTGACCGGAGGACCCTTCCGTGTAATTACCAAGGGAGAAGTGTTTTCTTTGGTCGCTTCGTCTTCTTGACCAATGGTGCTGTCTAATGCTTCGCGTTGTTCTTGTGTCAATCCCCAAATTTTGGTACCATCTTCTAGCACTTGGTATCCTGCTTTGTTGGCTGAATTATGGAGGAA
>ENA-ORBV01018077-ORBV01018077.1-microbial-mat-metagenome-genome-assembly--contig:-NODE-18077-length-10003-cov-59.205017_pt1 | contig 10003 bp, 5 predicted proteins | sample MGYA00237777_ERZ505514 | MGnify/ENA primary metagenome ERZ505514 (study PRJEB26160, sample SAMN06269048) | microbial mat metagenome | isolation source: Oligotrophic lake microbial mat | place... | reverse complement strand
GAGCACGTGGCACATTAGGAGTTTTATTCAGTACCAAACGATGACCCAGAAGCAAAGAAAAAGGCAAACCCAACTTATCAATACTCTTGTCACGAATTCTGACGACAAAGGCCTCTTTTCCTGCACATGGGTTCCCCGAAATGCACCGGAAGTTTCTCAACTTTACTTCCGATCAAATGCTCATTCCATGTTGAACACTCTACCAATTCCCACCGTCGAAAACTACAACGGGATTGGGTATGTTAGCCCAATCAACATCTTACGGTTTATGTTCGCATGCGGAGTTGAAGTTGACGACTTCTGTTTCAATGGTGCCGATGACGTCATCAGTGGGAATGAGAAGATGGTGGTTCACGTAACTGACAGCGCTGCAGCCAAAGAAATTAGCAACTATGCCCGAGAAAATAACGGCTTCGGAAAGAACCCTCTGATTCTTCTTTGGAATTCAGATTGGCTGGACGGGTTCGGTGCAAATAGGACAAAGCAGAACCGGAATCCTATGCGGTTATGGATTTTAGCATCTGGCCCGCCAAAAGACAAGGTGAATTCTACTGACAACACACTTCCTGTTGCAGTAGGAATGAAGAAGAATTCATTTTGGCCCCAAGTGGAACGGAGATTCCGGGACGACATGGAAAGTCTTTGCGACAAACCGATTGAGCTCTATCATGGCCCTTCAAGGAAAATTGTCCCAGTTCTATTAAAGCGGATAGCATCACTGACAGACAAGGTGGAACGAGCCGATGTCACTGGCACTTTGTCATGTGTCAGTGATTATCATCGGCTATTTGGGAAGGTGGTGAAGTTCGAACGGCCAACAATTGACACGCTGGTACTCGAAATGTTTCTATCTGTGCAGCAATCAGGGGACGGTGATGACACCCTAAAGGATTTGGGGTGGGCCTCTCAAATGGTAGATGCGTCAAAGAACACAGGCTACTTGCCCTCCTGTGACTCCTGTCGTAAAAAGTGTCTGCTGGCTATCCAACGTCTATCCGCAAAAACACCAGCGGCCATTGACGACGAGACCGATAATGTTTGTGGTCTCTGTGCTAATTGGACACTAAGTGATACAACAAAAGACAGGCTTTCTTTTAGTCCCGGAAAAGATTACCCAGCAAGAGTGCGACCTGACTGCCCAATCGATGCACCTATCGGGCGAGCGATAGGTGCAGCCAAACTGGAGTATGTTGACCTCACATTTGAATTCATGAAGCATGCAGCTCGGTTTGCCTACTTTCATTCTATGGGACCAAAGGGTCAGCAGTGGACAAAAGCACACTGCAAAGCCTATCTACGGGCCTGTGGCATCAAGACTAGCCTTCAAGAGGCGCTTTACGATGATGCCAGAAAGTCGTACAGCGAGAACCTGCCTGTCGACTATGCTCAAGAAGATGGAATAGGGAACTTCTTTTTCCCCGCCTCTTGGAATGGTGCAGTTCCAATACCAAGATTTATAGAAATGTTGATGCATCTGCTTTTTCTTGGTGTGGCGGAGTCAAATTTCACCCTATCTCTTGATTATTTAAAATCAATTGGAGAACGAGAGAACACATTTAAGATTCGGATGCAACCATTGCTTCATCGACTTCGACAGTTCAACTTGAGTTGGTTATTGGTCCATCCATTCTCTGGGAAGGATCCCTTAACAACTGGACCCTGGGTAAGCGAAAACTGGCTTGCGTGGGTACGATTGTCGAAAGTGAACTCCGCCTATTTTTGCCGTCATGGGCTGGCAAGCGAACGCCTTGGATCAAATGATTTGGTACGTGTCGTTGTCTCTTTTACTGCTTTAGTGGCACGTGTCTTGACCCATTCTGGTGTAAACAAAAATACAGTTGCCGCTGTAAATCTGTTCACCAAGGAGTTTTTGTCATCTGTACGAGAGCTGGACCTTCGATCTAGGTACAAGGAATTGGCAATCATGAGTGGCAAGAACCTCAAGGAATCATGGTGGTTGAAATCCAACTATATTTCTTTGTTAAATCTGACAGGTGCTATGGAAGCTCTTGGACCATTGAAGAACTTCTGGGATGGAGGAGGAAAGGGCGAACGCTACATCCAAAAAGTTAAGCCTCATGTTCCATTGGGCATTCGCGATGGTGGAAATTTCATGGTGAGGTTGCTCCAAGCTGTCTACAACGAATTTATCATGGACTACCTTGATGGTTTGATAGACATCACTGAAAATGGATGTTACAACAAAAAGAATCGCAGAGAACAACGCATTGTCACCACCGAAACTATTAGTGCAGGAAGCAGCAGCTATTCGGACGAGGAATCTAGCGACGAATCCGAACCTTCTTTGCCGTCGTCAGTAAATGGAGGCAACAACGACGACGACAGCGCCAGTGGAAATTCCACCAATACACAAGCTACACAATCTACAGTAGAATCGACTGCTGAAGAATGGGAAGACTGGCTAGATTATTCCCCAATGGAAGATGATGAAATGAAGAAGGCAAGGGTCATTTACATTTACCGGAACAAGAATGAACTTCAGCAATCAATCAACAGGCGTGAACCTATTGCCGGAATTATTATACGCAATGAAGCAGTATCAGGTAATCCTGAGATGTTTGCTGTGTACAAGATGCCTGGTAAAAGGTTTGGCTGGATGCAGATTCTATTTCAAGACGATCAAGGGGTGCAACATGTAGGCACCTGGTTTGCCCCACTGCTGGCTCACGAACCCATAACTTCACCGCCACAGTCTATAGATGAGATAAAGGTACAAGCAAAAATGGCATCTATGGCTATTCCGCTACGTTACTCATTTGAAGAAGGCCACCCTGATAGGTTGAAGTACTGCGTTATAACTAACTGGTGGAGGGAACGGAACGACAAAGGCAGATATGTGTTGCCGACAATTGATTTTTCTTACTACAGTAATTTAAACTAGAAGTGTAGTATCATTTTTTGAGTATATAAATTTTTTTAAGTAAATATTTAAGCGGTGACACCACTAGCGCCAGGGGCACCTCCTTCACCTTCGTCATTGCGGCGGCCGGGCATGGTAGAGGGCTCATCAACTCCATCTACTTCCATGTCTTCTTCCTCTCCGCCTTCTTCAAGTGCTTCCTTGCGCTTCTTATACTCGGCACGGACCTTCTTGATGAGGAAGTCTTTCTGCTTCTTGAGGTTCTCAATCACATCGTTGCTCTTATTAAACGTGGCACTACCCTCGAGATAACCAATGGCCTCATTGATATTCTTGAGGATCTTCTTTGGCGTGGGTCCTCTGTAAGGAACATACTTAGTGCGAGTCTTTTTCTTGGGAGGCTGTTCGGAGGCACCACCGTAGGTGAAGAAGTCTGTTTCGGTGGACTTGCGCTTACTTCCAGATAGATTGCTGGTGCCGCTGGATTTATTGGTGGTGCCTGCTTTAGCGCGCGCCTGGCCACCCTTCTTGGAAACCAACTCGGTGGCGCGCGTCGGGCCGCCCACGGAAGCCGAATTTGAATTATCGCCGCCAGTGCTAGCAGCAGTGTCCTTCTTTCCCACGGTTGCCGAATTTGAATTATCACCGCCAGTGCTATCTTCGGACTCAGTGGAAGCAGCAATGTCGTGGGCGCGAGCAGACTCAATCGTTTTGCGTTCAAACTCTTTGGCGCGCGCCTTGCCAGCTTCAAGATTCAAAATCGAATCGTCCTGGGAGCTTTCAGAAGAAACACTACTAGAATCACTTTTACTGTTGCTTTTGGCCGGCGCTTCCTTGACTCCGAGAAATACCACGTTGTTCTCATCATCGGAAGAGTCATCATCGGATGACTCAGGTTCCTTGGGACGAGCTTTTCCACCGCGTTCTTCATTTCGTCCCTTAACTCCATCATCGGAAGAGTCGTCATCGGATGACTCATCCTCCTTAGGACGAGCTTTTTCGCCGCCTTCTTCATTTCGTCCCTTAACTTCATCCGTGACTGACTCTTCATCGTCATGACGAACATTGAAGAACTCTTCATCAGGATCCATAAGTGGGACACTAATTTTATCGCCTGGGCTGGTCTTACGCGGCTCCGCAGTAAAGTCAATGTGCGTCGCCTTGTCCATAGCATCTTGAATGGTTTCTCGAAACCCTGTATACAACTTACGAGCAGGGGGCTTTGTGTCCTTGTCCTCCTTCTCCTTAAGTACAAGAACGTTACTCTTTCCATCTGTCACCTCACCGATGACCTCCTGCCAGTCTGCGGTAGCATTATCTCCCGCAACCAATTGGAATAATTTGAGAGGTTCCTTGGAGAATGGGGTTGTTCCCCATTCCTCATTCTCCTGTTCGGCAGCATCCGTGTGGCGGTCGATCCCAGGTGGACTCATGTCGGCACTGCTAGTAGCAGAACCACCATCAGTAGGAGGGACAGCCTTGTCATTGTTGGTACTCGGAGTAGTAGGCGAGGTAGTAGTTGGACCTGTGCCGGTAGGACTCAAGTTGGCTCCACTATCAGAACCACCAGCAGTGCCAGTGACAGCCTTGTCAGTGATGCGAGTAGGCGAGGCAGTAGTGTGATCAGTACCGGTAGGGTTGCTATCGTCACGGACGGAAGTTGGGTCATCCGTGAGAGAAACATCCATGCCAGTAGGGTCATGGGTGGTGACAACATCAGCAGGAGCATCCGTAGGACTTTTCTTTGTATCGTCACGGACGGAAGGTGGGTCATCGGTGGGAGATACAACCGTGTCAGCAGCATCAGTAGGAAGAACAGTTATCTCCAAGACCATCTCAGATTCGGAAGGCTTCTCGGTCTCCAAGTTCTCCTCCGAGACAAATTCGGAAGGCTTCTCGGTCTCCAAGTTCTCCTCCGAGACAAATTCGGAAGGCTTCTCGGTCTCCAAGTTCTCCCCCGAGACAAATTCGGAAGGCTTCTTGGTAGGATCGCTATCGATATCGTCACCGACGGAAGCTGTTTCATCCTTCTTTCCTGTGCCTTCGATAGATTTGTCTTCTGGAGCAGAGGCGGGATGCACATGAGCATCGTCGTCAGCTTTGGAAAGGCCTGACGTCTTGCCGTCCTTTTTCGCATCTGGAGAGACATAGTAGTCAATAGTCTTCGAGGCCTTGCTGTCATCCTCGGAAACCTTGTCGTCATCCTCGTCAGGTGTCTTGCCGTCCTTGTTCTCAGCTGGAGAGATAAGGTAGGGAGCGGGAACTTGACCGTCTTCGGTTGAACGACGGTCGGGCGTTGTTTCAGAATCCTTCATGACCTTGTCCGACTTGGGCTTGACATCAAAGTCGACAATCTTCCCGCCCAAAGTCACAGCAGCAGTTTCGAGAGCAGCCAGAATAGCTTCTACTTCGGGAGGGGGACAGTCGGCTGGAACAGAGATAGCGGCGGAGAAGATGATCTTCATGGTGTTGGAATCAGCGACGATTTTCATGGTCGAAAAAAGGGAATGTTTGGTAGTATTAAAAAAGCAAAGGCAACAAGCTTAAAGCAACAGAACACGTAATCAAAAAAGATTAGGTTTTGTGACGACTATATTTCCAACCAAACACCAAAAATAGAGAAACGAAACACCAAACACTCCGTCCACATCCGCAGCGTGTTTTCTCACGATTACATGCTGTCTCAATAACTACAGATATTAGATTGACAATTTTAGCTAACAAAAATTGATAATGAAATGCTTTACTTATTGTTAATAACCTACATGCACGTACGCATGTTGACTGCTATAGGAACATTGATCAAAAACAATCATTGGATCGTTGTTCTGTTGCCGTTTCACGCTACCGTGAAGTTTCCGATGGGTTATAAAACACGATCAGTCGATCCTTTGCCTTCACCGTGAAGTCTCCGATGCATTATCATCAGTCGATCCATTGGTTGGACCTTCATTTTTCTTCCATGACTGAACAAGTTGCCACGACTGGGCGTAGCAAGCTATATTTTTCGCGTGACAAACTACTAGCTTCATTTTTCGCGTGAAAACTGATACGCCAGCGGTGCATACCGTAGCCGCAACAGTTCCCCACATGCGTGGCATTGGCAGAAGAATGCAACACTATTAACACTAGTACAAGGACCTCCCTCCAGCAGCCCCCCTCGTTGTAATCTATCAGAACTCAAGCGATATTAAGAGGAGCGAATTTCTGGGACTGTTAGGAGTTGTAAAGATCTTTCCCAGGACCAAGCAACGGTCAAAAACGCACCTTCTTAGCAATGATGTCGCCCTTTGCGAGAGCAGGCTCTCCTCAGCCGAGATGGAAATTAGAGCTAGGATTGGTTTAGCTTTTCTTCATGTATGGATAGCTAATAGCTGTAGTAGCTAATGTAAAGTTTAAACAATGATCTAGCTAATCGGAATGCGCCCGGGGACGATTTAGCTAATTGCAGGCGCACAATTTGGTACAAAACCGTTCCTTTTTTTTGGAATGAAGAAGAACCACAGTAAACAACTACATGCGCAAGTGTTGATAAACTCCCTCCATTTTTTGATTTCAAAAACTAGTTTTGCTAGAAAAGTAGACTACTAAAGTAGAGAGTAACACTTATAAGTAAACAATTTGAATGGGTTCAACAGTCGTCCGATTGTGAAGTTGCTGTTGATGGAATCTTTCCTCCATTTGACTATCAAACTGCTTCCGGTGAATGAACACGAGGTTTGAAAATAGGCGGGATCCCATTTTGGCAAGTGAAGTGGGTATGATTTAATATCATATCAACGAGGTCCTCTGTGCAATTGGTACCCAACAATTCTCTAGTGCGTCACTTCGAAAATGTGAGGTGACGTATACCAGAGAAGCTCGATCATTCCTATATACAGCATACCGGATGAGATTCAAACTGAAAAGAAGCGCTATTTTAGGAATTCAAACCAGCAAACTTATTGGTGCAAGATGTACGCGGAATTGGTACGTTTGCACACATGCCTTGTTTACATGAAGGGAAAATCAGTTTAGCTTTTGTGTAAAGTCGTTGACAATCTCTCTCACAAATTTGAATAAACAAATTCAAAAAGCATACTACGAGTAACATAAACATTTATAACGACTACATACGAATATACACTATATTCATCAACGATGGACACTAATGAAGACTCTACATACCAACAGCAGCCTGCTTGGGTTACTCTGCTTCAAACCGCATTTGTTGGAGATGTGATGGCATGCTCTTCAATTGCCACAGCTCTGAAAGAGAGTGGAGCAGCAGATGTAAGTACTTTAAATATATATAACTTTGCCCACCGCATGTCAGTCTAACTGTATATCATTTTTCCTTTACGTAATTTAAAGCCAACATCAGATAATTCAAATCAAGTAATGCCATGGTCGTACTGGCCTGACGACTTTATCCCTCAATACAATGCAATAAAATCAACAGTTGATGACCCAACTCCTGTTGATGACCGCTTCAAGCTGATGGACAAGGCACTTGTCAAAAGAACTGCAGCTAATCAAGGCACGACATCCGGTATTAGTATGGTCGATTTTGTGCTAAAATTGCAGAGCCTGCGCTTGGCAGTTATCAAGTATGGTGCTATTGTCGCTGAAAAATACCTTGTTACTCAAGTGAATAGCAAATTTCCTGGCTTGGAAGTTGCTGGCCGGGCTATTCAGACTTCAGCTGACCTGGTCGAGTTCTACAAGAAAGGCCCAAATGACTGTAAAATGCGGGAGATTATCGACTTCGCCACTAACTGCTGGGGTGATAATAACCAGTGGGCAATCAATGGTGAACAAGATTTCTGCAATCGCTTTTTAATCAAGTTCACCGGGGCCAAGTCCAATGGAAAGACCACCGCCAAGGTTCACAAAGGCAGGTGCGTTGCCCAGCTATTTGTAGCTCGGAAAGGTGCCATTGTTGAGAAGATCCGCAACACTGGAAAGAAGAATTATTTCGAGGCTATCTACCGAAGGGGTGAAAAGGCTAAGATAGGCCTTTCCGGGAGCGATTCCAAGGGTGTTCCTCGGCTTCTCAAGCAAATTAAGGTTACGGTGGCCACACATGGATTCAATGGAAAGCTGGGAATATGTGACGGCCATCCAGAGACCAACCAGATTAAAGAAGAGCAGCAGCCTTCGGTGGTGGTAGCAAGGGATTCTTCCGAGTCGCAAATCTCGGAACTCTCAATGGCGATGACGCCAGCACCAACAGTCACACGTCAGAGCGAGTTCCAAGAATGGTTTAGTATGAACATTGGTAATTACGAGACAAAAGCAGATGTTCTCAGTGCTTTGCTTCTAGAGAATTTAGAAGCAGGCCCACTACTCGACAGTCCAACTGTTGTGACACGTGATGCTGCCTCTGTGGAAAGAGATGATGAGTTTCTTTCTACTGGTTCTCCAAGGGATTTTGGTACTCCAACAGTTGCTCCCTCTGAACAAGGAGAAAATGTGCTTCCTTCTGCCACTTCACCATCCCGCCTGAACACTGTGGTGCATCCTAATACCCTTCCTGTGGTAGCAAACGTGCAGAACGGCGTCGCAGATAAGGTAAGCAAATCTATTTTGTTTATTAATTATTTTGATTGGCCCTTTTCTAATTTTCAAGTCACCAATCCCCCACGCACAGGCCGAATTGGCTGACAATGCCGCTACTGCTGGTAAACTAAATGGAAGTTGTCGTTGGGACTGCAATCATGACCCACATCATCTCGAGTTGCACACTGCGGCTAGTGGATATTTCAAACCCGGATATTTGGCCAAACATCCTCTTTTCCCCCATAAGTGCACAACGTGTAGTGTTTTGTTTGTTGACAAGCCAAAGATTAAGGTGTTAGAGGGGGAATACAAGATAGCGCAAAAAAGGCCAGTTTACATGTGCCGAAATGCAGGTAACTCCTTGCTCCCTTGTGTGTTTGCTCACTGCATTGACTGCCACAACAAAGATTTTGCAAAGGCTTCAGAAGTAGCTGGCGGCAAAAGAGACCATACTGCAATGGAAGAAGATGAAGGAAGGAAGAAGGTATCGAAGAGATCACGGATTCCAAAGTCAAGGTAGATATATATAGTAATTACATTTTATCAAATTACTTTTCTGTTGTTACTTGTTGTTGTATATTGTTCCGAATTTGATTTGGGATATTTAGAATTTGATTCGGGATTCATAATTTGATTCCCGCACCTACTTTTAATTCACTCCTATTGAAACGCCTACGGCACTCCTAATATTAGTAACTCCTATGGAACTCCTGGCTGTACTCCTACCTGGACTCCTATGTTGCTCCTAATATTAGTAACTCCTACGGAGCTCCTAGCTGAACTCCTATAATGCTCCTATTATTGGTAACTCCTATCGAACTCCTGGCTGTACTCCTACCTGGACTCCTATAATGCTCCTAATATGGTTGACGCCTATGGAACTCCTGGCTGTACTCCTACGGGGACTCCTATAATGCTCCTAATATGGTTGACGCGTATGGAACTCCTAGCTGTACTCCTACCGGGACTCCTGTGATGCTCCTAATATGGTCGACGCCTATGTGAACTCCTACGTGGACTCCTTCGTGGACTCCTAATGCAATCAGACTTATAATGAACTCCTATGTGCGTAGCATAGTGGTTTGCTCGGTGTCGTACTGTTACTTAACTTTCCGGAAGGTCGGTGCAAAGAATCTTTGCACCGACCTTCCTTGCGACCTTCTTTGATTGGTGAAGTCGGTTGCCAAACCAATGCGGTCAAATGCGAAGGCTTCATTGCTTGGAACGACCAATTAAGATGTGGAAGTGCGCACTTACAGTTTGTTGAAATGTTTGTCCAAAACTCCTATGGAGTGGTGCAATTCAAAATGTCGCAAACTCCTATCTTGACTCCTATGAAGTTGGTGTTGTGTTTGTTTTTGAACAGTCCATTGGATGTCCGAAACTCCCAATGAACTCCTACTGAACGGTAATTCTCAATTGTCTCGAACTCCCAATGAACTCCTACTGAAAGGTAATGGCGAAAGTGTCTCAAACTCCTATCGAACTGGTACACATAGAGTGAGCATGTGTCTTTCAAACAGTCACAGTCACAGTCTTTGGGTTCTCAAACCTGAAGTGGGACTCGAAAGTAAAGTGCGT
>ENA-ORBV01018074-ORBV01018074.1-microbial-mat-metagenome-genome-assembly--contig:-NODE-18074-length-10004-cov-18.433766_pt1 | contig 10004 bp, 4 predicted proteins | sample MGYA00237777_ERZ505514 | MGnify/ENA primary metagenome ERZ505514 (study PRJEB26160, sample SAMN06269048) | microbial mat metagenome | isolation source: Oligotrophic lake microbial mat | place... | reverse complement strand
AGTTCTTGGTCTAGAACTCGGGACACGACTTCCATTCGTGGTTTGAATCACGGGTGAAATCGCACCATTGTCAGTTGGACAGTGCAGCTCCAAGTTGTTGCTGTGATTTGATCCTCATGAAGCCAACCAGTTGACCACGCAGTCAATCACTGGTCAACACGTGCTTGTCACACAATTGTGCATTGTCCAGTTGTGCGTTGAACAAGCAATTGACCAAAGAGCTGATGAGCAAAGCAAGGCATTGGCCCATCTGCAAAAGCTCAAAGGGGCCGGCTGACAGATGTTGACTGCCCAAAGCATCAGTGGCCAACTGGTGATGCCTTCACTGCAATGCTCAGGCTTTGATCATGTTCTTGAGTGAATCGAATGCTCAGGCTTTGATCATGTTCTTGAGTGAATCATGTCACTTCTTTCAACAAAATGGGCAAATGCGGCCCCCTCTTGAATTGCGAAAGATGGAGAGCACCAAAAACAGAATGTGAAGTCTGGTTCGCAAAACTTCAACATCTGGACCAACATGGAAAGAATCTAGCAATGTTCCATGACTGCAGTTGTGCACCAAAAGGCAAACAGGAATGCAATGTTGAATGTCTGCCAATGTGTCAGACAAAAAGAGCCGTGTGGCAAAAATGAGGGTGTGGACAGTGACCTTCTCATCAATCAGACTCACTGTTTTGCAAAAGTCTCCTACCAAAGCATGCCGCCTGGAGCACAATTGCTCTTGCACAGCATGCAGAGAAGCATGTGAGAAACGATCTCATCAAATCCATCCGCCAATGTGTCGCATGACAATCATTGTTGACCTTTTCAAAACACAAGTGGAGACTCAGACCCAAGACTGTGCAACTAAAAAAGCCACCTCTTGGGAAGCCTCCATATGGGTGGGAAACTGCTTCCATCAGGAAAGGATCATGATCAAAAAGCAAGTCAATGACATTCTCGCTCTGGAGAGAAGCTCATTTTTAACCCGCACGCGCACCTGATCCTATGAACGTTGGTTGATTCATTCATTCATTGATTCAATTCACTGCGGACGGCAGGCGTCATTGAGCGTGATCAGATATGAATGAAAATCGCCATGCCGTGTCAATCTTAATTAAAGAAATGCGAATTGCTTTCCAATTTGATTGTTTAGCTATGGTGAGCTGAACAAGGTGGTTGCAGACCAGGAATTGCACTTTAGTAAAAAGATTTTTACAGTACGCACGCACACGACAACACTGCCGAGTGCCGACACTCCTCAGCCTCAGCGCGCCATCAACATACGAGAACTAGTGCAACGCTGGGCCCTCGAAGAAATTCATGTCCAGCAGGCTCCAAACGACAATATTAAGGTGCGATTGCTCTGCGGAAACACGGTTCCACTCGGCGCTGGGAATTTTATTCTCAGTCGGTACAATGACGCTGCAACCATCGCATTTTGTTTTTAAAATGGCGACGACAAATTCGGACTCACAGTGGCTCATTTGGCGGACCAAACCGATGACCACGGGAAGGTTCTCCAACCGGGTGTCGTCGGCGACTTTGTGTATGCTTTCAACAGTGATAGCCGGGGCCCTGAAAATGCGAATGGATACTACGAAACGGTGAAAATTGGGGAAATTGTTGACATTCATCGTGAAACGGATTCCATTATTTTCAAGCTGCACGAAGGCTTTGAGATTGCCCCTTTTTGTCTGCCCCAGCAACTCGGCATGACGCAGCCGTTCCGTCTCCCTTCTGCCACTACTGCTTCCTCTTTCAAAGTTGGGACTGTATTTGCTGGCTTTGGTGCTCAGCGCCGTGGAGCTAGTGGTAGAAACACCACCTCATACGAGGCGGAAAATGGTCTCCTTGTCGACGACATTGCTGTGTACTCATTTGACCCGGAGAACTCTACTTCGCGCGCCGACGGCGAGAAGCAAATCACGGACAGTGGTGATTGGGGCATGTTATGGTATGATGAACATGGCACTCCCTGGGGCATGCACCACCTTATAAACATAACACACGAAGGTCGCTCTATTTCTTATGGAGTTCCATTGCGCAAGGTTCTCGAAGGGCACCCCAAATACTTTGGTGAGAATAGCTTTCGGCAGCAATCAACTCCCATGAAGAGAAAGCTAAGTCAATCTCAGGGCCAGGTGAATCTATCTCCGGTGGACACATCCGGTGGTGGTCATTTCATCAAAAAGCACCTCCATTTTTTCAAAGACGAAAGTCGCGGAGGCAGACCCTTTCATGAGCAACTCTACTTTTATTCATCGTCGCTTGAACATAAAGAATACTCGTGTCGTGGCTCCTGGCCCCTACCCTGTTGGAAGTGACAGCAACAAGAGCTCGTCTTCGTCAATAGACGAATCATATAGATAAAATACAATGAGCAGTAGGGGAAATTTATCATTACATTGGGATACGGTAAATTGCGAAATGGTTCGTGTACACTCACAAGGCGTAGTGGAGTGCTCTGCAGGGAAAATGGTCCTTACCTTCAGAGTGTAAATGCAGGTTGACCTTTCTTCCCCGGTTGCCCCAACTATTCACCTACGTTGGAGTAACTCTCCACAATCGCTATGATGGCAGTTTTAGGCGATAAAATCTAAAAGCTAAAATAATAATACGTTGATAATTTGCGAGAAACAAGTAGAATAGTTTGAGGAATATTAATTCGACACCGCTGGCCGGGTCGGCAAGATATAGACAAATCTGCACTAGCTAGAGAATACAAAATGCTATCACAGTCATCCTGTGTTTGGAAGTTTGAGCATGGTATAACAAATTTTATTTTTAAAAACGGAGTAGACCAGCCTAGCTAGTAGTAGTTAGAGTTCAGTTTTGATCGCACTGCAGCGAGCGAAGATGCTCCAGAGCAGGTGAATGGTTGATGAAGCTGGGGAGGGGCTGTTTGGAGTGTGCACTCTGGAGGCAAGCATCCTTCGCAAAAAAGCCAAACTACTAAAATTAGCGTGAACACTCTACCACCTCTCTCCTGGTCCACCTCCGCTTTTACAGGCATGTCACAGCATGCCCAGCATTGCCTGCTCCTTCTTACATCGTTGTCAAGCGAGCAATGACGTCGGGGACTCAGGGTTGATTGCATCATTGCATGTGACAACAGTCCAACAGCAAACCAATGCTGTGAGCCTGTGACATCTCTCAGCGCAAGTCAGTGACATTCCTATATAATGTTAGGCCATCTGTCCTTCAAATCTTGGCCGTGAACAAATAAACTCAGGCACATTTTGAGTGCTTGTGATCCACGTGAGCCATTCTGCATTGAGTGTTCATTGTTACCGCAACAGATTATCATTTAATCTTTACCATGAACAAGTGACTCAGGCACATTTTTCGGCAATTATGATCCGTAAGCCGATAGTCAAATAAATGTTCTTCATTGTAATCACTGCAATCACTGAGTCAGGACTCTGCAATCATTTGTTAGAGATTATGACGCGGCATTGGACAGGAGAGCGGGTACGTGGGAGACAGCACTGTGGGAGAAGCATGGGAGACTCCATGTGTATCCTTAAGTAAGGTGTTTCAAAACGGCTGTTATTTCTAACTGTTTTAGGGGATGCCCGGCGCGGAATGACTGTCATCCAACGGATGACCGGTTATGCTGTGCATGCTCCAACCGGTAGGAGTAGGCGATCCACATGCGTGGGCGGCGAATGTAATGAACATGAGGAGCAAAATGAGAAATTCTCATGTTACCTTTTTGTCCACTTCCATCATCATAACAACACTAATAACAAGGCAATGGGAATGGGACAGACACCCAAGGTTGATTCTTTCTGATTTGATTCTTCATCTTCATCTACACAAGCCGCCCATGGTGGATTAGCAGTCTATTGCTATAGTGGAAGAGTACATTAGCTCTCCCATCTTCGTTCGCGTTCGCGAATTCGCTGTTAACACTCACTCAGTGGTGCCTGTTGTTGATTTGACGGATAACCGTCCGTCAAGCGAGAATTGACGGATAACCGACCGTCAAGCGACGTTTGACGGATAACCTTCCGTCAATCGTTTGTCGACGGACACTCATCCGTCAAGTGGTTCGACGGACACTCATCCGTCAAGTGGTTCGACGGACATCTATCCGTCAACGTTTTCCGACTTAGCGAATTTTGACGATCAAGGTTGACGGACACTCATCCGTCAAGTGGTTCGACGGACACTCATCCGTCAAGTGGTTCGACGGACATCTATCCGTCAAGTGTTTCGACGGTCTACCATCCGTCACTTGGTTCGACGGTCTACCATCCGTCAAGTGCTTCAAGCGACATCGGTTGGAGGCATTGGTTCCTTTGGTTGCGAGTTGTTGCTTCGCCTTTGAATGTGAGTGTCGTGGATGCACCGATGGGACCTGACTGCAAGTGCGCCACGGGGCCGCATCCCAGCAGTTGGGGTTGGGAACGCACGAGGGGCTCTATTCTTGCCGTTGGGTCGACGATGCCCTTCAGCATGGAGTCACCGAAACCCCCCGCCCCTCGGGGCCTACACGAATGCTGCCCAAATTTCGATCTCACCCTTTCGTTCTGCTTTTGCTCTTGTGTAGCTTTATGCCCAAGAAGACAGACGTGCTGCTTGCTGCGGAGGACGAGCTGGAAAGAAGAGGACACTACAGAAGCGCAGCCTACTTAAACGACCCAACTGGTACCAACCATAGCCTGTCTTCCGAAGATTGGGATTCCACCATGTCAGGAGATGAAGCTGCAGGCGTGGAGGATGACATAGAGTTGAATCTAGGAGCCCAATTTGCTGAAGGTAATTCAACGGTCAATTCCCAACTTGCTCCAGGTAACACAATGGTCAATTCTGGCGACGGAGGTGGTGGTGGTGGTGCTGTTGCACTAACAGATGGAGGCTCGTCTACGAAAGAAGATGCAGATGTGGCGGCTACAGTTGTTGCTGCTAAGTCCAAGACCGAGCCAGCTGTTGTTTCCAATGCGGTTGTTGTTCATGAGTCCAAGACCGACGATGCAGATGAGGATGCAGATGCAGATGCAGATGTTGTGGAAGCAGTGGAGCAGTCAGACAACACCGAGGCGATCGAGCAAAAAGACCCAAAGCTTTTCTCGGATCTACCCCAGGTCCCCCGTCCTCCGCTCAAGTTTGATCCTGACACTGGTGTCGCCATAAAGAATGAACACCATTGGGACTATTTGGATCATTTGCATGTGATTGCACCGGTCTATTACCATGTTGGACACGGTGAATTCTACCAAGGCATCTACAAGGACTGTTGGCCGAACCCGGAGAAAACACTGGATCAGCATGGACCCAGTGTTTTGGCAAAGGCCTGCATCAAGACCTGTCATGAAACAGTCACTTATGAAGAAGCCAGAAAGGGTCACAAGGTCAAGTTAGAAGCTTCCAAACCAAAATCAAAAACAGCATCAGCAAAATCCCCCAACGAAAAGGCAGACTCGGAACTGGCGCGGGGAGTTATCTTTGCTCGGTTGGAACCAAAAATGATTCAGCAGATGAAGCAACTTGGATGCACTGATGCAGGCCCACTGCCGTTTGGTGGAAGATTCAAAAACCTCAAGTCACGAAAGACATTTGTTGCTGCAGTCAACAAGACTCCGACCGGCTGTGGCTACGAAGAGAAGAAGGAATTATCTCAAGCTATGCTGGGTAGCGGCCACAGATCGTCAGAAAAACCACGAGACAAATCCATTTCTTTTCTGTCTAGGATCTACTGCACCCACTACAAGTGTGCGAATTGTCCCTCGGTCAAGGCTACCGAGGACTTGCCTGCAGCAGAGGTTGCTTTGTCCACGATTTTGGAGTGGAGGGTTGATTTTGAAGATGTCCTCGACGACAAAGGAGTTGTTGTTGCGTTGACAGGCACTGCCAGAGGTGAATTTGTGTACCCACACAAGTCCCACAACGACGTTCCCCCGAGACTAGGATTGGACAGCACTAGGCAAGGGGCCATGCCCTTTGACGAAGACTTCATTCTGCGTGGTGTCCATTCCAGATTCATCAATCACATTGAGGAGAACTACACAGAGCTCGCGGAACCACCACCCGGCATCCAAATTACTAACCACATGAAGGGCAATGCTATGTACCCCCACGATCACCGACTGATGGAGCACATGCCCAGCTGTAGGAAAGAGCACAAGCCGTTGATAGATGCTGGAAAGCACCGTGAATCTCTTCTGCGCTTCCAAATGAAGTTCATCAATGATTGTGCTTTGGCTGACCAGTTCACCCACTCCCACTGCGTTCCAAGGTCTATTGTGTCCCAAGGAAAAACGGAGTGTCTCTGGCCCACTTGGCCGGTCAGTCCCAAACATGTTCCACATTTGTATTTCGATTCTGTCATGGTGCTCATGGATGGTAGCCAAAGAGTAGATGGGGAAATTCCAAAGGATCATGTGCCTGACCCTGTGCCGCAGCCCTATCATGACGACATTGCTCCAGTCACACTAAAGCAAATCATTGACTTGCTGCCTGACATAGGGCACGTCATGTTGAAGAAAGATCCTGCATTGAATAGAGTTGCTGTCGAGTTGGGACTGGCGCTGAGCAAAGGAGCAGATGGGAAACCGGGAAAGTTCTACCTACCTGATTCCATCCAGAAACTGCACGAAGAGAACAAGACACACTACAAGGTCAACGAGAACCCCTTTTTGAAGGAAGCCGAATTGTTTCTCCCCGGCACTATAATAATTCCTTTGCAAGACTACCGTCGAATCAGATTTCCAGAAGGAGAGGACGAAGTTGTATTCAAGCTGCTGAGAAAGCATTGTGTGCACTTTGCCGGTTGCCTGACCCATGCCGGAGACACACATGCGATTGGAGAGACACCCCCATGGCACATTGCGGTCCACATTTATGTGAACTCCATTTTCCATCCGCGCGTCCCCAACACCTTCTCATACAATTACAAAGTCATTGCGAAATTCCAGCCAGCCCACGTCAGCAGTTTCAAGGTAGACGAGCAATCAAAAGCACTTCTCAACACCAACAAGATTGTCATGGATATTTATTCCAAGACTTTGCTTAACCCAAAAGTTCTGCAAACAGGAATCAAGCATGGAACGGCACTAGTCCAGTTCATGACTGATCTCTTGGAGAAGGCCAAGAAGCAAATGGAGGACCCAGCAGTAGCAAGGATAATGGAGGAAGCGGAAGGAGAAGAAGAAGATAATGACGACACAAAAGATTCAGATTATAACGATGCAGATGGAGAAGAAGATAAAAAGCCGGCTGCGGTCAAAACCACCGGCAAAAGGGTACCAAAGCCGGCTGAGGTAATCCAAACCGGCAAAAGGGCACGCAAGGAAAAAGTGCAGGATGATTTGGGATGTGAACCGCGGGCAACGAAGAAAACCAAGCACTCCATTGCTAAAGCAGCAGAACTGGTAGCGGCTGAAGAAGATCAGACAAATGAGCCAACGGCAGAAGAAAAGGAAGAAGCCAAAGATGATGAAGAAGAGGAGGTGGTGGAGAGACGTTCGAAGAAGAAGAATGAAAAGAAAAAGAAGACACCACCAAAGCCTGCTCGTGGAGGAGGCAAAGGAGGAAGAGGAAGCAAAGGCAGAGGAGGCAGAGGAGGCAAAAAATAGATTGCCTAGCGCCTAGCAGTTAGCACCTCACCGGAAAAAGTAAGTTATTGGTTTATAGGAACACATGTTACTTCAATGATGATAGTCAATTGTGTAATTATGTCTTATCACTGTGTTTGTTTGGACTCAGACGGACAGTTGTCCGCCAAACTTTGTACGGGAAAATGTCCGTCATCATCCATTACATGGTTAGTTTTTTGGGTGGGTGACAATTGTCTTCCCTCAAGGTTTCAAGCATGTCTTTGAACCGACGAAAGGCCTTGTCTTTGTGGCCTTTGAACAAGGCTTCGCAGGGGGGGTTGTGTTCATGATCTGCGAGGGTACACAACATCGCAGAAAAGAGGTCACAGCCGGAGTGGCTAGTCAATTCCTTCAGGCCATCAACGATGCAGGAAAAATCGCATCCCTCCATTGGGAAATGGAATCTGTGGGTGAGGTACCCATCGTCTGTGTCTGCATTCTTCAGCGCCAGACAAAATTCACCAGGGATCCAATTCTCACCGCATCCGCACCGTTGCGGATAGTTGTGTAACTTGGTGTTCGATCTCACAGGATGCTCCAAAGTGAAGGTAGGTGCAAACTTGGTTTCCCTCATCAGTTTACTTGTTTGCATTGCCAACATTGCATTTGCGTAATCTGAATTAAAGGCTTTCTCTGTGATCACTTCAAAGAACGCCATTTTAATCAACTTGTTTCCTTGAATGCTTTTGGCGCTCTCTTTGTCAATGTTGTGTGGGACCTGTGTGTGTTTGGGAGAAGAACTCATTGCGTCATAGTGCACATGCTGATCTCCCAAGCAGTTGACGGAAACAAAGTGGGAACCATTCCCCAAGATCATCCCTACAAGATTGAAACATGATTTTTCCCATATGAATTCTCTGGGCACCTCTGAGAATAGCTGGTCCTCACCGTCCCTCCACCCCTTCATGTCTGGGTTGTGTTTGACCCCTGGCTCGCTCAAGTTTACCACCAGCATTTCCGGCGGTGGCTCCACCATTCTCTGCATGCTGTAAGCACTATGGTGGCAACCGCGACACTGGACAGGCTTGTAGGTCAAGAATAGATCATCAAGCAGGCCATCTCTATCAAGCACATCGTACACCGCCATCGTTGCATGGGTCTTTGTAAATTTGCGAACTGTTTCCTTGTGGTCGCATGCCTTGTTGAAGCAGAGAATAGTTTCCTCTACCGAAAAGGTGGTTGCGGGACCACACATCAGGTCAGTCGCGACATTAGCAACCTGTCTCCATCCATCGATCACATCACCTGGCCGAAGACTTTGATTCATCGGGTACTTCCTGTAAAACACTCGCCTGGCTTCATCATGGTTCCCTTCCCACATCAAGCGCAAGACCAGGGAGAGAAGGGGGTTATCATTGATGTGCGTCAATGATTCATTCTTTCGGTGTGTGCTTCTTGGAAAGCCTCCGGCATTCAACTGAATCATTTCGTTTACTGCCAAGACAGCGTCCAAAGAGCAAGTGCTTGTGGCTCCAAAATCGTCAAACGTAGCATTGAAGCCCCAACTGATGGATGAATAGCTTGGTGCTTTGAGATTCCTGTCATAGTTGTCTCTCGGCAAAGCTCTGTAAGGCAAGTGTATTTTCGAGATCTTGAATAATAAATGAGGAAACTGACGATGCTTTGCGTGTCTGTTGGTCTTCACTATCATTGCTCCACCAGGTGCAACGTGGGCTGTCTTTGTTTCTGACTTTTCTATGTTCTCCTTGGACTCTTTCTCCTCAGTCGAAGACTTGTCTAGCTTGTCCTTGGACTCTTTCTCGTCAGACAAAGCAGCCTTGTCATCTGTCTCCTGTGGCCTTGTGGCAGCCTTGTCATCTGTCTCCTCCGGCTTTTTGTCAGTCCGTTTGCCACAAGATTTTGAATGAAGGAGGGTGGGGGAAGTAACAGTTGCTGCTCTGGATGGGGAAATTGATTCGCTCTTTGTAGAAAGAGTTAGGTCATCACCGGAATACAAACTAGGGGATGAGGTGACCGCTGTGGAATCATCTGAAGCACCGGGTTCTTTCTTGATGATAACAGAGCTCAGAGGTGGTGGCTTTGAATCCATCATTTCCTCCGGTGAACATGCGTTGCCGGAGCGCAATGGAGGTGGCTTTAAATTCTTTTTTGCTTCCGGTGAATGTGCGTCCAGCAGCAGACGGGGAAGGACTGTCTTGCTCGCACTCCATGGAATGAGTTCAGCTGGTGTGACCTCTCTTCCCAGTTGACTGATGATGATTTTGGACTTTCCTCGATTCAAAAATGCAAAGACAGCAGTGGCCTTGAACAGTGTTCTGTCGTGTCCTTTGTAAGGCCGGCCTCTGTTTGTGAGCACAGTGCATTCAAAACACAAGTTCGTAGGATCGTTCTGGGGCACAAAATTGTTGTCCATGAACATTCGGCGATGAATGATCATGGTTTTGATCTCTGCCTTGATTG
>ENA-ORBV01018073-ORBV01018073.1-microbial-mat-metagenome-genome-assembly--contig:-NODE-18073-length-10005-cov-3.376612_pt1 | contig 10005 bp, 10 predicted proteins | sample MGYA00237777_ERZ505514 | MGnify/ENA primary metagenome ERZ505514 (study PRJEB26160, sample SAMN06269048) | microbial mat metagenome | isolation source: Oligotrophic lake microbial mat | place... | reverse complement strand
CCGAGATCTACACCTCTCTATTCGTCGGCAGCGTCAGATGTGTATAAGAGACAGCACATCGTCTGCGTGTCGGAGCGCGGCCAGTTGGCGACGGGCGGTGAAGCAGCGCCAAGCTCGCTGCATGGTGTCGGCAGCTGCAGCTTCAGCCTCGGCTTGAGCTCGAGCTACCTCAGCAGCATGCTCAGCTCGGAGCTGACCGAGCTCACGACGGGCGCACCACACACGCAATGCACACTGAATGGTGATGGCGGCAGCTCGTCTCTGGGCTTGAATGATGCGCTCTCGTTCAGCAGCCTCTCGTTGGAGCTGCAGTGCACGCAGGTGGTTCACTTGACGGCAAGCCTGCCAATAGCGTACCGCACACTGCACTTGCACCGCAGCGGCTTGCTGTCGTTCCAATCGCTGAGCACGCAGGACCTGCAGGGTATGCATGGCTTGTAGGGTACGCACGTGACTCTGAATGATGATCACAGCGTGAACTCGGCAGGCTTGCTCGTTGCGATACCAGGTTCGAGCCAGGCAACCTCGCGCCACCCGCTGAATTTGCACAGCAGCCGCTGTCTCCCGCTCAACTTGTTGCTGAGCCAGAAGAGCACGTTGTCGCTCAGCCTCTTGCAGTTGCAACTGGGCGACTTGTTGTTGAGCCTGTCGGAAGCGCACCAGAGTCTGCACTGCGGTAACTGCAGCCAATACGCGTTGATCATGCACTCGTTTGGCGGCCAGCCTCTTGTGTAGCGCCCGTCGCGCCACGGTGTGACGCCAGGCAGATTGCAGCACTGTCGCACAGCGGTTTTGCTGCGCTGTGTGCTCCAACATCAGCTGATGCAGCACTCGGCGAGCTTGAACACATCGCCAGCCACACTGCAACACCACTGCAGCAGACTGCTCCAGTGCTCGTTGGTGCTCTTGCTGGATGCGAATGAGCTCCGCCGCTTCAGCCTCCTCGCGTTGCCGCTGCTCCGCGGCCTGCTTGAGTTCAGCCACCACTCGTTGAGCCATCACACGGCGCCATTGTGCTTGCACCGTGATGGCAGCTCGCTGCTGTGTAGCCTGCCACTGCTGACGCTTGAGCGAGACTGTGCGTTGAGCAATGCTGCTCCGCACCAGCGACTGTAGCGTGACCGCGCTGGCTTGTTGTTGAGCCGCTCGCTCAGCCAGCACTCGAGCCAGCTCCGCTGCCGCAGCCTCGGCCTCCAGCTGCTGTTGTCGCCGCAGCTCCTCTTGAGCAGCCACTTGCTGTTGCCGCTGGGTGACCATCACTCGGGCACAATGGCCACGCAGTGCCGTCTGTAGCAGCAGCACCGCGGCCTCCTGTTGCTCCCGCTTGCGTTGCAGCTCTAGCTCCAACTGCACTCGCATCATCTCAGCCACCCGCTGGCGCTCAGCCTCCGCTGCAGCCACGGCAGCAATCTGAGCGAGACGATCAAGTTCCGCCTGCTTGACGACCTGTCCACAAGCAACACCAATTGAAGCGTCAGATGAAGTGGATTAGCACAGTAGTCTACCACCAGACGCACATGCATTGATTCAGACAAGACCAAAAACTCAGACCACATCAAGTCAAACCGCCATTTGAACAATATTAAGCTCACTGCGCACGCCCTTAAACCCCCTACCTGATAGGTCAATCGCGCCTGATGGCCTCGCACGTGCTTCTGAATAACCACAGCTGCGTTGTTCTCCATTTGAATTCGAATACGTCTTTGCAGCTCCGCCTGCTTCGCTCGACGCTCCGCCAAGGCTTGCGCCTTACGCTCTTGCTCACGTGCCAAGGCTTGTCGCTCCTCCTCCTCGAGGCGAAGACGTTCTCGCTCTCGCTCAGCCGCCTGCATCTGCTCCAGCAGCTCAAGCTCCTCTTGTCGACGCTGCTGCTCAATGGCCGCTGCCTTCAGTGCGGCTTCACGTTCGGCAGCCTCGCGCTGCTGCTGTTGCAACTCCAGCTGTCGTTGCTCTTCAGCGAGCACACGTTCAGCCTCAGCTTGCTGCTCCGCCAACAGGCGCTGTTGTTCTGCAGCCAGTACACGTGCAGCTTCGACGCGCTGCTGTTCTTCCAGGGCTTGCTGAGCGACCAGTTGCTCCTGCTGAATGCGTTGCTGCTCTGTCTGAATCTTCTCCAGCTGGCGCAGGGCCGCTGTGGCACTGAGCTCTTGGATGGCCTGCTTACGGGACTGTCGCTTGCGCCACACCTTCTGTAACGAACGTGTAGCCTGTGTAGCGACAGTGAATATACATGAGTAAAGGCATAAACCTCACAGTTGCAACAGAGACACTCTTGCTACACAGTGAAGAATGATCACGATAACCAGCATCAAGCTAGAGTGATCGATAACGTACATGCACCTCCTTGCTGCTAGCCAACAAGCGAACACAAAGATGCGCCACAAAGGTGATCACCACCTTCTCATCGGGAAGCCCTTCCAGCATGTCTGCGCTTCGAACTAACCAACAGCATCCGAACGCAACCCACATCGAATCAGCACTAGAGTTTCCCAATGATTAATATATCATTCAACGCTCTTACTCATGAGAGGCACGCAGCCCAGCTGCTGTAGGCGGTCGTGCAGCAGTTTGAAGTTTGCCTTGGCAGCCTTGATATTGCGCTCATGCTGCGTGTCGGATATAGTGTCCAGTGTGTAGAAGGCCTGCCACTTCTCGCGATCCTCTCGCATCTTCTCATACTCTGTAGCACCATAGCAGATACACGAGATATCATCAACCCACCACCCGCCGAGTGTGAATGAATGAGGCAGGGTTACTCCAGACTCAAACTGTGGGAAACGGCCTGCATGCTCAAAACATTCAACCCACCTTGCTTGTGCTGTTGATCCTGCAGCTCCTTCTGCATCTTGCGATCAGCTCGCTCAGCATCGGTCAGTTCCCAGTCCTGTTTGGTCTCCTCGATCATGCGGATGGCGCTCAACACCAGCAGTTGGGGATGGTAATAGTTGAGCAGCAGACACAGCACTCGCCCGTCCCCAAATGAGGTGGTGAAGTTGTGCACCGGCACGCGGATCTCCCGACCGTGTAATGCCACCAGCTTCGGCGTCTGAACCTGAGCGACCGCCTTGGCCCAGCCCAGAAGCGATTGCAGAATATCACAGGTGATATACACGTCTAGGTCGGCAGACAGACTTCCCGCATCAGCTTCCATCACGTCACCCGCTGGCACGAGCTGTTTGGACTCGGTTGCCACAGAGTGACTGCACTTGCGGATCTGCAGTATCTCATGCTCCACAACTTCCCGCTTGAGCGCCCGCTGAATATCCCAGTGCAACACGATGGACCACAGCAGCGCCAGAGTTTTTTCACTGCCAATGTTACAAGAGCAGCACACGACCGGTCAGCAAATATCTCAAAGCAACACTCTCGTTGCACTGCATGACGTAGCAGATGCTGCAAACCAAATGGTTTGATACATCCCACAAGAACTCACCGGTGACCATCCACCACATCCTCGGGCTTGATCACCAGCGTCGAGGAGGTCGAACGGCGAGCGCGAGCGGCAAGTCTCTCCCGCAGTGACACCGCACTGGTCTTAGCCATTGAGGTGCCGGCCGGCACAGCGGCGGTGCGAATGGGAATGCCTGCTCGGATCAAGCCTTCCAATGCAACTTCGACGTTGTGCACCTGAGCGCGGTCATATCAGACACAACGATTGGAATGAACGCCCAATCCAAAGGTGCAAACACGGCGGCACTACATTGTACCTTGCGCAAGCGTGACTCAGCCGGCAGTCGCAGCTCCGCCAGCAGTGATCCAGGCTACAACAGCACAGGACCGCAATGACATGAACAACAAAACTCTTCCTGAGCCCCACAACTTCCATTCGATCAAGAGCCAAACCTGCGGCAGTGCTTTCTGCGAAGCCAGAATGATCTCAGCCAGCTTGGTCAGTCTCACACCATCTCGAATGTCGACCGACAGCTGATTGACCGTGTAGTCGTACTCTTGTAGCGGGGTTTGAATGGTGACTAGATCACACCCCAACAGTGCCAGATGTCGTACAACATCACCCTCGCCGCTCAGGTAGTTCTTGGCAAAGTCCACGATGATATCACGTGTGCTCTTGAATGGAGCCGTCTGCATCCATACGCATGGCATCAGTGATTCCAGCCAGCAGCCGTGACACATCGTGAGCCTTACCTTGACAAACAAGCACGGGTCCCCAGGGAGCAATTGACACTCCTTGCACTTGTCCGCAAAGTAGAGGACTTTGAGAAACATACTCAACGTGTGCTTTTTCAGCTCGGTCTTATAGCCGTCCCGGTATCGACGAATGGGGCGCGATGGATCAAACGTCTGCTTCAATTCTACCGTCGCAAACTGTTGGGTACACACGCGCACCAATTCACACGAGGAGCACTGGTCGTCAGGCTCAACAATTTGAATAGTGTGCAAAAAGCAGGCGAAGGACAGTCTGATTGTCCAGCCAGCATCAGCGTCTCACCTGCTGCTCAAGCTCGGGGTTGCCTAGCAGATGCTCTCGCAAGAAAGACCGGATCATGGTGCCCGGATTATCGTCTGTGACACACACGGATACATGCATGAACGTCAGGGACGGCACTGGAAACCACCGTCTTACAAGACTGCATGCAAGGCTCCACCTACCAGGTCTGTCATCCGCAATGACCCGATGATATACGGATTCAACTGCCAGACGAAGCCACGCAGGCTCAAAGCACTCCAGCAGCGACAGGATGTGGTTAGCTACTCCTAGATCATCGTGTATCTCCTTGTCTGCCCTGATGACGATGCGACTTTCAGCCGCTTCACGCTCGATACGTTGGAGCACATCCTCGAGCGAATGCAGCAACTGCAGTCCTTGTCGTCGAAGCAGAGCCTGCTGTTTCATGGCTTGCAGCTTGATGAAGCAAGATTCGCTGGCGGACGGTGTGGGCGGTGCCTCGCCTGGTGCAACCAAACAATCCAATGCGCACTTAGCACTGCGATCGTGTGATTGACAGAAGGAGTGGTTCTCACCAACTAGCCAGTGATTCAGCCACACTTTGAAGCCAAATTCCTCTTTGGAGGCCCAGTTTTGATCGTAGAACACCTTCGAGACGGCGGTTGTATGGACGAGATCGCTTCTGCAGCGCAAGAAGAGTTACACAATACGCAAGTGAGCCAAAATAGACGCAAAAGACAGACAGATCTGCGCAACGTACGACGATTCGCTTGACTTTTTCTTCAGTTTGAGGGTCTGGTTGCGGAAAGGTTTCAAATTTTCTTTGTTGTCGGGTACGACGACGGTGACGGTGGATGACAATACCGGCTGCGGCAGCATGTTACAGCGGATGCAAACTGAGTATGCATAGAAATCGAAACGATCTGGTTCTGCAAACAACCGCACCTTCGTCTTTGTTTGCGGCTTCGCTGCTCCTTGTGATGCCATTTTTCGTGACTGCCGCTGGCTGGCTCTCTTTGGGGGAGTAGATCGCGATTGTTCCAGCAAACACTGAGTTATTACACCTGAAAATCCAAGAACAAGGGGGAACAGACTGCTGGGCTCCAGTTCTTGCAACAGATACCCCTGATGGTATTTTACTGCGTCGCAGCGTCAACCGGCGACCGTTGACACTAATCAAGTTTGAATTTGCAGAAGCAGGCAGTAATCAACAATCAAAAAGTTTGTGCCATCGGATCTAGCTGGAGTTTGCATCCGACGACTTGGCAAATTTCGGGCGTCTTTTGATCTCTTTTCGTCTTGGCAGGCGCGCTTTCAGGGGAACATCGCCACGGTTTTGAGGCTCGGGGCACTCTAACATCTGCCCTGTCATCATCCGAAACGTGAGCCTGTTTTCATATTGTCAGTGTACTCGCCCGCGTGGTCACCATTCGTTGAGACTGCCAGGATTTGTTGCAATCGAGCAAAGGGTTGTGCAAACCTGGTTCAGTGCGCGGTTGTGGTTGTGGTGCAGTTAATCCTCTCTGTGACGTACGGTCAGGAACGTCAATTTTGAGGGATCGCACAGACAGTTTCGGATATCTGCTGCTGAAATCAGTCAGGCCGCACGAATCAACCATGCGACACAAACGTGGCAGGGACACAGGATCCTGGGCAGTGCACAATCGTTCTTTGCCGAGAAGCTGGCTCGTCTTGTGCCTTGCCTGCTTTGCGGTGTCCGAATCAAGCTCCAGTGGCATGGGAACTGGTCTGGAATCCTCCAATCTGACTCATGATCAGCGGGCTCGGAATTCTTTCCACGTTCCCCCGGTGACTTACACGATGTTGACGAGCAGTGCTCTATCAACGGGCGCACAGGTCGCATCAGAAGCCAGTTCCGGATCCCCGCTTACCGGTGAATACACCTTGACGGATACCCCAAGCCCAGGCTCGCATGGGCTGTCGACAGGTGCTTGTCCAGTGGGCCCAGGAGTGCTGTGCTGCTGCGCACAGGGCTCTTGGGGTTGGCAAAACCTGACCAGCTCTGAGTCATCCTGTAATACGTGCTCTGCTGGCTCTTACTGTCCGTGCTGGCGTCAAGAACAGAAATGTGGCGATAATTTGGCATTTGCCTGTACCGACGGGAGCCAAATGGTGCCGTGTCCAGCCGGCCGATGCTGCACGAAATCTGGACTCACTGCCCCTGACCACAATTGTCAAGGAGGGGATATCTGTGACGCCGGCTGCTCTCAAGTACAGAAATGTCCAAAAGGGAAGTACTGCCCTACTTCCGTCACTCGCGCAGACTGTGAGGCAGGCTCATGCTGCACACAAGAAGGCCTGTCAGCCCCTGATCACATCTGCGGCGGAGGAGAATACTGCGAGCAACGCTGCTCGGTTGTTAAGAAGTGCACGCCGGGGTATTACTGCCCGGATGGAACGCAGTACAATCTTTGCCCTGCCGGCAGATGCTGTACTAAACCTTCCCTATCTGCCCCTGACCAACAGTGCCAAGCAGGTGACATCTGTGATGCTGGCTGCAGCCAGGTACAGAAGTGTCCCAAGGGACAGTACTGCCCGTCTTCGACCAATCGCTCTGACTGTACTGCGGGCTCTTGCTGCACACAAGAAGGCTTGACAGCCCCTGATCTAGTTTGCGAAGCAGGGCAGTTTTGCCCTCTGGGTTGCGCGGTAGTGAAACAGTGCACGTTGGGTCATTACTGTCCCGATGGAAAGCAGTCCACACCTTGCCCGGCCGGTACGTGCTGCACGAGGGAAGGTCTATCGAGCCCCATTCCGTGCCATTCGGGCAGACATTGTGAGCTGGGTTGTTCTGTCGTGCAGAATTGCACAGCAGGATTTTATTGTTCCGATGGAATCCATCAGAAACCTTGCGGTGCCGGCAACTGGAGCGGAACAGGGGCCGCTGCTTGCACTGTGTGCAGTCTTGGAAGTTACTGCCCCGGTCAAAGCACGAGTGACGCCGCTTGTCCAGAGTCATTCGTGTGCGTCAACCCAAAGACCAGAGTGCTTTGTCACGGCGGCTCTTACTGTCCCAATAGAACCTTTGTTGAAAGGGACTGCGGAAGGGGCTATGTCTGTGCCGATCCCAGCGTCAAGCAGCCGTGCCCTGCGGGAACCTATTGCTCGTCCTCCCAAACTCAGGTTGCTCAAATCTGCCCGGCAGGTTCTTTCTGTCCGTTGATCAGCCCTCAAGGGCCAGGCTGCATTACTCCCATCGCTTGCACCGACGGATCGTACTGTCCAGAAGGCTCACGATCCGCACGCCCGTGCAACGCATCTTATTTTTGTCCGAACCCTTCAAAACAGTCTCCGTGTCCAACAGGCACGTTCTGTCCGCAAGGATCGGCGAACATCAGCAGCTGCCCGGCTGGCTCCTTCTGCTCCACGCCGGCCTTCAAAACGATCTGCCCTGCTGGCTCATGGTGTGCGGAGAATTCAACAGCCCCGACAGTGTGCAACGCTGGCTTTCGCTGTGCTCTGGGTAGCCCTTTGCCAGTGCCATGCAACGTCAGCTACTTCTGCCCTCGCAACTCCACAAACCAGACGCTGTGTAAGTTGTCACACTTCTGCCCGAACGCCAGCGTTCAGATCGCGTGTCAGATTGGCTCATTCTGTAATGTTGGCTCAGTGAACGAATCCAATTGTTCGGTGGGGTTCGTGTGCCCTAATGCATCGATTCAGACTGCATGCCAACAGCGCTCCTACTGTCCAGAGCGATCTTCGACAGAGCAGCTGTGCCCGGCAGGATACTTCTGCGAAACCCCACGCACCGCCTCGTTGTGCGTTCAAAATGGATCGTACTGCCCCGCTGGATCTGTCAATGACACGTTGTGCCCGATTGGCTCGTTCTGTCGAGATTCGACCATGATCGCGCATTGTGCTCTGCACAGCTACTGCGGTCCCGGATCGACGTCGGAGCAACCTTGCCCTGCTGGTTCCGTTTGTGTGAATTCGAGTCACATTGCGGCCTGTACAAATGGCTCATATTGTCCGCCAGGCTCGATTGAGGAGCACGATTGTGTAGCTGGTTCGTATTGCGCCACTCCAAGCTCACAGCAAGACTGTCAGAGCGGTGACTACTGCATCGCTCGATCGACGTCACCGAAGAATTGTAGCGCAGGCTTTTACTGCACGACACCCAATGTGACCGAACCATGCAATCTCACCTTTTATTGCCCTCCGCGCAGTGTGGAACCAATGCCGTGCTCTCTCGGATACGTTTGCTGGAATTCTAGCATTCAGCAGTTGTGTCCTCCTACATTCTACTGTCCCGTAAGCTCGGTCGAGCTGCACAAGTGCAAACCTGGGCATATGTGCCCCAATGCCACGGTGCAGTTGCCTTGTGAGGCAGGCTACTGGTGCGCAGAGGGCAGTATTCAAGCTTCGTTGTGTCAACCGGGTTATTATTGCCTAGCACAAGCATCTCAACAGACGCCTTGTCGAGCGGGCACGTACAATTCTCTAACTGGCTGCGCTTCTGTGAAAAACTGCACGGACTGTCCTATCGGCAGAGCGGGGCCCAGTGAAGCTGCCTCGGCATTGTCTCAATGCGTACCTTGCCCTGCATCGTTCGAAGCTGTTAAACCTGGGTCTCCAAACTGCACGCACTGTCTCAACTGTACGTTTCGCCGTCGTGTTGAACACACACCTTCTCTGTGATGCCACCACTCACGTGTTTGGTGAATCTTGCAGATACGATCGGCCTGCCGAACGCAATTTGCGCCCCGTGCGAAACCAAGGGGTGCACGGGGGACACCAAATGTGCACTGGGGTATTATGGTGATCGCTGTGAACTATGTGAGCCAAGCTACTGGATGGATACCAGTGTTCAGCCCTTTCTAGAGTGCAAGCCCTGCGGCGCCACGGATGGATGGGTCATTGCGATAGCGGTTGGAGTCGCCGTGGTGTTAGTGGCGATCGTGCTGTGGTTCAACAATTCCCCTACCTTGCAGCGCATTACGTTGCCGTTGCGGAATGGCATGGTTTACATTCAAGGTAGCGCCACTACTAGTTCGTTGCAGCTGTAATCGAATGAGGCGCTCTCACGAGAAACTGATTGATTGGCTTGCCTGTTCTCTGCAGTCACGTCTCTTCTCAAGATGACCCGCCTCAACTGGCCATCTGGAGTGGATAAGTCGCTGTCTGCTATTGCGCTATCCATGTTTCGGCTCAATATTGCCATTCAGACGCAGTGCTGGGTGACCTTCAAAACGGCATTTTACGCACGCATGTACTTCCCAGTGGGTTTTGGCGCGCTGTTGCTGCTGTACTATTTTTCTCTGCGACTGGTGCGAAAATGGTACCGCGTGCACAAGTATAAGCCGGACGTACAACCGGGCTTTTGCATCCGGATCATGTACCCGAAGCTTGGCAACTCGCCCTTCCGTGACAAGCGCTACCGTCATCGATTCAAGTCTCTCATCACGCGTAGTTACCTGTCCTTCTTGTCATTTGCGTACACGTACCTGTCTGCGGAGTCCTTCGCCATCTTTGATTGCATCAACATCTCGGGCACGAGCCGCATGCGAGATTTCGTGCTTGTGGAGTGTTGGTCGACCGAGTGGTACCAAGATTATCTTCTCACGGCTCTGCTGGGT
>ENA-ORBV01018072-ORBV01018072.1-microbial-mat-metagenome-genome-assembly--contig:-NODE-18072-length-10005-cov-4.463537_pt1 | contig 10005 bp, 10 predicted proteins | sample MGYA00237777_ERZ505514 | MGnify/ENA primary metagenome ERZ505514 (study PRJEB26160, sample SAMN06269048) | microbial mat metagenome | isolation source: Oligotrophic lake microbial mat | place... | reverse complement strand
ATGATACGGCGACCACCGAGATCTACACCTCTCTATTCGTCGGCAGCGTCAGATGTGTATAAGAGACAGAAATGGACATGCTGCTGGCCACCGGCGAACAGATTTCCATCGCCTTGCTCGCAATGGCGATTCACACGCTCGGCGAAACGGCGGTGAGTTTCACCGGCGCGCAGGTCGGCATCGTGACCGACAGCACGCACACCAAGGCCCGCATCAAGAGCATCAATACCGGCCGCATGAGGCAGGCGGTGGAGCAGGGCAACATCGTGATCGTCGCGGGTTTCCAGGGGATTGACGAGAATTTCAACATCACCACCCTCGGTCGCGGCGGCTCGGACACGACGGCCGTAGCCCTCGCGGCGGTCCTCAAGCACGACCAAGGGGCGGCCGGCGGCGTGGGCTGCGAGATTTACACCGATGTCGATGGCGTTTACACGACCGACCCCCGCCTCGTCCCGGAAGCGCGGAAGTTGGAAGCGATCAGCTACGACGAAATGCTGGAACTCGCCAGCGCCGGCGCGGCCGTGATGCACTCGCGCTCCATCGAGTTCGCCAAGAAGTACGACGTGCCGGTGATGGTGCGGTCGAGCTTTTCCGACGTGGAGGGCACCTGGATCGTGCCCGAGAGCGGCTGGATGCGCGACGTGGTCGTGTGCGGCGTGGCCCTGGTGCGCGACGAGGCCCGCGTGCATCTGGACGGCCTGCCCGACCGCCCCGGCGTGAGCCACCGGGTGTCGTTCCTGGGCGCGGTGAGTGACGCCGAACTGCCGGGACTCTACCGGAACGCGCTGGCCGTGCTCTACGTGCCCTTCGACGAAGACTACGGTCTGGTGACGCTCGAGGGCTTCCTGGCCGCCAAGCCGGTCGTGACGGCCACCGACTCGGGTGGCACACGGGAGTTCGTGGAAGACGGCGTGACGGGCCTCGTCACCGCGCCAGAGCCGCGCGCGATCGGCGAGGCCATCGCCCAATTGCACGGCGCGCGTCACATGGCGGCAGCACTCGGGGCCGCCGGACGCGAGCGCGCCCGCGCCATCACCTGGGATTCGGTCATCGACCGGCTCACTTCACATGGCTGATCCGACGTCACGCTCCACCTCGCCGCCCGCGGCACTCGTGCTCCTGCCCACCTACAACGAGCGGGAGAATCTGCCGGTGATCGCGGCGCTGCTCCTGGCGCACGCTCAGGTGCGCGTGCTGGTGATCGACGATGGCTCGCCCGACGGCACCGGCGCGGTGGCCGACGCGCTCGCGGCGGCGAGCGGCGGCCGGCTCACGGTCATGCACCGCACCGGCAAGCGCGGGCTCGGCCGCTCCTATCTCGACGGCATGCGCGCGGCGCTCTTGACCGACGCCGAGGTCGTGTTCCAGATGGACGCCGATCTCTCGCACGATCCGAAGTACGTGCCCGATCTGATTGCCGCCTCCCGTCACGCCGACATCGTGATCGGATCGCGCTATCTGCAGGGCGTCAGCGTCGTGAACTGGCCGCTGCGCCGGCTCATCCTCAGCACCTTCGCCAACTGGTACGTGCGCACGGTGACCGGCATGAACGTGCGCGACTGCACCGCCGGGTTCCGCTGCTGGCGGCGCGCGGCGATTGCCCGGATGCCGCTCGATAGCATCACCTCCGACGGGTATTCGTTCCAGGTGGAAACGCTGTTCCTCGCGCTCGAAGCCGGCTGTCGCGTCACCGAAGTGCCGATCATCTTCGTGGAGCGGCGGGTCGGCGCGTCGAAGATCTCGGGCAGCGTGATTCGCGAGTCGTTCTGGACGCCCTGGCGGCTCGTGCTCCGGCGGCTGTTTGGCGCCCGGCCGCGCGCCACGGCAGAGTAGAATTGTCTCGGCCCGTCATCATGCCGCCCACCGCGCCGCCCGGCCTCAGCCTCTTCTTCCCCGCCTACAACGACAGTGGGACAATCGCCAGCCTGGTGATTCGCGCGCTGCAGGTGGCCGGGACGTTGACGCCCGACTACGAAGTGATCGTCATCAACGACGGCAGCCAGGACGAGACTCCGCAGATCCTCGACGAGCTGTCGCGGATCTACCCCGAACACTTCCGCGTGGTGCACCACGCCGTGAACCGCGGCTACGGCGGAGCGCTGCGCAGCGGGTTCGCCACCGCCACGAAGGATCTGGTGTTCTACACCGACGGCGACGCCCAGTACGACCCGGGCGAGGTCACGGCGCTGTGGGCCGCGCTGACCGACGAGGTCGACTGGGTCAACGGCTGGAAAATCAGCCGGTCCGACCCGCTGCACCGCATCGTGATCGGCCGGGTCTATCACCACACGGTGAAGCGGCTGTTCGGCCTCACGGTCCGCGACGTCGACTGCGACTTCCGTCTGATGCGGCGCCGCATCTTCGACCAGGTGCGGCTCGAGAAGAACAGCGGCGTCATCTGCCTCGAGATGATGAAGAAGTTCAAGGACGCCGGGTTCCGCGTGGCCGAGGTGCCGGTGCACCACTACCATCGCACCCACGGCACCTCGCAGTTCTTCAACTTCCGGCGGGTGGCGCGCACCGGCGTCGACGTGCTCAAGCTGTGGTGGGCGCTCGTGATTCGGCGCGAGCACCTGCGCGCGCCGGCCGCTGCGGCCGCTCCGCTACCGATCGGCCGGGAGCCGCGCTGACGTGACGCCGGACTTCTACCGCGGCCGCCGCGTGATGATCACCGGCGGGCTGGGCTTCATCGGCAGCAACCTGGCGATTCGCCTCGCCGCCCTCGGCGCCGAGGTGCTGCTGGTCGATTCGTTGATTCCCGACTCGGGCGGCAACCTGTTCAACATCGAGCCCGTGAAGGATCAGGTGCGGCTCAACGTCGCCGACGTGCGCCAGGCCAGCACGATGAACTACCTGGTGCGCGGCCAGGACGTGATCTTCAACCTGGCCGGGCAGGTCAGCCACATCGACAGCATGCGCGACCCGCACACCGATCTCGAGATCAACTGCCGGGCCCAGCTCACGCTGCTCGAGGCGTGCCGCCATCACAACCCGGGCGCCAAGGTGGTCTACGCCGGCACGCGGCAGGTCTACGGCAAGCCCGAGGCGCTGCCGGTCACTGAAGCGCACCTGGTGCGCCCCACCGACGTGAACGGCATCAACAAGGCGGCCGGCGAGTACTACCACCTGCTCTACAACAACGTGTTCGGGGTGCGCGCCTGCTCGCTGCGGCTCACCAACGTCTACGGTCCGCGCCAGCTCATTCGGCACAACCGTCAGGGCTTCATCGGCTGGTTCGTACGCCTGGCCCTCGAGGGGCGTGAGATCCAGGTGTTCGGAGATGGCTCCCAAGTGCGCGATTTCGTGCACGTCGACGATGCCTGCGATGCGTTCCTGCGGGCCGGCGCAAGCGACGCGGTGAACGGCGAGGTCTACAACGTGGGCGGTGCCGAACACTGGGCGCACGCCGACCTCGTGGCGCTGCTCGTCTCGCTTGCCGAGGGTGCGTCGTTCAGGTTCGTCGACTGGCCGCCGGAGAAGAAGGTCATCGACATCGGCAGCTTCTACGCCGACTCCAGCAAGTTCATGCAGGCCACGGGCTGGGCGCCCACCGTAACGCTGCGCGACGGCCTGGCGAGCACGCTCGCCTACTACCGCGCCCACTACGCCGTGTACATCGAGGGGAGCCCCGCGTGAGCGCGCTGCCAATCCGCGTGCCGTTCAACGTGCTCCGTCCGGGCGACGACCGCGCCGCCGTGGACGCGGCCATCGCGCGCGTGATCGACTCCGGCTGGTTCGTGCTCGGCCCGGAAGTGGCGGCCTTCGAAACGGAGTTCGCCGCCGCCGCTGGCGCCGCGCACGCCGTGGGCGTCAACACCGGCACCGACGCGCTCGCCCTGGCCCTGCGCGCGCTCGGCATCGGTGCCGGCGACGAGGTCATCACGTCGCCGCTGTCGGCGGCCTATTCGGCCCTCGCCATCGACCTGGTCGGGGCGCGACCGGTGTTTGCCGACATCGATCCCGAGCGGCTCACGCTCGATCCGGCCGCGGCCGAAGCAGCCATCACGCCCCGAACGCGCGCCCTCATGCCGGTGCACTTGTATGGGCAGCCGGCCGACCTGGACCGCCTTCGCGCCGTCGCCGCGCGGCACGGCCTCGCGGTCGTCGAAGATGCCTGCCAGGCGCACCTCGCCACCGAGCGCGGCGTGCCGGTCGGGCGCGGCTCGGCGGCGACGGCCTACAGCTTCTATCCCACCAAGAACCTGGGCGCGCTTGGCGACGGCGGCGCGATCACGACCGACGACGCGGCCCTGGCCGAACGCGTGAAGCGCTTGCGCAACGGCGGCCAGACGAGCCGCTATCATCACGACGAACGCGGCATGAACAGCCGGCTCGACGAGCTACAGGCCGCCATCCTTCGAGTGCGCCTGCCGCGCCTTGCGGAACGGACCACCGTGCGGCGCCAGCTCGCCGCCGACTACCGCGCGCGCCTGCTCGGCGCGCCGGTACAGGTGCCGCGTGAGTGCGACGCCGGACACGTCTACCATCTGTTCCCAGTGCTCGTCGCCGAACGCGATCGGTTCCAAGCGCACATGCGCGCGGCCGGCATCGAGACCTTGATTCACTACCCTGTGCCCATCCCGCGGCAGCCCGCCGCCGCAGCCTGGACACCCGACCAGTGCCCGGTGGCCGATCGCGTGTGCGCCAGGGTTGTCTCGCTTCCGCTGTATCCGTCGCTTCCGGCGGCCGCCCTGGCCGGGGCGGCCGCCGCCGTCGCGGCGTTTTCGAGGTCAACACCATGAGAGTTCTGATTACCGGAGGCGCGGGCTTCGTCGGCTCGCATCTCTCCGAAGCGCTGCTGGCTGCCGGCCACCACGTGCACATCGTCGACGACCTCTCGACCGGGTCGATCGACAACGTGACCCACCTGAAATCGCACGCGCAGTTCGGCTACACCATCGACACCGTGTTCAACGAGCAGCTCACCGCCGAACTCGTCGATCACGCCGACGTCGTGTTCCACCTGGCGGCGGCCGTCGGTGTGAAGCTCATCGTCGAACGCCCGGTGCACACCATCGAGTGCAACGTGCATGGCACTGAAGTGGTGTTGCGCCACGCCAACAAGAAGAAGAAGCTCGTGCTCATCGCCTCGACCTCTGAGGTCTACGGCAAGAGCACCGACGTGCCGTTCCGCGAGGATGCGGATCTGGTACTCGGCGCCACCACCCGGCATCGCTGGGCCTACGCGTGCAGCAAGATGCTCGACGAGTTCCACGCGCTCGCCTATTACAAGGAGCGCAAGCTGCCGGTGGTGGTGTTCCGCCTCTTCAACACCGTGGGTCCCCGCCAGTCGGGGCAATACGGCATGGTGCTCCCCAATTTCGTACGCCAGGCCCTGGCCAACGAGCCCATCACGGTATTCGGCGACGGCACGCAGCGCCGCAGCTTCACCTACGTCGGCGACGTCGTGCGCGGCCTGCTGGGCCTGATGCAGGAGCCCAAGGCCATCGGCCAGGTGTTCAACATCGGCAACGTCGAGGAAGTCACGATTCGCCAGCTCGCCGAGCGGGTCAAGGCGGCGGCTGGCTCGTCTTCGCCAATCGTGACCATCCCCTACGAACAGGCCTACGACTCGGGCTTCGAGGACATGCCGCGCAGGGTTCCCGATCTGACCAAGATCAACGCCCTGCTGGGCTACGAACCCAAGGTCCAGCTGGACGAAATCATCCAGCGCGTGATCGAAGACTTCCGCGCGCGCTGACCGGTCGGCCCCAGCGCCGCGGGCGTATACTTGGTCCATGGTCCGAGTCTGCCTCACCGTGCTGGCGCTCGCCGCGGCGCTGCCCGCCTCGGCGCAGCAGCTCACGCTCGACATCCGCGACGGACTGGTCACCATGACGGCCACCAATGTACCGGTGCGCCAGGTGCTGGCCGAATGGGCCCGGGTGGGCGGCACCAGGGTGGTGGGGGGCGACCGCATTGCCGGAGCACCCCTCACGCTCAGTTTCGAAGGACTGCCCGAGGCCAAAGCGCTCGACATCGTGCTGCGCGGCGCCGCCGGCTACATGGCGGCCGCCAGGCCCGTGCCCGGCGCAGGACGCTCGCTCTATGACCGCATCCTGGTACTGGCTACGAGCACCCCGCCTGCCGGTGGCGCTGCCGCAACTGCGGCCGGCAACCGTCCGGCAGCCAGCCGGTTCGGCGTGCCGCCCGCCGTCGAAGCGCCCGACCAGGCCGACCTCGGCACCGACCTGCCGGAAGCGAACGAGCAACTTCAGGGGCAGGTGAACCCCTTTGCCAACGCCTTCGGGCAGGGCGCGGCCGGGGCCACGCCCTTTGGCCAGCCGGGCGGCGTCAACCCCTTCGGGCAGGCCATCGGGCAGCCGCCTCAACCCTTCCAACCTGGTGGCGGCTTCTTCCAGCCGCTGCAGCCGCAGGCCGTGCCGGGTGCAGTTCAGCCGTCGGGCTTCTTCGGCGCGTCTGGATCGACCACACCGGGCATGGTGCTGCAGCCGGCGCAACCGGTGCAGCCGCCCGGCGTCCGTCCTCGGCCGCAGGGATAGTCTGGCCCGGCGATGGCCGACCTCGACCGCTACCGCACTGACGACCGCCGTGCGCTCGAACAGCTGTACCGGCGTGCGGCCGGCCCCGAAGCCGTCGAACGGCTGAAGCTCACCTGGCAGTGGGAGCGGCGCCAGAATCCGGGCACGCGCGGCGCGGCCGCCCCCTGGGTGGTGCGTGAAGGGCCCACGCTCGTCGGCTCCTTGAACGCGCTACCAGTTCGCGTCACGATGTCAGGCCGCGAGCTGCGCGGCGCGTGGCTCACCGATCCGGTCGTGGCGGCTGAACGCGACCGTCAAGGCCTGCATGAGCTGCTGGTGCGTGCCTGGCAACGCGACACCGACATCGCGCTCGCGACGCGCGTCAGCGAAAGCACCCGGGCCGTGCTCGAGAAGCTGCGCATGCCCACCGCAGTGGCGCTGCCGTGTCTCGTGAAGCCGCTCAGCCGCCGGGCGCTGCGCCGGCCGGACTGGCCGCAGCCGGTCAACCGGCTGGTGTCGGCGGTGACCCTGCCGTTCGTGCGGGTGGTGGCGCGCCAACGGCCGCTGCGCGAATCCGTCGAGGTCGTGCGCAAGCTCGACGGCAGCCTCGACGACCTGTGGGAACGAGTTGCGCCCAAGCTCACGCTGGCCGTGCGCCGCGATGCCGCCTACGTGAACTGGCGCTTCGCCGAGCCGCCGCACGCGCGTTACGCGATTGCCGTGCTGCGCCGGCAGAACGAGGTGGCCGGCTACGCGGTGTATCGCCACGCGCACGAGCCGCGCGGGCGGGTCACGCACCTGGTCGACTTCCTGGCGGACCCGGGCGACGCTCGCGCGGTGAAGACGCTGCTCCGGTGGGTCGACCGCGAAGCGGTCATCGCCGATTCCGACAAGATCCGCTGCCATGTGCTGCACACCGGCTTCCGCAAGCTGCTCAAGCGCTCCGGGTATTTTGGCGTGCGCTCGGGCGTGTCGTTGGCGGTGAAGGTCAACGATCCGGCCACGGCGCGCGCGTTCTACGAGACCACGGCCGACTGGCACTTCACCTCCGGTGATGCCGCCGTCGACCACTGATGCTTCCCTGATTCCGCAGACGGACACGACGCCATGTCGCTGACAGACACTCTGAGCGCTGATATCGCGCTGGCCATGAAGGCCAAGGACACCACCAGCCTCACGGCGCTGCGCATGCTCAAGGCCGCGCTCATCAACAAGGGCATCGAGAAGCGCAAGCCGCTCGAGTCGGCCGAGGAGCTGCAGGTCGTGAACGCGCTCGTCAAGCAGCGCCGCGACTCGATCGACCAGTTCACGGCGGCCGGCCGCGACGAGCTGGCGGCCAAGGAACGCGCGGAGATTGCCGTGCTCGACGGGTACTTGCCGCCCGCCGCGAGCGACGACGAGCTCGTCGCCGCCGTCACGGCGGCCGTGGCCCTGACCGGCGCCACGACGGCGAAGGACATGGGCAAGGTGATGAAGGCCGTGATGGCCGCACTGACCGGCAAGACCGTGGACGGCAAGCGCGTCAATGAACTGGTGCGCGCGGCGCTCGCCGGCTGACGCAAACTTTTCGGCCGCGGCCGCCGTCTATAGCTGTGAAAGGCCTAGTCAGCCTCTCACCATCCTCCTCGGGCTCCCGCCGCAAGGCCGGAGCCCAATTTTTTTGCCGTGCGCCGCCGGACCGCGTCCGAAGCCGGATGCGAAACGCCGTGCTACGCTTCGGGCGGTTCCATGGCAGCAGCGGAGGTGAATCTCGCGCGGTCGGCCGGCGTTGCCGGCGCGGCCACGATGACCAGCCGCATCCTCGGACTCGTGCGCGAACAGGTGCTGGCCTACTGGTTCGGCGCCAGCGACGCCATGGACGCGTTCCTGGTGGCGTTCCGGGTTCCCAACCTGGTGCGTGACCTCTTCGCCGAGGGCGCCATGAGCGCCGCGCTGGTACCCACCTTCAGCCGCACCCTGGCGCTCGAGGGCCGCGACCGCGCCTGGCGGCTCGGCAACGCGATCATGACGGCCCTGATTGTCGTCACGGCCATCCTGGTCGTGGGTGCGATGGTCTTCGCGCCAGCCCTTGTGCAGCTGCTCGCCCGCGACTTCGCGAACGTTCCCGGGAAGTTCGAGCTGACGGTGCTGCTCACACGCGTGATGGCGCCGTTCCTCATTCTCGTGGCGGTCGCCGCGGCCTGCATGGGGATGCTGAACTCGCTCAACATCTTCTTCATTCCGGCCCTCGCGCCGGCCATGTTCAACGTGGCCTCGATTGCCGTCGGCATCGGCCTGGTGCCGGTCGCGATCTCGGCCGGCGTGCCGCCCATTCTCGCCATGGCCTATGGCACGCTGGTCGGCGGCGTTGGACAGGTCGCGCTGCAGTGGCCGCCGCTCAGACGCGAAGGTTTTCGCTTCCGGCCGCGTCTCGACTTCGCCGACCCCGGCCTGCGGCGGGTGCTCGCGCTCATGGGTCCGGGCATGGTGGGGCTGGCTGCCACGCAGCTCAACGTGTTCGTGAACACCATCGTGGCCACCGGCGAGGGCACCGGCGCGGTGTCGTGGCTCACCTACGCGTTTCGCGTGATGTATCTGCCCATCGGCCTCTTCGGTGTGTCGATTGCCACCGCCACCACGCCCGTCATGTCGCGGCTCGCGGCCGTGAACGACCTGCCGCGCATGCGCTCGACGCTGGCCTCGGCGATCGCCCTGATGCTCACGCTCAACGTGCCGGCCTCGCTCGGCCTGATGGTGCTGGCGACGCCGATCGTGCGTCTGCTCTTCGAGCGCGGCCGCTTCACGCCGGCAGATACCATGGCGACTGCCGCGGCCGTACAGCTCTACGCGCTGGGCCTCGTGGGCTACTCGGTCGTGAAGATCGTGTCGCCGACCTTCTACGCGCTTGGACGCAGCCGCACGCCGGCCGCCGTGGGCGTGGCCGCAGTGCTGCTCAACGCCGGCCTGAGCGTTGCGACGGCGCCGTACTTCGGTTACAAGGGCCTCGCGCTGAGCGCGTCGATCGCCTCGCTCTTCAACGCCGGCACACTCGCGTGGCTGGCGCGGGGCGCGCTCGGTGGGCTCGAGTTCGCGCGCGTCGCAGGAACCTTCATGAAGACGCTCGCCGCGGCCGGCGCCATGGCCGGCGTGGCCTGGGCGGCCATGAACGGTCTGGAGTCGGCGCTACCCGGTTCATCGCTCGCGGCCCAGGTCATCCGCCTGGCCGGGGCCATCGGCCTGGCGGTGCTCACGCTGGGCCTCGGCGCGCAGGTCCTAGGAATCCGCGAGTTCGAGGATGTGCGCGATGCCGTCACCGCGCGACTGCGCCGGATGTTCAACCGGCCCGCCTAGGCGCTAGCGCGCGTTGACCAGCACGGCCCAGTCGGTGGCACGTGGGCCGCGCAGCATGGCTCCGAGCGCCCGTGCCGCTGGGACCGGCGCCGTGCAGGCACCAGTGCGGATGAAGCGCAGGGCCTCGGCGAGCGACCACTCGTCGGCCTGTCTCTTATACACATCTGACGCTGCCGACGAATAGAGAGGT
>ENA-ORBV01018071-ORBV01018071.1-microbial-mat-metagenome-genome-assembly--contig:-NODE-18071-length-10005-cov-7.059629_pt1 | contig 10005 bp, 12 predicted proteins | sample MGYA00237777_ERZ505514 | MGnify/ENA primary metagenome ERZ505514 (study PRJEB26160, sample SAMN06269048) | microbial mat metagenome | isolation source: Oligotrophic lake microbial mat | place... | reverse complement strand
GAAACGCGGCGCAGGCCGCGGCAATTCCTCTGGCGTTGTTCTCTCGCCCGTAGCCCCGTCTTCGCCGCGGCCATTGGCTGTTCACGACTCTGTTGGCGGGAGTCATCAGCAACTCGCTGTCGTGCCAGTAGATGAATGCGCTCGCCCTACCTGAGAAACGGCGATCGGGCGACAGTGACCGCCCCACCGGCCGGGACGGCTCAGACTCGCCACATCGCGACTTTTCAGGGTTTGCGAATCGAGCCAGCGGCCTTCGGATACTTCCTGGGGGCGCGAGCGCGCTCGGCGGCACGGCAGCGTAGGCCCTTTCGAGGGTCTCCGATCGCTGGTCCGAAGACTTGGAGGCGGCAACAGGAGGACGGGTTGACAGAACGGCCGTTATCCGACCCCTGCGCCCACAGGCTCTCCGCTCCTCTTCCCGTTGGCGCGGTTCGTGCTGGACCGCATCGATATCCTGGGCGCGGTCCGTCGAGTCATCGACAAGCGGTTCGACGTCCGCCTGCCGACCGAGCGTGCACGGCCGTTCGCCCTGCCTGTCGGTGTGGAACCAACACTGATGGTGCGCGGTAGGCCGATCGCGATCGGCATCCGGCTGGACGATCTCGCCGTGACCGAAGAGGCGTTCTGGATCGGTGCACACGTGACGCTGGCGCCTCGAGTCGGAGCCGCAGCGCATCCGCCCGCACCAAGCGCTGCACGAGGCCCACGTGCCACCCGTTGACGCCTAGAGCGGCGGCTCGGGTGCCATGGGTACCTCACCGACGTTACCCAGGCGAGATGCGTTGTCGCCTGCGTTGGCCGGAGCGCGACGCGCCGAGCAGTCGCTCAAGGCCGTCGAGGATCAGCTCCAGGCCGAATCCGAAGTCCATCCGTCCATCGTGCGAGCCGTCCGCCACTTTCTCGGCCATCTCGCGCATGTAGGGGTGCTTCTCCGGCGAGAGCATCGGCAGAAAGCCCTGCGCGGCGCTGGCATAATCCTCGGGCTCGATCGGAAAGTTCTGTTCCTGCAGCGTGAACCCGTAGATGTGGCAGTCGAGGGCGTTCCACGCGCGATCAGTCAACGCGTACGAGAAGCCAGCCTGCAGCAGACAGCCCACGGTGGCATTGATGTAGTGCAGCATCGCGGGGCCGACGTTGATCCGTGACACGAGGAGTGCTGTGGCCCACGGGTGACGCCGCAAGACGGCATGGGCCGAGATGGCCCGGCGTCGCATGGCCTCCTTCCAGTGCACGCCAAGCTCGGGTGCCTCGATCTCCGACACGACCCGTTCGACCATGCCGTCAAGGAGGTCGTCGCGGCTGGCGACGTGGTGGTAGAGCGACATCGCCTCGACCCGCAGCGCCACGGCCAGTTTCCGCATCGACAGCGACTCGAGCCCCCCGCGGTCGGCGAGGCTGACGGCTGTCGACAGCACCCGATCGCGGCTCAGTGGCGCGCGGGCGCGCGGCCGGCCGGCCTTGGCACCGCGTCGCGGCGAGGAACGCGCACCTGGACGGAACCTTGTCATGCTTTACACCGTAAGGTATCGAATAGAACTCATTGACTTACATCGTAAGTTTGTAACGCCACGCCCCACAAGGAGTCCGTCCCGATGTCGCCCACCCTGTTCCTGTCGCTCTGTTGTCTCATGGCCTGTAGCGCTCCGGCCACGGCCCTCGCCGGCACCGGTCTCGGCAGCCAGTCCTCCGCGTCTCAGACGCCGTCGCCTCGCGTTCGGCTGGCAGGCGTCGTGGTCGATGTGGCCACCGGACTGCCGATCGCCGGCGCACATCTTACCGCGGGCATCGAGACCGCCACGACCACGGCCGACGGACGCTTCGCCGTTGACGCGCCGGCTGGAACCGTGACCCTGGTCGTCTCGGCCACCGGCTACCATCCCGCCAGCACCGTCGTGGACGCGAGCCAGCGACGCACCGTGGACATGGAGTTCGCCCTCGCCGCTGACACTGGCTACGCCGAACGCCTCGACATCGTGGCTGTCGCTCCCACGAGCTCACCCACGGCGGCGGCCGTGCGGCCGGTCGATGTACTGCGGACTCCGGGCGCACTCGACAACGTGTTCCGCACGTTGCAGACCCTCCCCGGTGTCATGGCGGCCGACGAGCTCGGCAGCCGCCTCGCGGTCCGGGGCGGTACTCCCGACCAGAACCTGACGATGATGGACGGCGTGGAAGTCCACGATCCGTTTCGGCTCTTCGGGCTGGCGAGCGCGTTCAACCCGGAGACGATCCACAAGTTCGAGCTGGCCACCGGTGGCTTCAGCGTGAAGTACGGCGACCGGCTCGCCAGCCTCCTCGTCGTCGAGAACCGCGACGGACGCTCCGGGCGCCTGGGCGGCACGGCCGCGCTCAGCGCGACCGACGGCAACGTCGTGCTGGAAGGCGGATTGCCAGGTCGAACCCGCGGATCGTGGCTCGCGACGGTGCGCCGGACGTACTACGACCTCGTCGCCGAGCGCTTCATCGACCAGGGCCTGCCGGGTTTCCAGGATGTGCAAACGCGCGGACAGTGGTTGCCCACCGACCGCTCACGTGTCACGTTGTTCGGACTACGGAGTCGTCAGGCCGCAAGCGTGACGCTGGACGAGCGGAAGGTCACGGGCAGCTTCCGCGACGACACCGCCAACGATCTTGGCTGGACGCGCCTGGAACTGCCAATCGGCCGCGACGGCACATCGCAGAGCACGATCGGGTGGTCGCGGACACATGCGCGGTTCGGCTTTGGCCTCGCCATCGACAGCGGCAACCTGCGGTCGAATAGCCCGAGCGACGACAATCCCCCGCTGCTCAACAGCGGGTTCGACTACGGGCTTCGCATCGACGACCGGTCGTTTCGTCAGGACGTCGGCTGGGTCGTAGGTGAACACGCGATCGATGTCGGCTTCGACGTACACGAACTGACCACGCGGTTGCGGTTCGCGTTCACGGGCGACCGCAATCCCATCGCGGCCAACGGCTCGAGCGTCCAAGGCGGGTCGGGCCTGCCTGACCTCCTGTTGTCGACCCCAGCCGCCTCACGCGGCAGCGCGTGGCTCCAAGAGACGTGGCATGCGCGCACGAACCTCACACTCCAGGCCGGTGTGCGTTTGGACCGATCGTCGATCACGCAACGCACGACGCTCTCGCCTCGGGCGACCGCATCGTGGGTAGGCGGGCACGGCACAACGGTCACGGCCGCGACGGGCATGTACACGCAGAGCCCCGGCTACGAGAAGCTGGTCGAATAGTGACTACATGCTGGATCTGACCCATCCGGAGGCCGACCGCCTCTCGAGCGAACACGCCTGGCTGACGTCGGTGGCCGTCGCACAGCGTCTGCCGCGCGGCTTCACCCTGAAGGCCGAAGGGTACCTGCGGCGGCTCGACGACCTCCTCATCGGGCGGCTCGAACCGGAGCACGAGCGCCGCACACGAGTGTCGCAGTACGACTTTCCATCCGAACTCCTCCACCACGTGCCCTCAGCACCGTCCATCACCGTGGTGCCAACGAACAGCGGCGCCGGTCGCGCACACGGATTCGACGTGATGGTCTCTCGCACATCGGGCGCGCGTGCAAGTGGCTGGGCCAGCTACTCGTGGGGGCGCGCGATACGCGAGGCATACGGACGTGAGTATCCGTTCGACTACGACCGCCGCCATGCCTTCACCGCGGTCGGCGCCCTCCAGCTGACCCCGCGCTGGTCGATCGGGACGACGGCGCGACTGGCGTCTGGATTCCCCTACACGGCGCCCCGCGGCGTGCGGGTGGTGAGCATCGAGGACCGCGGCGACGGCGATCTCGATGGCAACACCGAAGAACTGGTGCCGCGACGCGACGCTGCCGGCCTGCTAGTCTATGCGCCCGACCTGGGCACGGTAGCGGACCTTCGCAATTCGCGTCTCCCCGTGTTCGCCCGCGTGGACCTCCGCGTGACCTGGCGCCCTCGGGGGACGGCCGGACGGTGGGAGGTGTACGCAGAAGCCCTGAACATGCTGAATCGCAAGAACGCGTCAGCGCTCGACCCGCGGCTCGAGCACGACCCGACGTCTGACCGCCCCCGAGTGGTCGAGAAGCCCATTGGGTCCATTCCGCTCCTGCCGACGATCGGCGTACGCTTTCGATTCTGATGCCCATGACGTCAGTCCTCGCCGAGCGACTCGCGCGAACGCCACGAACACTGTTTTTCGTGGATGGTGTCGGCGCCCTTGTCACGGCGCTGCTCGTTGGCGTCGTGTTGCCGACGCTCCGCGAGCACATTGGCACGCCCAGGCCTGTGCTTCGGGCACTTGCGCTGACGGCCGCGGTCTTTGCGGCGTACTCGTTGACGTGCGCGGCGACGCGACCGAAGCGCTGGCCGGGCTACCTCCGAGGCATCGCCCTGGCGAACGCCGGGTATTGCCTGGTCACGGCCGCACTCCTGATCCGCTTCACTGCAGCGCTTCACGTGCTGGACTGGCTCTACTTCGTGGGTGAGATCGTCGTGGTGTGGGCGCTGGCGACGCTGGAACTACGCGTCGCACGCGCGGCCACAACGGAAGCCCCGACGATGACCACATGTGCGGCGCCGCATCCTTGGCAACGTCTTCTCCGGCATTATCGAGGACGTGGGCCCGGGCGTGGCCAACGTCGCGCCAGGACACGCCGTGTGCGGTATGACCGGCATATCGATGGGGGCGCACGCCGAGTACGTCAGTGTCGCGGCCCGGAGGGTGGCTGCCGTGCCGAGTGGCGTGAGTCATTCGGATGCGGCGGGCCTGCTCTTTGGTGGCTCGACCGCCCTATACTTCCTCCGCGACAAGGCGTCGGTACGGCCCGGCATGAGGGTGCTGGTCAACGGCGCGTCTGGCGCCGTGGGTTCGAACGCCGTGCAATTGGCCAAGCACTTCGGAGCGACGGTGACAGGCGTCACGAGTGCCAGCAACGCCGACTTCGTCAGACGTCTCGGCGCTGGCCGGGTCATTGACTACGCCATCGATGACATCACCAACGCGCCCGAGCGTTTCGACGTCGTGTTCGATGCCGTCGGCAATCTCTCGATGGCGTCGGGTCGCCGGCTGCTGCGCGACGGCGGCGTGCTCGTGCTGGCCGTCGCGAGTTTGTGGGACACGCTGCGCGCTCGTCGTGGCGTCGTGGCCGGTTCGGCACCCGAGCGGGCGGCCGACTTCGAGTGGTTACTTCAGCTCGTGGCGGCGAACGAACTGACCGTCGTGGTCGATCGCACATTCCCCCTGGACCACATCGGCGACGCCTACCGGCTCGTGGACAGCGGGCACAAACGGGGGAACGTGATCGTACGACCGTAGCCGAGCCTGCTTCCTTCCCAGGCTACGATGTGCTCGAAGCTACCGAAGGGGCACGACTATGACGACTGAACAACTCGCCGGCGAGTTCGACCGAGAGACAAAGACGACTCGAACGTTCCTCGAGCATCTTCCACCCGATCAGCTCGACTGGCGCCCGCACCCGAAGTCGTTCACCGCGCGGGGCCTTGGCTCGCACGTCATCGACTGCATCCGTTGGGTCGAGCCCATCTTCGCCGGCGACGAACTGGATTTCGATCCGGCGACCTACCGGCCGTTCCAGGCAGCGTCGCTAGACGACGTCCTGACGGGTTTCGACCACATCGTTGTCGCCGCTTCAGCGGCGCTCGCGAGGACGGACTCCGCTGCGCTGGTCGCGCCATGGCGCCTGAAGATCCGCGGAGACGATAGCATTAGCGGGGTCTCCGGGTGACGGAACGGCCGCTATCCGACCTGGCGCGGGCCGGAACGTGACGTTCCCGGCGCGGCAATACTCGGTCAACGGCGAGCTTCGCGGCTTCGCGCTGCTGCGGCCCACGACTGACGCTACCGCCACTGACGGCGTGCGCGATGCCGTCCTGGCGGCCTACGCGGCCTCCGATAGTGCAGCGGCCTGATGGCCCTTCGGGCGTCCAGCCAGTTCGAAGCCGTAATGGCCGGGCCTATTGCCGCCGCGAGATCTCCAGCCGATCAGGCTGGCGATGCACGGCGAACAGCTGATTAGCCGTCTCCTCCGTAACCGAACCATCCGCGCCGAGCGCCAAGACAAGTGCGTCAGCACCGGGCACCTGCCGTCCAGCCTCGAAGAACTGCAGCGTCGCCTGGGTGAGGCGGACATCAGGGGCCAGCGGAAGAGGAAGCGACAGGGTAGAACCGCTGATCGAACCGGAAAGCGTGGTTGCAAACGGCGCCTCCGCCGTCTGCGTCCCGCCATCTTCTTCATCCTGTCATCGGCGTTCGGCTCAGCCCGCGACGGGTTGCTCATCATGGTGAACCTGCCCCTCGCGCTCATTGGCGGCGTAGCCGGTGTCTATCTGGCCGGAGGCGTGCTGTCGGTGGCGTCCATCGTCGGGTTCATCACGCTCTTCGGTATCGCGACCCGGAACGGGATCATGCTCGTGTCGCACATCAAGCACCTGCAGACCGACGAAGGGGTGACGGACTTTCGCACCGCCGTGGTGCACGGCGCCACGGAACGCGCCGTGCCCATCCTGATGACGGCGCTCGCCGCCGGCCTCGCGCTCGTGCCCATTGCGCTCTCGGCGGGTGAACCCGGCAGCGAGATTCAGGCGCCAATGGCGATGGTCATCATGTTCGGGCTGCTCAGCTCGACGGCGCTCAACATGATCGGTGGTGCCGATTCTGTACGAGCGATTCGGACGTCCCTCGTTCGTTGATGACTCCGCTGGGCTCGTTGGATCGGACTAGTCTGAGGAGTGAACCCGAGTCGGCGCAGAAAGGCAGGTGCTCATGAAGAGACGGTCTACGATCGCGCGGGTGACCCGGGTGGCGGCCCTGGTTGCGGCTCTCGTTCATCTCGCCGTGCCCGGCAGTGCTCGCGAACACCCGGGACACGGGTCGAGGGTCGTTCTGGGGCCGCTCAGGGAGGTAACGCCGGACGCGATCGTTGTCGAGGTTCGCGACACGGGCGGAGGCGGAACGACCCGGGTCCGGGTGCAACTGCAGCCTGATACCCGGTTTCGAATCGACAAGGAGCGCCTGACCTCGCTCGACGGCATGGTTGGGCAGCGCGCCATCGTGTCCGTGGACTGGGAGGTCGATGAGCGTGGCGGGCAGACGCTGAAGGCCACCGAGGTAAGGTTTACGCGAGCGAAGAAGCAGTAGGAGCTCCGGGGCGAACGATGAGCCTGCCGTTCACCGCGAACGCGTTCTTCGAGGTGTTTACGCGCTACATAGCCGCCCGGCGGTGTGGGGCTTCGCCGCGCCCGTCGTCGGCGAGTCGGGGCTGCTCGCTTGGTATGGTCTGCGTCAGTGCCGGTTGGCTTTCGGCACGGCGACCGATCTTGCGCGAGGGCCCGGCACAGGGCTCATGGTTTACGCCAGCCCCGTGGTGGCTGTGCCAGTGCTGTGGGCGCTCGTCGGGGGCTCGGCCGCACTCGTCCTCGGTGTCGCCACCGACTACTCGCTCTTGGCGTGCTCGGTGCTTCTCGTCGTCGGCACCGTCCCGGGAGGCTCCAATTCGAATCTCATGAATGTCTTGGCACCCGCGAAAGGCGCGGCATGGTTGCGATGGTCTGGGACGCGGCGCGCATGATACCGGCAGAGCGCGGGTAGCTCCTCGAGGCCGGCGTCACCTCGATCCGTCAGCTCGGCGACCCTCGAGAGGCGATTCTCGATGTCAAGCGCCGACTCGACCGTCGAGCGTGGGAAGAAGGAGGTTATCTTTCTCGTGCGGGGGCGCCGTGGGGCCGTATCTGTGATGCTGGCGCGGATGTCGCGGCTCTTCAGGGAGGCGACCTCGTCGTCGATGGGCGATTCCGACTTCGGCACACCGCCGGCGCAGCCGCTCTGGCAGTCGCACCCCCGATCGGTCGCGCAGCGTAGAGGGTCTCCACCAGCCGGCAGATCCGGACCGTTTCACTGCGACCGCGGCGGTGCGAGGGGCTCGAATTTGTTGATGTCCCTGATTGCGGCCAGTTCCAGCGGAGTGAGCCCGACCTGCTGAAGAATGCCAAGGATGAATTCCGTCTTTCCTGCGATGTAGCTGTCGAGGTCCTCGGGGAACCGCCTGGCGAGGGACGCCTTCAGGTCGCCGTACTCTCGGGCGGCTTCGGGTTGGGCGCGAAGCCAGTCACGAAGCCCCGTTTGGTTCCTCAAGCTGAGGCTGCCCTGATGGCTTGCGTACATGTGGTGCTTCGGCAGCGCCGCGGGCGGCTTGAACACTTCGCGATCCGGCACGCCCTGATCGCCGCGGTGGACGTAGCCGACCGCGGTCAGGGCCTTGATGACGCGCGGAATGTCGCGCCGGGAGGCGACGACAATGCACGCGTCGATGACGGGCTTCGCGCAGAGCCCTGGCACGGACGTGCTGCCCAAGTGCTCCAAGCTGATTGCAGCGTGCTGGACGTGCGGCCACACGTGCGCGCGAATTTGCTCGAACATGTGCGGCCATTCGGGGTCATACGTCTTCACTTCAACCCTGGACATGTCTCTCAGCCCCTGCGCCCGCCAGTGTTGCATAGGCGGGAGACGCCTAGAAAGGCCGTCCAGGACTTCGCAGATTCCCGACTTGTCGCGAAGGGTAGATCTTCAGGTTCCGGGTCGGCGTCAACGGTCGCCGGAGTGGGTTGACCATCCAGTACTCGTCACCCATCCACCCACCCTGCCGGCGCCTGTTAGCGGCGGCCGGCGGTGTAGGTTTCGCCTGCTGCGCGTGTAAGGTCCGGGCGAGTCGAAGCGTTCGACAGGGAGGAGCGGCGTATTGCGCTGTCCCTGTTTTGTGCCTGAAACCGTTGAGGGGCGCGGGTTCGTCGGGAACGAATCCCACCCTCTCCGCCAACTACACCTCCGGCGTTGTGGCGTTCACCTCTGCTTGGAGGAACGCCGCCTGAGGACCAATCCTTACAGCCGTATCCCCGTGGTCGTGTTCCCTGGGCTGGCGTCAGCGACCGTCGCCGCGCGGTGAGCGGCTCGAGCAAGCAATAGCGGCGGAGGGCCTACAGGCTGGCCTCGCGCATGCGCCGACCCAAGAAATCACGTTACGCTGGCACGCCGCAAGTGCTGTCACACGAGGGCTCCGGGGAAGGTGCCGAGTTCCCGGTACCGGGGTATCCTGACGGTCGATCGACCAGAAATGTGATGTGATGCTGATCCCGCCGGACGCGGTCATCGACGAGACGAAGTACATACACTACCTGCTCGTGCCGAGGCCCTGGGACGACAAGAGTGGCTACCTCGGGCAGGCGGATTCGAAGCGAAGAACTGGGCCGACTTGCTCGCCGCCGTCAGGCGACTGGCTGATACGGTCGATGCGGTCGAGGACCGCACAAACGATTACGGAACCTTCTACCGCATCGAAGGCGCGATCGAGGGACCAATCGGGAAGCTGTCGGTCGTGTGCATCTCTGCAACTGTATGACCGTGTGGCCCTCCGGGCGTCCTTCCCCGAGCGCGCACTTCGCGCCGGCGACGTGGCGACGTTGGTCGATTTCGTGGAGCATCCCGCGTCAGGACCTCGGGGGTGCGTGCTGTAACTCTTCAACGCACTGGGCGAATCGATTGGCGTCGTGACCGTTCCTGAGGACGCGGTCGAACCTCTGCGCGCGGACGAAGTCCTGTCGGTCCGTCCGATGGCAATTGCCGGCTGAAACCTCACCTGTCCCTCGCCAAAGCCTCGTGTCGGTCGTCACGGCGCGTTTGGGCGGCTCCGGCGGTGACGTGGTCCGAAGCGAGCGATGGGCGAGTATCCAGACGGTCGAGGACGACGGCGAAAGGGGCACGGTGTCCCGGCACACGTCGCCCGGACGCAACGACTCGCGGGACGCGGGTGTGACGCGCGCGTCGGCGCTCAGGCCGCGCGGCGTTCATCGCGATGATGCAACCCGCCGACCGCGGGCAGGGCCACGACACGTCCCGTCTCGACTGCTGCTACGGCTCGCGGCTCGGGCGCATCTTTCGCCAGCGCCAGGTGCGTACGCGACCGGTGGTAGTAGTCGATACAAGCGCGAAGCAGGCGTCACAGGTGTCGCTCGTTGAGCTGTGCCA
>ENA-ORBV01018070-ORBV01018070.1-microbial-mat-metagenome-genome-assembly--contig:-NODE-18070-length-10005-cov-10.311946_pt1 | contig 10005 bp, 10 predicted proteins | sample MGYA00237777_ERZ505514 | MGnify/ENA primary metagenome ERZ505514 (study PRJEB26160, sample SAMN06269048) | microbial mat metagenome | isolation source: Oligotrophic lake microbial mat | place... | reverse complement strand
TCTGCAGCGTGACCCCAATGCGTTCGGCCATGGCCTCCACCGAGACAGAGCCCTGGCGCAGCACCATGTCCAGCAACTCGGCCTGCCTGGGGTTGGGATCCATGGTGGACGAGACTAAAAGAAAAGAATCGAAAGCAAACTAGGGAAAACTCGGCATTCAAACGAACTCAAACGAACAAGAATCGAACGCAAACAATGCGGAGACAGGGCTTGGGCGAACAGCTATACGACGTGCTGGTGGTCGGAGGCGGCATCAACGGTGCCGGCATCGCGCGTGACCTCGCGGGTCGCGGCTGGCGCGTGCTGCTCGCCGAGCAGGACGACTTGGCGGCGCACACCAGCAGTTCGTCGACCAAGCTCATTCACGGCGGGCTGCGCTATCTGGAGCACTACGAGTTCGGCCTCGTACGCAAGGCGCTGCAAGAGCGCGAGGTGCTGCTGAAGAGTGCGCCGCACATCATGTGGCCGCTGCGCTTTGTGATGCCGCACGACCCCGATGACAACTTCTTGCGGCCGGCCTGGATGATCCGCATTGGCCTCTTCCTCTACGATCATCTGGCGCGCCGCGAGGTGCTGCCGGGTTCAACCGGCGTGCGCCTGCAAGGCAGCCCGCTCGGCGCGCCGCTGAAGGCCGAGTACACACACGGCTTCGTCTATTCCGACGGTTGGGTCGACGACGCGCGGCTCGTCGTGCTGAATGCCATCGACGCCCGTGAGCGCGGCGCCACGGTGCTGACCCGCACGCGATGCACGGCGGCGCAACGCAGCGTCACGGGCTGGACGGCGACGCTGCGCCATAACAACGGTAGCGATGGCAGCGAGCAGACGGTGCAAGCGCGCGCCCTGGTCAACGCCGCCGGCCCCTGGGCCGAAGCCTTTCTGCGTGGCATCGCCAAGCCCACCGGAGCCGAGGTGCTGGCAAACAAGAGCCTGCGCCTGGTGAAGGGCAGCCATATCGTCGTGCCGCGTTGCTTCGAGCACGACCACGCCTACATCTTCCAGAACCCCGACAGACGCATCATCTTCGCCATTCCCTACGAAACCGACTTCACGCTCATTGGCACCACCGACGTCGAAATCCAGGGCGACCCGCTTGGTGCGCGCGTCACGCCCGACGAGATCGCCTACCTTTGCGAACAGGCCAGCCGCTACTTCAAGCAGCCGGTGCGCGCGGCCGACGTGGTGTGGAGCTACACCGGCGTGCGCCCGCTGCTCGACGACGCTTCGGGCGACCCGTCGGCCGTGACACGCGACTACCTGCTCGAGAGCCACACCGAAGCCGCGCCGCTGCTGAGCGTCTGGGGCGGCAAGATCACGACCTTCCGCAAGCTCGCCGAAGAAGCGGCCGACGAAGTCGGGCGGCTGCTCGGTGAACGCCGCGCGGCTTGGACCGCCAAGGCCTCGTTGCCGGGCGGCGACCTGTCGCCGTGGATCGGCGCCGCCGACCGCCCCGACCGCGACTTCGAGCGCCTGGTTACCGCTGTGCGCACACGCCATCCGGCCCTGGGCGCAGCATGCGCACGGCGCCTCTCGCGGGCCTACGGCGCACGCATCGACAAGGTGCTGGCGCGGGACCTGGGCGCCGAAGTGGCCCCTGGCCTGTTCGAGGCCGAACTGAACTACCTGCGCAACGAAGAGTGGGCGACCACCGCCGAGGACGTGCTGTGGCGCCGCAGCAAGCTCGGTCTGCACTACACCGAAGCCCAGCGCCGCAGCGTCGCCGACTGGATGGCGCCGGCACTGCACAGGGCCATGGCATGCAGCTGACGCTGGACCGCATCACCCGCCAGGTCGGGGCCTCGACCTGGCTGTACCCGATGGACCTGGCGCCGCAGCCGGGCGCCGTCACTGTGCTGCTGGGCGCCACGCAAGCTGGCAAGACCAGCCTGATGCGGGTGATGGCGGGCCTGGACAAACCCAGCACCGGCCAGGTGCGTGTCGACGGACACGATGTCACGGCGATGGGCGTGCGCGAGCGCAACGTCGCGATGGTCTACCAGCAGTTCATCAACTACCCGTCGATGACCGTGTTCGACAACATCGCATCGCCGCTGAAGCTGCGGCGCGAAAAGGGCATCGACAAGACCGTGCGCGCGCTGGCCGAGCGTCTGCACATCGAGATGTTCCTCGACCGCCTGCCCGCGGCGCTGAGCGGCGGCCAGCAGCAGCGGGTGGCGCTGGCACGAGCGCTCGCCAAAAACGCGCCGCTGATGCTGCTGGACGAACCGCTGGTCAACCTGGACTACAAACTGCGCGAAGAGCTGCGCGAAGAGCTTGCGCAGCTGTTTGCCAGCGGCGACAGCACCGTCATCTACGCTACCACCGAGCCAGGGGAGGCGCTGCTGCTCGGCGGCTACACCGCCGTGCTCGATGCCGGCGAACTGCTGCAGTACGGGCCCACCGCCGAGGTCTTCCACACGCCGAAGTCGCTGCGTGTGGCGCGCGCCTTCAGCGACCCGCCGATGAACCTGATCGAAGCCGATGCGGTGGCGCAGGGCGTGCAGCTGAAGGCCGGTCCGTCGCTCGATATCATCTTGCCCGCATCGACTGACCTGCCCGCCTCGGCGTCCAGGTCGCTGACCCTGGGCGTGCGCGCTGCGGCGCTGCGCGTCAACCCACGGCCCGGCGACGTGGCGTTGGACGGCCATGTCGAGCTGGCCGAGATCTCGGGCTCCGACACCTTCGTGCACGTGCACACCGCTGTCGGCGAACTTGTCGCACAGCTCACCGGCGTGCACTTCTTCGATCTTGGCGCGCCGATCACCCTGCATCTGGCGGCGCAGCAGGCTTATGTGTTCGACGCGCAGGGCAAACTGCTTGTCGCCCCGCAACGGAAAACTTGAGATGGCCCGCATCGACCTCGATCTCGCGCATTCGTACAAGCCGAACCCGAAGGAGGACGACGACTACGCGCTGCTGCCGCTGAAGATGAGCTTTCGCGACGGCGGCGCCTATGCGCTGCTGGGGCCTTCGGGCTGCGGCAAGACGACGATGCTGAACATCATGTCGGGGCTGCTCGTGCCCTCAAAGGGCACGGTGCTGTTCGACGGCGTCGATGCCACGCACACGACACCGCAGCAGCGCAACATCGCGCAGGTGTTCCAGTTTCCGGTGATCTACGACACGATGACGGTGGCCGAGAACCTGGCATTCCCGCTGAAGAACCGCAAGGTTCCCGCTGACCAGATCAAAGCGCGTGTGGCCCAGATCGCCGAGATGCTGGAGATGAGCCACCAGCTCGACCAGCGCGCCGCCGGCCTGAGCGCCGACCAGAAGCAGAAGATCAGCCTCGGCCGCGGTCTCGTGCGCGCAGACGTCTCGGCAGTGCTCTTCGACGAGCCGCTGACCGTGATCGACCCGCACCTGAAGTGGCAGTTGCGGCGCAAGCTCAAGCAGATCCACCACGAGCTGAAGCTGACGCTGATCTACGTCACGCACGACCAGGTCGAGGCCCTGACCTTCGCCGAAGAAGTGGTCGTCATGACGCGCGGCCGTGCCGTGCAGGTGGGCTCGGCCGAGGCGCTTTTCGAACGGCCGGCGCACACCTTCGTCGGCCACTTCATCGGCAGCCCGGGCATGAACTTCCTGCCGGTGAGCCAGGCGGGTGACAGCTGGCAGGTGGCGCGCCACGCAATGCCCGCACCCGCCGGCCGCACGCTGCCGGCAGGCGACCTGCGGCTGGGTGTGCGCCCGGAGTACGTGACGCTGGCCGAAGCCGGTGGCGGCGGTGCATTGCCCGTGGTCGTGAAACAGGTGCAGGACATCGGCACCTATCTGATGCTCACCGCGGCCATTGATGGCTGCGTTATCAAAGCGCGCCTGCCGCTGGAAGCCAGTGCTCCGAACGTTGGCGACACCGTCTGGCTGCGTGTCGTGGGCGAACACACCTGCTTTTACAAGGACGAGGAGCTGGTGACATGAGCGACGAGGCTGTGCCGAGTGCGAATTCCCCCGCGGGGGGACCGGCCGAAGGCCGCAGGGGGCGAACATGACGACAACGACCAAACCCGTCAACCAGAAGGCCTGGTTCCTGATCCTGCCGGTATTGGTATGCGTGGCCTTCTCGGCCATCCTGCCGCTGATGACGGTGGTGAACTACTCGGTACAGGACATCATCAGCCCCGAGCGCCGTGTGTTCGTGGGTACGGAATGGTTCGCCAAGGTCATGCGCGACAGTGACCTGCACGCGGCGCTGTGGCGGCAACTGACCTATTCGTTCGCGGTGCTGGCCATCGAGATCCCACTCGGTATCGCCCTGGCGCTGTCGATGCCGGCCACAGGCTGGAAGAGCAGCGCCGTGCTCGTCATCGTCGCGCTGAGCCTGCTGATCCCGTGGAACGTGGTCGGGACCATCTGGCAGATCTTCTGCCGGACCGACATCGGCCTGCTCGGCGTTGCGCTAAAGGGCATGGGCTTCGACTACAACTACACCGGCAACGCCACGCACGCCTGGCTGACCGTGCTGGTGATGGATGTCTGGCACTGGACACCGCTGGTCGCGCTGCTCGGCTATGCCGGCCTGCGCAGCATCCCGGATGCCTATTACCAGGCCGCGCGCATCGACGGCGCCAGCAAGTTCGCCGTGTTCCGCTATATCCAGCTGCCGAAGATGCGCGGCGTGCTGATGATCGCGGTGTTGCTGCGTTTCATGGACAGCTTCATGATCTACACCGAGCCCTTCGTGCTGACCGGCGGCGGGCCGGGCAACAGCACCACCTTCCTGAGCCAGTACCTGACGCAGAAGGCGGTGGGCCAGTTCGACATCGGCCCGGCGGCGGCGTTTTCGCTGATCTACTTCCTCATCATCCTGTTGCTGTGTTTTGTGCTCTACAACTGGATGCAGCGCGTAGGCACGGCCGACAAGGAGGTGGTGCGATGAAAAAACGGCATGTGTTCCTCATCGGCTACATCGTCTTTGCGCTCTTGCCCATCTACTGGATGGTCAACATGAGCTTCAAGACGAACCAGGAGATCGTTTCCAGCTTCACGATCTTTCCGCAGCAATTCACCTTCGACAATTACAAGCTCATCTTCACGGACAAGAGCTGGTATTCGGGCTACATCAACAGCCTGATCTATGTGGCGATCAATACGGTGATCTCGCTCAGCGTGGCGCTGCCGGCCGCGTATGCCTTCAGCCGCTACAGTTTCATCGGCGACAAGCACGTGTTCTTTTGGCTGCTGACGAACCGCATGACGCCACCCGCGATATTCCTGCTGCCGTTTTTCCAGCTCTACACCACGGTGGGCCTGATGGACACGCACCTGGCGGTGGCGCTGGCGCACCTGGTGTTCAGCGTGCCGCTGGCGGTGTGGATTCTGGAAGGTTTCATGAGCGGTGTCCCGCGCGAGATCGACGAGACCGCGTATATCGACGGCTACAGCTTCCCGCGCTTTTTCGTCACCATCTTCCTGCCGCTGATCAAGTCCGGGGTCGGCGTCACGGCCTTCTTCTGCTTCATGTTCAGCTGGGTCGAACTGCTGCTGGCGCGCACGCTCACCAGCGTCAACGCCAAGCCCATCGTCGCGACGATGACGCGCACGGTCTCGGCCTCGGGCATGGATTGGGCGACACTGGCGGCGGCCGGCGTGTTGACAATCGTGCCCGGCGCGGTGGTGATCTGGTTCGTGCGGCATTACATTGCCAAGGGTTTCGCGATGGGTCGCGTCTAGGAGCGTGTGATGTTTGCGTGGATGGTCTGGACAACGCCGGTAGCGGTCTTCTTCACCTGCATCGTGCTGATGCTGATCGGCATGACGGTGTGGGAGATCAAGCAGCCGACCACGCTGCGCAAGGGTTTCCTGCCGCTGGCCACGACGCGCGGCGACAGGCTCTTCATCGGGCTGCTGACGGCGGCCTACATCAACCTGGCCTTTCTCGGCCTGGGAGCGACTCTGGCCGAATGGTTTTCGCTGGCCAGCGAGCCCAGCGTGTGGATCAGCCTGGTCATTTCGATTTTCGTGCTGGCGCTGATCATGCGCAAAGGCTGAGGCGTGTTTTTCGTGAATCCGGCCCGATGCTTCCCCGGGGCCTGGTCCACCCAAGCACAGACGGGGAAGCGGATGACACCAACGAGGAGATACGGAATGAACTTGCGCAACACCGCCATCGCTGCGGCCGTTCTGCTGGCCGCTGCGGGCTGCGGAAAGAAGGAAGAGCCCGCTGCGTCGACACCGGCGTCTGCCGCCCCTGTTGCCGCGGCACCCGCCGGCAGCGACGCCGCGAAGAAGTGGATCGACAGCGAGTTCTCGCCGTCGACGCTGAGCAAGGACCAGCAGGCCGCTGAAATGAAATGGTTTGTCGAGGCCGCTGCCAAGCTCAGGGCCAAGGGTGTGACCGAGATCTCGGTGGTCAGCGAAACCATCACGACCCACGAGTACGAGTCGAAGACACTCGCCAAGGCTTTCGCCGAGATCACCGGTATCACCGTCAAGCACGACCTCATTCAGGAAGGCGACGTCGTCGAGAAACTGCAGACCAGCATGCAGTCGGGCAAGAGCATCTACGACGGCTGGATCAGCGACTCCGACCTGATCGGCACGCACTACCGCTACGGCAAGATCATGAACCTGACCGACTACATGGCAGGTGTGGGCAAGGAGTGGACCAACCCCGGTCTGGACCTGAAGGACTTCATCGGCACCAGCTTCACCACTGCGCCCGATGGCAAGCTGTACCAGCTGCCCGACCAGCAGTTCGCCAACCTGTACTGGTTCCGCGCCGACCTCTTCGACCGCGCCGACCTGAAGGAGAAGTTCAAGAAGAAGTACGGCTACGACCTCGGCGTGCCGCTGAACTGGAGCGCCTACGAAGACATCGCCGCGTTCTTCACCAACGACGTGAAGGAGATCGACGGCAAGCCGATCTACGGCCACATGGACTACGGCAAGAAGGACCCGTCCCTCGGCTGGCGCTTCACCGACGCCTGGCTGTCGATGGCCGGCACCGCCGACATCGGCATCCCGAACGGGCAGCCGGTCGACGAATGGGGCATCCGCGTTGCCGACGACAAGTGCACTCCGGTCGGGGCGAGCGTCTCGCGCGGCGGCGCCACCAACTCGCCGGCGGCTGTGTATGCGCTGACGAAGTACGTCGACTGGATGAAGAAATACGCGCCCAAGGAAGCCACGGGCATGACCTTCGGCGAAGCCGGCCCAGTGCCTGCGCAGGGGCAGATCGCGCAGCAGATCTTCTGGTACACCGCCTTCACCGCCGACATGGTCAAGCCAGGCCTGCCGGTGGTGAATGCCGACGGCACGCCGAAATGGCGCATGGCACCTGGCCCGAATGGCCCCTACTGGAAGCAGGGCATGCAGAACGGCTATCAGGACGTGGGCTCATGGACCTTCTTCGCCGACCATGACGCGAACAAGACCGCAGCGGCGTGGTTGTACGCGCAGTTCATCACCAGCAAGACGGTGAGCCTGAAGAAGACCATCGTGGGCCTGACACCGATCCGCGAGAGCGACATCCAGAGCCAGGCAATGACCGACATGGCGCCCAAACTGGGTGGTCTGGTCGAGTTCTACCGCAGCCCCGCGCGCGTGGCCTGGACACCCACCGGCACCAACGTGCCCGACTACCCGAAGCTGGCGCAGCTGTGGTGGAAGAACGTGGCGCAGGCGGTGACCGGTGAGATGACGCCGCAGAAGGCGATGGACACGCTGGCCGAGGAGATGGACGACGTGATGGCGCGGCTCGAACGCGCCGGCATGACCAACTGCCCGCCGAAGCTGAACCCCAAGGAAAACCCGTCGAAGTGGCTGAACATGGACGGCGCGCCGTGGAAGAAGCTGGGCAACGAAAAGCCGAAGGGCGAGACCATCGCCTACCAGACGCTGCTCGACGCATGGAAGGCCGGCAAGGTCCGGTGATCCTGTTGGTTGTGCCCTTCGATTGCCGGAGTTGGGCCGTGCGCGGGCTGTTTGCCGCGCGCGGCCCTTTTGAGTGGCTTTACTCAGGCTTTACCCATCGCGCTTCCTAGCGGGTCAACGCCGCTAACTGGTTTCCGTTGGGCTTCTACGTGGAGCCTTTCCACTCAGGAGACCTACTTTGAGCGTGATTTTGAGATTGTCAAAGGTGACCAGCCTGGTCGTTCTTGCCACCCTGGTGACCGGGTGCATCGTGTTGCCTTTCGGACGTGGTCATGGACACGGCCGTCACGGGGGTGACCGCCATTACGCGCCGACCAGTGAAAGCCCGTCAGCAGCGGGCGTGTTCTCACGCGACGGGCGGCGACCCGGGCGTTGAGCCCACGACCTGCGCGGGATTGCCCAGCCGCGCATTCAAGGCCACCGCCTCCACCGTCAAGCGGCGGACCATCTTGGGGGTCGGCGGTGTGTCGGGTGGCAGCACGCGTGTGGCCCTCTCGTATCTTCCATGTTCTCGCGGAAGTAGCGCTCGATGGACGAGATGGCTGCTTGCCGGTCTTCCTTGCTCAGTTCGATGCTCATGCTCGGCTGCCCGCGCCAGCGCAGTGGCTAGCCGAAGATGGTGTCACTGTGCGCTTGCGCGGCACCGACAAAAACCCGCAGCAGCGGCCCATCGCTGTCGTGCTCCCAGGCCCGACCCTGAATCAGGAACTGGCGCCCGCCCAGCCGAATGACATCACCGGCCAAAGGAGGTGCGGCGTGACCTTCCCAGTACTTGGGCACGGCGTGCTGCCCCCTGCGCAGCCAGGCGGCATCTTCAGGTGCAAAGGTGAGAACGATGCGCAGGTTGGCCTGATTCATCTTGAAGCTCCGAGTCCATGGACCCCCTCATTCTGAACCGCCTACGCGGTCTTCGGCGCAACCGGGAAGCGGCTCAGATGTTCGTGCACGATTCGGAACCGGCCACTTTCACAAATCAGCACGCGAGTGCCGCGTCCCTGAATCTTGAAGACCTGGCTGCCTTGCGACCCTTCCCAGTTGTAGGTGTAGGTCGCCGTGGCGCTGGCGTGATCGGTCGTGAGCACGACGATATCGCTGAGATAGAAGCGGGTCTTCTTGACCGTGGGGTCGCCGCGCCAGGTTGTTTCAAACATGGCCTGGATGGCCGCAAGGCCCACGAAGTCGCCGTCGTTGAAGCGAAAGAAGGCCCGTTCATCGATCATCGGCCGGACGAGATCGAAGTCCTCCTGAATCGCCACTTCTTCGAAGTGGTGGAGGAACTGCACCACCGCTTCGGCGGTGACGGAGGCAGGGGCGTGTGGCATGTTCGAAGACTCCAGACGCCTAGAAAGTGGGGGTTAGATCCGGGTGACCGCGTCACGCCGCGCGATGTCGCGCCAAACGCGCGGCCAAGGCGTGGCCCAGGAACGCAGCCGGCAGATAGGCCAGCAGCAAGTCCACGGCACTGAACCACAAGGGCGCCGGCAGCATGAAAACATTGGCGATACCGCCCAAGAGAAAAAGGCCACCCACCGCGTAGGCAGGTACGGCTGAGCGGCCCGGGGCGAGCAGGGTGGCCACAAAGGCACCGGTCAGCGTGCCCAAGGCGTGCGCCAGGAAGGGGAAGACAAAGTGCTTGGGCTCGAACAAGTGCATGGCTGCCTTCAGGCCGGCCGCGGTCGACACATCAACACCGGCCGGTGGCGCAATGAACTGGCCGCTGATCGTGATCAGCCCCATGTTGACGACGCTGCCAGCGATGAAACCCAACACCATGCTGAGCAGCAAACGCAGGAACTTGTGCATACGTCACCTCTGCCTGTTCACCGTTTTGGGCGCTGTTCGGGCGCTGTTCCGGCGCCTTTCGCGTTCAACCCTTTTTGCCACCCAACACCAGCAGCACACCACCGGCGACGATGGCCGCCACACCCGCCCAGACGGGGACGTTGACAGTCTCCTTTTCCTTCACCGACAGCTCAAGAGGGCCCAGTTTGACCGCCGTGGTGTCCTTGGTGTAGCTGAAGCCCCCGTAAGCCAATGCCAGAACGCCCGCGACCCCCCCGTGCCAATATGACTTGCGCCACCTCCCCCTGAGAAATCAGTGAGCAACGAGGTAGGTATGACAGTCAACCA
>ENA-ORBV01018067-ORBV01018067.1-microbial-mat-metagenome-genome-assembly--contig:-NODE-18067-length-10008-cov-4.407915_pt1 | contig 10008 bp, 9 predicted proteins | sample MGYA00237777_ERZ505514 | MGnify/ENA primary metagenome ERZ505514 (study PRJEB26160, sample SAMN06269048) | microbial mat metagenome | isolation source: Oligotrophic lake microbial mat | place... | reverse complement strand
AACATATGCGCGAGATCCACAGCACCCTTATGCCAGGGAAATTACGAGAAAGTGACTAACTTATCGCAACGCCATTGCTACTCCCCCGCCTCTTCCTTCTGCCGGTAATCGATGCCCACCACTTGGCGGTTGATCGAATCGCCAAGGTAGAGCGTCTTGTTATCGGTGTGGAAGACGATCGACGTCGTCGGCACCGGCAGTTCACCGATGATGGTGAAATCGGCGGTGTTGTAGAGGTGGGTGCCGGACGCCGCGACCGAGCCGTCAGGTGACACCGCGCGGATTTGGTTCAGGTAGGGATACTTCTGCAGGAAGGCTTTAATCTCCTCACTGTTTTGCAGCGAGTGCTCCGGGCTCTTGAACACGCCGATGATCTTGCCCGGATCCTTGAGATCCATGACGCAGCGGTTGAAGTAGATGCGTTTGCGCGGTTCGTCGACGAACAGGCTCTGCTGCTTCTGCGAGAAATCGACATCAGTACCGGCGGGCTGGTTGTAAACCTTGATCGCCTTGTCGAGGATCTTCTCGGTGTCAGCAAGGTCTTTGAGCAGCGCTTCTCGCCGCGCTTCGCTCGCCTTGCTCGAACCGGAACGCGCGTCGGCATTGAAATCGTCGATGGCCTTCTTTTGCGAGCGACGACGGCTGATGACGGTCTGAACTTTGTCCGGATCGAATTCGCACAACCACGATTTCGCTGAGCCGCACAGGATGTCGCCGCCTGCGCCATAGATCGCCAGGGAACGGATGAATAGGTCGGCCTCGCTCTCGTCCTTGCCGGTGGTTTTCACCACGATGGCCTGGCCGGTGGAGTCCATGAACCAGATCGAGTTGCGGCCAACGGTAAACGCCAATGGTTCATGCGTCAGCGACAGGGTCTTGTTGATTTTTCCGCTGACGAGGTCGAGCGCCACCAGGTTCTTCGAGGTGCGGTTGGCGACCCAGATCTCGCCCTTCGCACCAAACTGGAGCGAGATCGGATCAGTGCCGGTGAAGACCTCGCGCACCACCTTGCGTTCCTTGAGGTCGACGAAAATCACCTTGTTGGTTTCGGGCGAGATCGCCACGAGCTGATCGCGTTCAACATCAAGCACCATGTCGGTCGGATAGGTATTGAGCGCTATCGCCCCGGCATGACGACGCAGACGTTCGAATGGTTGTTTGCCTTCCCACTTCACGAAGTCGCCTTCGACACGGTATTTGCCGTCGCGTTCCTTGTAGAAGTCCAGGACCAGCGATCCTGGCACCGCGAAGCCGATGTTTTCTTGACGAGTCGCTTTGGCGGTGACCACGCCGACCACCTTGCCTTCGAGATCGAACAACGGCCCGCCGCTGTTGCCCGGGTTGATCGCGGTGTTGGTCTGGAAGAATTTCCGTTTACCGAGTACGCGATCGGTGTTGCTGATGATACCGTTCGACACCGTCTGACTAAGAATCGTGCCACCCATCCCAGGATTGCCGATGGCGAATACTTCAGAGCCCGAACGCACCGCACTGCTGTCGGCGAACTCCAACACCTTGGCCGTGCTCGGCTGGCTGAGTTTCAGCAACGCCAGATCGTTGTCGGAATCGATCGCCACCACCGTGACGTTGTGGGTGACGGTGCGTTTGCCGTCCATGAAGATCGCCTGGAACGAACGCGCACCGCTGACCACGTGATGATTGGTCACGATCAGATCCGGCGCAAAGGCGACGAAACCTGCACCGTTGCCAGTGTTGGTCTTCACCACCACCACGCTCGGTCCGTAGAGTTCAACCAGATCAGCGATCGAGGACTTGCCCCTGGGCGCTTCCGGTGTCGCAGCAGCGGCATCAGCAGGCGTCTTGACCGCGCCGGTCTTGGTCGCATCGACCTTGGCCGCCGCTGTTGCGGTGGCAGGCGTGGTCGCGGGCGTGGCGGTCCCAGGTGCGGCTGCCGGCGACGTTCCCGGCTTGGTCTGGTTGATCTCCTGCGACACTTTCACCAGCGCCTCGCGGTACTTCTTATCCACCGATTCTTGATCCCGACGTTCCTGCTCCGTCTTCAAGCGCGTGACCTCGGCGGCGGCGGCGGCCTCGGCATCGGCCTTGGCTTTGGTCTCGCCGGACGACTGCTCGTTCGTCACGGCGGTCGTCTCAGACACGGCCTCGTCGCCAGAGAAGAACCACCACGCACCACCACCAAGCACCGCCGCGGCGATAAGTGGGAGAGCCACTAGGCTGGCGATCTGGGTTACCTGCTGGGTGACCTTCTGGGCCGAGGACGGTTGAACCTTGGCCTTGGGTTCCGGTTTGGTGAATACCGGACCGGTGGCGGGACGAGCCGGTGCCGGCGCTCCGGGTTTGTTGCCGGACTTGCTACCGGAATTGGAATTGCTACCGGACTTGCTACCGGACTTGGCGACAGCGCCGGTCGCCGGTCTGGGTGCCGCCTTCGCCGGCGCTGGCGCATCGAACTCAAACTGCGCCGGCACGATGAAGCGCTTGCCGCACTTGTTGCACGTCACGTCGCGACCGATCGCATCGAAGGGTGCCTGCAACCCAACCTTGCAGTGCGGACAATTGAAGGACATCTGGTCGGTCATGGCTTATCCAGGGACGAAGGAGCAGGTCTGAAGATGGTTGGCGACGGCAGCAGGCAATCGATCGCGGCGATAAGGTGACCCACCGCACAAATAGTGTCAAGCAACGTGCGGAGGCGCTGTGCGACGGCGTACGGTACCCTCGGCGTTCCACCAACGGTCCCGATCACCAGTTTTAGGCTGGTGGTAGCCACCATGACCCTGGTTTCCACCACTGACGGAGTTAAGTGCGGGGCTTTGAGCATCTGCAGGCCAACGCGGGGAAAATGAGGACGAAAACCACCGACCAGCGTGCTGGCGAATCCGCGCGAAGCAGCGGATGCCAGCCCGGAATTGATGGCGGCACATTCGCCACCTACGTGATCTACAACGGGACCAGGTGGGAATGGGTCCAAACCGACAAAGGCCGAGGTGAAACGCTTTTTACACGGCGGCTTTCGCCAGGGTGTGCAGGTGAACCATCCGCGCAGTCCCCCGTTTACCCCCCTGCCATGACCATCGCCGTTCCTATTGTGTCCGCCCATGAAACGCGAGACAGCGAGCGACCTGATACGAGAGCGCGAGTGAGCGATTCTGACCAGCTGATCATGGAACGCATCCGCGACGGCGACCAACAGGCGGTGGTCGAACTGGTGCAGCGGTTCCAACACGAACTCCTCGGCTTCTTCTACCACCTGAGCTGGGACCAGTTGATCGCAGAGGAGATGGTCCAGGACGTGTTCGTGAACGTCTACCGTTCCCGCGCGCGCTACCAACCGACCGCCAAAGTTCGCACCTTCCTCTACCGCATCGCGCACAACTTGTGGATTGACCATGTGCGGCGGCAGAAACATCACCTGTCAATCGATGCGGAGATGGGCGAGCGCTCGCTCAAGCTCTCCGATGTGCTGAAGGCCCCTGGCGCTCCCGATCCCGAGGATGAGAGCCGCGATCATCTGATCCGTTCCCGCCTGCAGGATGCGCTCGACGCCCTGCCCGAAGGTCAGCGCGAAGTGTTCGTGCTGGCCAACAACCATGGCATGAAATACCAGGAGATCTCCGCCGTGCTCGGCATCCCCGAAGGCACGGTGAAGAGCCGCATGCACAACGCGGTGCGTACGCTGCGTGACGATCTGCAGGATCTGGTGGAGCCATGAGCGACCGCTACGCCACTGCCAAGTCTTCCAGCGACAGCGATCCGCTGCTGCGCGCAGTCGCCGATGGCGATCTCAACTGCCCGGACGGTCGGACCCTGTCCGCCCTGGGCGATCTGTTCCGTCGCCACGCCCAGCCGCCGAACGAATTCGAAGACCTCAGCGCCGATATCCTGGCGAAGCTAAAGGATGTCGAACACACGGATGTGAATGAGCTGGATGCCATCGACGCGTTCTACGACGGTGCTGCCGATACTCCCGCGAATGCACAAGCCGATCCGACGCTTGATCGTCTGGCTGGTCTGGCGCGTAGCGTCGGCCCGCGCCGCGTCGACGTGACCAATGCCGTTCTGCGGCGCATCCGCGCATCGTCGCGCCTGGCCGCTGTGCTCGGTACCGACGATGAGCGGGAAACCACCGGCGATGGCCGCAGCCGTTGGCGCATCATCAGCGCCGTGGTCGCCGGCCACATCGCCGCGCTGCTGGCCTTCGCCATTTTCCAAATCGGCTTCCATGCCGGCCAGGAGACCCAGGCCGATGGCACCACGTTGGCGCTGAACAGCGATGACAGCGCCGAAGCAACTGCAGCGAAAGACGGCACCAAAGACGGCACCAAAGATGGCCAAGCCGGCACCGTCGCTGGCAACCGCACTGGTTTGAATCTCACAGCGCCGGAACTGCCGCCCAACCTGCCGGCAACCTGGAGTGACATCCGCGGACTGGGCACCGACCTCTTCCTGCTGCGGCGTTTCCCCGAACTGCGCGCCAATGCGCGCCAGCTCTTCGGCATGCAGGCCTCGGAAACCAGCGTCACGCGCAGTGTCGCCTGGATCCGTGGCCGCCTCGACGCCAGGAGCGGGACCTTCACCGCTGGTGACCCTGCCAGCGGCACCGCCGCCGAAGTCACCACCGCGCACAACGAACGCGAACTGGCGACCCATGCGCTCGCTACCCTGGTTTTGCTCGGCGAAGGCCTGGGCGACAAGGCGCACTCCGCCGACACTCGCCGTGCGCTTGACTGGCTGCGCGTGCGTCTGGGCGATACCGAACTGATTGGCGACGGCAGCGGCACCGACCACGCGTTCGCCGGACTCAGCCAAGTCACTTCCGGCCTCGTCAGCTTGTCGCTGGTGGAAGGCGCGCTGCTTTACGGTGACCTCGGCCTGCGCTCCGTCGCTGAAAGCACGCTGACCACGCTCGACCGCGGCCTGCCAATGCAGGCTGGTGCTGCGGGTCTGGGTGGCTTCACCTTGTTGGCGCTCGAAACCGCCCAGCAGGGCGGCATGCGCGTGCCCGGCCGGTTGCTGCAACAAGCGCGCCGCTCGCTCGCACGTTCATTGCCAACGCAAGACGCCGACGCCGGTCGCGTCGGCCTTGCCGCCTTCGCGCGCTACATCTACGGCCTAGGTGGCAACAGCAGCACGCGGATGCAGGTCGGCCAGCTCGGCACCATGCTGCCTGGGTCCAACTCAGGACGTCCGGATCCGCTCGGCTGGTTCTTCGCCACCCTCGCACTGCGCGAAGCCGATGGCAGCGATTGGCAGCGTTGGGCCGGTGCGCTCGAAGGGCAACTGATCCCACTGGTGCAGGCCGACGGCCACGTCAACGCCGACACCATCCGTTATGGCGAAACCGGCGGCGATGTGTTCGCCACCAGCCTGGTGGTCTTGAACCTGCAGGCGCCGTACCGGTATCTGCCGTTGGCGCCGACGATCGAGAAGTGACCCAGTGACTCCAACGGCGGTCTGCGTCGTGGTGGAGGGAATGATTGCAGCGGAAGCCACAGAAAGTGGCGATGGTCAACTCTCGATTACTCCGTACACGCCTTGGTTCGTTTGGGGCTTCTGGCTGACCATCGGGGTCATGCTGATCATCGCAGGATTCCACCTAGGTCGGCGATTCATGGCCAACCGCTGGAAGCGCAGCCGCCCTCGGCCGCATTCCGCACAATCCGATGATAACCGATGATGCTTGATTCCAGCCGCCGAGCCACCGACCAAGGAACTACCAAAGGCATGCGGCGGAGAGCGGCCGCGCTCCCAGTTATCGGCCTTGGCGATGAGCGTTGATTGCCGTAGGCCACGTTGCGTGGAGCCTCAAGCATGCTCCCACCAGATCTCGCCCTTGGCACCTTGCGCATCGTCCGTGATCTGGTGACCGACATCGGCGGGCAGATGCAGGCGATGGCCAGCACCTTGCGCGCCGCGACCTCCAAGGGCGGCGTCGATCTGGTGACGCAGGCCGACCACTTCAGTGAACAGGCCATCACCACCGCGTTGGCGAAACTTTTTCCGGATCACCGCATCGCGGGTGAGGAGGGCACGCGACTGGGGCCGGCGGAAAGTCCGTGGTGTTGGCATCTCGATCCGCTCGACGGCACCGCCAACTATGCGCGTGGCATTCCGCATTGGGCGATCTCGCTCGGTCTGGCGCATCGGGACACACCCGTGCTCGGCGTGGTGCATGGTCCGGCTTGCGGCATCACCGTCAGCGGTGCGGTCGGCGTGGGCGCGTGGGCCGGCGACATTCCTCTGCCCACCGCGACACCCGCCGGTGATCCGAAGCAGTGGATCATCGCCACCGACTGGCCGTGGGATCTGGCGGAACGCAAACGCACACTGCGTCTGCTTGATGCGCTCAGCGGCACTATCCGCCAGTACAAAACCTTCGGCTCCGCCGCGCTCGACTTCGCAGCGGTGGCGATGGGCGTGATCGATGCCTATGCGATCAGCAAAATCTTCCCGTGGGATCAGGCCGGCGGTGCGGCGGCGTGCGCGGCGCTCGGCTACGAGTTCCGACGGTGGGATGGATCGGCGTGGGATCTGCGGTTCGGCGATGTCGTAGTGAGTCGACCGGGAATGTGGCCGGTATTGGCGCCGGCACTCGCCAACTAATTAACGCTATCCGCGTGGACTGAGAATCAATTCCAGGCCCACTGTGACCGCCAGCACCGTAGCAGCGATGACGACGGAACGCGTGGTCATCCGTTCCAGGTTTCCCCTGAAACCAAAGCTCGGACCAAGTCCGTGCCACAGCCAGCAGCCCGCTGCCACGGCACCAACCCCGAACACCACCAAGTGCCAGACCTGCGCTCCCGCGCCGATCAGGTCACCGGCATCGCCATCACCCGTCCAGGATCCCATGCCCAGGTAGACACCATTCGCCACCAGACAAAACCCGGCGAAGAAGCGCATGAATGGAGCCAGCGACAGACGCGATACCTGCGTGATCATCCACACGAAGCACGGCAACGCGCATCCCACGACTGCTCCAGCCCAAGACACCACCAGCGGATACGGGTTCTCACCCAGGTCAGTGCGTGAGATCGCCAAGGGATGCAGTACGACTCGCTCGACCGTCCCACCGGTCATCCACGCTGCCAGCACATGCCCCAGTTCATGCACCACCATCATCGCCAACCAGCACCACGGCAGGAAGGTCGCCAGCAACAGCACCTGACGCAAGCGTGGCGTCACCGATCACCCAAGCCGGTGGTAGCGACGCATACGGTCCTGGATCGGCGCGTTCGCTAGCGGGAAATCCAGCGCAACGAACTCTTCCGGCGTCACCCATTTCAATGCATCACTGGTCAACGGTTTCACCACTGACGGATCGAACAGGTGGCAACGGTAGACATGGAATGTCAGGTAACGGTCGTCGAACTCGTGATGGAAGGACATCAGCGCGCGGGCGGAGCGGACCTCGGCACCGAGTTCTTCCAGCACTTCGCGGGCGATGGCGGTGCGGTCGTCTTCGCCCTTTTCGCGTTTGCCGCCCGGGCGTTCCCAGAAACCACCGAGATGCTGATCCTGCTTCCGCTTCGCCACCAGGTAGCGGCCATCGTGATGGATCAGGGCGAGCACGATGTGCCGACGTGGTTTCTTACGGTCGGTGACCTCGACGCCGTAGGCGACCTTCTTGGCTTCGACCTTGAGCGGATTGGCGGTCTGTGCGTGGACCAGCGCATTGCCGCGGCTGACGCAGCGGTGACTCCATGGACAACGATCGCAGTGGGCGATGCGCGCAGTGCACACCGTCGCGCCGAGATCCATCAGCGCATTGGTGTAAGCGATGGGATCATGTGGATCGACCTGGGTGGCTACGTGCGACCACACGCCAGCGCGATCGATCGGCAGTGGCAGGCCATCACGCCGGGCGTAGACGCGCGCGACATTGGTATCGACCACCGGCACCACGCGGGCGAAGGCGAACACCGACACCGAGCCGGCGGTGTAGGGGCCGATTCCTGGGAGTTCTCTCAACCCCTCCGGTGTGTCGGGCCACACGCCGCCGCGCTCAAGCACCACCTGACAGGCTGCGCGCAGACGTTCGACGCGTGATGGGTAACCTAGTCCCTTCCACGCGCGATGGATCGAGTCGGTCGACGCCGCGGCCAACGCACGTTCATCGGGGAACAGTTCCATGAAGCGCAGGTAGTACGGGATGACGCGATCGACCTGCGTCTGCTGGAGCATCACTTCGCTAACCAGGACACGGTAAGGATCGCGGGTTTTGCGCCATGGAAGATCGCGGCCGACTTTGCGATACCAGGTCAGCAGTTCCTGCTGTGGTGTCGTCGCCGTTCGCGCTTCCTTCGCATCGGCAGCGCGCTTCATTCCTCGACGCCCGCCCACGGAATGAATTCGATCTCCGTGCGCTCCTGCTCCTTCGGCACGATGCTCTGGAAGTACTCGCAGAAGAACCAGCGCGGACTGTCGTCCTTGATGTACCCAAGACGTTTGAGCGAGTCCGGGATCGGCTTGGCACCGCCGACCAAATTGGCGTAGTCCACCAGCCGCGTGCGGAAGCTGCGCAGAATGATGCGCATCGGTTCTTCCGGCGCTTCGCGCGGGGTAAGCTGCGAACGCAACAGCATGAACCACAGGTCGCGCTCCTTGGTGTAGGCGCTCCAGTGGGCGTATTGGGCGGCGTTCTGACTGGGCACGCGCCGCCGGATGACGATCAGGCGACCGATCAGGTCAGGCACAGCCGCCACCTTTGCTGATAACGGGGGCGATGAAACGTGGTTGGGTCCAGGCACAGCCGGATGACGAACGCATCACCAGCCGCACGTACCCTTCGCTCCCGCGATCCTGCCACTCGCCGCTGACACCACGCAGGCGACCGGCCTCGAAACCATCGCGGACGATCACCGCGGTGTCGGCCTCCACCGGCAAGGTCCACTTCACCCCCTGGCGCGATTCGTCGAGCACTGACACCGCCAGCGCCTCTTCACAGGTGAAGGTGCCATAGGCGAGCGCTGAGATCACCGCGCCGGGATGCGCCGTGCGGCAGGCACACGCGATGGTGCCGCGCACGCCATAAACCGGCTGACCAAGCGACAACATCGCATCCCAACAGGCTTCGTCGGCAGCTTCGGCGATGGCGAACAACCTGACACCTTGGGAAAAAGCGATGCGCTGCGGGCCGAAGGCCGCCGCGGGATTGCGCAGCAACAACAGACCGCCACTGCCAAGTAGCGCCTGCACCAAACGGGCCAGCGCCCCTGGAGCAGGCTCGCTGGCCTCTGGAGTGGGCAGAACAATCGCTTCCGGCGCGATCACCTGGATCGCCAGCTCAGCATCTTTGCAGGTCCAGCGGGCGACATGCGTCCACAGCGTGCAGGCGACGCGGCCCTGGTCATCACGCACCGGCAGATCGCTGGAGCCAGTGGGAGCGGAGAGTGGTTCACAGGTCAGGCGCACGGCGGGAACCGTGGCGGCGCGTCGCACGGCTGCAACCTGGATGCGGAAACACCCGTGAGCATGAAAGCTATTCCCTGGGAGCGCGGCCGCGGCCGCGCTCCCAGGGCATCAGCACCAACGCGCTGGTGGCTTACAACGGCTTGCGCTTATATTCCAAAATCACCGACTGCGCATCCGGCGCGAACTGAAACAGCTTGTCGAGCTGGGTGATCTTGAACATCTGCAGCAGCGTCGGTTTCAGTCCGGCGATGGCGACGCGGCCCTTGCTGATCTTGGCCGCCTTGTGCACCGCGACCAGTTTGCCGATCATCGCCGAGCTCAGGTAGCCGACCTCGGTCACGTCGATCACTAGGCTGATCTTGGCGGTGCGGTCGCACTCGGCGATCAACGCCTCACCCAGGCTGGTGATGCTCGCGGGATCGAGCAGGCGTTCCTTCTTCACCTCGGCCAGAACGATCTTGTCGTAGCGTTGTACCACCAGGAAGTCGCAGGACATGAATTGCTCGCTTTCGTGATCTCAGACGGATGGCGGGATAGCATCGGCACGTCGGCGGGTCAGCCAAGCCAGACTTCCGCCGCGGTAGTAGGTCAATTCATCAAGCCATTCCTGCA
>ENA-ORBV01018066-ORBV01018066.1-microbial-mat-metagenome-genome-assembly--contig:-NODE-18066-length-10009-cov-4.074305_pt1 | contig 10009 bp, 7 predicted proteins | sample MGYA00237777_ERZ505514 | MGnify/ENA primary metagenome ERZ505514 (study PRJEB26160, sample SAMN06269048) | microbial mat metagenome | isolation source: Oligotrophic lake microbial mat | place... | reverse complement strand
AGTTGGTAAGCGTGGTGGTTTTTCATGCCTCCACGGTAGACCGCTAATGTGTAAGGCTAATTGCTGCAATAAGAACACATCTCGTCTACATTTGTCACCCTAGACGTAGGACATATGATAGTATGCTGAGCCCATGAGCGTGAAAGACCAAGTTGATGGGGCGAAGACCGAATGCGAGCTGCTCCTGCGGGAGCTGGCTACACGGAGGCGTGATGTCGATCCTGATCGCGCGTGTGGCGCGCTCAACTGGGCGACCGAGCAGTACGCGGGCAAGAAACATTGGACAGGACTCAATCTCCTCGAGCACACGAAAAGCGTGCTGACGCTCTTTCTCGCGTTCGAGCCTGATGAGCCCGCGATCATCGCGTGCATCTTGCATCACATCCTCGACGAGAACCGTAGTACGCTCGATGATGTGCAGCGCCGCTACGGCCCCGAAGTGCGCATGCTCGTCGGTGGTGCGCATTTGCTCTCGCACGTGACGATGGAGAACAGGCGGATGTCGCTCGAGCAATTGCGGAGCATGTTCCTCGAAGTGTCGGACGATCTGAGCGTGATCCTCCTCACGCTCTGCGACAAGACGTCGAGCCTCGACTCTCTTGATGGCGTCCCGGCCGAGTTGCGGCGGCGCGTGAGCCGCGATGCGCTCTCGGTGTTTGCCCCCGTGGCGTCGCGCCTCGGTATCTACTCGATCAAGAATGCCTTGGAGGCGGGTGCGTTCCCCGTGCTCTATCCCACTGATGCCGAGCACATCGATGAACAAATGGCGCAGATCCACGCGCGCTACGGTGATTTCCTCGAAGCGGTCGCGCTTTCGCTCATGCAATTCCTTGCGAAAGGAGGAGTCGTAGCGCGCATCGAAGGTCGCGAGAAGCAGCCCTACAGCATCTTCCGCAAAATGCAGAGCAAGAGCATCAGCCACATCGGCGAGCTCTACGATCTCTTCGCGTTCCGCGTCATCGTCCAATCCGAAGCGATGTGCTATCAGGCGCTGGGGTTACTCCACCGCATTGGGCATCCGGTCACGCAGCGGTTCAAAGACTACATCGCGTTCCCCAAGCCCAACGGCTATCAGAGCTTGCATACGACGCTCACGCAGCTGCAGGGCTTGCCCGAGAAAGTCGCCGTCGAGGTGCAGGTGCGCACCGAGGCGATGCACCGCGAGGCGGAGTTTGGTTTCGCCGCGCACTGGACGTACAAAGAAACAGTCGACCCGGCCGAGCAGCGCCGTAAGATCTCCGAAGCGCTCGGCTTCCAGCAGGCGATCGAGCGCGGCAAGACGCGTGCGCTCCACGATCACATCTTCGTGCTCACGCCCAAGGGTGACATCATCGAGCTGCCCGATGGCGCCACGCCGCTCGACTTTGCCTTTCACGTGCATACCGATCTCGGGCTCTCGTTCCGCGGTGCGCGCGTGAACGGTGCGACGGTGCCTATCACCTATCAGCTCCAAAACGGCGACATCGTCGAGATCCTCCGCTACCGCGATCCGCATCCGTCGCCGCGTTGGTCAACGCTCCTCAAAACGGCCTCCGCCCGCACACGGCTACGGCGCTATCTCTCCGAGAGGGGAACGGGCGGTTTTCTGCTCGATGACGTGCCGGATGTAGTTGCTCCTGTACTGCGTAAGCCCGAGATGCCGGTCTTGAAGAAGAAAAAAGATCCGCGCCCTTTGCCTGCTCGCAGCTCGGCTGTGCGCATGGAAGGCGATGTGCAGTTGCCCGTGCGGTTTGCGAAGTGCTGCAATCCGCAGAAAGCAAAAACGCGCGGCCCGCTCATTGGCGTTGTGACGCGGCAGGGGAAGGTGAACGCGCATGCAGCGGCGTGTAAGCTGGCGAAGAATGCGACGGCGGGGAGGAGGATTGGTGTCTTCTGGGCTTGATGTTCTGTCTATCTCGCAGCCTCGAAGGGCTGCTGCTGGATAACATAAATTTATTGTATCCAGAAGCACCCGTTCCGGGGTGCGGCATATGGTGATTATGTAGTTGGTAATTCAAACGGCTTCAACGGCTGTGCACTCAAGAGGCCGCGTGTGAGCTTACGCTTCGCATTGAACTGGAACGTGAAGAGCTCGCCTTGGCTGCTGAATTCGTTGCCCTCGGTCATCACAAAGCGGTGTGTGTCTTTCGGCACGAAGGAGATCATGTTGCGCAGCGGTGTCCATTCCTCACTTGGGTCGAAGCCGATCAGGTGTCCATCGATATTCACTGTCTGCAGATCGCCCCAACGGTCGACGAAGAGTGTGTTGTATTTGTCGAAGGCTTTTGCTTCCTTCGTCGCTTTGTATTTCTGCTGATTGCTGCGGAAATGATTGAGGATCTGCACGATGCCATCGGCAATGCTGACCCCCGGGCCGTCGATCGCATTCGTGAGCACGATGATGCCGATGCCATGTTCGAGGTCCATCGACATGCGCGTGATGAAGCCCGCGAAGCCGCCGCTGTGCCCAACCATTTGCAAGCCACCTGCGTACCAGATTTCGTAGCCCAGGCCGTAGTGCACATTCTGTCCGTCACGCATCCACTGCACCCGTTGCATTTCGCGCTTCGTTTGGTCTTTGAGTAGTTTGCCGCTGCCAATTGCCTGTGCCGCGACGTAGAGGCTCAAGTCGCGCACGGTGGAAATAAAGCCCGTTGCCGGTGCCAGCGCTTTGGTCTGCGAGTGCGGGAAGATCTCGCGCGCTTTGCCGGGCAGCTTGCGGCCGTAGCCCGTGGCGAGTGCGGCAAGTTTCTTCTTCGGCAAATCCGGATACGTGTGTGTCATCCCGAGTGGCTTCACAATGTTCTTCGTCATGTACTCCTCATACGGCATGCCGCTTACGGTCTTGATCACTTCGCCGAGCAGGCCGTAGGCGAAGTTGGAATACTTGAACTTGCTGACCGGTGAGTAGGTTTCGATGCCTTCTGCGAAATGAGCAGCAAGCTTTTCGCGCCTTGGGAACTCGTCATCACTCCAGTGGCCGGTGTTCCCATCACGGTTGATGCCTGCGGCGTGCATGAGCACATGCCGGATCGTCTGCGGCTCGGTTTGCTTCCGCGGCTCCCAGGGCAGATGCTTGTGGATCGGATCATCGAGATTCAGCTTCCCTTGCTCCCACAGTTGCATGATGCCGATCGCCGTGAACGTCTTCGAAATCGATGCAATGCGGAAAGCCGTATCGGGCGTTACTTTCATCTTCTTCTGCACGTCAGCCAGTCCAAACCCTTTCATGTACCGCACCTTGCCATGCTCCACGATACCGACGGCGATGCCCGGTTGCTCTTTGATGAATCGCTGGAACGCGACCCACGGCTCGATGACGCGGAGCGCGTGTGCGAGGTAGGCCGGCAGAGAGTCCTTTTTGGGCATAGTGAAATTCTACATCGAAATGTCACCCTGAGCTGAGCCTGTGGTGAGCGAGGACGAACCATCGAAGGGCGGCATTTGTCTGGTTCGACCCTTCGTCCCGGCTCAGGACAGGCTTGCTCACCATGACAAATTAAGCCAACAACTGATTCAACAGCTTCTCGACCTTCGTCCTCCACTCGAGCTCGCGGTACTGCTCGGTGCCGGGGACAAGCGCGGCGCGGGCCGAGGTTTGCTGCTCGTCGGGAACGCTTCCGAGGAAGTTCTCCACTGCTTGCTGCAGTTCTTCGGGTGTGAGGGTGACAGCTTTCTCGTCGATGAGTTTACTGATACCAAAGCGCAGCTTCAGGCGGTCGGCGGCTTGGACCTTGAATTCCTCGGTGAGCTTCTCCGGCGTTTTGTTCTGCGTCTTCAGCCAGTCGGCCATGGTGGTGCCTTGGCTCTGGAGGCGCTCGCCGAGATCGCTGATGAGCATGCGCAGCTCTTCGTCGAGCAGTTCCGGCGCAAGCTCGACCGTTGTCGCTTTCGTGATCTGCTCGATCAGCTGGCGCTCGCGGCTCATCCGCTGGAATTGCTCCTCTTGGGCTTTGATCGAGTCTGTGACTTTATCAGTGAATTCTTTGGCCGAGCCGACGCGGAGTTTTGCTTTGGCATACTCGTCGGTGAGCGTGGGCGTCTGCACTTCTTCGATTTTCGCCGTGCTCACGTGGAACGTGACGGGCTTTTTGCGCAGATGCTCAGCCTGATAGTTCTCGGGCAGCGTGAGGGTGAAGCTCTTCTTGCCGCCTTTCTCGAGTCCCGCGAGTGCATCCTCAAACCCTGGGAGCAAATTCGCTTCGCCGATCACGGCTTGGTAGGCCTCGGCCTTCAGTCCTTCGATCGGCGTGCCTGCCTCATCGGTCGCATGGAAATCAATCGTCACCTGGTCGCCTTTCTGCGCGGCACGCTCGACTTCTTTCGTGGTGCGGTCTTCCGCGAGCACAGACTGAATGACGCGGTCGATATCTTTCTGGTCCGCCTTCGCTTCTTTCTTCTCCACTCGCAGATCTTTTTCTTTCACCTTCACCTCCGGATGCTCCACAAATACGACTTTCATCGTGAGCGGCTCGGTCGCGGTCAGCTCGACTTTGGGCGGCAGGATGGGCTTGAGGTTGTGCTCCTGCATGAGTGCGGGCAATGCACTGGAGACAATCACGCGGATCGTTTCCTCGAGCAGTATGTCGGGCTTGATCTGCTCGCGGACAACAGAGGCGGGGGCTTTGCCCGGCCGGAAGCCTTTCAGATTCACCTGTGTAGCGAGGCTTTGCAAAGCTTGCTCTTCAGCTTTTTGCCGAGCAGCCCCATCGATGGTGAGAGTTACAGCTGAACGTGCGGCGGGCAAGCGTTCGATCGGAGAGGTTGGCATCTGTTGCGTGGGGATACTGTTAGATCGTAGAGAGACTATTGTCGCCCCTCGACCCTTCGTTTGCGCTCAGGGCAGACAGCTCGGGATGACAATCATAGTGTACAGAACTTCCTTCGCTTTGCCCTTATTTCTTCATTCTCGCATTCTTCCAGAGGACAACTAAGGGGGTGGCGACGAAGAACGAAGAATACGTACCAATGAGCGTGCCGGCGATGAGCGCGAACACGAACCAGCGGATGCTCTCGGAACCGAAGAAGAACAGAGCGAAAAGCATGATGAGCGCACCCATACCGGTTGTGAGCGTGCGGCTGATCGACTGGCGCAAGCTGCGTTCCGTGAGCTCGGCGAAGTCTGCCCTGGGCTCGGCGATCGCGTTGTCGCGGATGCGGTCGAAGATGACGATGGTGTCACTCACCGAATAGCCCATGATACTGAGGAGGGCTGTGGCAAAGAGCGTATCGAACTGGAAGGTGGTGTAGTGGCTGAGGATTGTGAAGATGCCCATCATGATGAGCGTATCGTGGATGAGTGCGGCGATGGTGGCATAGCCAAATGTCCACGGACTGAGCGCACGCGGCATTTTGCGGAATGCAAAGGCGAGGTAGAGGATGATGGCAACAAGAGCGGCGCCAAGGGCGATGGCGGAATTGCGCTTGAGGCTCGATCCAACCGTCGGGCCGATGGTCGTGTACTGCAGCTCGTCGATATCGCCGAGGGTTTTTTCGAGATGGGCGAAGAGAGCCTGGTGCTCTTCGTTGGTCAGTGTCGAGAGACGAACGAAATACGTCTCGGTGCGTGTCTTTGCGAGGGAAGGCGTCAGAGGGTTTTCCGTGCGGAAGCCTCGCACAGCCTTGTCGAGGTCATCCTGCGTTTTGCCAGCCGGAAGCGCGAGTTCCATGAGCGTGCCGCCCGTGAATTCGATGCTGAGCCTCGGCCCAGGTGTCACGAGAAGGACCGCCGATGCGATCATCAGCAGGACGGAAATGGCCAACAGGAACTTCGAAAGCTTGAGGTAGGACATGGGAGCCAGAGACTACCTTTTCCAGTATTTCAACGCAACACATACCGCAAAACCTCACTATCCTATGAAATTGTCCAATGGGCGATTTTCAGAGGGGCGATTGAGGCTTTTCAGCGGGTGGCAGGAGTTGCCATGAAATTGATCGACCCTGGGCCTCCGCGAATCTCCCAGAGGACCTGATTGCCTGGAATGCCGGGCAGCCTGGGGAGATCGAGGCTGAGCGTCGGGAATGTCTGCGTGAAGGTATTGGCGAGCCACGACGGATCGAGCGTTCCCCGCGCGACGAGGCTGGCGCTCTCGATAGCCGGGAGTGTGATTGGCGAGCGCAGCTGGGCTTCGAGTGCATCGATGCTGTTACTTACGATGAAGGTAGTGCCATCAGTTGCTGTCGCGAGCAGCAGCTTGCCGCTGCCGGTCACCTGCATCTCCCAGCCTTCGATGCTTCGAGTGCGCGTTTGCTTTGCGCCGTCATCAAAGCCGAGGATGTCCGAGGCAAACGTATCGTCGAGCTGGCGTTGCTCGCGGCGGATGGCCGACTGCGCATTGCGCACGCTGGTGTGGAGCGCAGCGAGGTGCGCTTCGAGTGCGCTTGTTTCTCGCACCGTGCCGCGCAACACAAACGCACTGCCATTCAGTGTAGGCACAATCTGCACGCTACTCTCACGTTCGACGAGCGGGAGTAGGTCGTAGGTGAGCGTTGCCGTCTCGCCGAGCAGGCGCTGGATCGTCGCCTGGAACACGCCCGAGAGGATCGATGCTTCGGTGGGGTCAATCGCTTGCTGTATTGCCGGCATCCATCGTGAGAGCGTAGCGAACTGCATCGCAAAGCGCGTATTCCCGGCGAGCTCCATCTGCGGGCGGATCACGGGCAAGCGCGGCGTGGTGGCGCTCGTCGACAGCGAGATTTTCATGCTCTGCGCGTTCCAGGTGAGGCCGATGGGGGATTGGAGCTTCAGCCATGGGAAGGCCGTGCTCTGCTGTGTCACGAGTGTCGGATTGTAGAAGAGCCAGGCATCCGCACTGCTGCGTTGCCGTGCGAGAGCGAGGTAGGCTGGATGTGCGTGGAGTGGTGCGGACTGTGTTTCTGCCACCAATGCTGCGAACTGCGGGCTGGAGCTCGTCACCACAAACGGCATGCGGCCCGAGCCGAGCGTCGGCTTAAAAGTAATCCATCCCACGCTGTTATCCGGTGCGTTCACGAGTGCGACGGTGTCGCCTGGTGCGGGGGTTGGGAGCTGCGCGAGTGCAGGGAGCCAGAGTTTCAGTGTTGCAGCATCGGCTTCGTTCAGCCCTTTCCACAGTGCAATAATGTTATCTGCAGGCAAAAACGCTGCGGGCTGTGCCTCTGCACGCGGATACAGAAACACAACGCCAGCCGCGATGGCGCAGACGATCACAAAGGTGATCGCCCCGATTGCCGCATGTTTGTAGGCTGTCATCTGCACGGGCGCACTCTACTTCTCTCTCCGTGAATTTAGAATATTGAATGTTGAATATTGGGCGGACGCGAGAAAGGATGAGGGTGTGTTAGGCGATCCGTGCGTGGTGTTCGAGCCGTACGATGCGATCTTCATGGTTCTGGATCTTATCCTTGTGCGTGCCGATCATGTCGTGACGGAGGTTTTCAACGACAACATCGAAGTGATCTTTCAGTTCTGTTTTCCAAATCGTCATGTCCATATGAAGTTCATTTTTCCATTTCTCCATTGCATCGTATGTTTTCCCAAGCTCTCCCATAATGAGAGCTATGTCTGCCTTTGTTGCCACTGCTGTTGAATCGTCGGTCATGAACCCAGAGTATAGGAGCGGGGAGTGGGGCCGGGAAGAATTCCGTGTTGAATCGGAGTGATGTGGAGATTGTGTTTTAGACATGAGGAAAAAGACGTTCTCTTCCTACGAAGAACAGAAGGGATTTCCTTCCCAAAAACAAAAAGACACCTTACGGTGCCTTTTTGTATGTGTTTGTCATCCTCCTTGGCTATCGATGCCCACTAAGGGGCATTGAGCCAGCTTTATTTGGGAGGGAGACGGAGGGGAGGAGCCCTCGATTCTCTGCCTTGCTCTGGTCTCTTGTTTCTCCTCGGGACCAACCGAAGTCCCCGGACCGGTTTGCCGCAAAGCTACAGGAGCGATGGGAAACACTGGGGAGTAAAGGGGTCGCGTTCACGAAAGCGGCCTCTCATCACGTGAACGAATCATTGCAGAGCAGAGAGGATGGTAGCCACCCTTGCGTTGAGTTTGGTGCAAGACCGAAACTCGCGCTGGTGGGAGTGGAGGAGGACAAATGCGTGTAGGAGCGAACGATCACGTAACCTATACCCAGAAATCGCAATGTAGCTTGAATGTGGCCGGGGGGAACGAGCGTCTACTCGCGGATGACCACCACTCTCTCTGTTCATCTCGATGGTGTGAAGGATCCCAGGCGTCTGTTTGTCTTTGTCTTCTTTTGTATGGGGTGGCTCCGGAGCCGTGCCTCGCAGTGCGAGGCGGGGTGCTTCCTCCCAGTGGGAGAGAGCGGGGTGCCCTCTTCGTTGAGAGAGCGTGTGTATGTTTGTCCTTGTGTGTTTGGATTTGCTCGGGAGCGAGTCGGTGACTTGCCGTGAGCGAAGTCGAACGGCTGCTTCGAACAAATCACGTCATCATACTCAGGGCTTGGTTTGGGAGCAAGGATTGGGCCTAGGCAGAGAGGAAGGATATGTTTTGCATACAATGTGTGTTCACACAGAAAGACCTATTAGCTGATTTGGACCAATCAATTTGCACATTGTGCAAAAAGTTTGTTCATTGTGTGATATGCATTTTGTCTCTGAAATCGCCATTGGGCCTGCTTCCCTTCCCTCCTGATATTTCAGCTCAGAGCTTCGCAAGGTTCTGCTTCGCCTCCTCATTGCTCGGATCGAGCTCGAGAGCACGCTGCAGGCTGGCACGGGCTTCATCTTTTCTCTCTGCTTCGAGCTGGGCCCAGCCGAGTAGGTTCCAGGTGCGCGCATCGGCGTTCCACTTCTGTGTTGCGTCGGTCGCCTTGAGAATCGCTTCGTCTTTCTTTCCTTGGCTGAGTGCTGTGCGAACGAAGTCGCTGTAGGTCTCGACCGTTGCGCCTTCTTCACTCGTGAGGGCATCGAGCTGATCGAGTGCTGCAGCAGGGTCACCTTTCTTGATATAGAGATCCACCAGTTGCCGGCGTACTTCGCTCTTTGGCTCAAAGCCGTTGCGCAAGGCATAGCCCATGAACGTTGCCGCATTGCCCAAGTCATCCATCTCCATGTAGGCACGGCCGAGGAAGTACTGGATCTCGGGCTTCACCGGATCGATGGCATAGGCGCGCTCGAGCGAGACGAGTGCCTCGCGGCCGCGTTCGGTCATCAGCTCGCAGTAGCCCTGCAAGATCCACGCATCACGGTAATCAGCCTGGAACTGGTTCACCTGCTGGAGCATCGGGATGGCCAGCTCGCACTCCTGCACTTCGGCAAGCGACCGCGCGACAAGCGTAGTCAGGTGTGTCACGGGGCTCTCGGGGAAGGCGGCGTACTCCTCGTAGGCTGCGAGCAAGGTGCGGGCATAGGTGCGGAGGATTGGTTCCCAGCCCGCTACTACTTCTTGGAGAAGTGTGCTGGCGGTGTCGTGCTGGTTCTGCGTAATAGCAAGGAGTGCGAGGCCGTAGCTCTTCTGCGGCGAATCGGGCATCGAACCGAGCAGCCCTTGGGCTTCGTCGCTCTTTCCTTCGCGCAGAGCCATAATGCTTTCGAGCAGCAGCAAATCTTCACGCTTGGCGCCTTCGCGGCGCATGGCATCGAGCGTACTGCGGGCCGCACGGGTATCGCGGCGCTGCAATTGCGCGGAGAGCAGCTTACGGAGCGCCGGGAGCCCGCCACCCGCATCGACGGCTTCTTTGTATTCCTGCGCCGCTTCTTCCCAGTTACCGCGGAGCGCGAGCAAATCACCCCTGCGCATGTGGAGGAGCGTGGCATCCTTCGCATCGATGAGGGAGTCAATGGGGGAGATCGTGGAGCCAGAGAGGGCAATGGGCTTGATCATGGCCGTCATCTGATCCCTGAAGCTCTGTCCCGTCTCGTTCAGCTGCCACCACAGAAAGCCGAGGAACCCCGCTGCACAGAGCAAGGCGCCGGCTATGGGGATGGCGATACGCTTCGAGAGCATGGGGCTAGAGCTTACCACACGACTAGGATTCCAAGGAATCCAAGGAAACCGAAGAATCCAAGGATGAGAAGTACCAGGGC
>ENA-ORBV01018065-ORBV01018065.1-microbial-mat-metagenome-genome-assembly--contig:-NODE-18065-length-10009-cov-4.536951_pt1 | contig 10009 bp, 8 predicted proteins | sample MGYA00237777_ERZ505514 | MGnify/ENA primary metagenome ERZ505514 (study PRJEB26160, sample SAMN06269048) | microbial mat metagenome | isolation source: Oligotrophic lake microbial mat | place... | reverse complement strand
TTTTCAAGCAGAAGACGGCATACGAGATTCGCCTTAGTCTCGTGGGCTCGGAGATGTGTATAAGAGACAGTTACAGGCCGGAAGCGGCACTCGGGTGCCGTGGCGCTGGGTTCTTCAGCCCGCCGGTTCGTGGCGCGGGAACGCGCATAGCGGTCGGTTGGTCTGCGGCTGGTTGAGCACGTGATGAATGGTCAGCTTCTTGAAAGCCATTTCGACCGCCGCCATCGCATTGTCGAGCCCACGATGCAGCGGGCAGAGGTTCGCGCCGTGGCCTTCGAGGCCCAGGGGACATTCGGTGATGCGTACGATCGGATCGACCGCCTGGATCACGTCGTAAACGCTGAGTTCCTTCGGTGTGCGTGCGAGGGTGAAGCCGCCGTACAGTCCGCGTTGTGACGTCACCAACCCTGAGCGCGCCAACCCCTGCATGATCTTCGCCAGGTAACCGACCGGGACCTTGGTGCCCTTGGCGATGGCTTCTGCCGTCTGAGCATCGGTCGGATTGTCCGCCAGGTAGACGATGGCACGCAGCGCGTATTCGGCGGTTTGGGAGATCATGCAGCGGGCTCCAGGCGGGTGCGGTAAGAGCAACGAACCTCTGGACGTGGATATCCGGATATCCTGCGGTTGCAATGCGACGGAACATCGACCTATCGTGTGCCTCGTCGCCGCGGGAGGTTGAAATGGTCGCGCGGAGTCACTGCATCTGGATCGCTCCCGGCTGCATCCACTGCTACTGGTGCAGCAACCTGGCCCCGGCGATCTTCATCCCCGATACCGAAGGCACTACCATCGCCAGCGCCATGCGGGTCGACGGACAACGTTCCGACAACCGCGCGGAACACAGCCCCTTGCGCGCCGACACGATCGCGCCGCAGGAACTGGCCTTTATGCCCTTCATCGCCGATGGCTGCCCGGTGCACGTGATCCACCTGGAAGGTGACTGGAGCGAACTGGGCGTCGCCGACCCGACGCTCGAAATCCTCCGCTGAGTTCGCACCGGTTCGCACCGCCGCTGCCCTATTCCCAGCGCGGCCATCAGCCTAGACTCCCGCCGACCTGACCCCGTAGCTCAGCTGGATAGAGCGCTGGTTTCCTAAACCGGAGGTCGCGTGTTCGAATCACGCCGGGGTCGCCATACATTGGCTAGATAACGACCAGAGAGCGCTGCAGACGCGGCGGCGTTTTGCGCGTGAGCGCCCATGGTCGAGCCGCACAGATCAGGTGTAGAGACCGCCGTTCACGCCCAGTACCTGCCCCGTGATGTAACCGGCATCAGGTGAGCACAGGAACGCCACGGTCGCGGCGACCTCAGTCACCGTGCCCAGACGACCGAGCGGAACGGCCTGGAGCATCTGCTCCAGCGGCAGGCCTTTGGTCATGTCGGTGTCGATCAGTCCCGGTGCGACGACGTTGGCGGTGACGTTGCGCTTGGCGCACTCACGCGCGAGGGCCTTGGTTGCGGCGATCAGTCCACCCTTGGCGGCGGAATAATTCACCTGGCCAGGATTGCCCATCTGACCGCTGACCGACGCCATAGTCACCACGCGGCCGGTGCGGGCCTTCAGCAACGCACGCACCAGCGGCCGGACGACATTGAAAAAACCGCCGAGGCTGGTGTTGATGACGTCGTCCCAGTCCTCGTCGCCGAGCATGCCGAACAGACCATCGCGGGTGATGCCGGCGTTGACCACCACGGCGTAGGGGGTGCCGCGGTCGTTGAGCATCCCTTCAAGAGCGGTGCGCGCGGTCACGCGATCGGCGACATCGAAGGGCAAGAACCATGCTTGGCGTCCAAGCGCACGGATCGCAGCGGCGACCGTATCTGCAGCCGCTTGGTTTGAGCGGAAGTTGAGCACGACATCGAAGCCGTCGCGCGCCAAGCGCGTGGCGATGGCGGCGCCGATGCCGCGGGAGGCGCCGGTGACGAAGGCATAACGTCCGATGTCCGATGTCCGATGTCCGATGTCGGTCGTGGTCATGGGAGCGTGACGGTGGTAACGTACCCAAGGTGTCAATCACGGCGGCTTGCGCTGCGGTGGAGGTGGCAACAGTCGTCAGCGGAGTGCAGGGTGGACAAAGACATCGGACATCGGACATCGGACATCGGGCGCCCCGCCGCCCGACTCACCACATCGTTCGACATCTTCCAATGGTACCGCGATGTGCGCGCCAGCGGCAAGCCGGTAGCGTGGTGCTCGGCCTTCGCTCCGGCAGAGGTGCTGGTCGCCCTCGGCATCGTGCCGGTGTATCCCGAAAACCATGCGGCGATGCTCGGGGCGTTGTCCGAGACGCGAAATCCGGATCAGCCGTATGCTCGCGACGCGATCACCGCGTCCGAGAACGCCGGTCTGGCAACACCGCGCTTGTGCGCCTACGCCCTCGCGGACATCGGCGTGCTCCATGGTGGCGCGTCGCCGATCGGCGGTCTGCCGGATGCCGACCTGTTCTATGCCTGCGACAGCCAATGCGCGGTGGTCGCTCGTTGGGGTGACGATGTGCAGCGCTTGTTTCGTACGCGTGGCAAAGAGATCCCGCATTACGTGCTGAAGGCGCCGCCGCTGACACGCGCAGAAACTCACACGCCGGAAGAACTCGCCGGGTTCAAAGCTCAGATCATGACGCATGTGCGCGATCTCGAAGTTCGCTTCGGCACCGCGCTGGACGAGTCGCGCCTCTCCGCCGTCGTCGCGGAATCCGCAGCGGCGAATCGGCTGTGGCAGCAATGCCTGGAACTCGGCCGCACGCGGCCAACGCCGTGGACCAACCTTGACGCCTTCACTGCCATGGCACCGATCGTCATCGCACGTGGCACCAAGGAGTGCACGGATTTCTACCGTCGTCTGCTCGCAGAACTGCAACAGCGCGTACGCGATGGTGTCAGTGCCGTGCCGAACGAACGCGTGCGCCTGCTGTGGGACGCCATTCCGATCTGGCCGCGTAAGAACTGGCTGGCGAAATTCTGCGCCGAACGCGGCGCGACCTTCGTCGCCAGTACCTACACCCATTCCTGGTGGTTCGAGTTCGACGCCTCACGTCCGCTCGACACCTTGGTCGAACGTTATGCCTGGAACACCATGAACCGTTCCGGCAAATGGGTGCTCGATTGGACGCTCGGCCTCGTGCGCGACTACGCCTCCGACGGCATCGTGGCGCACTGGAACAAGAGCTGCGGCATCTGGAACAGCTACGTGAAACGTCGCCTGCCCGGCTACACCGCCGCCGGCGTACCGTGGATGCAGCTCGACGCGGACATGGTCGATGCCCGGCAATTTGATGAGGCCAAGGTGGCGGCGCAGTTGGACGCGTTCATCAGTGGATTGGCTGCCGCCCGAGTCTGACAATCGCCCCAGACCCAAGGAAACGGGCTGATAGGCTGTTGATGCGATGTGTAAGGGAGCGGTCTCCCATCCGACGAACGCCAAACGATCACTCGATCCGACGCTGGGCATCATTGAGCCGACCGGCGGACCTGATAGATCCTGACTCCGGAGTCCGCCCATGCTCGCACGCGCATCACTGATCGCCTCCGTCCTGGTTGGAGCTTCACTGCTCACTTCGGGCTGTTTCGGACCACGGTTGGTGCATGACGAATGGAGCCCGGGCATTCCCAAGCGCCACGGCGAGGTGGTCGGTGGCAAGCAGCAAGGCCTCTGGCGTTACTGGTACAACAATGGCGCCAAACAATCCGAAGGCGTTTGGCACCAGGATTACCAGGACGGGCAATGGACGTGGTGGTATGCCGATGGGCGTGTGCAGCAGGTCGGTGCCTATGCCGGTCAGGGACTCAATCCCAAGAAGTTGTCGAGCGCGCCACGCACCGGCCACTGGCGGTTCTGGTACGACAACGGCCAACTCACCTGTGAGGGTGACTACGCCCACGATCGTCAGGTCGGGCAATGGCGGTTTTTCACCAAGAGCGGCAAACCACACGCGGTGGGATCATTCGCCGCTGGCGTGAAGGATGGTGCGTGGACGTGGTGGCACGCCAATGGTCAACGCAAAGAAAGCGGTGCGTTCGCCACCGGTCTGAAGATCGGCGAATGGACCACGTACACGGACGGCGGAGAGATCGCCGCGGTGACCAGCTATACCGTCGATGGTAAGGCGGTCGCAGCCAAGCCGGTGGTGCTCGCAGCGCCGACGGCACCACCGCCTGCTCCGGCTCCGGTCGCCAGCGGCACCGTGGCAGAGCCGCCGCCTGAAGTGGTGGTCTTGCCGTCGCAGCCGGTGGTCAGCGAACCGCCAGCGCAGCCGGTGACGGTCGAGGTGGTGTCTAAGCCCGCGGAACAGGAAGAGACCCTGCCGGCGCAAGATGCACCGCCGATCTCTCCCACCATCAGCGCGCCAGTGTTGTGGACCTCTGCCCAGGAAGCGAACGCCGGGCAACTCGTGCGGCTCTACGACCGCGGTGACATCACCATCCGCGGCTATGAGGACGAGATCGCTGTCAGTACCGACGACCGCCAGAAACGCGATCTGCTCGGCAAACCGCTCGTCCAGACGCGCTTCCTCTCCGCCACCGGAGCCGTGCTCGATATCGCCAAACAGAAGGGCAAGAAGCCCGTGCTGATGGTCGTGCTGCGTGGTTTCTCGGGTCAGGTGTGTCTCTACTGCGCGGCGCAGACCACCGCGATCAGCAAGAACATCCAGAAGTTCAATGACATGGGTGTTGAGGTGGTGGTGGTCTACCCAGGTCCGGTGGAAGCCGTCGCGCCGTTCATCGAGGCCGTGCGCTCGCTGGCCAAGGAGCCGCCGCCCATGCCGGTGGCGCTCGATGTCAGCCTGATCGCGGTACGCCAGCTCGGTATCGAGGACAACCTCGCCAAACCGACCTCGCTGATCATCGATAAGGCCGGCGTGGTGCGTTATGCCTACGTCGGTAAGACCATCGCTGATCGGCCATCAGTGAAGGACTTGTTGAACGAGCTGTCCCGGTACGTGAAGTAAAGACATGGCCAGCGAACGGACCGCCGTTACCCGCATCGACGCTAACTCACAGAAGACCATGGCGAGCACGCCAGAGGTGGCGGCCGACGGTACGGTACCACGTCCAACCATCCCCGAGGTCGAACTCGATGTCGAGATCGGTCGCGGTGGCATGGGCGTGGTCTACCGCGGACGGCAGACCTATCTGGATCGCACTGTCGCAGTGAAGCTGCTGCTGGTCGACCGCGCGGCGGCAGACGACGAGTACGTCAAACGTTTCCAGCGCGAGGCCAAGATCCTCGCCGGCTTGTCGCATCCGCATATCGTCGCGTGTTATTCCGCCGGCATCACCGCTGACCGCCATCCGTATCTGGTGATGGAGTTCATTGACGGGCCGAACCTCAAGCATTGGGTTGCCGAGCACGGTCCGCTGAAGCCGCAGGACGCGCTGCGCGTGACGCGTGAACTGGCGCATGCGCTAAGCCACGCACATCAGAACGGCATCATCCACCGCGACGTGAAGCCGGAGAACGTGCTGCTGGCCAAACGTGAAGGTGACACCAGCGACTTTCCCTTCCAGGCCAAACTCGTTGATCTCGGCTTGGCGCGGCCGCAGGGCAGCGGCAGCGATATGAACCTGACTGGTACCGGTCAGGTGATGGGCACGCCGACCACCATGGCACCCGAGCAGTTCGATGATCCGGAGGGAGTCGACTTCCGCGCCGACATCTACGGCCTGGGATGTGTGCTCTACCACGCGCTGATCGGTCGTCCCGCATTCGAAGGCCGGACCCTGGCGGCGATCGTCACGGCAAAAGTTTCTGGCGCCGCGCCGAATCCCACCGCGATGGTGTCCGGTCTTTCACCGGCGATCGGCATGCTAGTGGCGGATATGCTGGCGAAGGGCCGCGAGAGTCGACCGCAGAGTTATGATATTCTCATCTCGCGCTGCGATGCATTGCTGGGTGGCAAGGCCGCCGCTGGTGGCAGCAAGCTGCCGTGGGTGGTGATCGGTGGCGTCGGCTTGTTGGCGGCGGCGATCCTGGCCGTGCTGATGGTGCCGAAGGTCAGAGAAACCTCCGCGCCATCCACTGCTGTGGTTTCGCAGGTGACTGTTGCGGTGCCAATCACGTCGCCAAGCGCGCCGCCGTCATCAACGCCAGCGACATTCGGCGAACCGACCTTGTTGTGGCGACCGGACCTCATTACTCGTCTGGCGGATTGGACCAAAGCCAAGGACGGGCAGTGGAACCCTGCCGAAGATCACGACGGCATCGTCGGAATCGCTGGCGTCATGAGCCGGACCCTGGAGCCAGGGCCGTGGATCGTCGCCGCGACTTTGTCACCGGGTCCGGACGAGGACACCGAACCGGATTACGTCAGCATCGGCGTGCGCTTCGCGACTGGAGACACCGCCTTCCTCAGGCTGGGGAACACCAAAGCAGCATACACGGTTCAGCTTTGGCGCGGGTATGCCAAACCCGAGTCGGTGCCATTTTTTGAAAAGAACGTCGGACAGGTACCGACGGGCAAGGTACAGATCGAGTTGACGTATCAGGAACGCTCCCTCCTGGTGACCTATAACGGCATCCGGTTCAAGGATTCGCTGGAACTGCCCGCTGAGCCGACTGAGCTGTTTTTATCAGTCGAGGCTGACTCGCCATTGCATGTCGATGATCTGACCATTCGGAAACCCGCCGCGACGAAGTGACGTCCAGGCAGGGGCGGTCTGCCCAAGTGGCACTTCAGTCCCGCCCGCATCTGCCGTTCCTGGGGGCGGAGGTCCGGGATGATCGTCTCTGGTGCCAATTTTTCCTTCGCTGCCGCGCATCGTTACGAAGCGAGCCACCAGCGGAGCGAGCGGTTCAAGACCTGGACCGGTGTCCGTCCTCCGGATCGTCCGGAACCCGCTGCATCGCCGCTCACCGCCTTGCGCGATGCGGTGGCCGAACTGGGCAAGCGTGCGAGCGCCGCACTTTCCGAGTACGAGACCGGTGCCTTGGCCAAACAGGCGCGCACCCACAACGCCAAGCAGGTCCAGAGCGACGGGGAGGCCGAAATCAGCCCCGAGCAGCGCAAGATCATGATGCTGCTGGAGAAACTCTTCGGCGTGAAGGGCGTCAAGCAGTTCAGCATGCAGTTCGATTACTCTTCGGTGCAGGAGGTCCAGGCCGTCGCCCAGCAGGCCAGCCGCGTGCAGTCCGGTGGCCCGGCGGGGTGGGGCATGGAGTACAACTACCACGAGGCTTACCGCGAATACGAGAGCACCAGTTTGGCCATGTCCGGTACCTTCACGACGGAGGACGGTCGCGCTTTCGCCTTCAATCTCGACTACCAGCTGAAGCGCGAATACGTGCGCACCACCGACGTCAGCATCCGCGCTGGCGATGCCGTAGTGAAGGATCCGTTGATCCTGGATGTGGGTGGTGTTGGCGGGTTTGGTACAGGCAGCACGGCGTTCGATCTTGACCGCGATGGCAACACGGAGGCGTTGCGACACCTGAGCAACGGCAGCCGCTACTTGTCTGCTGACTTCAACCGCAACGGTCGTGTTGATAATGGAGGCGAGCTGGTTGGTCCGACCTCGGGAAACGGATTCGGCGACCTCGCGGCCCATGACGACGACGGCAACGGTTTCATCGATCACGGTGATGCGATCTGGGACCTGCTGCGCCTATGGACCGGTGATGACGCCAAACCCGCGTTGCTTGCCCAGTGGAAGGTCGCCGCCATCGGTCTGATGTCGATCGAGACACCGTTCAGCTACGTTCAGCTACAGGGACGCGAACAACGATCTGATCGGTGAAAACCCGCGCGCTGGGGTGTACTTGACCGATGATGGCCAGGCCGGCGTGGTGAAGCAGGTCGACCTAGTGGTGTAAGCGCCGTCGGCCTGGGCGTGGACTATTTCGCCAGCCATTTTTCCAAAAACGCCAGCACCGCTGCGCGCATGGTCGGGGTCTCGACATGGCCGACGTCTTCGCGGATGAGTTTCCAGCGATCTGCCACGCCTGCTTCGGCGTAGAGCTTCGTTAGGTTGGCGTCGATCTTGTCGAGCCCAGCCACCGGCGTCAGTTTGTCCTGCAAGCCTGCGAGCGCGAGATGCGCCCGTGGGATCGTCAGTGCATTGATGTCGGTGGTGGTGAAGTGCTTCAATAGATTCGGCACGTAGTAATAGATCCCGTGGCCGCTGAGTCCTTTGCTGTCGATCAGCGCGTGGAAATCCGTCAAGCAGCAGATGTCCGCGCAGGCGACGATGCGTTCGTCCAGCGCGGCGGTCCACCACGCCATGGTGCTGCCCATCGACATGCCGACGGTGGCGATGCGTTTCGTGTCAACGTCGGGACGCGAGACCAAATAGTCGATGGCCCGCAAGTTGTCGTAGACCATCTGGCCCCACAGCACCCGGCCGTTCCAGATCATCTCTTTGAACACGTCGTTCTCGGGGCGGCCGCTGCGCTCGCCGAACAACCAGTGGTCGATCGCCAGCACCGCCCAACCGCGCTTGAGTAGATCGTCGGCGTAGGGCGTCAGGTAGGGGGCCGAGCCTTTGAACAATTCATCCTTGCCGAGTGCGTATTTGCCGCCGTGCGAGTGGTTGTAGAGCACCACGGGGATGCGGCCGGTGACGTTTGCTGGACGGACGAAATACGCCGGCACCGGTTGATTGCCGTTGAGGTCGAGGCGGAGTTTCTCCACCACGTAGCCATCGCGCGTTTCGCTGCTCAGTGTCTCTACCGTGATCGGCCGATCGCGTGGCGGTAGATCGCCAAGCAAGCCATAGAGTTGCGCGCGACGGGCTGCGGGAGTCATGCTCGCTCCGGAAGGTTGTTCAGCGGCGGTGAGCAGGCTGCCGAGCATCAGGGTCATCACCATCAGGATCGCACGCATAAGGGCCTCCGGCGGTGATAATGGGATAGGCCGCCAAGACGCCAAGACGCCAAGGACGAACCGGTGGCAGTTTCGCTCACGCGGTTGTCACTTGGCGTCTTGGCGGCCAATCGAATGGCGGTCATTCCTTCGCAATGACCGTCTTCGCCGTCGGACGTTCCGCGATCTTGGTGCCACGCGCGGCCATGCCGCAGATTTCCAGGGTCTTGAGATCGAAAACTTCTTCGGTCACGCGCAGGCGTGGGACGGGAATCATCTGGCTGGTGACCGTGCCCTTGGCACCGGCGTTGCCGAACAGCAGGTGATCGACCTTGCCGGCGCCATCCTTGATCAGTTCGTATTCACGGTCCTTGATGAAGGCCTTAATCTGCACCTTCTTGGCCCAGGGAATCTTCTCCTTGTCGCGGTAGATCACCACCAGATCGATGCCCTTCTCGGCATTGAAGAGGTCGAGGTGGATGAGCTTGCCTTCGAGCAAGATCTTATCGGTGGGCGCCATGATGCGGTACACGCCGTTGTTCATGATGGCGATGATCTTGTCATATTCGCTGCACTTGATCTCGCGGTCGTAGACCTTGACCGACTTGCCGAAGAAGCCCGTCGCCTGGTCGTAGCCCAAACGCAGGTTGGCGCGGGCGACGGATTTCTCGTCAATCTCCTCCATCGCCTTGAACTTGCTGCGGCGAGGGAAGATCTTGGCGTATTTTTCGTGGAGATACTCAAGCCAGTCGACGGTGGTGCCGACTAGATTCTTGAGCTTGGCCTTGGCCTCCTTGATCGCTTTGACGATGTCGTCGATGTCTTTGCGGTTCTTGTCGATGTCGAACTGCGAGATGCGCTTGATGCGGATCTCCAGCAGGCGTGCCACGTCGGCGTCGGCCATGTCGCGCACGAACAGCGCCTTGAACTGCTCCATGCCCTTCCATACGGCGTTGTTCACACCCTCTTCCGTTGTCTGGTTTTCGATCTTTTTATAGACGCGGTTCTCGATGAAGAGCTGTTCGAGGGTCAGCCAGTGCTGCTTGTCTAGCAGGTTGGCCAGCAGGTGTTCCAGTTCCGCCTTGATGACGTCCTTCAGGCGGTCGGCGCAGTATTCCATGATCTCGCGCACGCCCAGTTCGACGGGTTTGCGCTTGCGGACGACCGCGATGCTGGCGTTAACCTCGACCTCGCAGTCGGTGACGGCGAA
>ENA-ORBV01018064-ORBV01018064.1-microbial-mat-metagenome-genome-assembly--contig:-NODE-18064-length-10010-cov-3.619652_pt1 | contig 10010 bp, 7 predicted proteins | sample MGYA00237777_ERZ505514 | MGnify/ENA primary metagenome ERZ505514 (study PRJEB26160, sample SAMN06269048) | microbial mat metagenome | isolation source: Oligotrophic lake microbial mat | place... | reverse complement strand
GCTCGTATCCCCAGCGCGCGTCGGCCCGCTACGCATCGGCCACGAGCTCCTGCGCGAGGTCGCTGGCGGCAATGATTGGCTCGGTGGCGCGGAATCGGACTTGGACACATCCGTCGCCGACGTCGGTGGCGAAGCCGAGGCCGGAGTTGGCGCCCTCGACGACGCATCGGCGCCCCGCGAGGCCGGCGTCGAACTCACCGGGCAGAGGGTCAACGCGTGCAGGGCGAACCCGCTGCGACCGAAGGAGAGAACCATCGTCTCATCGATCGCGGCGCCGAGGGCGCGGCCGAGAAGCCTGGAGGCGAAACCCATCACCCGGATAGCAGAGGTGGCCATCCCGGTGATCGAGGCGCGCACGAAAAGACTATTCCTTGAGCTGTAGCGCTAGCTGTAGTACCGGCACCCACATGGCAAACCGATGTCTTTCGTTGCTGTCGCTCGTGTCCCTGGCCGCATGCGCGCCGGAGCTGCCCGAGACGTCGGTCGAGAGCTCGTACGCCACCGAGCATGCGATCACGGAAGGCAGCGCCGAAGCGCGCGCGCTCGTTGCGTTCTTGAACCACCCGTCCACCAACGACGCTGCGTTGAAGACCGCTGGCATCAAGACGGCGCCCGCCCGCGCGTCCACGCTTGCTCATCGCAACGGCGCCGATGGCGTGCTGGGCACCAACGACGACGACAGCTTCGATGGGGTCAGCGAGTTCGACGCTGTGAACGGCATCGGCGTCGCGACGATCCAGAAGGTCGCCGGCTTCGCGCTGGCGAACGGTTGGGGCAAGACCAACGGTCTCTACCTCGACGTGTACTTCACCGAGAAGCAGGTCGACCGCACGCTCGAGCTCGTCAATGCGGCGCCGCTCGCCGAGCTCGACGTCGATGCGTACCTCGACAAGCGCGCCGCCCAGAACATCATCGCCGCGCGGCCGATCACCAGCATGGCCGAGCTCACCAGCATCTCGCGCGTAAAAGCGACCGCGCTCCGACTGCTGCGCGATCACGCGGACCGCACGCTCGGCCCGCAGGCGTGTGACAGCGAGACACCGTGCGCCTCGAGCCTATGGTGCACCGGCGGCGCGGTCGGCAACGGCGTCTGCGTCGACGGCGAAGTCGACGGCGACGGCGACGCGTGCGCTGCCAATGGCGTGTGCGGCGAGGGGCTGGTGTGTGGTGGGCGCCGTGACGATTTTGCCGGTATTTGCCGCCCGCTGTGGATGAAGGACGAGTTCGCGAATGAAGGCGCTGCCTCGATTCCGGATGGGCCAAACGGCAGCACCGGGATGAGCGTCGACGTCTACGGTCTCGCCACCGTGCCCACCGACGCCGTGATTCACACGCGCATCGAGCATGCGCGACAAGGCGACCTCGAGCTCTGGTTGGAGAACCCGGCGGGCACGAGCGTGCTTGCCTGGGCAGCGGGCCAGGGGCCGATCCCCACGAGCCTGGTGGTGGGTGTCCCGGGCGACGAGCAGGCCAATGGCCTCTGGACCCTGCAGGTACGCGACACTGCGACTGGCCAGACCGGCGCCATTACCCTGTTCACGCTCGAACTCACCACGCGCTGGGATTGAGCGCCAGCTGACCCATCCGAACCCGCTCAGCTCAATAGCCGCGGCTACGTAGCTCGCGCACCAAGTCGACGAAGAGCGACTTGTGATTGAACGGGTTGCCCAAGCCGGGCGTGTCGCCGAACAGCTGGCCGATCTCGTCCATGTGGTCGGCGGGCACGCAGCCCCAGAACTCGCCGTGCCGCGCTGAAGCGGCGGGGACGAGCCCGTCATTGACGACGTCGCCGCCGTCGCTGATCAGCGCTTCACTGATCCAGAACAGGGGCTCGGTCGGGTCGCCGTCGGTCTTCCAGTCTTGAACCAGGGGGATGTCGAAGTCTGGCACGCACGCCTGACCGCCGAGGCTGTCTGCGGTGCGGCCGGTGATCGACGCGTAGAAGATGCCCGGCACATCGGGATAAGCCGCGTCGAAGCTTTTGATGCCTGGCGTCGAAAATTGGTAGAGCGCGTCGGTGACGCTGGTCTCGTTGCCGACCTGATCGTAGAGCGGCGCGCCGATCGCGTTGACAAGATCATCGATCAAGTCGGAGGCGTCGGGGTCTTCGCTGATGCCGAGCGCGACATCGGCCACTGGTGAGCCGCCGTGCGGCGTTGCCACGGTGAGCACGGCGGCAACCAGGTCAGGCCGATCATGTGCGACGACGCGCGCGTCGAGGCCGCCTTGTGAGTGGCCGATGATCACGACCCGCTGGGCACCTGTCTCGGCCAGAATGGCCTCGATATGCGCCTCGAGCTGCGCACCGCGAATGGCCGAGCTGTTGAACGGATCGACCGCAGGCGTGAACACTTCAGTCTCGCCGTCTTCTGCGAGCGCGGCTTTCACTTGATAGAAGTAGGTGGCAAAGTCGACGCCAGCGAACTGCTCGAAGCCGAAAAAGCCATGTGCTAGCACGATTGGAAACGGGCCCTCGGGTGTGACCGTGCCGCCGCCGCTGCCGCCACCGCCGTCATGTCCCCACACGCTCGTGGATGGACCGCTCGCGCTGCCGCCGTAGCCACCCGCGCCATTCACCCCAGTGGTGACGAAGCCGGCGTCGTCGTCGAGATCTGGGCTTTCGTCGGAGCATGCCGCCGAAAAAAGGGCGACACAGATCGCGAAAGCGGCGCTCGGAGTGTTCACAAGGCGCATCAGCAGGTGGCGCCAATTGACCTTCTTTGCGAAGAGTCGTCAAGGCACGCCGGGGGTTTGATAGCTTGGCCGCCACCATGCGCGTTTCACCCCTTTGCCTGTCTGTTGTGTTTGCGGTTGCCACAGCGGCGTGCACCGGAGCCAAGTCCCCGGAAGCGGAGCCGACCGATTCGACAGCCACCGCCGAATCAGCGCCAAAGGCCGCTGCCAGCAGCAAAGCCGACGCCGACCCGGCCGCCGCTGTCAGCGATGATGTGCCGCTCAGCTGCGACACAAAAGACAAGCTCTGTCTGCCGAAGCCCGGCTTCGCCAAGCGCCTGTGCCAGCACGTGTATCCCGACGTCGCGCTGTCTTACTTCCGCAAAGGCACGCCTTTCACGCGCGGGTACTTGAAGGGCAACGTCGACGCTTGGAATGCGTCGGGGGGCGTCTCTTCCGGAGACAAGCTGGTGTTCGACGAAGAGGTGATCGTGCTGTTCGTGCGCACCAACAAGACTGGCATCGAGGTCAGCGGCGCTTCGGGTGGTTATGACGTGCTGCGCTGGGACGGCTCGTGCGCAACCCTGAGCAGCGAAGAGATGACGCTGACTGCGCCGCCGACCAAGCCCAAGACGGCGAAGGTCTCTTGGCAGGCGCTCGGCGACAGCTTTCAGGCGACGCTGCTCGGTGATGCAAATATCGCCAAGCTGAACAAAGAGCGCCGCGACGAATGCAAAGGCGCGACGATCGGTGACGTGAGCAAGAAGTGCGTCAAGCTCGTGGATGGCCTGGGTGACGCAATCAGCAACTATGTCCGAGGCGGCGGCGATTTGCCGGCGCCGGGCAAGCTCAAATGAGCGTATAAAGCAGCCCCTTTCTCGCACCGCGGAGTTATTTTATGAGCCTTCTTGACGAGCTCAAGCGCCACACACTGGTTGTTGCAGACACCGGCGACATCCAGTCGATCGAGCAATACAAGCCGCAAGACGCGACCACCAATCCGTCGCTGCTCGCCGCCGCCGCCAAGATGGAGGCGTATGCCGAGATCGTCGACGGCGCCCTGAAAGAGGCGAAGCGCGAGCTCTCCAGCGCCAGCGAAAAAGACGTGATCGCACACGCCATCGACGAGCTCAGCGTCGAGTTCGGCAAGCGCATCTTGAAGATCGTGCCGGGCCGCGTCTCGACCGAGGTCGACGCGCGCCTCTCGTACGACACCAAGGGCACCATCGAGAAGGCCCACAAGCTCATCGGCATGTACGACGAGGCCGGCATCGCGAAAGAGCGCGTGCTCATCAAGATCGCCTCGACGTGGGAGGGCATTCGTGCCGCCGAGGTGCTCGAGGCCGAGGGCATCCATTGCAACCTCACGTTGCTGTTCGGCCTGCACCAAGCGGTCGCCTGCGCCGAGGCCAAAGCCACGCTCATCTCCCCGTTCGTCGGCCGCATCTTCGACTACTTCATCAAGAAGACCGGCAAAACGAGCTTTCCCCCGGCCGAAGACCCCGGCGTGGTCAGCGTCACGCGCATCTACGAGTACTTCAAACACTTCGGCCACAAGACCCAGGTGATGGGCGCGAGCTTCCGCAACGAGGGCGAGATCCTCGAGCTCGCCGGCTGCGATCTACTCACCATCGCGCCGAAGCTTCTGAAAGAGCTGGCTGCGAAGGAGGGCGAAGTCCCCCGCAAGCTCGACCCCGAAAAGGCCAAGACCGCCAAGGTCGAGAAGCTCGTGATCACGGAGGCGAGCTTCAAAGAGCTTCACGCAGCCGACGACATGTCGAGCTTCAAGCTGAAAGAGGGCATCGAAGGCTTCACCAAGTCGCTGGTCGAGCTCGAAGAGCAGCTGAAACAGCGGTTGGCCTCGATCTAGCGCGGCTTTCGGCAGAAGGTTTGGGCCGCGCTTTGCGCCTTCGGCGCTACGCGCGTCGCGGGTCGTCGACGCAACGTTCATGGCCAGCCTGAGTGATGGCGCTGGCGCCGAACGCGACCAGCGCTCGACCTCGGAGCGCGTAGCTGTAAATCGGAATCTCGACGAGCTGCGTGAAGAGCAAGCGCGCCAGCCACAGCTGAAGCACGCCGCTTACTTGACGCGCTGGCGTCTGCGCTCGGCAAAAGCGCATACGACGGCCAAAAACCCGAGCGCGGCGGCTTCGACCCCGCCACGCTGACGTAGCGCGCCGAGCGTACAGTCGCCCGCTTCGTGAAACGGGCCGCGCCCGCCGGTGCTGCAGTCGAACGTGGGCGGTGCACCGTCCGCCAACGCGAGCGTTGGCGCCGAGGCTGCGAGCACGAAGAGGCACACATGGCTGAGGCGCTCTTGCCCCCCCGAAGCAAGCGGCAGGCCACACGGCGTGAGCTCGGAGCAGCGGTTTTTCCGCGAATGCCGAGCTGGTATTGGGTCAACCTGAGCCTGGGGCAGATCGGGCTGGCGTTCCGCGTCCGAGAGCGTGTCCGCCCACACTGTAGGTCGGCCGCGAAAGGGCCCCGGGGCATGGTTGATCCGGGCCCGAGACCAGGGCGATCCATGCGACCATCGCACAACGCGCGACTTTCCGTGGATTTGCGGGGACCACGCTGATGGCCTGCCCCGTGCTTTAGAGGTGAACGTGGACGCCGCGAAGCAAACCAACACCGACTGGGTCAAGTGCTACTACGACGCCTTCAACCGGCGCGACTGGGAGTGGATCTCAGCGATGTTGGCGCCCGAGGTCGAGTGGTTTCACGCAGCGCGCGACGAGCGTGTGCGCGGCATGCACGCCGTGATCGCGTCGTTCCGCAGCATGATGGATGGCACCGCCAGCGCCATCATCGAGCCGCGCACGGTGCATGACGCCGGCATGGTCGTGGTCGCCGAGTGCGGCATTCGTCACGCGCGCAAGAGCGTGCCGCCGCTTTCGCGATCAAGCTCCTCGCGACCCCCGCCGATCCAGTCCGCGACCTTCTGTGAAGTGTTCGAGCTGCGCGGCGGCCGCTGTCTGCGTGGCAGCACCTACGCCGACTCGGTTCGCATGCTGCTCGACATCAACCAGTCGACCACAGTAGCCGCGTAAATCGAACCAAACCCGTATCGCCCTCCGCAGGAGCCAGGCAGCGACCTCCCGCTCGCTGCAGGCGGTGGTGCACCCAAGCCGATCTCCGTCTGGGTCGCCCAAGCCTTGTTGGGCCTCACCGGCACGTTCGGGCTCTTCGTCTTGGGTGCAGAACCGGAACGAGCTCACCAGCGAGGCGGGCGCGACAGCCGTGTTCGTCGTCTGGGTCGCGGCAGCGATGGGCCTCGTCGCTGGCTTGCAGATGCGCAAGCAATGGGCCCGCTGGTGCGCCATTGCGCTGTTTGTCTTGAGCTCGCTCGCCTCGCTCATCCGCAACCTCGGCGGCGGCGCGAGCGGCTCGTACTTGCTGGGTCTGCTCTTCGGCGCGAGCCTGTCCTTTCTGCTCTGCGCGCGCCTCGCTTTTGGCAAACCTGCACGAGAATATTTTGGCGCGTCGAACGCTACGAAGGGCGGCTACAGCCCGCACTTTCGGTAGCCAGTGCAGGCAAAATCGAGACGAGCCGCTATCTTCTGCCGAACTTCCTCGGCTCATCGAAGTCGGCGGCCGCCAACGCGAGCGAGGCCGCGGAGGGGCCAATGAGGACACTCTGCGACTCAGAACCCATGTTGGTGGCTCATTGTCGCCGGTGAACGGGCCCATCGAAGCCGGCGATTTCCGAAAGTCGGAAATCTGCAGCCACATCGGTGGGGTATCAACGTTTTGATTTCCGCTTTTCAGCAAAGTCGCTTTCCGCGGGGTCAGCCCATAGACCCGCTTGAGCCATCGCGCCAAGTGCGCTTGATCCGCGAACCCGAGCATTGCCGCGGCCTCTACTGGCGATGCGCCTCGCGACAGCAGCTCGCACGCACGACTGGTGCGCGGCTGATCTCGTCGGTCGCGCCGCCGATCGCGCCGCGGCGTCGTTCGACGCCACCTGCGATCGGCCTGACGCGCAGCGCGCGGCTACTCGATGGGCGTGCAGATCTCGACCAGCAAGCCGTTGACGTCGCGCACGTAGCCGACCGTCTGGCCCAGGGCTGCTTATGCGGGGCCGTTACGACAACCGCTCCCTCGGTTCGCATGCTGCTCGACAACCAGTCGACGACCCTCTTGCATCGTCGATTCGCTCAGGCAGCGATTGCGGAGCGTTTGACGCAGCGACCGAGGCGCGAGCACCGCTGGCTTCGGCCTCCCTCCTATGCAAGCCGGTGAGCTTCTACTGAGGCGCCGCAGAACGAAGCGCCTCCTGGGGCGCGCTGCCGCGCTCAGGTCTGTTCGTGCGTCTCGCCACTACTTCGGCTGAACAGTGCATCCAGCTCGGCGATGCGCACCGGCTTCACCATGTGCGCGGCGAAACCGGCGTCGGCGCTGCGCTCTCGGTCCTTTGCCTGGCCATAGCCGGTGAGCGCAATCAGGCGCGTGCGCGCGAGGCGGGGGATGACCCGAAGCCGCTGCGCGAGCTCGTAGCCGTCCATCACAGGCAGGCCGATGTCGAGCACCGCAACATCCGGGGTGAAGCGCTCGAGCAGCTCTAGCGCGGAGGGCCCGTCGTGTGTCACGCGGGTCTCGTGTCCGAGATGCTCGAGCGCGATCGAGAGCAGCTCTGCAGCATCGACGTTGTCGTCGACGATCAATACGCGCCGCGCCTCGCCGCGGGATTTGAGCAGCTTTCGCTTCTCGTGGCCGCGCGAAAGGGGTGCGCTGGTGTCGGTCGAAGCGGGGAGCCGGATCGTGAACAGGCTCCCCTCACCGCGGCCCTTGCTCTCGGCGCTCACCGAGCCGTTGTGCAGCGCGACGAGGCTGCGCACGATTGTCAGACCCAGGCCCAGGCCGCCGCGTGCGCGCGCCAGTGACTGCTTCGCCTGAGTGAACAAGTCGAACACGCGCGGCAGCATCTCGGGCCTAATGCCGATGCCGTTGTCGCGTACGCTCAGCAGCACGAGCTCGCCTTCTCTAGCTGCCGTGATCTCGATATGGCCGCCCGGCTCCGTGTATTTGGCAGCATTGGTGAGCAGGTTGGAGACCACTTGCGCCAGCCGCACCGCGTCGCCGTCGACCTCCAGCTCGTTGTTGCGCAGCGAGACCTTCAAATGGTGCCTGCGCCGATCGAGCAGCGGGCTCGCGATTTCGATCGCGCGCGCCACCACGTCGGCCATGTCTACGCGCTGGCGCTCGATCTCGGCCTTTCCGCTGGTGATACGGGAAATGTCGAGCAAATCGTCGACAAGGCGCGTCAGGTGGTCGACCTGGCGCTCGATGATGTCGAGCTCTTTCGTGGACGAGCCTGTCGCACGCAGCTTGATCAGCTCGAGCGCCGTGGAGATCGGGGCCAACGGATTACGCAGCTCGTGACCCAGCATCGCCAAGAATTCGTCTTTGGAACGGTTGGCCGTCTCGGCGACGCGTCTCAGCTGCTCGACCCTCTCGCGCGTGCGCACAGTGTCAGTCACGTCCCAGCTGGACATCAACACGCCGTCGATTTGCCCCGCGGCGTCGCGCTTCGCCATGTACACGAAGTCGAGAAAAAGGACTTCTTCGGCTTTATGGTGGTCGAGCTTGATGGGTACCTCTTTGCCGAAGTGGGTCTCCCCTGTCTTCATCACGTGGTCGAGCAGCTGCTCGAAGCCCAGCCGCTTCAGATCGGGCAATGCCTCTGACAGCGCATGCCCCACCACGTCGCGCCCATTCACCAGCGCGCGGTAGGCCGGGTTGGCGAAAGTGAAGATGTGGGTCGGCCCTTCCAGAATGGCGATTGGGACAGGCGCTTGCATGAAGAGCTCATGCTGCTTGTCGCGCTCGGCCTGTGCCTCGGCGCGGGCCGCTTGTTCTCGTGCGAGCAGTGCTTCCCGATCGTTCGCGAGCGTGCGTTCGGCGGTGATGTCTTGCAGCAAGGCGACATAGCCGTCGCTCTTGCCGGCCGCGTTTTGGTGGGGGAGGAACTGGACGCGCACGTCGCGGTTGCCGCCGAGACGATAGGGTACGCCCAGCTGCTCGAACGTGAAGCGCTCGCCCGCGAGCCCGCGCTTCACGTGGGGGCGGATCACCTCGTATGCAGCCTCACCGATCACTTCCAACAGCGTCTTGCCAATCAGGTCTTGGGCCTGAATGCCAAACCAGTCTTCGTATGCGCGGTTCACCAGCCCATAACGCTCGTCCGCAGTGACGTACGAGACGAGCACAGGGAGTGCGTCGGTAACGGCACGCAGATTCGGCTCGCTCTGCCGAACCGGTGCCGTGGTGAAGACGTCCACGAAGAAGTTGGTCAGCGCCTTCGCCTCGGTCGGCGAGACTCCGGAAACCTCTGCATCGAGGACCGCAAACACAGCGTCGCGAAACAGCACGGGCTCTTCGACGTGCTCCCAGTCACTGCTCGCGCCTCGGAGGGTGTCGACCAGCGATTTTGCTGCAGGCCATGCGTGCAGCGATCCGCTCAGCTCGACTTCTAGCCGGTCTGCAAGTGCGCTCATGTCGTACCCTGAGCAACCCACGTGCCGCGCCAAAGCGGGGAAAACTGGCAGCGAGTCAGCTGCATCGCCGTGGCAGTGCGTCACAGCTGAGGCCGAGACGGAGCACCAGGCTCGACGCGTCCGGCGCGCTGGGCTATCTGACCGCCCTGATGTCGAGGAGAAGAAGGAAGGTTGACCCACCTTCGTCAGGCCTTACTTTGGCCTGCGTCTCGGATCGTTTCGGATGTTTCGGACTGTACCTACGGGGGCGACCGGCTTCGACGTGGGGACAGAGATTGCAACTGCGTGTTGGCGGCTCCTGCTCCGCCCTATCAAGCGGGACGTTTAATTGCCAACGACAATGACAACTTCGCTCTCGCAGCCTAAAAACTGCTAGCGACGTCCAAAGGCCAGATCGTCCTGGTAGCCGGCGGGCGCAATTACTAGGGCTGGGTCACGCGAGAGCGCTCTCGATAGCGTGGCCGACATAGTGAGAGATAGGTCGCAGCCGAATCTGCGAACTCAGTCGCCGGGGATACGTCGACTACACACGTGAATGAAGTTGCAGTTAATGCCTCGCGGACGCGGGTTCGATTCCCGCCGCCTCCACCTCTGCTTGTGGCTTGCGCCACAAGCCATCGCGGCAGTCATCTGCCCTCGGTGACACTCCGTCCACTTCGTGGACTGCGTGCACCTCGGGTCGATTCCCCGTCCTAGATTTACTTGGTCTCCCGGAGCCAGAGCGGGCCGAAACGCCGCTCAAGCTGGCGTGAGTCCTTCGGGCCGCTCCTCGATCCAGGGCTCGGGGCGGCGGCGTGAAGGCGTGGTCCTTCGCTGCCTCCATGCTGGCCACGTCGGCTG
>ENA-ORBV01018062-ORBV01018062.1-microbial-mat-metagenome-genome-assembly--contig:-NODE-18062-length-10011-cov-3.054459_pt1 | contig 10011 bp, 14 predicted proteins | sample MGYA00237777_ERZ505514 | MGnify/ENA primary metagenome ERZ505514 (study PRJEB26160, sample SAMN06269048) | microbial mat metagenome | isolation source: Oligotrophic lake microbial mat | place... | reverse complement strand
GAAGGCGTCGTCTAACGCGTATATGATCTTCTGCAAGGAGCGCAGGGCTAAGCTGAAAGAAGAAAATCCTGATCTGCCCTTTGGCAAGATTGGCGCCAAGTTAGGCGAGTTGTGGCGCAGCATGTCCATCGAGGCTAAGCGGGTACTGTAACTGCTGTTGTGCTTTGGTGGCTCTGGCCTCGAGTACTTCAATTAGCTAATTGATGTCTATCATCCGGTCGCCCAGCCCTACGAGGACAAGGCAGCAGCGGATCGCGAAAGATACCGCAAGCAGATCCAAGACTACGTGGTAAGCATAGCTTATACTGGTCTGATCGCTTGAGTGCTGCTGCTGAAGAAGTGTGTTGTACCCACTTATCACATAGGTCAAGCAGGACACATCGAGTGGCTTGTCTTTGCTCAAAAACAAAACCGGCTTCTTTGGAGACACCAAATCGGGGGACGACGGTGATGTTTCCATCACGCACATGCTTAGTGGCGACGAGAAAGCCAATGCACGTGCCTTGCAAGGTGCTCACGTGACCAGTGGTCCAGTCACCACGCCTGCCGCGTCTCCGGTTGAGCTGTCCGATCATGCTGACACTGCGTCCTCCCTGGGTAACGTGGCTTCATCAGGCGACGCGTCTCTCAGTGTTGGGGCCATGAACGCGATCAGTGCGGGTTTCCCGCCTCTGCCTTCACCTGAGGTAACGCCCCTGCCACTAGCCATGACTGCCAGTCTACTGGACGTCAAGGTTGAGTTCCCCGTCCCATCCGCTACCATGGCTTCCACTGCAGCCGTTGGGTCGCTGGATCAATCCAGCCATACGGTGGCCGCTGTGGATATGGCACTGGCTGCGCCCGCGGCGTTGGCGCCCAGTTTTTGGACCTCTGTCCCGCTGCGCGCGCCGCTGTCCGGGCCGTATGTACACGAGAATGGGAATCATGGCACATCTTCCGCCTCGCTCTCACCGGCGATCAGCTCGACGGAACCGGGCTCGGGTCTGGATGACACGCAACATCCAGAGTCTCGCGCCAAGCGGTTGCGCACTGACACTCCGGCCATGATGGCTGTGGCTGCTGTGGAGCCGCCCGCTGTGGTGAACTCGGTTGAGAGTGGCGCGAGTGAGGCTACACCCATGGACGCTCGCGCTACTGGCGATTTGAACGGAGTTGAGCAGGTTGAGAACCCGGGAGCGTCACAATCGTCCCATAACGGACAAGGTTATTCTGGACTGGATGCTCAGCCCAGTGTGTCTACTTCCTCATAATGTATTCAAGTTCGCCGTTTGTTGAAAGAAGACGGGCGTTAGCTACACTTAGCGTGCATGCAGGATGTATTATCGTGCAAGATTTGATGTGTATTGGATGACACGTCTTTCCGCTCGAGCATTGTGCAGCACGCAGAATGTCGAGCCGAAACGATGTGTGACACTCAAGGTCAATACAGCCTTCTTACATTTCAGCGTAAGCAGTGTCGAGTTCTCAGATTGATTTCAATTCGTACAAAGGGCTTCATGACTACCGCTGGTATGCAACAGGTGACGTAACCATACGTGAAACGACAGCACAGGCGTTGTCGCACGGACGGACGCACCACCCCATAGCGTCCGGGTGAGCTTATTGAGGCTTCTGGTAGTAAGGATCAGCCGGGCAGAAGGGCTGACGCGTGTATAGGTGCTCGATCCAGCTGCACACGGCGTGAGCGGGGCAAGGACGGACCCATTCTGTCGCTCGGTTCAGGGTGCGCTGGCAGCCGTAGTTCAGCCAGTACACCTGGTTGGTGAGCCACCACATCAGACTTTCCAGCACCTCGACGCACTGTAGTGCAGTGAACGTAACAGGCACAGAGTGAGACATTAAGGAATGAGATGAATGACAGCGAGGAGACCATGATGTCATAGGGGACTTACCGATTTCTGCAAAGAGTGACGATCAGAGTGTGGCACATCGAAACAACGGCATAACAAGTGAACACGTCAGCAGATGCGTCAGATGAAGGCTTGCGACAACGATTGAACCGAACGTCGGAAGTCTAAAAGCAGATGCACAGACAGGCGGCAAAGAGCGCTGTGACACACCCCATACCTGGTAGTTGGGGTCCTTCAGACCACGACACAGATACGGCTGGTGCTGTTCCTTGTTCTCAATCACATACACGCAAACTTCGCATGCGCCAACCATGGCCGCCTCTGAACCAGACGACGCACTCGCGGAGCTGCTCGATGTAGCGGCAGGGGCACCACCTGCAGGCGCTGGGGCTCCACCAGCAGGTGCACCGCCAGCAGCGGCGGGGTCAGCGGCCGGAGGCGCACCGCCAGCAGCGGGATCTGCTGCCTGCGCCGCAGGTGGGTCATTGCGGCGGAAGCGCGGCCATGCGAGATGCACGGAGGCGGTTGACAGGGTCTTGGTGCCAGTCTCTAGCAACGACAGGAAATCACTGTCGTCTTTCCACGACCGCATCTGCGCCTGGAAGTCCGGTCGAACATACTTATCGACCAAAGAATCAAAGTCCGTCGTCATCGCCTGAAACGAAACAAGGTCCTGACGATTGGGGATCGGTGGGAACGCAATGGGGTGCATGTGTGATTGCAGCGCCTGGCACCCCACCAACAGCGCGGCTAACGCCAGCAATACGCTGAACCGCCGCATCTTCCGAAGATGTACAATCTGCGCTACGCGATACAGCTATCGGCAGCAAAACAGAAAGCCAGCAACGAACCTATGCAAGCAGACACGGCGCAGATTTCGCCAACGTATCGTGTCTGAGACGGACACCTGCAAAGGGAGCCTCCAATATAATACGTCAGTAAACAACCAATTAGTCAAAAATGCCTCGGGCAACGCATTGCTAATGGCGCACTAGCAAATTCAGCGTTCCACCAACGCCAATTCATACGTGTGCCAAAACAGCTGCACGTTGAAATTGCTCTCAGAACGCGTGCGCCTGGCTATCACGGCTGTCAACACAAACAACAGCCGAAGCACTTCCATTTGTTCAGATCACAACTCCTGTACCTGTACCAGACCAGCATCTGTCTTAAATCAAAATGGCACAAGCAGCAGAAACCGAGCCTCGTACGCATCTCAAACTCGCTGGTCCAGCTGCACACCCCAGCTTATGCGGCATGTGTTGCGAATCCTTGTTTGCCCAGGTCATATCTTGGCACCCTTGCCCGAGACGGTACGTGGATTTGGTATCCACATCGACGGCCATGCCGGCAAGAAGCTGATGGCCTACACCAACGGTTCTTACGTGTTCATCCGATCCATTGAGGTGCGTGCTGGTTTGTTGTCTCGCGCATCAGCGGAACTGCACATTCCGTGTTATCCAGATCTATTTCATGTCACATGCACACACCGAGACGTGCCTTTGCCCGCTTGCGCTATGGACGGCTTGTTCGATTTATTTTGAGCTCATGTTGCAATCCTCGGTTGGAATGCATGTGCAGAACCCCAACATCTGCTCCGTGTTCATGGACCATCGTCCCGCTAAGGCTACCGTCGCAAAGATCTCTCCTAACGGCGAGTGGGTCGCATCCGGCGGTGAGTACCTCTGTCCATTGCTGCATGTGGCAATGTCGAACAGAAATCGCTGAGGATCCCGTCGCTCGCTTTACATGCTGCTCTTTCAGATGATCGGGGTCGAGTCCTTGTGTGGGGCATCAAGAACAAGATCATCAAGAATGACCTGATCGTGTGCCGCAAGGTGCTGGATATCTCATGGTACGCCCTGATTTTGGTTTGGCGGACTGACGCGCGTTCCTCTGCTGAGCATTCGTGCATCGTGTTTTTGTTTTCCGATCTCTGCAGGTCCGGTGATAGCGAGCGCCTCATCGCTGCGGGTGACGGCGCTGATGTGTAAGTTACCTGGTTGACCATGCGCTGGCGCTCTGTGGATGTCATGATGCCCCGTACTGCTGCATGCATCACGCTCACGGCGCTATGTGTGATCACATGCAGCAAGGCTCGCGTGTTCAATCGCGACAGCACCAATCAGCAGGGTGACATTGCGGGGCACGGCAAGGGCATCCTCAGGTCAGTGAAGAGGCTTCCTCATGCGAGCATCGCTCCATCAACATCGTCATCAATTTTCTCATCACGTGCTTTGTATCGGATCGCAGTTGCGCCTTCAAGCCTAGCCGACCTTTCTTCGTCGCCACAGCCGGTGAGGACAACCTGATGTGCTTTCACAAGGGTCCACCCTTCGCCTACGTGAAGTCCTTCAAGGTCAGTGGTCACAGCAATCAACGAATGAAGCGTCCTTGTGCCTGAGGCTCTTCATTACATGCACGTGTGTAGGAGCATAAGAGCTATTGCAACTCCGTGCGCTACAGCTCCGACGGCAAGTATTTCATCACAGTCGGATCGGATCAGAAGGTATGCATGCTTGCCTGTGTGTTGATCCCTTGATTTCTTCCTCGCCCTGTTTTAGTGCACTGAGTCGCGTGCTCGCATATTCCAGATCTACCTGTTCGATGGCACCAGTGGTGACCTTGTCAAGCCGCTCGAGTCCAAGGACAACTCTCACAAGGGCTCGATCTACAGCGTGTCATGGAGCCCCGACAACACCAAGGTGCTGACCGCATCTGGTGATAAGACGGCCAAGATCTGGAACATCGCCTCGGGCGAGGTGGAAACGTATGTTCCGTGCTATATCGATCGAGCGGCGCGTTATGCGACGGAGCTGATGGATTGTAATGCTGTAATGCAGCACCTTCACGTTCCCTGACGCAGTAGAGCACCAGCAGGTCAGCGCACTGTGGTGCGGTGATTACCTTCTCACCGTGTCTCTCAACGGTTGCATCAACTACCTTGACGTGGCTAACCCAGCCAAGCCCAAGCAAGTGCTGCAGGTACGACAGTCTTGATACCAGCTGTTCTGAATATGTAGCGCTGGACATGCTGTCTATTCCGAGCTTTAACACATCTGTTTTCGGTGTTGCTCCCCTCACCTACAGGGCCACCAAGGCGGCATCAGCGCTGTGGTTGCTGACTCCAAGACTGGTCTATTCTACTCCGCTGACACTGTCGGCGCCGTCGCGAAGTGGGATCAGGTATTATTCATGACGCTGGCTTCTGCGTTGGACAGTACGATCCGTTCAATCAACACCTTTGCTCCTCCGATCACTGAGCGCATGGGTTGTCGCTCTGCTGTGCACTACAGGCTGTGGGCTCCGCGCAATGGTTCGCAGGCAAGCCCATCGGCAAGGGTGTGACTGCGCTGGCGCTCTCCGCCGATATGAACTCGCTGGTCAGTCTAGACGAGTTAGACGATAGTAGTGTGCATAACTTCGGCTCATACCTTTGCTTTGTTCGTTCGCCCACAGGTCGCAACCTCGATTGACGACAAGCTGCGCGTTTGCTCCGCCGCGAACGCCGTTCTGGGTGATGCTCCTGTCGCCACAGGCGGGTTCCCGTCCAGCCTGGCGTCCAGCAAGCGCAACCCCGACCTAGCGGTTCTGGGCGTGTCTCAGGGCAAGCTGGTGGTGCTCCGCAAAGGTAACAAGTTCATTGACCTGGTCTACTTTATGACAGCCTTGTGATCGGACACACTCCTTTATGCAACGACAGGTGCCGCTGTGCACACCGCGGTCATCAAGTACAAGCCGACCTGCATTGACTTCGCCCCGGATGATAGCGAGATCGCCGTGTCGGGCGATGACAAGTGCGTACACGTGTACGCGCTGAATGGGGATTCGCTCTCAGAAAAGAAGGTGTGTATTTTCATGTGGTGCGGTAATTGAAGTTAATGGCGTCTGTGACCTACGAAACCTTACGTGTGATGACCGAATCGTCGCAACGCAGGTGTTGAGTGACTTCACCACCACGGCCACTGTAGTGGCTTACTCCGCCAACGGCCAGTACCTGGCGGCAGCGGAGGCTGGCGGCCGATCAATCTACGTCTATGACCACAGCAGCTGGACGATCAAGAACCCGCTGGGCTGGCAGTATCACAACGCGGCGGTAGGGGTGACACGCTGCTCGCTGCTGCTTGTCACTTGGTGAGGTGATGAAGCGTGTGTGTGTGTGCGGGTTGATGGTGCTCAGATCGCCGGATTGGCGTGGTCCCCCTCCGGCCATCGCTTGGCCTCCGTGTCATTGGACCAGAGCCTCATCGTGTGGGGTGACACCAAGGAGTTCGGTGTCGAGCCCCGATTCACCGTCCCACGTACGTTTTGTCCCTGTGTTGTCTGTGTCCTCTGTTTGGATGCGTGTGTGTGCCTTTGGGTGGGTGTGTTGGTGGTCTGTGAAGTCTGCGGTGTATGGTCGAGTAAGTTCTTGGCCTATCAGTGCTGATTGTGGGTGTGGCATGAATGTAATGTGGCATGAATGCAGTGGCGCATTCGGAGGGCGCGTCACACGTGCGTTTCATCGGGGACGACCTACTGGTGACGTCTGGTTCGGACAAGACCATTAAGATCTGGGAGCTACCTGCCAAGTGATCCACTAGCACGACCGCTAGGCATTTCATAACGCCCTGACCGCTGCATCTGAGTTCATCGTTATAATAAGAGCAGTATACTTGTTGCCACGTACAAGATGTGCTTCAAGAATAATGCGGTACTTACGTACTGAAACAAATCACGGAAACGAAAGCTACGACGCCCTCTCAAACGCAGCCTGGTCCACCATCAGGTGAGTGCAACAAGGCGACAGCACACCCATTGAAACAGACCAGCACTCCTTGGATGACAGAGTGGTCATTTCCAAGGTCAAGACAGAAGCAAGACTGGAGAAAAAAAAAAGAATTGCCAAAAGTTGGAATTATTACGGCACAAAAAAAATTAAGCAAGCCACACCATATGAAACAAGGACGGAAAATATGAATTCGAAAAGCTGAGCCGCGGCGTTCCTGCCGAATCAGCTCGTTATGACACGCCGGGTCCATTGTCCAGCGAGCGCGGTGATGAGGCAGGCGACTCGGTGAACGGTAAAGCGTTCTCCGGGAACGCATTCGGGGGTGGCACGTACGCTGGAGGCGCGGCCTGAGCAGCCGCTGCTCCCGGTTGAGCGTGGTCACCATCATCCAGATCATGGGACAGATCCAGTACGGCGCCCGGAGCCACATTGGCTGAGTTGTAGGACGGCGCGCGCTCAATGACGGGAGCACTGGCCCCGTGTGATTTGGTGACCGCCCCTTCTTCATCGTAGGTATAAACAGCGCCTGCGGGACTGGCAACCGCTGCACTATACGCTGGAGGCGGCATGGATACGTCACCTGCGGACGATGAGCCACCGAAAATGTTTCCACTGGAGGAATCAATCGGTCCTGCGTACATGTACGATGGTCCGGCCGGCGCTCTGTGCCCGTACGGCAGGGCGGCCATGAGGTCGAGCGTACTCGCACTGTCATCGCCACCGCGCCCACTGCCATACGCCGGAGGCTGCTGTGCATTGATGGTCACGAAGCCAAGGTGACCCAGAGCCGCAGGGCCCGAGCCGTGCAGCATCCTCAGGAAGCGATCGCTCTGCTGTCGCTGATGATGAGCAGCCACTGGCACGATAGGAACGCCTTCCTCCACATCCGTAACGCGTCTGTGCTGCACTTGCTGCTGGTGTGGTCGACCAGCGTCACCCTCACGTTGTCTATGCTCGTGTCGCTTCTGTCTGATATACACCACCAGGCAGACCGATCCCAGTGCAAGCAGGGGCCCCAAGATGCAACCGATCACTATGCCGGCAATCACACCTCCGCTCAGACCCGCTGAGGAAGGGGGGTCCGGGAACTCCTTCTCACACTCTTCAGCGGAGGCGCGATAGTTGACTCCGTTACTGCACAGCACCTGCTGTGTATTCTGACCAGGTAGCAGAGTGCCCTTGACGGCCAGCGACACGAAACTGAAGTTGCCAGGCAGGGCCGCGGGCTGGACTGACGGATGAGCTGCAGCTGCATCAGACAGCATAGCCTCCAACACGGGTGATGCGCCTGTGCTGGTCAAGTTCAACGCCACCAGCCGAGCACGCAATGTGCCCCACACAGTATCCGCCACTCGCGGCAATGCATTAGGTCGTGCCAGAAGGTTAGACAGCGGTAGCCCTTCAGAAGGCAGCACCACAAACGAGATCCAGGTGAATTCACGAACGGCAGTGTTCGGGCCAGTGCCAGTGGGGAAATCCACAGCGGTCACGCGACACAGCAGAGGATCATCGCTGATCAGCGCGAACAGCTCTTCACAGAAGCGAGTCCTCAGTCGCTGCTGATCGTTATCGAACAAGCGCAACAGCGTTAACCGTTCGATCTTGAGCGTGATACGCGAGGCAACTGCGATGAGCTCAGGTCTGGGACTCACGGTGACCATCACATTGTAGAGAGGGCTTCGAGATGCACTAGTCTGTGATGGCATCACGGATACCACCACCGGAGCCGCTGAGCGCGTGGGTCGGAGCGGCAGCACGGCCTGCCAGGCACTCCTGGTCGAATAGCGGTTGAAGCGCTGATTCCACGTCGCGGTGAGCGATGGTAACGGCATCACTGCTTGCGTGCCGTTTGAAGACAGTATAGTCATGTATTCCGAATAGCTGCCGTCCAGATCGGTATTCCATACGAACGTCACGTTGGACTCGGACAATATCGGTGGGATGGTAAACGTAAACACGCGCGGGGACGAGTACGGGCCAGAGCGCGTGTCGAACTGCAGCGGAACGAAGGTAGGTCCCTCCAACGTGAACACGGGGCCGAGTAGTCGACCACCCTCGAAGGAGCCAGATGTACTGAGCACCATGCTGACACTGTATCCAGGACCTGGCAGGAGGTCTGGCTGCGTGACCACGTAGGTCATGGTGCGATTGTTGACTGTACCAGAGACACTGCAGGTGGTGAACACTTGCACACTCAAGCCAGATCCTACATTCTCCAAGTTTGCCGTATAACAACCGCTAACGCCGAGAAAGCGCCCGGGAGCCCACGCGATGTAACTAGAAATCATAACTGATCCCACAGCGGTCACGGTGATCCGCCACGGGTTCACTGGACTCGGTTGCAGCACCTCGGCGTTCCTGACAGGGCTCACACTCACCGTGGGACTGCACGCTGTGTAGGGAGTAAATGCCGTGGCCGTGAAGCCAGAACCGTTCAGACACACCGCAAAGGTGACCGACGAACCCGAGATGACAGCCGGCAACTTCCAGATGACGCTGCTGTTGGAGAACGTGGAGGGCAGACGCGAAAAGAGCGCATTGGCGCCGTTGACCACTAGACGAGCCGAGTTGAGGACGGTGGTTGACGCCACCCACCGGATCTGCAATATGCCGTCATTGATTGAGAACACGCTGTTGGAAGTGGGTTGCACAATAGATACGCTGTTCGCGACCGTCATTGTCAAAATGTAAGGAGCCGTCGCAGTGCTGGATTCGAATCGGATGTACCACCGCACCGGCACGTCAGAGCGAAACAGCGTGAGGGTGTTGCTGGAGGACGTGGTGGAAGATAAATTCGTCGATGCAGACACAGCGGGGTCAACACTGCTAATCCGAAGGCGACCGGATGAGCCGCCCGTTCGCGACACCGTCAGATCAACGTACGGAGGTACATCGATGAAGAACAGCCGCACAGATGCGGCGGTGTTGCCGGAAACGGACACTTGGCCGGTGAGATTGACGTGATTGACGAAGTTGAACGGCACCATGTTGAACACACCCGAGTATCCGACGGAGCCGGGCAAACTCGGATCCGGCGACGACACGCGAATGCGCACGGGCAAAGGCGAGTTCTGTGTCACAGCTTGCATGAATGGCGCGAGCGCAGGAATCCAACTGGTGAAATCTTCTGCCAGGGTCGCTGTGTTTGACTGTGTGTTGAGCCGCCACAACACTTGTGGATTGCCTTCATCAGCAGTGACAATGTCGGCGAAGCACGAAGTGCACTGGAAGCCCGGCGCCTGGCGATTGACGGCATTGAAGCCGATCGTGAACAGGGTACCGGGGGCCAAAGAAGAGCCTATTGCACATTAGGCAACGATTAGAACCAGAGAAACAACAGTCAGTGACTACAACACTCCTTGACCAGATCAGTACGTAACAACACTGCAC
>ENA-ORBV01018061-ORBV01018061.1-microbial-mat-metagenome-genome-assembly--contig:-NODE-18061-length-10011-cov-4.291222_pt1 | contig 10011 bp, 15 predicted proteins | sample MGYA00237777_ERZ505514 | MGnify/ENA primary metagenome ERZ505514 (study PRJEB26160, sample SAMN06269048) | microbial mat metagenome | isolation source: Oligotrophic lake microbial mat | place... | reverse complement strand
CCGCCTGGTCCTTCATCCCGTCCCGCCCTCTGGAGTCCTCTCACCTTGGAGATCGCTCTCTTTTCGGCCTCCCTCGCTTCCTTCGGCTCCTCACCCTCCCTGGCATTCCTGCGCCATCACCAACACGGATTCTAGTTGGCGCTGACCACGGATTCTAATTGGCGCTGGACAGGATTCACCACAAGGCCCTCTGCAAGGGCAAGTTTGCGCTGGTTGGCATCAAATGATAGAAACTGGGAGGTTCCGACGTGCAGAGCCGTAGCCACATGCAGCAAATCCAAGTAACGGTGACCTCCCTGCGCCGTATACTGCGCGGAGATTTTTTCCGCCCGGTTGATCACGTCCGCCCACTCCGCCGTCACGATGACCAGGGCTCCCGCATCGATGTTCGCCTGTAGCCTCGCCATCGCAGCGAGACCCGTTCTCCGGGCATAGCCTTGCGTCGCGTCCCGGCTGTGGCGAAAAATCTGAAATCGCACCGACTGCCGAAACTCACCCAACAGCAGCACGGAAACCGATAGCGGCTCCGTCATCCGTTGATAGTAGGCGACGGCGGCCGCCGAATTCCCCTGCGACACATAGAGGGCGCAGAGAAAAGACGTGTCGGGATAGGCAATCATGCCTGTTGGCCCTCTTCAGCCTCTCGCATCGAGCGCACTTCGGCGTCGGAAAACTGCTTTTCGCCCCACACGGAGCGCAGTTGGGCCGCGAAATCGACCTTGACGGGTTTGTTCGTCGCCTCGGTCAAAGGCATCAATCGCGCAAATCGACGGCCCCGTTTAACGATTTCGACGACTTCGCCGTTTTCAATCCACGCCGATATCCGACGGAAGTTGTTGCGCAGGTCGGCGACGCTTGCAGTTCTGGTAGCCATGATAGAAGAATCTATCATCAATTCTCAGACGTCAAGACGGCTCACAGGCGACGGTAGACGGTGTCGAACCGTCCCCCGTCTACCGTCCACTCCATTTCTCCGGTTGGGCGGTCGCCCAATCGCGGCCTTCCCGCGTATGCGGGACCGCCTACAACTGCCCCACTCCCCCGCGTTCGCCAAGTCGAAGCGTCAGAGAGGCAGGCAGTGTCCTCCGGCTGTTGTTATCGCGTTGCGGAGTTGGGTATCTAGTGAAGCGAGCGGAAGCCCACGGCGGAGTGCGAGCTCGAGATATGCCGCGTCGTACACCGTCAGGCCGAACCTTTCCGCCAAAGCGAGGGTCTTGCTCCAGGCCACCGCCAAGGTCTCGGGATCCACTTCGATATCAAAGAGCGTCAGCGTGGAAAGAAACACTTCGATCCCGGCCCGATCGATCCGCCCCTTTCTTTGGGCACCCAGAAGCACATTCGCAACTTCAAGGTGCCAGAGGGCGGGAACCCACGCCTTGCCTCCCGCAGTCAGCGTATCCAGCAGGGCGTCCGTCTCCAGGGTCGATTCCGAGGCAAACGCCCAGGGAATCGTGGCCGAGCAATCGAGCACGAATTCGTTCATCGCCGCCCCTCATCAATCAGCAGGCGCATCGAAAGGCCTTTCAAGCTGTAGCGCCCACGCAGCTGGCGAAGCTCAGCGGTGGCCTTTTGCCGCTGCAGGAGCGAGGGCTCAGTCGCGGCGACGAGGCGTGCGATCGGCCGGTTGTGCTTGGTGATCGTAAACTCCGTCCCCCTCCCCACGCGCTCCAACAGCTCGGAAAAGGTGTTCTTGGCCTCAAATGCTCCGATCGAGATGTCGGTAATCTTCATGCAATTCAGGCTAGAATAACTGGCCTGAAAGTCAAGAGTCCGCTAGGATCGGCGTTGAACAGGAGCTCGCAGAGATCGAACCCGAGCCGGTAGCCGGTGGTCGGTAGTCAGTGGACACCGGTCCGGGCCTCGCATTCCGCCACCGTCCACTGCCCCCCCTCCTACCGTCTTCAAGAGAGTCTCCGGAGAGCGCCGGCCAAGGCGGTTTTAATCCAGGCCTGCCGGGGCACTCCGATCCGCTCGGCCTCCCGGTCAATCTCGGCCAAGAAGGCCTTGGGGAAATCGACGTTCACCCTCTGCATTTGCCGAACCGGACGGGTCGCTTTAGCCAGGTCCATAAACGCCGAGAGATCCTCGCCCGCCTCGAAGCGCCGGTCGAACTCCGCCGCCGAAAGGGTCTCTTTGCCATCTTGACGGACAATACGATCAGGTCTGTTCATAAATTTTCTCTTCCTTCGGATGCGCTCGACGCACCCTGATGATTCGAATGGTTTCGCCTCGAAGCGTCACAATCGCTGTCCAAAGGCTCAGTCCAATCCTCCCGATGACGGCAATCCTTGGTTCCCGTTCAAACGGAAGCGGTACTTCGACACGTTCTGGATCGCGCCACAGCGCCTGTACTTCTTCAAAATCAACTCCCCGGTTCAGGTCGGCCTTCGTTCGAGCCGATTTCTTCGGATCGAATTCAAATCTCACGCGACGAACCTAGTGCAATCGCGCTTCCTGTAAAGCGCCATTTCCATACCTTTTACGACACTCCCGCGCGATTCCAACTTCGCACTGAAAGCGAGAGCGCGGTTGAAGGAATGCAGTGGGTGGTGAGTGGGATCAACAAAGGGCCTAGGCGCGGCGAGCTCGGTCAGTCCAACGGCCACCAACTGAGTCCCCTTCACGATCGACCTTCGCGTCGTCGCGTCATCGCGCTTGACTCCGTAGACCGTCACCCGCTTGGCCTTGCCTCCCGACAGGCAGCCCCTACGGGTCTTAGGGTGCCCGTGAACCACGCCACGACGTTTTCTGCCGAACACCTGCGCCGTTGCGGGTTCCAGGGCGGGTTCGCACGCTTCCTCACCCGGCTCCTTCTTCTCGCGAGTCTCCTCCCCGTCTGCCCGCCGGCCTTCGCCGTCATCTTCTACTCCACCGGCGATCTCAACCACAACACCACCGCCCCCCACCGGTGCCCTCGCCAATAGCGGGTGGCAGTGGGTCGGTACTTGGGGTGGTTTTCAGGGGACCGCCGTCGGTCCGAGTCACTTCCTCGCCGCCAAACACGTCGGCGGAGCGGTCGGCGACAGCTTCACGCTGAACGGCGTCAGCTACACCGCCACCGCCTACTTCGACAACCCCGGCTCCGATCTCCGTCTCTGGAAAGTCCAGGGCACCTTTCCAAACTGGGCCCCTCTCTACCGGACTCAGGACGAAAATGGCAAAGGCATCATCGTCTTTGGACGGGGCGTCACCCGCGGGCCCGAGGTTCGGGTCAATGGCGCGCTCAAGGGGTGGCAGTTTGGGCCCGGGGACGGCCGGATGCGGTGGGGGCGCAATGTCATCATGGACGTCCTCCCGAACGTCGCCGGCTGGGGGTCCGTGCTGGCGGCGAAATTCGATGCTCCCGGGGTTGAAAATGAGGCTTTCTTCACCGTTGGCGACTCCAGCGGTCCCGCGTTTATCCAGGATGGGACCACGTGGCGGCTGGCCGGCCTCGGCGCGTATGTCGACGGCTACTACGCGACGTCCGCCGCCGGTCCGGGTTTTGTCGGCGCAATCTTCGACGTCAGTGGTCTCTTCATCGGCACCAGTGCCGGGCCATGGACCGCCATCAGTTTTTTCAATAGCGTCCGGGGCGCTTTTTATCTCACCCGGGTCTCGTCAAACGTAGCCTGGATCGATGCGACCATCGCCTCCAGCTCCAATGGCTCGATCGCTCCGGCGATCACGCAGCCACCCGCCAGTCAAATCGTCACCGCCGGGGCGACCGTCACGTTTTCCGTCACCGCGACCGGCGTGCCCGCGCCTTCGTATCAGTGGCGCAAGGACGCGATCTCGCTCCCGGGCGCCACCAGCCCTTCCCTCGTCCTGCCGAACGTTCAGGCCGCGGACGCCGGGGCTTACACCGTTCTCATCACCAACCCCAGTGGTTCCGTCACGAGTCTCTCCGCCCTCCTCACGGTCAACCCGGCTCCCGTCCCTCCGACCATCACGGTACAGCCGTCCGCGCAAACCGCCATTGCCGGGACCCGCGTCTCCCTGAGCGTCGTTGCCTCAAGCGCGTCCGCACTCACGTACCAGTGGTTCAAGGATGGGGCTCCGGTGATCGGGGCGACCGGCGCCACTTGGATCATCCCTTCCGCGGGTCCTTCGGATTCCGGCTCGTACACGGTGAGGCTGAGCAACGACGGCGGAGTGGTCACGAGCGCCGTGGCGCACCTGACCATCACACCTGCCTCTCGTTTGATCAACCTCTCCGTCCGCGCGCAGGTGGACGTTGACAGTGCGCCGCTGATCCTCGGCTTTGTGAACCAAGGCGATCGCGCAAAGTCCGTGCTCATCCGCACCATCGGTCCTTCACTCGCGCTCTTCGGCGTCCCCTCCCCGGCAGACGATCCCCGGCTCGACCTCTTCCGAGGTCAGACGTTCGTGGTGGACAACGACAACTGGGGCGGAACCGCCTCGCTGGCGCAGGCCTTCGTCCAGGTGGGCGCGTTTGCGCTCAATGCCGATTCGAAGGATGCCGCCCTTTCCTCCTTGGTCTTCTCAGACGCCTACACGGCCCGTGCCTCGGCAGCCGAAGGGGCTCTCCTGGTTGAAATCTACGATGCCGACACCAATCCCGAGGCGTCATCCCGTCTGATCAATCTGTCCGCCCGCTATGAGGTGCGGAGCACCGATCGGCCGTTGATCGTCGGCTTCGTGATTCGGGGTGATTCGCTGAAAACCTTGCTCATCCGAGGCGTTGGACCTGGATTGGCGGCCTTCAACGTCGCCAACCTCCTCGCCGATCCCCGGCTGACGATCTACGCAGAAGGCGGGCGCGTCCTCGGTGAGAATGATAACTGGATCGAAGCGTCGTCCGGGTCGGATACGTTCCGTCAGGTCGGCGCCTTTCCCCTCGCGAGCGGATCGCGCGACGCCGCGCTCAGGATTACCCTGCCAGCGGGCGCCTACACCGCGCAATTGACCGGGCCTTCCGGCAGCTCCGGTGCAGCTCTACTGGAAGTCTACGATCTGCTCTGAGACGAACAGGACTCGGTCACCTGCCGCTGGCGCGCCCTTACGTCTGACCGCCGTTTTCGGTCGGGGGCAGGTGCTCAAACCAAACGTTTCGTCATCCATCATCTGATCTCCCATCTCCGTTGTCTCTGTTCCTTCCTGTAAAATGCCGAATCGGATCGATCGTTTCACAGGAGAGAACTGAGAACAGCATAAGCCTGAAAGGTTTTTCGTCGCCGGTCTTCCCCCCGCGCCTCTGTGCCCCCATGCGGAAACCTCCCGACTCCGATCATCAATCCGTATTCACCACAGAGGCATAGAGTTCACAGAGAAATCCTTCAAACCGGTTGTTTGGATTCCCCATCCGTCGGATCCGCGATCCAGCCTCCGTCTCTGCGCCTCTGCGCCCTCTGTGGTAAAAGTTCCGTCCTCCGGCATCCGCCTCCCGGCTCGTCGCTGCGTTCCTTACGCCCAATCTTCGATCCGAAAAGTCCCGCGGCCTCCGCGAGGCCGCCTACGCTGGGCGAACCCGGCGGTGTCCTCTCAGGGCGGCTTTCCATAGCGCCACGCGCTTCCAGAGTCCGAACGCCGCGCGGTACTTCCATTCAACCCATTTTGATTTCCCGGGATTGAAATGCTTCAGGTAAACATCGCGATTGGCGTCGAAGATCGCCGCCGACATGCGTTCAAAGTCCTTCGCGACGCTCAAACCCTTCAGATGGGTGATGGCGTGGCTTCCATCGTACACGATCCGGAATCCCGCCTGACGCACCCGAATGCAGAGATCCAGGTCATCGCCATACATGAAAAAGGCCTCGTCGAATCCTCCCAACGCCGCCAGCACCTCGCGGCGGCCAAGCATGAACGCCCCATTGATCGCGCCAACGTCATACGTTCCGTCCACCGGCAAGTAGGTCAGGTTGTACCCGGCGAACGCCTTCACCCGCGGCAACCAACCGGCGAGCCCTACCGCCCGGCAAAACCCGTCCCAAAGCGTGGGGATCGATCGCCGGCAGGCCAGATCCATCGTCCCATCCGCGAGCTCAAGCCGCGGCGAGATCAGCCCGATCTCCGGCTCCGCCAGGACCCGCCGAAGACAATGTTCAATCGCGGCGGGATTCACGACCGTGTCTGGATTCAGATAGAGCACGCACTCGCCCTTGGTCCTGGAAAATCCCAGATTATTGGCCCGGCCAAAACCCAGATTCGCCCCCGGATCGAGGTACGCGACCCAGGGGTAAGCTTCCCGCACAAAACGGCCGGTGCCGTCACCCGGGAAGTTGTCCACCACGACCACCTCGACCGGACGCCCCAGGGCCTCGCGGGGCAATGAGGCCAAACTCGCCCCGATCTCCTCGCGGGAGCGATAGGAGACAATGATAATGGTGAGGATCGGTTTCACGCCTATCCGCCTCTCTTTGGTGTTTCGGCGATGCAACGCCGCCGCTCCGGAAGCGGTCCGCTGCAGCCACACAGACCGTCCCAGGTGCCGAGGAGCATCGCCCTTAACTTCCTGCCCTTGCCCGGCTCAAAGGCGAGGACGCGGAAGCAGTTGTAAACGGCAAAGGCTGCGTCAAACAGAGCCCAATGTCGTTGCGTGATGGCATGACGCTTCCATACGACGATCCGATTCCTCGCCATGAAGTAGTGGCGAAAGGCAGCGTGATGGGTGGGTCGAAAATCGTGACCAAGCACCTCCTCTGACTGGCGATCGCCAAGGCGGTGCTCCAAAACAGCCTCCGCAGAAACCGCCACCGTTCGTCCACTCTGGATGACCCGAAGGCAGTAATCAGTATCGACATAATCAATAAAAAGGGATTCATCAAATCCATCGAGCCCCGCCCATACGGCAAGATCGACAAGCGATCCGGAAGTGACCATCATCGTCACCTCCGCAAGATCCCCCCGGCATGAATCAACCCGCTCGAAGAGCCCTGGCCAACGCGGATGCCGGCGAACCCAACGGTACGGATGGGCACCGGGGACGGCATCCTCGATCCGCGGACCGACCACCGCCGCACGAGGGAAACGATGCTGCGTCGCCAGCAACGATCGAACCAAACCGGCACGCGGTCGACTGTCCTGATCAAACGTGACCATCTTGGCAAAACCCAGTTCATGGGCCCTCGAGGCACCGCGATTGAGCGCCGTTGCGACGCCAAGGTTGGACGACAACGTGAGAACCTCGACGCCAGGAACCTCAGCCATCCGCGCGCAAAGTCCTGCTTCCGATCCATTGTTGACCACCAGGACTCGGCCGCACTCCTCGACGAGAATCTGCAGCGTTTGCGTAATGGCGGGCTCAGGATGGAAGACGACGACCACTCCGCACACCGGAAGGGATTTTTCCACCCCCGAAAGGCTCATGTTTCGCCCTCCGAACCCAGACACCTCTGCAAACGCTCCACGCACGGCCCAAACTGAAGCGCCTTCATGTCTTCCACGCCATTGCGCGCCAGTCGCAAGCGAAGGTCTTCATCCGCCATCAGACGCTCCACCGCAGTGCGCAACGCAAGGACGTCACTAGGCGGGTAGAGCAACGCATTGTGTCCCTCTCGCAGAAATTCCCGGTGTCCCCGGATATCCGTTGCCACCAACGCGCACCCACATTGAAGCGCTTCACAGGCGGGCAGTCCCCAACCTTCCTCATGGCTCGGCGCGATCATCATCGATGCCTCGTTGTAAAGACCACGTAATCGCGTTTGGGACGGATTCTTGAAATACCTTATCGCAGATGGCCATCCAAGCCGCGCTGAAGCGGTCCCAAATGCCACGAGCTGCAGACCTGGAACCTTGGCCAATGCAGCGACCACGTCATCCGAGCCTTTCTGCGCGAGCCAATGGTGTGGCCAGAGAATCTGTCCGGCGGCGCGGCGCTCCGCGGGGCGATCCCGTCCAAAAGCGACGTGGTCGAGTCCGTTCGGCAAATAGACGGCGCGTTCGCCCGAAGACGCGATCAGCTCGCAGAGCCAGTCTGAAACCGCGAGCTTGGTCATGGGCAATCGCCACGACGCCCTGACTCGGTCAGGCGGAAAATCCCACGTCTCATATCCTTGGACAAGATAGAATTTCCGACCGGCGGAATCGGGCCAGCAGGCGATCGCCTCGGCTGTTCGGACGGACGACGCGATGACCGAGTCGGCGCAGGGCGCATGCGACACACCAAGATCAGCCACCCAGGAAAGCCTGACCTGCGGGTGAATCGTCATCCACCGAGTGGGTCGATAGGCTCGGGTGAACCGCCAGGTCCAAAACCGTCCATGACGGAGCGCACGACGCAAAAACGGAGCCTCGCCCAGATCCGCCGGCATGAGGATCGTGACCGCCCACCCCCCAGCCGCGAGCGCGTTGGCATAGCGCAGAATCATGCGCGAACCCCCGGCCGGCTCTCCGGCACCTCCCGGCAGGACGAACGCGACCTTCATGCAGAAAAGGCTTTCGTCCTTGCCTGCAGAGTCTCAACCACGAGTCGGAGTATCCGAAGTGCCGGTACGGAGGAAACACCTCCCCAAGGAGACCGCAAAAAACGTCCCAGTGTAACCGGACCGAGGACCCGACACCGGCGGCAGACTTCCCACCACTTGTTCGCCAGGGTGAGCCTCCACTCCGACTCAGAGGCGAGAGAGCGGGTCCGGTGATGCTCATCCAGTCGCCGCAGCCACGCTTCAGCGCGATCGAGCATCGCCCTCGTTGGCGCGAAAAGCTCGGCACTGAGGGTGTGATGCCAAGCATGATCATCAGCAGACAACGCAGGCCACCAGTTGACGAGGAGCCGCTGACGAACCTGCGCGGCTCCGGCAACGCTGTCCGAGCGGGCAGTAACCGTCACTTGCGCGGCATGCATCCGGTAGCGCAGCAGCACCTCGGGAAGGTTCTCCATTTCTCCCCGCCGCTGCAGGCGTTCCCAAAGATCATAATCCTCCGCCCGACCAAATTCCGCGCGATAAACGGGCCGGAAGACATCAATGGCTGCACGGCGCATCATCACCGTCGGATGCACCAAAGGGGAGTCGAAGATCAATCGGGCGCGAATCGCTCCGTCGGTAATCGGAGGCCTCCACGTGTGGGTTCCAGCGTCACCAAAGGTGCGGGCCCACGTGCCACAGGCGACCAACCGGGGGTTTCTTTCGAACCGGGCTCGTTGACGGGCCAGACGGGTCGGCAAACTGATATCGTCCGCATCCATTCGCGCCAACAGCGTTCCGCGGGCGTGCTGCAACGCCACATTGAGCGCCCCAGCCGGGCCGATTCCCTCCGCCGTAAAGATCCGGCAACGAGCGTCACGCGTCACCCACGCACGCACACGCTCTCCCGTATCATCGGTCGATCCGTCGTTGATCACAACCACTTCAAGGTCGCGCTCCGTCTGGGCGAGCACACTCTCCAAGGCCTGATCAATGAAGCGACTGGCGTTGCGTGCGGGCAAGAGCACGGAAATCAGCGGCGACGTACTCATGGCGACTTGGAACTGGTCGGCTCTAGCCATGCATCTCCCTGCCCGATCCTAGAACGGCGGTTGAGGACCTCCGATCGACAAAGCCAAAGCGCTGTTCAAACCAAGCTTCCAGCTCGTCCGGTGACGCAGACGCGGGAATGCGCACCAGCGCCCGTTCCGCCGCGCCACACGCGGATCGAATCGAATCCTCAACCGACCGGAAATAGTCGGGTAACAGAAACAATTCGAAAGCAGCCATCTGGTTGAACCACCGCCCAAAATCCACCCATTCGTGCTGAAGCACAGCCATCGATCGCACCACCAAGGAGTCAAGCGAAAGGTCTTCCCGGTCAAACGTTGGTCGGTCGTGACGCTCAAGATAAATTACCCGGGTCACCCTTCCGCTATCCGCCACGCGGTCGTTGCCAAAAAGCGTGGCGACCGGAACAGGAAAAAGATCCGGGCCGGTGAAGCCCTGCTGCATCCATAGCGATGTCGCCTCCAGCCGACCCGCCCGCCGAGCGAGGGACTTAAGGACTCCTCGGAAGGGGACATTCTCTTGCGCAAACCGCATCACGGGGCCGAGCCAGGCCCGGCGGCTGGCGCTGGACGTGCCGCGGCTGGCGCGTGACGTC
>ENA-ORBV01018060-ORBV01018060.1-microbial-mat-metagenome-genome-assembly--contig:-NODE-18060-length-10011-cov-4.662170_pt1 | contig 10011 bp, 8 predicted proteins | sample MGYA00237777_ERZ505514 | MGnify/ENA primary metagenome ERZ505514 (study PRJEB26160, sample SAMN06269048) | microbial mat metagenome | isolation source: Oligotrophic lake microbial mat | place... | reverse complement strand
CGATCACGCGACGCAAGCGCGGCCTGCTTGAAGGCATCTTCTGAGTGTGCTGACGCCCCGCCGCGGCCTTCTCGGTGGCCTTGTCGCCAGCGCGGTCCTGGCGCCGGCCGTCCCGGCGCTGTCGAAGCTGCTGACGGTCGGGCGCCGGCCGGCCGAGAGCTTCACGCTGGCCAACGGCCTGCAGGTGGTCGTGCTGCCGTCGAGCCGCGCGCCGATCGTGACCCAGATGCTGGTCTACAAGGTCGGCAGCGCCGACGAGGTATTCGGGCATACCGGCGTTGCGCATTTCCTCGAACACATGATGTTCAAGGGCACCGACCGGGTCGCCTCGGGCGAGTTCTCGCGCATCGTGTCGCGCAACGGCGGCCGCGACAACGCTTACACCACCTTCGATTCGACCGGCTATCACCAGACCGTGGCACCCGACCGGCTCGACATGGTGATGCGCATGGAAGCAGACCGCATGAACGGCGTGCGCTTCACCGAGCGGGACCTGATCTCGGAGCGCCAGGTCGTGCTCGAGGAGCGCCGCTCCAGGACCGACAACGTGCCGTCCGCCCTGCTCGACGAGGCGACGCGCGAACAGCTGTTCGGGCGGCACAAGCCCTACTCCATGCCGGTCATCGGCTATGCCGACGACATCAAGAAGCTGAACATCACCGAGCTGATGGCCTTCTATCGCCGCTTCTACGTGCCCGGCAACGCCGTGCTGATCGTGGCTGGCGACACCACGCCGGCCGAGGTCCGCAAGCTTGCCGATAAGCACTACGGCCCGATCCCGAGCCGCAAGGTCGAGGTCCGCCGCCGGCCGACGCAGGGCGGCACCGACCTGCCGCAGCGTGTGAGCCGGGCCGACGCGAGGGTCGTCGCGCCGCGCTGGTCGTGCGACTGGCTGGCGCCGTCTTACCGGGTCGGCGAGACGAAATACGCGCCGGCACTGCAGGTCCTGGCGCGCCTGTTCGGCGGTACCGAGACCAGCCGGCTATGGCGGTCGCTGGTGATCGACCAGCGGCTCGCGCTCTCGGTATCGGCCGGCTACAGCGCGGCCAGCCTCGGCCTCACTTCGTTCGACGTCAGCGTCCATCCCGCGCCCTCGCGCACCGTGGCCGAAATCGAGACGGCGGTGCGCCTCGAGATGAAGAAGCTGACCGATGGCGGCGTGACAGCAGATGAAGTCGAGCGGGCACAGAACCAGCTCCTGGCCGCGGCGATCTACGCCCAGGATTCGCTGGCGAGCGGCCCCCGCCTCTACGCCGCGGTGCTGAGCACCGGCGGCACCATCGCCGACATCGATGCCTGGCCCGAGCAGATCGCCGCGGTCAAGCCGGCCGACGTGGTCGCCGCCGCGCAACTGGTGTGGCGCGACTCGGGCGCGGTGGTCTCCCTGCTGAGCCCGGCGGAGGGCAGCCGATGAGGATCAGTCTCCGTCGCGGCGCCTGGGCGATCCTCGCCGTCGTGCTGGCCATGATGCCCGTGGCCGGCGCGCAGGCGATCGACATCAAGGAAGTGACCACGCCGCTCGGCATCAAGGCCTGGCTGGTCGAGGACAAGAGCGCGCCCGTCGTGGCGCTGTCCTTCTCGTTCGCCGGCGGCACGGCCTCGGATCCCGAAGGCCAGCTCGGCGTGACCAGCCTCATGGCGACGCTCCTCACCGACGGCGCCGGTACGCTCGACGCCCAGGCCTTCCGCCGCCGCCAGGAGGATGCCGCGGCGTCGCTGGGCTTCGGCGCCTCGCTCGACCGGCTGAGTGGCACCTTGCGCGTGCTGTCGGCCAACCGCGACGAAGGCTTCGAGCTGCTGCGGCTGGCGCTCTCCCAGCCGCGCTTCGATCCCGACATGGTCGACCAGCGGCGCGCCCAGACCATTGCCGCCCTCAACCAGGCGGAGCAGCGGCCGCAGTCGGTCGCCGGCCGCACGCTGATGACCACGCTGTTTGTGGGCCATCCTTATGCCAACAATCCCGAGGGCGCGCGGGAAGACCTGAAGGCGCTCTCGCCCGACCTGCTCAAGCGGCGCGCCGCGACGCTGCTGGTGCGCAGCGGCCTGATCGTGTCGGCGGTCGGCGACATCGGCGAGGCCGAACTCGCCCGCCAGCTCGACCGCGCCTTCGGCAGCCTCGTCGTCGGCGTCGTGCCGCCGCTGCCGCCGGAGTGGAAGCCGCCGACCAAGCCGCGCACCGTCGTCGTCGAGCGGCCGGTGCCGCAGAGCACGGCGCTGATGGCCTTGCCCGGCATCGCCCGCGACGATCCCGACTGGTACTCGGCCGTGGTGATGAATCATGTGTTGGGCGGCGGCGGGCAGCAGTCCCGACTGTTCAACGAGGTCCGCGAGAAGCGCGGGCTGACCTACGGCGTATCGAGCGGGCTCCGCACCTACAAGAGGGCGGCGCTGCTGGTCGTCTCGACCGCGAGCGCCAACGAGCGCGTGGCCGATGCCATCCGCGTCGTCCGCGCCGAGCTCGCGCGCATGCGCACCGAGGGCGTCACCGAGCAGGAGCTGGCCGACGCCAAGACCTACCTCAGCGGTGCGCTGGCGCTGTCGCTCGATTCCTCGGGCTCGGTTGCGAGCTTGATGCACTCGCTGCAGGTCGATGGCCTGGGGCCCGACCATCTGGTCCGGCGCGAGGCGCTGATCGGCGCCGTCAAGCTCGACAGCGTGCGTCGCGTGGCGCGGCGCCTGCTGCGCGAGGAGACGATGACCACGGTCGTCGTCGGCAAGCCCGTGGGTGTCGTTTCCGAACCAAAAGAGTAAGCGCTCCATGTTCTACCGCCAGACCATCGACGATGCCCTCGACAGTTCGGTCGGCGCCAAGGGCCTGTCGCGCGCCAGCCTCGATCGTGCGATGGCCGAGCTGCGCCCGGCGCTGGACAAGATCCGCCACTGGCATGCCAGCGACGAGCTGCCGCTGCTCAAGCTGCCGGCGCGCCGCGACGATCTCGCAGCACTTAAGCCTCACGCCGAGCGCTTCGCCAAGTTCGAGCATGTCGTGGTCATGGGATCGGGCGGCTCCAGTCTCAGCGGCAAGACTCTCGTGGCGCTGAAGGACCAGGGGTTCGGTCCGCTAAAGGGCCGGCCCAAGCTCTGGTTCATGGACAATATCGATCCGGCGAGCTTCGCCGCCTTGATCGAGCGCCTGCCGCTCGGTCGCACGGGGTTCATTCCGATTTCCAAGTCGGGCGGCACGCCCGAGACGATCGCGGCCTTCCTGACATTGACGGCGGCGCTCCAAGCCAAGGCCGGCAAGGCAGCGCTCGCGTCCAATGTGCTGGCCATCACCGAGGCGACCGACAATCCGCTGCGCCGGCTCGCCACCCAGATGGGCTGCACCATTCTCGACCACGATCCCAAGGTCGGCGGCCGCTTCTCGGCGCTGTCGCTGGTCGGCATGCTGCCGGCGATGATCGCGGGCCTCGACTGCGCCGCGGTGCGCGCGGGCGCAGCCAGCGTGCTCGATCCGGTGCTGGCAGCCAACGACGTCACGGGCATTGCCCCGGCGATCGGTGCGGCTTTGTCCGTCGGGTTGGCGCGCGAGAAGGGCATCAACATCACCGTGCTGATGCCCTACGTCGACCGGCTCAATGTTTTTGCCTTCTGGTATCGGCAGATCTGGGCCGAGAGTCTCGGCAAGGACGGCAACGGCACCACGCCGGCCGTGGCGCTGGGCACCGTTGATCAGCACAGCCAGGTCCAGCTCTATCTCGGCGGACCGGCCGACAAGCTCTTCACCTTCCTGATCCAGGACACGGCGGGGCAGGGCGCAGCGCTGCAGGCCGGCGGCGACAAGGCGCTCGATTATCTCGCCGGCCACACCATGGGCGATCTTCTGCTGGCCGAGGCGGATGCGACGGCTGCCACCACCGTCAAGGCCGGCCGGCCGACCAGGATCATCCGCGTCGCCGAGGTCGACGAACGCACGATTGGCGCACTGATGATGCATTTCATCCTGGAGACGATCTTCGCCGCCCATCTCTGGAAGATCGACGCTTTCGACCAGCCCGCCGTCGAGGACGCCAAGGTCCTGGCCCGCCAGTATCTTTCCCAGAGGCAGAAGTCGTAAACTCCGGCGCCATGCTGCGCCGTCTCCCCTCCAACCTCGTGAACCGCATCGCCGCGGGCGAGGTCGTCGAGCGTCCGGCCAGTGCCGTGAAGGAGCTGGTCGAGAACGCCATCGATGCCGGCGCGCACCGCATCGCCGTCACCCTGAAGGAAGGCGGCCGCACCTTCATCTCGGTGGTCGACGACGGAGTCGGCATGACTGCCGAGGAGCTTCAGCTCGCGGTCGAGCGCCACTGCACCTCGAAGCTACCGGACGATGAGCTGACCGACATCCGCACGCTGGGATTTCGCGGCGAGGCGCTGCCCTCGATCGCCTCGGTGAGCCGCTTCACCATCACCTCGCGCCCCGCCGGTGCCGACACGGCGTGGAGCCTCGAGATCGACGGCGGTGCCAAAGGTGAGCCGCGGCCGGCGGCGCATCCGGCGGGCACGCGGGTCGAGGTGCGCGACCTCTTTTTTGCCACGCCCGCCCGGCTCAAGTTTCTGAAGGAGCCGCGGACCGAATCGGGCCATGTGGCCGATGCGATGCGGCGCCTGGCGATGGCCCATCCCGCGATCTCCTTTCGCCTCGAAAGCGAGGAGCGGGCGTTGATCGATCTGGCCGCGGCGCCGCCGTCGCTGCTGGAGCAAGGCGAAGCCGCACGGCTGGCGCGACTGGGCGCGATCATGGGCCGCGACTTCGCCGACAATGCGATCGCCATCGACGCCAACCGCGAAGGTTTCAGGCTCAGCGGCTTCGCCGGCCTGCCGACGCTCAACCGGCCGACCGGTCAGCATCAGTATCTCTTCGTCAACGGCCGGCCGGTGCGCGACAAGCTGCTGGCCGGCGCCGTGCGCGGCGCCTACCAGGATTTCCTGGCGCGCGACCGACATCCGATGGTGGCGCTGTTCCTCCATGCGCCGCCCGAGATGGTCGACGTCAACGTCCATCCCGCCAAGACCGAAGTCCGCTTCCGCGACGCCGGCATCGTGCGCGGCCTGATCGTGGGCGCGCTCCGCACCGCACTCGCCGCCGCCGGCCATCGCGCCAGCACGACGGTGTCCGATGCGGCGCTGGGCGCCTTCCGGCCGCACACCGGCTACACCAATGCTTTGCCGATGGGTGGTGGCGGCTGGAACGGCAGTTCGATCCCGCGCGGTCTCGCCGAAGCCGCGGCGCAGTTCATGGCACCACTCGATGGTTTGTCGGCGCGCGTTGAAATGCCGACCGGCGAGATCGCCAACGGCAACTATCCGCTGGGCGTGGCGCGCGCCCAACTGCATGAGACCTATATCGTCGCCCAGACCGACCAGGGCGTGGTGATCGTCGACCAGCACGCCGCCCACGAGCGGCTGCTGCACGAGAAGCTCAAGAACCAGCTCGAGGCCGACGGCGTGAAGCGCCAGGCGCTGCTGCTGCCCGAAGTGGTCGAGCTGGGCGAGGATGGTGCGCGACGTCTCGCCGCCCGCGCCACCGAGCTGGCGGAGATGGGCCTGGTGCTCGAACCGTTTGGCCTCGGCGCCGTCATCGTGCGCGAGACGCCGGCCGTGCTGGGCGAGGTCGACCTGCAGGGGCTGGTGCGCGATCTCGCCGACGAGCTGGCCGAGATGGGCGATCATCTGGCGCTCAAGGAAAAGGTCGAGCAGGTCTGCGGCACGCTCGCCTGCCACACCTCAGTCCGCGCCGGCCGGCGTCTCACCGTCGAGGAGATGAACGCCTTGCTCCGGCAGATGGAGGCGACACCGCACTCCGGACAGTGCAATCATGGCCGCCCGACCTACGTCGAACTCAAGCTGGCCGATATCGAGCGGCTGTTCGGAAGACGATGACCAAGTTCCTGTCCCTGCTGCTCGTGTTGGTCGCTGCCGCGTCGGCAAGTGCGCAGACCCGCGCACCGGCACCGGCGCCTGTAGCGCCGCCAGCCAATCCGACACCGGGGCCGGCTGCCTCGCCGCTCGATGGCCAATGGCGTGGCACCAGCGACGGCGGCTCGTGCAATGCGCCGCTTGACTACCAGCTCACCATCGAATCCGGCTTCGTCGACGGCTCGGCCTACGACACCACGGCCCGCGGACCGGTGCCCAATCCGAACAAGTCGGCGGCGCCGGCGCCAGGCCCGGGCCTGTGGCAGATCCACGGCCTGGCCAAGAGCGGCGGCACCTTCAATCTGCTGAGCGTCGCCTCCGTGAAGGGCACCGAGCATCGCCGCGTTCAGCTCACCGCCCGCAGCGACGGCGGCGGTCTCGTGGTGACGGAAAACGGCGGCTGCCGCCGCACCGCGCGCCTCGCCCGCGGCTGACGCCTGACGGCGGCCACCGATCCGGACCATAGGAGGAAACTGAAATGCCTGCTGCGCTTCCGATCGCCAACTACGTCGAGTTCGCCATCGCCAACAAGACGGGCACATCCGGCGCCCTCTACATCTCGCTGGTGAGCAAGACGCAGGCCTACAAGTTCACCCAATACGAGGCGCCTGGCGGCAAGTCGGTGTATGTCGCCGAGGTGGACAATCCCTCCGGCAGTTCCGTGGCGTCTATTCTGCTGTCGAGCCTCGTGAACGAGGTCGATGGCACCATCGGCTTCTACGTGAAGGCCTTCGACGGGAGCCCGATCGCCTTCACGTCGGGCCGCCTCTACTTCGCCGACCAGCAGAACGCCGTGCCGTACGCCGGCGGACAGCCCGGGGGCATCGCGCCCGACGCGTCGTTCGACTTCGATTTCATCGAATTCACCGTCGATCCCAGCACGAACCAGTTCAACGTCGACACGACGCAGGTCGACCAATTCGGCATCCCGGCCTACCTTCAGGTCTCTCCCAAGGCGCCCGACTATGCCGACGGAACCGGCATCGTCGTGACCCAGACGCGGGCGAACGTCATCGCCCAGTTCCAGAAGTACACGCAGAGCGCCTACTACGCGCCTTACAGCGGCATCGTGACCAAGGGCGGAACGCGCCTGCTGGCGCCGCAACATGTCATCGACGCCAGTCCTGGCAAGGCGACTCAGTCGCTGCAGACGTCTTTCGACAGCGCACTCAACTGGCTGTTCGACTACTTCGGCGCGGCTCTTATCGACGGTGGCCATGCCCTCTATCTGGTCGGCAATGGCAAGGACGGCCCTGAGATCTTCGAAGGCAAGGTCATCGACCATTTCTCGGTCAAGGACAACAGCGGCAACCCGGCGACGTACAAGGTCTTCCAGTTTACAGGCACCGGCTATTGCTACAACGGCGCCACAGCCGCGCTCACCAATGTGGGCGCCCGCGGCGGCGCGATCTATCAGATCTTCTATCCGTATTTCACCGGCAAGCCGCCGTACTGGTTCGGCGGTTTCTCGGGCGCCGACCAGAAATACAATCTGCCGCTCACGTCCGTGGGCCGCATGATTCTCGGCGCGAGCGGGGTGTTTGCCGACGACGTGTCGCAGAAGCAATACTACGAAGCCAACGGCGGGCTGCCGGCCAACTTCGACCACACGATGCTCGCGAACCTCGAGAACCAGCTTTGCACGATGCTCAATCGCGGCGTCACGCCGGGCTTCCCGAGCGTCGTGGCGAAGAACCTTCACCTGAGAACGGGTTCCAACGACGCCAACGACCTGATTGACGTCGATCTATCCAGGCTGGCGTCGAGAAAGGTGGGCCCCATCCAGCCCCACTTCGACCGGGGCGCCGCGACTTTCTACAGGGCAAGCAGTCTGGTGGCGGCCGGGAACAAGGTTTGGTGGAACAGCCTGACCGGTTCGATTTTCCTTCGGGGCCAGGCGATCCAGACATTCAAAGTGGTTCCATCGAACATTGCCCTGCCTTTCACGATCAACCCTCCGGCAGGTCCGGCCTCCAACTACGTGACGGCGGCCAAGTTCGACTTCGGCACAGATGGAGTCGTCAACGCTGTCGAGTTCGATTGGCAGAGTGCCGTCGGCTTGAGAAGCAAAGAAGCCACGGTCGAGTTCGAGTTCCAGTACGGCCCGGCCACGACGGAAGCTCACTATGCCACGCTGAGGCTGTTCAGCCCCTACGGCCAGTCTTTCGCTTTCCGAAGCGGAGATCTCGGGCCGACGGGCCAATTCGCGACCGGACTGGTCGGCGCCACCACACCGACCGCTCCGACGTCCGGCATGACCATGACCGGCATCAGCCTCGACGATCCGACGTACGTCTATAGGGCCGATCCTGGCGCCAGCCACATCACGATCCATTCGCCCCAGGGCATGGAGCCGCTCAACACAAATATCCTCACCTTCTCGCGGTTCTATCCGGTCCACGAGAACAATGCGCCGATGGGCCAATGGAACGCCTATGCGGCGTTCTTCCATATCGGCGATCCAGCCAGCGGTGTCTCGGCTCCGACGGTGGACGGCAAGGGCTATGCCTTCGCCTACGACGACAATGGCGGCTACAGCTCGGACATCACCGTTCAGCTGCCCGCGACGCAGCCGTCGGTGCCGCTCGTCGTCACGACACTGAACCTCACCCTGCTTCCCTGGACATCCTGACGGGCTCGGCGGCGATCCGTTCCTCGCGGCCGGCGAGCAGGCGGAAGAAGGCGTCCTGTGGCTTCTCCAGAACGAACATGGCCCGTGCATCGAGGCCGAGATTGAGGCCGCGCAGCACGGCGCCGCTGACACCGTGGCCCACCACCACCGTGCGCGTCTGCGAAGCCACGATATCGGCCAGCACCGCGGCTGAGCGCCGGCGGAGTTCGACATGCGTCTCGCCGCCGGGTGGGCTGTAGCCATGTGGATCGGCGCGCCAGTCGGTCAGCGCCGTCGGATGCGTGACCTCGATCTCCTTCCAGCTAAAACCTTCCCAGTCGCCATAGCCGAGTTCGGCCAGCCGCGGGTCGTCGCGCCATTCCGCGCGATCCAGCCCCAGTTCGCGGCCGACGATCTCCGAGGTTTCGCGCACGCGGCCGAGCGGGCTGCGCAGGAAGATCGTCGCCCCGGGCTCGCGGGCGAGTTCGATCTTCAACGCCCGGCCCATGGCGAGCGCTTGGGCCCGGCCGCGCTCGGTGAGATCAGAATTCTTGGTGCCCTGCATGCGCCGCTCGGTGTTCCACGCCGTCTCGCCGTGGCGCAGCATGTAGAGCGGGGCGATAAGGCCGGCCGCCGCTGTCATGTCCGCCGCAGGATCACGATCTTGGCCGCGCCATAGCGGCGCTCGTCGATCTGCTCGAAACCTTGAGGCGGCACGATGTCCTCGTTATGGGCGAGTTCGACCGTGACGATGGCCCCTGATGCCAGCCAGCCGGCCTCGGCCAGGGCCGCGAGCGCGGGTGCGGAGAGACCGCTGCGATAGGGCGGATCGAGGAAGACGAGATCGCAGAACTCGCGGGCCGGCGGCGGGCGGGTGGCGTCGGCGCGCACCACCTTGGCCGCGGCCACTTCGCCCAGTAGGCGCAGGTTCTCACCAATCAGCTTGATCGAGCGCGCGTCGTTATCGAGGAAGGTGACGTGGGCGGCGCCACGCGACAGCGCTTCCAGCCCCAGGGCGCCGGAGCCGGCAAAGGCGTCGAGCACGCGAGCGTCGATCAGCGGCGAGGTGCCGTCCTCGTGCCAGCTCGCATGCGCCAGGATATTGAACAGGGCCTCGCGGGCGCGACTTGAGGTCGGGCGCACGTCCTGGCCCTCGGGCGCCTCGAGCGCCCGGCCGCGATGCTTGCCGCCGATGATCTTCAGCATCAGCGGCCGCGCGTCTTGTGATCGCTGCGCGGCTTGGGCTTGGCCCAGCCCTGCTTGCGCGCCGGCCGCTTGACGCCCAGCAGGCTCTCCATCGCCTGTGTGGGAATCTCCTCGACATGGCCGCGTTCGAGTTCGCCCAGATGAAACGGCCCGAACGCCACGCGGATCAGGCGCACCACCGGCAGATCGAGATGGGCCAGCACGCGGCGGACCTCGCGGTTCTTGCCTTCGCCCAGCGCGATGTCGAGCCAGGCGTTGGAGCGTTGCTGTCTCTTATACACATCTGACGCTGC
>ENA-ORBV01018059-ORBV01018059.1-microbial-mat-metagenome-genome-assembly--contig:-NODE-18059-length-10011-cov-5.107610_pt1 | contig 10011 bp, 7 predicted proteins | sample MGYA00237777_ERZ505514 | MGnify/ENA primary metagenome ERZ505514 (study PRJEB26160, sample SAMN06269048) | microbial mat metagenome | isolation source: Oligotrophic lake microbial mat | place... | reverse complement strand
AAGCGTCATGCCTTCGGCGTGACCGTACCCGATCTCCCCGGCTGCTTTTCTGCGGGAGACACCCTGGACGAAGCCATGGCTGCCGGCGAGTCACGCTCGGGTTTCATCGCGCTCCTGGCGCTGCGGGCTTGAGCAAACCCGCAAGGCCGATCGCGCAATCTGTGTGATGTCAGGAAGTTCTGCTGAACGAGCGCTCCCGTAAATGTACCTTCTGAGAAGCTGTCAGTAGCATAGAACATGAACCAGCTTCTGTGTTTCGAGCGCCGATTGCGTCGCAGAGGCAGGCTGCGCCCGGGTTTTCAGGCTTTCTTCCGCGTGGTGGCGCAGTTTGGCGGCGGAGCAGAGCTGCGCCGGCGGCTCGGGCGGGCGTTCCGGCGGGAGCCCGGGTGGCTTGGCCGGCTTCATACGATAGTCGGTGCCGGCTATGGCTGCAGTTCACGCTGACTTGCGGACATTCCCCGCTCTTGCGATTTTCGATGCCTTCCTCATTCTTTCGATGGAGGCGATTTTTTCCTCCCACGACATTGATCGGGCATCGCTGCGATAGCCGGCTTTCGCCTTCAACACAAAATCAAGCCGTTCCTGATTTGTTTTATCGGTCTTCATTGCGGCTCCAATTCAGGACATTCTTGGTGCGCTCTTCAAGCCCATACTGCCTGACCATTTCGCGCAACTTGCCCATGTTTACCTGCTGCTGTTCGATAAATGACGCGACACGATAATAATCTTTCAGTCTTCCTGTATCCAGCGCAATGGCGCACAAGAATTCAGGGGTGAATATTCTGGTCGCAATATCGCCATACATGACGCTTGCGGCGTTTTTTACTGCCTCTTCAACGAGCGGTTCATAGGCCGGAAGAATCTGGACTGGCCATTCCCCGAACCGGACATATTCTTCTTCCACGATGCCCCCCAATTGTTTGAGCGCATCGTAAATCGATGTCAACGAAAGCAATAAAGTCCCCTCGCCCGGCGACATGAACACGAAGGCGTCCACATCTTCCGTGTTGACAGCCTCGATATAGAAAGAGGCTGCGATTGCCCCGCCGATTGCATAGTCCTCGATCACGCCTGTTTGCTTGAGCGAGTTGAGCGCATTCAATGCCTCTTTCAATTGCGTCCGCTCCCTCGTCTGAATACCTTGCGCATCGGTCTGTGCAAGGCAGATTTAACATTAGATGAAATGCGGGTGGCAGGCAAGCTGCGCATTGATGCGCCGGCGTAGCGGATTCGCGCAAGGACATGGTTGCTCGGGCGCCGTGCAGGCCAATACCTTCCGCTGTCTGCGCATTGCGCACGCCCTGCGCTTAGGCCGCCAGCAGCGAACTATGCGAAACGTCGGGCCTTGTCGCGTTATCGGAGGTTCAGATCGAAGGCAGCGCGGACAGCCGCTCAGGCCCGGCCAGTCTCCACCGCGAGAAATTGCCGGATGCTCTGACACATTTCATCGACGGTGTTCGCCTTGCTGACGACCTCGCGCATGCCCGCCCGCAGGGCATCGGCACGCAGTTCGTCGGTGACGTAGCCCGAGAAAATCACCACCGGCAGATCAGGGCGGATGCTGCGCACCTCGGTCATCCCGATGTCGATGCGGCCCGCGCCGTCTTTCATCGCGTGGCAGGCGTTGGTGCATAAATTGATCAGCACCTGCTCGATCTGGATCGCATCCGCTTGCCTGTTTCAGTCCGAACTTTGATGGTGCCAAAATGTTCACGAACCTCCCCGATTGATAGATGGGCAGGATTTTCATCATCTGCTCATCCAGCGCTGTAGCCTGATTTGGTTATGTAATTCGCGGGCCGGACTGGGTCTGGCAAGATATTGCGGGACAAGTGTCAGGCGCGTGAACTTGGCCAGGTTGGTCTTGAGTCAATCCTGCTCCGCATTCTGCCGAAACGCCCAGGCTCCAGGGTGGCGGTGATCAACCCGGCAAATTCACCCTTGGAACCTGGGACCATCCGTGTGACGTTCAGTGAGAAGACGCCGAGGACAGCGCGAAACGGGGCCCAGACAAACAGCGCGTCCGCGTTCGGGTGTTGTTGCGGCACAGTGAAATAATTCCGCTGGCTGAAGTTTTGGCCGACCCGCGCGGGCAGTGAATCAACCCGGCACCACTGCCCGCGGCGCCAGCCCCATGCGTCGAGCCCGTCGGGCGAATTGTTTGTCATCAAACGAGGCCATGCTGTCGCAACCTCGATAGCTGGCATGATGCAAGGCATCTGCCAACTCCAGCCCGGCTTGGCAATGGGAAAGCGCCTGGACGATGCTCTCACGATCCTCCACGGTGACCTGAGGCAAGGCCAGAAGGTGATTCATGACCCCGGCGATCTGCGCCGTCGAGAACTCGTAATACCCGCGCATTACCCATTCCAGCTCAAGCAGTACGGTCTTGCAAACCATCAGCGGCTTGCCTGATTCCATCAGCCGACGTGCGGCCTCCCGCTGCTTTAACGCCTCGGCGTCACCCTCGTCCCGAATGTAATAACGTGCCAAAACATTGGTATCCAGCCCGATCACTTGCGTCGCCCCGTCTTGCCTCTCGCTAGTAAACCGGTCGGGTCGAAATCCGCCGGTACGGCCACCCGTTTGCTCTTGAGCATCCCGAAACCGCTTGCGGGAAGGTCTGCGGGGGTACTGACGATACGCATCTCCACATGGTCATCTACCAGGACAAACTCTACCTTGCTGCCCTGACGCAGCCCCAATTGCTGCCGCAGTGGTTTGGGAATGGTGACTTGCCCCTTGCTTGTAACGGATGTAGTTTCCATAGCCGGCTCCTTGGCAATACCTGGTAAGAAGACCACGATTTCCGGGGGTGATGTGGGAGCTGAGGCCATCAAGGGCGGCGGGCAAAGGAGACGGGGCACTTGGCGGCAGGTTGTTTCCATTTAGTAACAACTGCAGCCATCTGACCTATCGCTTTTCAGGCCGCACCAGCGTCCGCAGCACACTTGATTGCGGTCACTGAAACCTGCATGGCTGCATGCTGAATACTAAGGAGCCGTTCAGAAAGACTTTGTGATCATCAGCAGTTCGCCCGACTCAGGCGTCAACCCTTTCAAGCAATCGCTGGATCGATTCACACAACTCATCGACGGTGTCCTGTTTACAGAGCACCTGGCGCACGCCGACTGCACGCGCACTCGCCGCCAACTCCTCGGTGATGTAACCCGAGGTAATGACCACCGGCAGCCCCGGCCGGATACGCTGCAACTCCTTGGCCACCTCAAGCCCCGAGAGACCCGGCATGTTGAAATCGGTCACCACCAGGTCGAAATCGTCGGGATTGCCCCGCACCGCTTGCAGCGCCGTCGCTCCATCCTCGAAGCCGCTCACCCGGAAGCCCATAGCCGTGATCATCCGAGTCATCAGAAATACCATGGATTCCTGGTCGTCCACATAGAGCACGTGCGCGCTCTGGCGGTTCAGCATCGGCAACTCCGCAGGTGCCGGCTGCGCAGGCGCCTCCTGCTCGGCGATGGGCCAGTAGGACTCGATCGTCGTCCCCTTGCCGGGCGCGCTTTTCACCGTAATCGCACCGCCATGCGATTTGATGATGCCATGAACCACCGACAGGCCCAGTCCCGTTCCCAAACCGACGCCCTTGGTGGTGAAGAACGGATCGAACATACGCGCCTGCGTGGCCTCATCCATGCCGCTACCGTCGTCAGTGACGCTAAGACGAACATACCGACCGGGGTGTAGATCAGGCGATACCTGCGCTGCGGTTTGATCCAGCAACACCTCTGCCATCCCGATCCCGATACGGCCTGCGCTGCCTTTCATCGCGTGGCAGGCGTTGGTGCATAAATTGATCAGCACCTGCTCGATCTGCGTCGAATCCACGGATGCGTAGAGCGGCGTCTCCGCGAGATCCGCTGCGAACTTCACTCCGGCGGGTATCGTCGAGCGCATCAGCCTCATCGCCTCCTCCACCAGCGGGCGCAGGGGCTGTACCACGAAAGTCTGCCCGCCCTTGCGGCTGAAGGTAAGGATTTGTTGCACCAGATTCTTCGCGTGCACTGCCGCCTTATCGATTTCCTCCAGACTCACCAGAGCATCATCAGGGCGTGCTTGCAAGTCCTGCTTCGCCAGCACCGTGTTCCCCAGAATCGTGGCGATGATGTTGTTGAAGTCATGCGCCACGCCTCCGGCAATAATGCCCAAGGCTTCCATTTTCTGGGATTCGCGCAACTGCGCTTCGAGACCGGCCCGCATGGCTTCGGTGGCGACCCGCTCGCTGATGTTGCGCAGTATCACCGAGAATATCTGCCCCCCATTCACCTGGACGTGCGAGATCGAGGCCTCGATGGGAAACTCGCGACCGTCGGCTCGTCGCGCCATCACAGGGCGGGCTACATTCATCGCGCCGCGCTTGGTCATGTTGTTGCTCGCTGTCACCGAGCCGTGATTGGCCATGGCGCGGCTTGCCGCTGGCTCGGCGCCGAACGCGCGCATGGACATGGCGTGGCCGGCGCGCGCCCCCTGAGGCATGAACTGCTCGATCGGCTGGCCGATGGCATCGGCGGCGGTGCAGCCGAACATCTCGACCGCCGCGGCGTTGAACACGAGGATGCGATGCGTCTCATCAACGGTGATAATCGCGTCCATGGCTGATTCGATGATCGCCGTTGTGCGGCCCTCACTCTCGATCAGATTCATCTCGGCTTGTTTGCGCGCGGTAATGTTCGCATGCGCCACAACGATATTGCCGCTGTCGCCGCGAAAGCGCGTCGCCCTCGCGAGAAACCAGCGTTGTTCCGTGCGGGAATGGCAAGGGTATTCAAGGGTGAATTCATCGCGCCTGCCTTCCATCACACTGCGGATACCTTCCGCCATCGATGCCGCTTCATCTGAATTCGGGCCGCTTGCGGATTCGCAAATCCCCAGATAATTGTTGCCGATGCCGCAATTCAGATTTACCGTTTCCGCATGGGTCTGATCGAAAAAATCGCGCCATGCCTGGTTGACCGTCAATATTTTTCCGGTTCTGTCCAATACGCAAATGTGCGCGGAAACAGCGTCGATCGTGGCATGGGCAAACAATTCCGAAGCGGCAAGCGCTTCCTCCGCCCGCTTGCGCTTGGTGATGTCGCGGCTAAGGACGATAAAGCGCGAATCATCTGCGAGGCTGGACTGCTTGCGGGCAACAGATAGTTCGAACCACTTGCGTGCCTGCCCCAGAGTCAGATCAAATTGCGCGCCTGTGGAATACCCATTCCGGTTCGCATCCTGCAAGGCTGCGAGGACACTTGCAGCAGCCCCCGGTGATAAAATCTCAGAGACGGTCTTGCCTATAAAAACCTCCGCAGGCACTGCCAGTAAATCGGTATTTGCGGCGCGGTAGTTATAGTAGCGCCCGTCAAGCCCTAACTCAAACAGCAGGTCTGGAATTGCATTCAGCGTGCTGGCGAGATCTTCCTCGGCAGCGCGTAATTTATCCTCCGCCCGCTTGCGCTCGGTGATGTCGTGCACGATTTTCGACGCGCCGATGATCTGGCCGGTGCCGCCATGGAGAGGCGAAATAGTCACCGAAACTTCGATGTGCCGGCCGTCTTTCGTCACCCGCACCGTTTCAAAATGATCCACGGTTTTCCCCGCTTTGATTTGCGCCAGAATCTCCAACTCTTCCGCCCGCTTCTCCGGCGGAAACAGCCGCGTCACGGACTGCCCGATGATTTCCGCCGCCGCGTAGCCGAAGAGTTTCTCCGCGCCGTGATTCCAGGTGGTGATGATGCCGTCCAGGTCTTCGCTGATGATGGCGTCGTCGGAGGATGCGACGATGGCCGCGAGCCGGGCCTGCGCGGCCTCGGCCGTCGTGCGCGCGGTGATGTCTTGAAAAATCCCGGTCAGCTTGGCCGGGCGGCCCTCATGGAGCGTCACCGCGCAGGTGGTGCGCACGTCGATCCGGTGGCCCTTGGTGGTCAGGGTTTCCAGCACGAGGTCGTAGCCTTCCCCGCGCGCCATCGCCGCCTGCAAGGCATCGGCGATGATCCGGCGCGACTCGGGCAGGAAATAGCCGACGCCGGCCTCCACCGTCGGGTTGAATTCCTCCGGCGAGGTGTCGTGGAGGCGGTAGGTCTCCGCCGTCCAGAAAAGTTGGCCGGTGCCGAGGTCCAGTTCCCAGCCACCCACCTTGGCGGTGGCTTGCGAGGCTTCGAGTAACAGGTTGCTGCGGCGCAGGGACGCGGCGGACAACTCGCTGTCCTCCGTCAGGCTCAGCAGCGTGACGCGCGCCGCTTCCGAGTCGGCCAAAAACTGCGCCCGTTCGGCGGTGGCGCGCTGGCGTTCGGTAATGTCTTCACCCACACTGCTGACCCCGATGACGGCACCGTCGGCCGCGTGCTGCAAAAGGCTGCTCCACCGGAACAGGCGCGGCTCGCCCGTTTTGGTGACGATCGTGGTTTCGTAGCCCTGCCAATGCGGCGGCGGCTCGCGGCGGCGCACGGCCTCGAAATATCTTTCCCGCACCGCGTCCGACCCCGGGGGCAGAAAGCAGGCAAACCAGTCGCGGCCGAGCGCTTCCCCGCGGGTCCACCCGGTCAGCCGCAGCAGGGTGTCGTTGCAGAAGGTGACGCGACCGTCGGCGTCCAGCATCACGACCGCCAGTTGCACCCCCTCCAGCATCTCGCGCGCCCGCCGCTCGGTTTCGTGCTGCGCGGTCTCGGCCACCAGACGCGCGACATTTTCCGCCCGCAGCTTTTCATTGGCCTCCTTCAGCGCGGCGTTGGCGGCACTCTGCGCCGCCTCCGCCCGTTCGCCGGCATGGAAGAGGAGCGATACCGTGATGCCGATGGCCGAGAGGATTAGCAGGAAGAACCAAATCGCAATTGCCTGCTGATGGCCGAAAACGCCGACACCCCGGGCCGCCCCAGACAAACCCTGCACCGCGAAAAGCACAATGAGCAGCAAGGCCCCGTGGCGCCCAAACCGCACGCCGCCCCAGAGCACGAACGCATATGCCAGATAGCCCAAAGGCAAATCCCCCAACCAGTCGCTCTGCCAGCCGACGAAGACGACCTGCCCGGTCAGCCCTGCGAGGCCCAGAGCAACCGCAGCTTCCACCCGTTTTCCGTCCAATAATTCCGGTCCCGGCCAGTGCCGCCAGACCAACAGCAACGGCACGAACAGCACGACGGCGAACACATCGCCCAGCCAGAAGTTCAGAATCTTCGCGCCCAGTGTGATCGGGAGTTCGTTGACCCCCGCCAGCCACAAAGTGCCACCGCCGAGGGTGGCGTTGACCAATCCGCCGGCGGTGCCCAGCAGGAACAACCACCAATAGTCACGCGCGTGATTGAGGGCAGCGTCGAAACGGGGCACGTGCCGTAGCCACCCGACCACGAGGAACGGCCCCAAGGTCTTGCCGAGGGCGCCGCCGAGGTTGCCGGTCAAAACCTGGGCGCGACTCAACTCCGGCGGACAACCGGCCCACCAGAGACCGAGGAGGGCGCCGAGGAAGATGGCGGGCCAGTATTTTCGACCGCCCACGAGCAACGCGGCCAGGGCCAGCCCATTGGGCAGCCAGACCAGCGAACCCTGCGTAATAAACCACAGATAGGTTACCCCCAGCTTCGTGAGCAGCACGTAGGCCAGGGTCAGGGCCACGAGCCAAGGCAGATCCGCCCGACGCAAGCGGAGGTCAGATGCCGGAGTCTCGCTCATGGTGAGACTCATGATGAGACGCTCCCGTAACGCTCCGGCTCGCCGCCGCGCCGGAGCAGCGCGTTCACTTCGCGCCTCAGCTCTTGCCCGCGCTCCTCGCGGCCCTGCGTGACGGCCTGCCAGCGCTTCAGCTCGGTGAGGTGCTCGTGGAGATTCCTCGCGGCCCGCTTGGGTTCGGCGATCTCCGTCATCACGAGGAGGCACTCCTGGCATCGACGGAGCGTGTGGCGGTGATTTGGATGGCGCGCACCCGCGGGCCGCTGGCATCGAGCGCCACCTTGCAGCTCTGCTTCGACCCTCCCGCGAACAGCTGGTGCAGACACTCGGCGAAGCCGCGCTGATCGGCCTCGGCCACAAAGGCCGCGAAGCTCTTGCCCATCAGCCGGGCACGCTCGTGGCCCGGCAGGCTGGCCGCGGCGAGGTTGGTCTGGGTGATCGCTCCGGTGCGGTCCAGCGTGACGTAGCCCACCGGGGCGAAGTCGTAGAGATCGGTGTAACGCGCCGCCACGGTTTCCAGATCGCACAGTGGTATTTGAAGTCCGTCGTTCTGCATCGCCAGCTCAATCGGGTGGACTTGCAACTCGTGCAGCGCGCGCGATGGCGGCGGTGGACGCCGGCGCGGCGGCGAGCGGTGGCTGGCTTTGCCGCAGCGCTTCCGCCCGGCGGCGGTGGTGAGCGGGTTCGGTTTCAATTCAGGTAGGGCGTTTGAACCAACCAAGGCATCTGAACCTCAGAGACACAAAGACAAAGTGTGGGGCCGATCCGAAGGGGTCAGGCCGATCCGAAGGGGTCAAACTTTGCATTTTGCACTCGTGTAGAAGTGCCGAATTTGCAGGGGCCTCAAGCGGCCCCGGTCTTCAGTCCGTCGCCGCGCGCCAACCATGCGATCACGCCGCCGACCAGCGCCAGCCCGCCACCAAATCCCGCGATCAACGCGCGATCTCCGCCGGCCCCGAACGACAAGGCCATGATCAATGCGCCCAGCCCCAGCACCGACCAACCGCAGAGCTGCGCCGGCAAGCGCGAGGGCATTACCGCCACCGCCTCACGCTGCCGCCCGCGCCGCTCTTCCACCCGAGCCCAACCCGCGCTTTGTTTGCTCACCAGCAACTCCACCAGCACAAGCATCAGCAACGGCACGCCCGCGCCGATCACGATTTCCGTCACGCGCCCGTTCGCCTGCGCCAAGCGGCACAGCCCCGCCCAGGTCTCCGAGCCGTCAAGCCAGCCGTTTTTGCCCAGGCCAAACTTCACCAAGAAGCCCGTCGTCGCGCTCACCAGCGTCACCGTCCACGCTGCGCCCAAGCTGATCTTGCGCGAGAACAGGCCCCAGATCGTCGGCAACACCAGCGGACCGGTGAGCATGGCCGTCGTCGTCAAAATCCACCCGGTGTAGGAACCGAGGCGCGGGATCAGCAGCGCCCCCGCCACCACGATGCCGCCCAGCGCGACCGTGATCACGCGGCCCACCAGCACCAGCTCGCGATCCGTCGCCTTCGGACGAAAAATCCGCCGGTAAAACTCCGTGGTGAACGCCCCCGCGTAAACGTTGAGCACCGTCGTCGCCGTGCTCGCCGTCGCCGAGCTCATCGCCGCCACCATCAGGCCCATCAGCCCCGCCGGCAGCACGTATTTGCACGCCAGGATATAGGCCTGCTCGGACGGCGCCGACGGATCCACGATGCGATAAAGCATCGGCGGCAGCATCCAAAATAGCGGACTCACGATATACATGATGCCGAACAACCACGCCGCCTTCTTCGCGTCCTTCGCCGTCGGCACGCAGGTGAAACGCTGCACGTAGGCCCACTCGCCGCCGATCTTGAAAAAATGGATCAACACCCACCCGGCCAGAAACCACCAGGTAAACTCGCCGTGCGTCGGATGGAAAAATCCTTCCGGAGCCTTTTCCACAAAGGCCCCAATGCCACCGACCCGCCCGAACAACATCGGCACGACCAGCAGCACCGCCGCCGTCAGGATGATGAATTGCAGCACATCCGTCATCAACACCGCCCACAGCCCGCCGATGAAACACACCACGACCACCACCGCGCAGATGATCAGAGAGGCGAACGTGACCGAGAGTTGCCCCGTCGCCGGATCCGCCAGCAGGTGGCCTTCCGGCAGCGGCACCAAGGCGCAGATGATCACCGACAGCGCATACACCGAACCGCCCATCGTGAAGATGCCCAGCGTGCCTTGCAGCCAAAGGTAGAACTGCACCAGGGAGCGCCCGAAGCGCAGATCGAGAAACTCCGCCGCCGAGTCCACTCCCTGCCGTTTCCACACCCCCGCCAGCACCCAGCCCACCAGCCTGTCTCTTATACACATCTCCGAGCCCAC
>ENA-ORBV01018058-ORBV01018058.1-microbial-mat-metagenome-genome-assembly--contig:-NODE-18058-length-10011-cov-15.268472_pt1 | contig 10011 bp, 9 predicted proteins | sample MGYA00237777_ERZ505514 | MGnify/ENA primary metagenome ERZ505514 (study PRJEB26160, sample SAMN06269048) | microbial mat metagenome | isolation source: Oligotrophic lake microbial mat | place... | reverse complement strand
GACCGGTTTGCGCTGGCCAAGCAGGCTTATGACCTTGAAGGTGGGAACCGCACCAACATGGCCTACGGTTATGCGATAAAAAATACCTGATTGGTATTTGTGATAACTGACGGCGTGGGCGAAAGCCTGCGCCGTTTTTTATGCCGTCATTCCGGCGCAAGCCGGTATCCAGTGCTTGTTTGACAAGGGGCTTGTACTTCAACTTCGCCGGGGGTAGCCCGGCGGCTGGTTACTTTTCTTGCTCCGCCAAGAAAAGTAACCAAAAGAAGGCGGCCCCGGCTCACCGGCCCTGCGGGCTTCCCTGTGCTGCTCGCCAAGCCGGGGGGCTGCCACCCAGGGTGACTTCCTTCGGGGCGCGCAACTCGCCCTCGCAAAAGCGCGAGGGTTCAGACAGTCCTCGCCGACTGCCCCCGGCCTGGCTGCGCTGCTCGGCGGCTCACAGGGGGGATACACGATGCTTGGTGCTCGTGACCGAATTTTTAGCCCCCTACGGCGACAACGGGAGGAACCCCGAAGTCCATTCCGGCTACCCTAAAGGCAGAAACAACACGATCCCCTTGTTTTAATGCGAGTTCATCTGGGGATACGATGCGTCCTTGTGATATGTCGTGTGACCACACTAGTTTGCGCAACGCAATCACGTCTTGAGTGTGCGACGAAGGAACACCCTTTGGCTTGAACGATACCAATCATTCGAACAAACGTATTTCGCGATGAAACGGAAGGTCATGAATAGAGCGCAAGAGGTACGTTGCTGCCACGAGAACACTACAACCGAGCCCTACGTACCAATAGCGAGTTTGCCCATTGCGTTTTTCAACTGAGCGTCCGGTGGGATTGCCGTTGGGGCCAAACGCGACTGACAAGGGTGCTTCAAGTAGCGCATTTAGCGGTGTTTTTCGTTGGATGCAATTGGATAAAATCTCGGTTTGGAGTTGTGAAAATGACAGTGCTCGTGCTTCGTCTTCGCCAACAAGCAGTCCGCAACTTTTCGCTTGACTGGCAAAACCGAGATCAATAAAAACCCATTCACCAGACGAGCGGCCGCCTTCGGCAATGGTAGCGGCGTGGATGTTGGCCATGAGGACTAGCTTAGTTGCTTACGACGCCGACGGATTTCCCGAATCACCGCGGCATTGTCGAGTTCGGCTTCGCCCGCGCTCATGCAGCCTTTAACGATGTCGGTGTAGGTCGCGGCCAGCGGCAACTGCTGCTGCAGGCGCTGCGCCAGCTCCAGCATCAATGAAAAATCTTTCAGCGTCTGCGCGATCTTGCCGTGCGGCGTAAAGTCGCCATCGACCATTTTTTGTCCTTTGATGTCCATGATCTGTGAATAGGCCGCCGAATCGCGGGCGACGCTGAGCAGGCGGCCGGGATCGAGGCCCATGCGTTCGGCGAATACCAGGCCTTCGGCGAGTGCGGCGCGGTTGATGCCGAGGATCAGGTTGATTGCGAGCTTGGCGCGGCCGCCGTTGCCGGCGGCGCCCAGGTGGTGACGACGCGGGCAGAGTGCGTCGAGTACGTCCTTGACCTGTTCTGCAACGGCGGGATCGCCGCCGACCAGGCCCAGTGCCTCGCCGCGTGCAGCCTGTTCGCTGGTGCCGGACACTGGCATTTCGACAAAACGCAGGCGATTACCCGGCAGGCGCTGCGCCAGTGCGGCGATGCGGTCGGGGTCGCAGGTGCTGACGCAGATTGCGGTCAACGGCGGCTGGCCCACAGACCGCGCGGCGAGCAGGCCGTCCGGCGCTTCGAGCGCGGCTTCCACCTGATCAGTGTTGAACACAGCAAGCACCACGTTGTTGCAGTCACGCGCAATTGCAGCGATGGACGCTGCGGTTTTGCCGCCGAGCGCGGCAAAAGCCGGTGCTTTGGCCGTATCAACGTCATAACCGGTTACGGCCTGCCCTGCGGCGATCAGGCGCCGCGCGCAGGCACTGCCCATCAGGCCGGTGCCGATGATGCCGACAGAGGTGTTATTCATGTTTTTTCCGGTGGCTGCTGCAGGTTGGAATTCGCGCAATTATAGGAGGCTGATCCCGCAACGAGGCGTTATAATCCCGGCCTCGCGCCGGCATAGCTCAGTTGGTAGAGCAACCGCCTTGTAAGCGGTAGGTCGTCTGTTCGATTCAGACTGTCGGCACCACCGCCGCCGGCGCAAGAGTTCTGCGGGAATCGGTGGAAGGTAAATAATCCAATAAAATCAATTGGTTATGTTAGTCGCCCGAAATGGGGCGAGAGGAGTCGTGTTGTAGTGCAGCCGGATTGAATTTTTTTTCAGTAGTCTTATCCAATACGCCACAAACGCCACAAAAAACGCGTGGTCGCGTACGACGGTCGTGCAACGGAACGGAGAGAGAAATTGATTAGCGTCGAACATCTGGTCAAGGCCTTCGGCCCCAAGCTCGCAGTGAACGATGTGTCGTTCAGTGTCGAGCGCGGCGAAGTGCTGGGATTCCTCGGGCCCAATGGTGCCGGCAAGTCGACCACCATGCGCATGATTACCGGCTACTATCCGCCCACCTCGGGCAGGATCACCGTCGGCGGCCATGACATGGTTGAAGACCCGATTGCCGCCAAACGCCTGATCGGCTACCTGCCGGAGAATGCCCCCGGTTACGCCGACATGACGGTCAACGGTTTCCTCAATTTCTGCGCTGAGCTGCGCGGCCTGCAGGGTGACGCGCGCAAACGCGCGGTGCACCGTGCGGTCGAACTGTGTTTCCTCGAAAGCGTGCTCTACCAGTCGATCGACACGCTGTCGAAAGGTTACAAGCACCGGACCTGCCTCGCGCAGTCGCTGATCCATGACCCGGACGTGCTGATTCTCGACGAGCCCACCGACGGCCTCGATCCCAACCAGAAACACGAAGTGCGCGGGCTGATCAAGCGCCTCGGCGAAAACAAGGTGGTGATTTTTTCCACCCATATTCTCGAGGAAGTCGAAGCGGCCTGCACCCGCGTGATCATCATCGACCGCGGCCGCATTGTCGCCAGCGGCACGCCGGCGGAACTGAAGGCGCGCTCCCCCGAAGGCAAACTCGACGAAGTGTTTCGCGCGATCACGCTGCCGGACACCGTCAAGCATGAGGTGCACGCATGAGCGAAAACAACCACTCGAAGCCCTCATCCCCGGCCCTTCTCCCCGAGGGAGAAGGGAGACAGGTGCCCCCGGCCGCGCAACGCGCGTCCAGTGGAAGCATCGGGACGGCCTGGGCCAACATCCGCACCATCATGAAACGCGAGCTGTCGGGCTATTTCACGTCGCCGATCGCCTATGTGTTCCTGGTCATTTTCCTGCTGCTTACGGGCTTTTTTACTTTTACCATCGGTAACTTCTTTGAGCGCGGCGAAGCCTCGCTGGTGTCCTTCTTCACCTGGCACCCGTGGCTGTACCTGTTCCTGGTGCCGGCGGTCGGCATGCGGCTGTGGTCGGAGGAGCGGCGGCTGGGCACGATGGAACTGCTGCTGACCATGCCCATCACCAGCTGGCAGGCCATCGTCGGCAAATTCCTCGCCTCGTGGCTGTTCCTTGCCCTGGCGCTGGCGCTGACTTTCCCGGTGGTGATCACCGTTAACTATTTCGGCGATCCCGACAACGGCGTGATCTTCGCCGGCTATGTCGGCAGCCTGATGCTCGCCGGCTCCTACCTCGCGGTGACCTGCATGACTTCCGCGCTGACGCGCAACCAGGTCATCAGCTTCATCCTGGCGGTGATGATCTGCCTGTTCCTGATCCTCGCCGGCTACACGCCGGTGACTGACCTGCTGACACGCTTCGCCAGCCCGGTGGTGGTGGATATCGTCGCCGCCTTCTCGGTGATGACGCATTTCGAAGGGTTCCAGCGCGGCGTGCTCGACACGCGCGACGTGGTGTTCTTCGCCTCGGTGATCGGCTTCATGCTGTTTACCACCGGCGTGATCATCCGCAACCAGCGCGCAGGATGAGTACGGAAAATCAGATGATGAAAAACAAAAATTTCGAAACCTTGATGTATTCCGCTGGCGGCATACTCGCGCTGGCGGTGGCTTTGGTCGCCGCCAACTTCATATTCAGCGCGCTTAACGCCCGCGTCGACCTGACGGAAGGCCGCGTCTACACACTGTCCGACGGCACGCGCTCCATCCTGTCGCGGCTCGAGGCGCCGGTGAAAATCCGTCTTTATTACACTCAGGGCAGCGCCGCGGTGCCGCCGGGGCTGAAGACTTTCGCCGGCCGTGTCGAGGACCTGCTGAACGAGTTCAAGGCTGCTTCGAACGGCAAGGTGATCATCGAGAAATTCAATCCTGAGCCGGATTCCGATGCCGAGGATTCGGCGGCGCTGGACAATGTCGAAGGTCAGATGACCAACACCGGCGAGAAGTTCTACCTCGGTCTTTCGGTGTCCTTTCTCGACCAGAAATCGGCGATCCCGGTGCTGACGCCGGATCGTGAACGCCTGCTCGAGTACGACATCACGCGCTCGATCTCACAGGTCGCCCAGGCGAAAAAGCCGGTGATCGGCATCATGAGCAATCTGCCGGTGCTCGGCCGCTCGCTGGACCCGGTAAAAAAACAGCAGCCCACCGAGCCCTGGGTGCTGGCCGCGGAACTGAAGCGGATTTTTGACGTGCGCGAAGTCAAGCTGAATGCGACGAAAATCGACGACGACATCAAGGTGCTGCTGGTCATTCATCCGCGCGACATTCTGGAAACCACGGAATATGCGCTGGACCAGTTCGTGCTGCGCGGCGGCAAGCTGATCACCTTCATCGATACCTATGCCTATTTTGACCAGCAGCCCGACCTGCAGAACCCCTTCGGCGGCAGCGCCGCAGGGCAGTCATCGCTCTACAACCTGTTCAAGGCCTGGGGTGTCGAGCCCAGCAACGGCAAAGTCGTCGCCGACCTGACTTTCGCCAGCGGCGAAGGCCCGCGTTTGTTGCCGACGCTGCTGTCGCTGAACACCGAAGCGCTGAACATGGATGACGTGGTGACCAGTCAGGTCGGCACGCTGCTGATGCCGTTCAGCGCCAGCTTCGAGATCAAATTGCCGGAAGGTCTGAAGCAGACCACGCTGGTGCATACCTCAAAGAACTCGATGCTGGCCGATCTCATCATTGCCACATTGTCGGGCGAACCCTCGACCCGCGGCTTCCAGCCTTCGGGCAAGGAAGAGCCGCTGGCATTCCGCCTCACCGGCAAGTTCAAAACCGCATTCCCCAACGGCAAACCTGCCGACCCGTTTGCGCGCGGCAAGGCGGTGGACCCGGCGCAGTTCGAGGCCGACCGCAAGGCGCATCTGCGCGAGGCGGCAGCGGAAAATACCGTGGTCATCGTCGGCGACGTCGACATGCTGACCGACGGTGCCGCGGTCGACATCCAGGAAATCTTCGGTCAGCGCGTCGCCGTGCCGCGCAACGGCAACCTCGCGTTTGCGCAAGGCCTGGTCGAACAGATGGCCGGCGACAGCGCGCTGATCAACCTGCGCAGCCGGGCGGCGTTCAGCCGGCCGCTGACGGTGATCAAGCAGATGGAGTCGCGTGCGCAGGAAGCCTATCTCGGCAAAATCAAGGTGCTGGAAGACTCGCTGAACCAGACCACGGAAAAACTGCAGGCGCTGCAGAAGGGGCGCGCCTCCGGCAGCGCCACCAGCGGCGCGATCCTGACGCCGGAGCAGCAGACGGAGATGGAGAATTTCCGCAAGAAATCGGTGGAAACGCGCAAGGAACTGAAGGACGTGCGCAAGACCCTGCGTGAAGAAACCGAGGCACTGCAGCTGTGGACCAAGGTCATCAACATCGGCCTGGTGCCGCTGCTGGTGATGGTGCTGGGCATTACGCTGGCAATCATCAAACGCCGCCAGGCCAACCTGAGAATTCAAAGCGGGGCGCGTGCATCATGAACCGCAAACAATTCCTGTGGTTGATGCTGGCTGTGGTCGTGATGTGCGGCGCGAGTCTGGCGCTGTTCTGGCAGGATCTCACCGCGTACCGTGACAGCGGTGCCAAAATCGGCGCCCACCTCCTGCCGCCAATGAAAGTCAGTGATGTCGCGAAACTACGGCTGCAGGATGCGACCAGTGAAGTAACGCTGGCGGCCAAAGACAAGGTCTGGCGCGTTGAGCAGCGTGGCGGTTATCCGGCGGACTTTGCCGAGATCAGCGGGCTGATCCTGAAACTGCTGGAGGCCAAGGTGGTGCAGTCGGAGGCCGTGGGTGCGAGCCTGCACGGGCGGCTCGACCTGCTGGCGCCGGTCAAGGGTGCGAAGGATGGCACCGGCACACTGGTTGAGCTGAGCGATGCCGCGGGCAAAGTGCTGGTGAGCATGGTGCTGGGCAAGGTGTCGCTGAAAAAAGATCCGATGAATCCGTTGCCCAATGCCAAGGACGGTGTGCCGGCAGGCCGTCATATTCTGGTGGCGGGCAAGGGCGACAATGTATTCGTGGTCTCCGATCCGCTGGAAAAAGCCGTGGCGCGTCCCGGTGCATGGCTGGCCCGCGATTTTTTCAAGATTGACCGCATCAAGACGCTGCAACTGGCAGGGGACAGTTCAACGTCGTGGAAAATCACCCGCGATGAGGAATGGGGTCAGTGGAAATTCGCCGCAGGTGGCGGCCAGCTCGATCCCAGCGCTGCGGTGACCGTGAACAATGCGTGGTCCGGGCTGGCGTTCAGCGACGTCATCCTTGACGACAAGACCGGCACCGACAAAGCGGTCACATTCACTGTAATAACCTTCGATGACCTGACCTACACGGTCAAACTGGCGCCACATGCCAACGGTGATTTTGTGCTGCGCTTCATTGTCGCCGGCACGCCGCCGAAAACACGCAAGCCGGAACCGAACGAAAAAGCTGAAGATGCTGCGAAACGCGACAAGGAATTCGCCGACAACCGGCAGCGCCTCGAAGCGCGGGTGATGCTGGAGCAGGCGCGTTCGCAGTGGGCGTACGTGGTGCCGGGCAAACAGGTGGCACCGCTGTTGCTCAAACGCGAGCAGATGGTGGCTGCCCCCCGCCCCCCGCAGAGCGGCAGTAAGTAATTGTTTTTATTGACTTTTATATAAGGCCGTGCAGCGCTATACTGGGCGCATGAAACGTTTGCTGATCAGTGTGCTGACCATTGCCATGCTGGCGCTGCTGCCCGGTTGCGCGGTCACGCTGCACGGTAACCAGACCACGGGCGGTGGATCAACCGTAACTGCCACCGGCAGCAGCGTGCAGGCCGGCAAGCAGTTCGGCAATGCGCGCGTCGGCGGCTCCTTCGGTGCGCCGCTCCCGGCACATGCGGCAGGCGGCCAGGTGGCGTTTTCGCAGAGCGCTTCCGCGGTGCTGGTCGTGGCGCTGCTGATTGCCGGCACGGTGGATATGATCAGCGACTGGATGCGACCCGCCGCAGCGCGCGTCGAACGTCTGTCCGGGAGTATTTCGCAAACCTGTTCGTGTTACGCCGGGAGCACGCAAGTCATGCCGGCTTACCCTGCGCAATAAGCGGCAGTTTTTCAGCCCTGATTTTTCAACCTTGATTTTTCAACTTTGACCCGGTATTCATCATGAGTGCTCACAAAGATCCGCAGTGGCCCGTACCTTCGCCCGTTTTCGCGCAGGAAAAACAATGGGCTTTCAAGAAACGCAGCGGTATCTACGAGTCCGACGTGACGGCGCTGGTGCGTTGCATGCTCGAAGACGAGTCGATTCGCGAAGACCAGCGCGCGGCGTGGGAGCGCTGGCGCAACGATCCTTCGGGGCTGCAGCGATGAGCGCCCGCATGCGCACGTCTGCACTGGGAGCAGCGCTGTTTTTTGCGGCGAATGCGGTGATGGCGCAGAGCTATCCGTCGCGTCCGGTGCGCTTTGTCGTGCCCTATGCGCCGGGCGGCAGTACCGACACGCTGGCGCGTTCGATCGGCACGAAATTATCCGATCTGTTGGGCCAGCAGGTGGTTGTGGACAACCGTCCGGGCGCCAACGGCGACATCGGCATGACCATCGTCGCCAAGGCGCCGCCCGATGGCTACAGCATCGTGCTCGGCTACATCGCCAATCTCGGCATCGGACCCAGCCTGTATGAAAAGATGCCCTACGATCCGGTGAAGGACTTTGCATCGATCACCCAGGTGGCGGGCGCTTCCAACATTTTTGTCATCCATCCCTCGCTGCCGGCGAAGAATTTCAAGGAGTTCATCGCCTATACCAAGGCCAATCCGAAGAAAGTGAATTTTGCCTCGGCGGGCGTGGCCAGCGTTGGCCACCTGACCGGTGAACTGCTCAATGACATGGCCGGCATCGACATGCAGCATGTGCCGTATAAAGGTAGCGGACAGGCGATTACGGATCTGGTCGGCGGTCATATCAAGGTGATGATCAGCGGCATGGCCTCGACGCTGCCGCATGTGCGCTCCGGCAAGCTGATCGGCATTGTCACCACCGGCATCAAACGCACTCCGGCGACACCGGAAATCCCGACCATCGCCGAGACTTTCCCCGGCTTCGAGTCAAGTTCATGGTTTGGCGTGCTGGCGCCGGCGGGCACACCGAAGCCCATCGTTACCCGGCTGAATGTCGAGATTCACAAATCACTGCAGGATCCGGCTGTGGCCAAACGCCTGGCAGGTGTCGGTTTCGAGATCACCTACGGCACGCCGGAGGAATTCACCGCCTACATCAAGTCCGAGATCAAGAAGTGGGCCAAGGTGGTCAAGGCTTCGGGTGCGAGGCCTGACTGACAGGTGACCATGCGCCAAAACAAAACCCCGCTGATGCGGGGTTTTTTATTTCCATAGGGCGGGAGGAGCGCTGCGGATCCCGCCGTTCAACGGAAGCGAGTACCGCTTGCTCCAGTAGTTTGCTGGAGTTCATTGGCCGGGGGCCGCCCGGCGGCTGCCACCCAAGGTGACTTCCTTCGGGGCGCGGAACCCGTCCTCGCCGACAGCTCCCGACTTGACTGCGCTGCCCGGCGGCTCACCAGGGGTCTCCAGGGATTTGCGCCGGCGCGAATGACGTGAACCGATTTGGGCTATTCTTTGGTCTTGCTGCCAAGCGATGGTTTTCATGCCAGTTTTGGCAGGGTTGAAACCACAGAAAATTATTTTAAGTAATTGTTTTATTTAAATAAAATGACGAAACGATCTGGAATGTTATCCATCGCGCCGGAATGTTATACGGCGTTTATGTCGTATAAAACTAGTTAGAGCGCTTCTGGACTCATGGAACCGCCAGCAATCCCGGACATCATCACCGTCGTCGGGTCAAGCTACTTCCAGCCGATCGCCGATCTCATCGAAATCATGCTCAGCACGCCACAACCTGAGTCCTCACCTTCAGGTGCCGGCTGGCGCGAGAACGGCTATGCGGCATCGATAACGATTTTGCTTGTTGCTGTTCTGGAGTCCTACACCGCCCGTCTGCGATTTGTGCGAAACGACGAAATTAGTGCGCCTAGGAATGTTCCTGATTTACTGGCACAGCTGTTCCAGACCTTCCACACCATGGGGACTTGCTCGAGGTGTTCCTCCTTCGGAACCTCGTGGTACACAATCATATTTGGCATCTCGATGTCTCCGACCCAGACAGCTGCGAAGCGCAAACATTGAAATCACCCCTTGATCTTGGCTTCGACGTAAATAAGCACTACAGCGCCATCGTCGATCCGGGTATAAGGCGCACCCGCCTTCTGGGCCTACACGCGAGTCCAACTGCAGTGGACCGGACCGACGTAAAGTTGGTATTCGAAATGGTATGGAGTACTTTGTCTTTCATGCACTCTAAGAACTTCTCGCACACACCGCTGGCCGGCCGCAACGTTAAGTTTCGCGGCAAACGCGTGGCATTTGAGACTCTCCGAAATGAAATCTAGGTTTGCGCCTGTCCCTCGGCAGCGCTCTAACTTTAGTTCGAGCGGACGCGATTCAGCGCTACGCGCTGAGCTGCGCCGCTCAACATTGCGTTAGGCAGCTGAAAAAATGCCACGCTCATACACCCGCTGCCCGTACACAATCATTACCCTGCTTGCATTCCGTCAAGCACAGACT
>ENA-ORBV01018057-ORBV01018057.1-microbial-mat-metagenome-genome-assembly--contig:-NODE-18057-length-10012-cov-5.244791_pt1 | contig 10012 bp, 8 predicted proteins | sample MGYA00237777_ERZ505514 | MGnify/ENA primary metagenome ERZ505514 (study PRJEB26160, sample SAMN06269048) | microbial mat metagenome | isolation source: Oligotrophic lake microbial mat | place... | reverse complement strand
TTTTTCAAGCAGAAGACGGCATACGAGATTCGCCTTAGTCTCGTGGGCTCGGAGATGTGTATAAGAGACAGAATTGAATGAGCTCTGTCGCACCAACAACATGGCCTTTATTATGGCCCTCAATCATGGTGTCACTTCCAGTTTGTTTTCGGATTTTGGTCCCCATCATGAAATTTCCGATGCCACTGGGGAACCTACCCAAACTCTGGCCGTATCCAATATCGAAATTTTGACGGACAAGCCGAAATTGTTGGAAATTTCCGGAGTCAAAGAAGGAGACACTGTCGTGATTGTGACAGTGGCCCAAGCCGAACACGGACTCGATGATGGGGATGTTGTGGCATTGGATGATATGCGTGGGGAATTGGAAGCTTACAATGGAAAACAACTCCAAGTCAAGCGCGTGGCCATTGCCAGTCCTGTACGTAGATGATTATATTTTTCTGCTGTCAGTGTATTTTTTATATATTGTTGCCATGTGCCCTTTGGGCCATTTGAGCTTCCACTTGATTCCCATTCTAATCATTTTTGGATTTTCTCGTCTTCTTGAAACATACTTCATTGTTCTGAACTATACAGACTGCTGCCAAGCTCGACACCAGTGGTGTGGCCTTTAAGGAAGCGCTCAAGTTGCCCACGGCATCGGTCGTTGCCAATTTCGAACGACAATATGAATTTTACAAGCAACAGCATGACGAAATCCCGGAGAACAAGGACAAGAAATTCCCTGTTCGGTCGATTACCATGTTTAATCGCGTGGCGCTGGTCTTGCCCGCGGTCGATGATGCCAAGGCCTTTGGATCGTATCAAGCCGGTGGATTGCTCAACCAAATTCGTCCTCCCATTATCAAATCCTACAAACCCCTACAAGAAACTTTGCAAAAAACACCCGTGCCACAAATGTTGCGTGGCGAAGAGTGGGAGAATGGACACGGCATTGACCTTCATTTGGCCCTGGCGGCGGTATTGGAATTCCAACAACAAACACAATCCTGGCCGCAATTGCATTCCACCAAGGATGCTGACAAGGTCGTCGAATTGGCACAGAAAATTTCCAATGATCGTCAAGCTCTCGCGGAAAAAGAGACGTATTGTTGGGCCCAAAAGGTAGCGTGGGGATTTCCATCTGGTGAAGCCCGCGAGGTCGACGCTGAGCGGATTGGACGCTTTGCCAAATTGTTTGCCACGGAATTGACAGGATTCTGCGCCTTTTTGGGAGGTGCGGCCGCCCAAGAAGTACTCAAGGCATCCGGCAAATTTACTCCCATTGATCAATGGATTCATCATGACGAATCGTGTTTGGTCGTCGACGAATGCTCGTCCAATGTTGCTCCCACCTTTGGATCTCGATATGATTATCAAATTGCCGTCATGGGCAAGGACTTTCAAGCTCGAGCTGCCAATCAGCGTGTCTTTTTGGTCGGCTGCGGGGCCTTGGGATGTGAATACCTCAAAGGTCTTGCCTTGATGGGAATCGGTACCGGTCAAGATGGAAAAATTTGGGTCACCGACATGGACCGCATTGAAGTGTCGAATCTTTCGCGACAATTTCTCTTTCGACAAGCGGATGTTGGGCACCCCAAGTCTGTTCGAGGCGCCATGGCCGTCCAAAAGTGGAATCCCCGACTCAATATTGAGGCACTGGAAAAACGCGTCGGCGATGATTCGGAAGATTTCTTTGACGACAAATTTTGGGAATCCCTCTCCGTGTGCTGGAATGCACTCGACAACGTCCAGGCACGCCAGTATACCGACAATCGGTGTTTATTTTATTCCAAACCACTGTTGGAATCGGGAACATTGGGCACCAAAACCAATAGCGAAGTGATCTTGCCCTTTCGTACTTCAACCTACAATGACGGAAACGAAAACGACAACAACGAAAACCAGATCGCCATGTGCACGCTGCGGTCCTTCCCCTTCTTGCCACTCCATTGTATTGAGTTTGCCAAGCAGGCATACTTTTCGGATTATTTTGAGTTTGGTCCCGAACAGTACGAAACATTCCGCAAAGACAAGGAGGTCTTTTTCGAACAGCTCGATGCTATGGATGCGGGTGAACAGTACAAGAGTTTGAGTATGATCAAGGCTTTCATCGAGATGCAAAAGGAAGCGGGTGGTAAGATCGACTTCGCCTTGTGCATCCGCATTGCCTTCAACCGCATGATGGCGGATTTCCGTACTTCTATTTTGGATCTTTGTCACTCTGCCGATACCATGGAAAAATCGTCGGGCAAAAAGTTTTGGACAGGAACCAAGAGACGTCCACGGGCCGTGGACTGGAACGATCCGATCCCCGAGTTGATGGAGTATCTATTCAGTACGGCCGGACTTTACGCATCCGTATGGAAAGTAGAAGAGGTTCGGGATCGAGCCGAATTTGATGCCTTGGTAAAGGCGCTCGATTTGAAGCAGCCAGATTGGTCCCCACCGTCCGCTAATGTTGACTTGAGCGATGGAGATGACGAGGCTGAAGGTGGCGACGCCGGCGAACAGGCGGAAAAGCTCAAGGCGGACCTTTATGCCGTCGACCCATCCGATCTTCAGCCGGCCAATCCACAAGATTTTGAGAAGGATGATGACTTGAATTTCCACATTGATTTTCTGACCGTGGCGACCAACTTGCGTTCATGGAACTATGATATCAAGAGCTCACCGCGTCACCAAGTCAAAGTCACTGCTGGTAAAATCATTCCGGCCTTGGCGACCACAACCGCCATGGTTTGCGGTCTGGTGGACGTTGAATTCTGCAAACTTGTGCTCGGATTGCAGTCGCAGGGACGCGAGAAATTCCTCAACTGCAACATTAACCTCGCGGCTGGTAGTTCCAATTTCACCACCTTTGTTCCGGATCCTCCCGTGCCAATCTCGACTGGCCTCAAGGCGCCACAACCCGAAAGTTTTACTTCGTGGGACAAGATTGAGATTGCCTGTGGGTTGGAGGGCGAGCTCACTGTGGAACAGCTTGTGAAGCAAATCGAAGCGACCTTTGGTGTCAGCGTCAATCGCATCTTTCAATACGGCCATGCGGCTGACAAGGCTGTCTACAGTTCTGTGGATAAGAAAAAGCTCGAGTGGGACATTGTCATTGACGAGAGCGGCAAGGCGACTGTCTCGGATGGAGTGTATTCGCAGTGGCCTCAGGTTCGCATGGCAGTGCAAATGTTGGGTCGGCTTCCTCCCGCTAGTGGCCAACGCAAGGTGTTCGCAACGCAGGTTGAAAATGTGAAGAAGGCGCTGGATCAAACGAAGGAATCCTTCAAGAACACATTTACAGGGCCGGTGTCAACGGCATACCAAGCTGCGTATCGCCCGAGTGATGAAGAAGCTGAGAAAGAAGCTGAGAAGCAACAATATTTTGATACAATCTTTGCTGCTCGGAATTATCTTGTGTTGGGTGTTGACTTGCATCACGAAGAAGGCGAAGACGAGATTCATTTGCCACCCATCAAATATGTCTACCCGTCCGCTGCTGTGTCCGGGACTGCAAGTGGTTGAGTATTATCGATCCAAAGTTGACGTAAAAATTTTATATGATTCAAATGGATTCCAAGGTCCAACATAAAAGTAGTAGCATCATTTTTTTCAATACCATGTTGTATTATACAGTAATTATTGTAGACCTTCCCTGGCTTTACTGGAGTAATAGCGGTTCAAATTGAGAGTATGGCCGGTAAGGCAGCTGCTTTCGTGACAGCCTACCGCATCAAAAACCCACTTTTTGGCGCCACGAGCTTGGTTCCCAAATTCCCTTTAGCTTTAGAAGCAACACAAAAGACCGAATCTTGGTTTCTTGTGTTGAAAATGCAATCCATTCACTTTGTAGGAGCATCAGTTGGATCTCAAACATCCAACTAACTTCTGTTTTTCTCAACGTGGCCTCAGAAAAATGTGGCTTATTGGTAAGCTCATGATTGTTTTGATTTCTATTTTGTTTTATTCATGAAAAATGAATAGGATGAATCATTTTTGAAACTCCAGCCATGGAACGAGAACATACGTTGTTGGTTGGTTACTACTACTAGCAATGTGTTCGCTGCAAGCCGCCGAGGTTTGCTACTGTAGTGGACGACCGGGGGGTTGCTGCATATTTCTATAACCATACTCCAATGAGGATAGCTTGTGGCCTTCTTTGAATCACATCTATTTTGAAAACCAAAAAGAAAAATTCCGCTAAAAACTACTAGAAGCATAGATGATGTAACAGATATATAATTTTCTATATTTTACAGAATATTGTACAGACACATAGTTTTCAAATCTCCCTGTGATTTTTCCTGGATCCGACGTTGTAAAGAGATGTGTAAGGGTTGTCTCTTGTGCTTTGTGGGATTTCGTATCCGACAATCCCAGGATGCCCATGTCGTTTGGTTTCTTGTTTCAACGTGCAAAAAAACAAGCAATCATAACGTTGATCTCTTCTCAGCCTTCCATACATGCTCCCCACTCATTCTTCATGAACTGTTCATTGTCACATTTTTTCTTCTTCCTTCCTTTGACTGGACTCATACAGAGGCCGCGTGAGGCGCCGCAGGGTAGGCGTCCAATATGGAAGTTTCTGCCGCTGGTTCGGATGCCACCGTGCTGCAATCATCCCGACTGGAACAACAACCCGAACAAACGTGTGGGTGGTAGTTATAAAAGTAGTAGGACGGTATTCCGACAAACATGACGGCCCAGATAATCACCAAAAAGGGGGGAAGAGAACTTGCGAAAAAGATTATACACGCCGTGGCAATATAGAGAGGAAGAAAGAAACGCTTGTCGAAATTGGCTTCCTTGCTGGTTTTGGGCGTCTTGGGAGGGGGGTCGAATGGAACGTAGTGGAGATCCATGACCGAATGCGGCGAATTGTTGTTGGTTACTCGTTTGTGCACATCATCATCCTTGACAATCACATCGTTTGGTGTAAGAGGAGCCGTCATGATCTTTACTACAGTACTAACTTAATTGTTAGCTTGTTATTAGCTATGGTGTAGTATTTATGGCATGGAAGTTCAAATTAATAATCAGGTGGACTCTATTGGTTGTAAAACTAGTGCGACTTTTCTGGGTAATCAACGCACAGTTATGAGGAATTTTACCGTGGACACTGTACAGTACGATAGCGAAATAATGTGAGTAGTTGAGATTTGGTTTTTCCACTCGCGCTGTTGAAATATTACTGTTCACTTTCCCGCGGTGTTCGAAATGCACGAATGGAAAATTTAAACCGGAACGGCGCCAGAAAAAACAGCAAACCCGCCCGTTAACACGTGCTCCTCTCAGTCTGTCCTTGAACCCATTAATTTCATTTCCTCCGAAAAAGGCAGTACACGGTCCCCATAGAGCAGCTTCATGGATCGTTCGATCCAATAAATCCCACCGTCATCCCACTGGGCTAGTCTCTATATAGCTAAATAAGTCGTAGCTAGCTAGTGCATAGTGGCCAGCAAAGGTTAGATAGAGTAGCAGGAATTCACACCCGTAAGAAGTGCGACACCGATGCTGTGGAAAAATGCAGCTCCAGAGATACTAGCCATGCATGCAGCAAGTTAGTAAAGTGGCCTCTAGCTAGTAGCACGACCCTTGGCTCATTCATTCGCTTCCCGCCGTCTTGGCTTCCTTTTGGCGCTGATGCTCGTGCTGATACTCGCGCTGGTGTTTCTCCCCTGTTGGTTCCTCGGTTGGCTGTTCCGGTGGTTGCGTTTTCTTTTGGGCATAATTGGGTCGATGCCGTCCCAAGATGCCTCGCCAAAAAATAGGCAAGGCATCGGCATTGCCTTTGTTTTGATCCGTATAGGCTTGGTGGGCGAGGATATCGACACGCTTGGTCGCATTGCCACCCCGCACTCCGTTGCGCCAGGCTCCATCATTGCCCAAATGAAAGGTCTGGCCCTTGGACAATTCAAAGGATGTAAATTTTCGAAATTTCCCTGAAGTAGCATTGACATGATGCATGACTTGGGCCAGCAACGCAACACCTTGGGGTGGATACCCCACAAAGACCTTGCCCATGTCGAGTTGGCCCAAAAGCTTGCGGGAAAAGACAAAACAATCATATCCGGGATGATTCTTGACCAGTTTCGGATAGGCTTTGCTGGTCATGGTATCAATGAAATCCAAGTCCTCGGTTGTGAAGAGATCTTGCTCTGCTTCTTTTTCTTCTGGTGGCACTTTCTTTGTTTGTTTCTGCTGTTGTTGAGCCGTGGTCGTGTTGGCCATTTTCGTAGTCGGAATGGCTTGTCGATTAATGGTAAAGGCTTGATATCCCTCGTGTAGTTTGTCCATGACAATCTTGTAAAAAGTCGTTTTGAGAAGGATATCCGAATTGGTATACACCACATGATCATAGTCTGGAAATGTGCTGCTAGTGTTGCTGGTCTGCAAGAGAGCATCAAAGATGTCTTGGACAAAGGGCAATTGTCGCGGAGGCAGGTTGGTCGTCGCGGTCAAGTTGGGATATTCGGTGGCTGTGGACCGGGTCAAGACCGGCAGGGGATAAAATCCTGCAGGCATGGGAGTGGTCTGAAATCCTACTGCGGCAAGGACCACGGAAATATTTTGGGTACGAGCATAGGCTTGAGCTCGTAGCAGGCTCGCCATGGCCAGACTTTGTCCTTGATCATAAGGACAAAATTGTGACAACGTAGAGGGTATTTTGGAGGCATCCTTTTCATTACAATAACTCATGGAAAAAGGATTGTACAAGTGGACAATGTCCACTTTTTCGGGGAGCTTTGGGGGCTGGGTTGGTTGTTCGTTCTCCCCATGGCTCTTGTAAAGGGAAAAGGAGGCGGAGGAGTTTACTAGTGTTTGTGGTGGCGTCTTCTTCATTTTAGTACTCATTCTCGTTGGTGAGGAGGTCGAAGCGTCGGCAAAAGGCTGCAGATTTTTGACCTGTGTCATAACCAAGAAAGAACACTGATACACCACGGATACAATCACAAAGAGGAAGACAGCCTTCATGATGCGGCTTTTCCTGAAACGAGGTATTATGGACTTGAAGAAGAATCCCTCTCTGAATTGTGGTGGTGGCGGGCACCACCCTCCACAAAAATTCATGATCCGGAAGCACCAAGGCAGCAAACCACGCGAGCCTCTCTCGCATTGCTACTTGCAGTACATGTACCCTGTGTGTAGGCAATTGTAACCGCGATACAGAATTAGGTCACACTTCCTTAACGGTACATGGATTTAAAGATAGATTGTCTGTTAATGTTATGCATGTCCGTGATGGTTTGCTACTCTACTGGTCTGGAGTACTAGACTAGCTAGCTAGTAGCTAGCTAGCTAGCTAGCTATTAGACAGCTGTTGTGTTTGGCGGATGCAAAAAATACATTAACATCATGCAGTGGCTTCCGTTAAAGCAAGTGTGCGATATTCACATGTTTTTGATATTTACGGCGAAAGATGACCAAAGTGAAACGTGGAATGACCCTCACACTATTATCTCTATCGATCCTCAGTTCCTCTCATGATACAGTACTGCTGGTACGTACAAGTACTGCAAACTTCCAACCAAGTCTCTTTCTTATTAATTGGGGGACCTACACTTCTATTCACATGCTTCTATCCAAATTATGCATTCCCGACACATTGGCTGTTAGTGCTGGAGCTACTTGCAGTGCCTGTCTATGTCACTAGCTATCAACTCACTGCAACACAACTATAGAAAATATGGTGAACCCAAGGCTCAAACGACAACGAGCAACTACTGCCACTCGTAATGCCAATCCACAAGAAGAATTAGCAGAATCATCCGATGGCACTCATGAGGAATCCTCCGAAACGGCTTCTTCTTGTTGCACCATCAGTGTTGGCAATGGTAGTGGCAGCAGCCGTATATTGGCCGTGTCAACAAAAGGTTGTCGTCGCTTTGTCATGATGTGTGTGGTATGTCTCCTGAGTGGCTTGATAGGAGTGGAAATTGGACGACGGAATGTTCAACTCAGTATGAAGCAAGCCAAGGCAGAATTGGAAATGGCACAAGGACAAGGAAGACCTACACAAGTAGTGAGGGCGCGAGACCATACCCTAGTATCCACCCCTCAAACAACCACTCGTGACAATGCTCAGGATGATCCTAATGATAATGAAAATGGTGGTGTCTGGTCTCCCCTTCCCGCATCTTTATCGCCGTCCCAAAGACCGCTGCACTACCCCATGTTTTCTCTGACCCTCATCAATTCGGGCATGGCTATTTTACCTCGGTACATTGCTTGTGCCAATCGGGGACAAACGGAGCGCCAACCCATAACATTGGGACGGTATTGGACTCGTCCAGGCCATCTCAAGACGCCACTCCGTATGGCCATGGGAAGTTGCATGTTGCACAATATGGATGTCCAACAACAACAACAACAACAAGCCTACTTGAGCATGCCTTCTCCCTCCTCCAACACAAACACAAAAGCAACCACAAGCAATTATATTAGGAATATTACCTATTTATGTGGTGGTGATGACGAAACGAACAGCAAGAAACAACATGATATCTGGCATGATTTACAATATCTTCATGTCCCTCGTGGAAACCAATTGACACCCAAAGCCTTTGCTCTTCAAGAAGGTCGTTGTTTTGATCCCGTCCTAACTCCAGGTGCCTTGCAAGCTTTGTATCAAGCTCATCCCAATGCTACTATTTTGAACATGATTCGTGATCCCCAGGAATGGTATTCCACTCTGAGTTATGGATTGCATCAACGATGGAAGGGATGCATCAATATGCCCCGGCACATATTTCCATCGCAAAATACCGAGGAACAATATGCCCATTTCTATAAAGCCTATCATCAACGGATTCGTGATTTTGTCACCCATCATCCGTCATGGTCGTTGATCGAAATTGATTTGACACTTCCCGCCCAAACCATAACACAACAATTACAAGACCAGTGGAATATTGCTCCACCCAAGTGCTGGACAGAGGCAACCGAAAGTACGATTCATGTACAGGAATCGCCTACCACTTACAAAAATATTCCCATACGCAAGGATGGCAAAGACGACCATTCCATCAGCTCGGACAACGACGTTCACAAGTACGATATTCCTCCTGTCGTCACGGGCAGTCTTCCACGACCCAACGATATTACCTACCCCATATTGGCCATGTCCTTGTCCAAGTCGGGTACCACCAATACGAATGCTTACTTTACTTGCAATTTGGGACTTGGCAAGAGTGCCCATTACATGTATGAAACACCCTTGGCACCACCGCACCAACAAAATGCCATTGCGCTGTGTCTACGCGACAATATTGAAAATGGTAGAAAACCATTGGAACAGTGTGGTCATTCCGTTCAGGTCTATGCCGACATTGGACTTTTGCACAGTGATCCCAACAACAACAATCATGGCGTTTGCTATTATCCTCAAATGTTTCATGGGGGTGTCGCCGATGCCTTTGCCAAGGCCTATCCTCGTGCCACTATATTTTTGGCCGTCCGCAATGCCACAGCTTGGGCCTTGTCGGCCGAGCATTTTCATGGGACGCGAGAAAAATGGGCGACCCATCCCGATTGTCCCCAACCATCGGGTGGCTTACAATTTCCGCCACCCCAATCCAGCCATGCCGTTTGGGCCGAATTTTATCACAATCATACGGTGAGGGTACGACAGTTTGTTCAGAACTATCCCACCCTTACCTATATTGAAGTACCCTTGACCGATGAATCGGATGAAATTATGGATGATATTTTTGGTTTTCAACCGGGATGTTGGGGTCATCATAAACCGAAATAGCTACAGGGACAATAGCAACTCCAAACATTTTCACTAAGAGCATTTCCTTGTTTTGAAAAAGGTCTATCAATGGGGCAACTCCCAGGGAACGCTGGGGGCTCCCGTCGCAACATTGTTGTTCTCTCTTTGGTAACCTTTAGAGCCTGTCCGAACGCCCCGGAGTGGGCGGGCGTGAGAAAGTAGCGAATGACTGTTGCCAGTCATGTTAGCCAATCTTATGTGCCGGAATCACGAATCCCTTCGAACGTTCTGCTGAATCCAGAACACAGATTAGTCCCGTTATTT
>ENA-ORBV01018056-ORBV01018056.1-microbial-mat-metagenome-genome-assembly--contig:-NODE-18056-length-10012-cov-5.531958_pt1 | contig 10012 bp, 7 predicted proteins | sample MGYA00237777_ERZ505514 | MGnify/ENA primary metagenome ERZ505514 (study PRJEB26160, sample SAMN06269048) | microbial mat metagenome | isolation source: Oligotrophic lake microbial mat | place... | reverse complement strand
CCGCCCGGCCGGCCGAGGATATCCCGCCGGCCCTCCAGCGGCTACCCTGGGACGGCTGGGCAATCAGCCGCAGCCTCGGCCGGGCGATCACCGCCCGTCTGGCCGAGTTGCGCCCGCGCCGTATCCTCGAGCTTGGCAGCGGCACGTCCACCGCTCTGCTCGCCACCCACGCCGCCGACCATGGCGCCGAGCTCGTCAGCCTCGAGCACGACGGCGTCTACCACGCGCAGACAGCCCGCCTCCTAGATGGGCTGGGCCTGCGGCACGCCGTGGATCTGCGCCTCGCCCCGCTCGCCCCGCTCGCCTGCCCCGACGGCGTGGCCCGAGCATGGTACAGTGGCGACCTGCCCGCTGGCCCCTTCGACTTCGTCTTTGCTGATGGGCCGCCCGTACGCCAGGGGCGCGGCGCCGTGCTGTTCGCCCTTGCCGGTCGGCTCGACCCCGGCTGGGAGCTCTGGCTGAAAGACGGCTACCGCAGCCACGAGCGTGAGTGCGTCGCCCTCTGGCGGCGCCACCTTGCCCTCGACGCTACCCTGCGCGGCCACGACCCGCGCGGGATCTGGGTGCTGCGCCCGGCGGCCCACGCCGAGCCTGTCGCCGCCGCTGCTAGCAGCGCCTCAGTCGCTCCCAGCGCGCCGATCATCAGAGCCGCCCCGGCCATCCAACAGCTCCCGGCGCCCGCACCAGCTGCGGGCGCCCTAACCTCGGCGCCGGCCGATGCCGAGCTGCCTCTCGTCTCGTGTATCATGCCGACCTACAACCGGCGCCGCTTTGTGTCCCAGGCGATCAGCTACTTCTTGCGCCAGGACTACCCGCGCAAAGAGCTGCTGATCATTGACGATGGCAGCGACTCCGTCGCCGATCTCGTGCCGAGCGACCCGCGCATCCGCTACCTGCGCCTGGAGGGCCGGCGCACCATCGGCGCCAAGCGCAACGTGGCATGCCAACACGCCGCCGGCCAGGTGATTGTCTGCTGGGACGACGATGACTGGTACAGCACCGAGCGCATCACCTACCAGGTCGCCCCGCTGCTGCGCGGCGAGGCCGACATGACCGGCCTGACCGAGAGCCTGCTCTGCCAGCTCCCGCTGGCCCTGTTCTGGAGCTGCCACAGAAACCTGCACGAGCGTATGTTTGTGCAGGGCATCGTCAGCGGCACGCTCGCCTTTCAGCGTCGCCTCTGGACGGGTGGCATGCGCTTCCCCGACATCTCGCTGGCCGAGGATGCGCTCTTCCACCGCGAGCTCGCGCGCCGCGGCGCCCGTCTGGCCCGGCTGCCCAACCAGGGATGCTTTGTGTACATCCGCCACGACACCAACTCATGGCGCTTTACCATCGGCGAGCACATCGACCGCAGCGCCTGGCGCCAGGTGGAACCGCCCAGCTTTATGCCCGCCGCCGACCTCGCCTTTTACCAGCAGGTCGGGCGCACACTCCAGCGGCAGGCCTTGTAGCGCTCAGCGGTCGTGCGCCGCGCCACGCATGATCCGCCACAGCCGCCCCACCTGCCGCTCCTGCGAGAAGGCGGTACGCACCCGTTGTTGGGCCGCACGTCCAAGCGTGGCGGCAAGCTCGGGCTGCTCGCAGAGGCGCACCATCTGTGCAGCCATGGCTTCGATGTCATGCTCGTCGACAAGCAGGCCGGTAAGCCCATCGAGCACCACGTCGGGGATGCCGCCGTGGCGTGTGGCAATAACCGGGAGCCCGCAGGCGCCGGCCTCCAGCACGCTCAGCGGTGTTCCCTCGCAGTCGCCGTCCTCGGCGCGCAGCGAATGCTGCACCAGTGCCCGCGCCCCGCGCAGCGCCGCCGCAACTTCAGCGTGGCTGCGCCGGCCCAGAAAGCGCACCCGTTCAGCAAGCCCGAGCTCGGCAGCTAGCCCAAGTGCCGCATCGCGCAGCGGCCCCTCGCCGATCAGGACCAAGCGCGCCTCCGCGCACTGCTCGGCGACAATGGCAAAGGCGCGCAGCGTCTGAAGCTGGCCCTTCTTTGGCACAAAGCGACCGACCGCGAGCAGAAGCGGTGGCGCCGTCGCCGGGTCGCCACCGCAAAATGCCGTGCTGTCTACTCCGCAAGGGACGTAGGCGACCCGGTTAGCTGGAGCGCCTAGCCTCACCAGCTGACGCTCCATGTCGCGTGACACGGCAATGATTGCAGCAGCCTGCTCGAACAGCTCGTGGTAGCTGCGCGCGTGGCGCTCCAGGATCACGCGCTGGTAGGCGTCGCAGCCGTGGAAGTGAACCACGAGCCGCACGCCCGCCGCCTGCGCTGCCGCCATCACGGCGACCCCCGTCTGGCCGTGCTCGGCGAGCAGCAGCTCGGCCCGGCTTGCACGCAGGGCGCGCGCGATCACGTCGCCGGGCAGCTGGAGGTAGCTGTCGGAAAGTACCTTGACCGCAGCCGGCAGGCGGGCGATATGGGCGCGCACAAAGGTTTCCGATGGCGCATCGAGCTGCGGCGTGGCCACCCATACCACTGGCGCGCCGGCAACTACCGGCGCCGTCGCGTGAAGCATGAGCCCTAGCTCGGCGAGGCGCGGGTTAGCGCGCACCGATCGCAGAGCGCGCTGAAGCTCGTCAGAAAATGCTCCTGGCTGTGCGTTGCCCGCACCCATTGACGGCCCTCCTCACCTAGTCGCCGCCGCAACTCCGCGTCGCGCAGCAGCCGATCGAGCGCGGCGGCTAGCTCCGGCAGCATCTCCAGGCCCGCCCCGCCGCGCTGCTCGACCGCGATCCCGTAGCGGGCGGTCACGCCGCCGGGGTTCTCCCCGCTGATGATCGGGGTCGCGCAGGCCAGGGCCTCCTGAAAGCTTACCGCCAGCCCCTCGTGGATGGCGGTGTTGACGAGCACCCACGCCGAGGCCAGCAGGCGCCGCTTCTCGGCCTCGCCTACGTGGCCAAGCATCTGGAGGTTGTCCGGGAGCGACGGCGGCTCCCAGCCGCCCGCCCCGGCGAAATGGCGCCGGCCAAGCATCAAGAAGGCGACATCGGGGAAGCGGCAGGCCAGCTCAACAAACAGCCAGGGCCGCTTAATTGGGTCGAGCCGACTCAGAAAGACCACCAGCGGTCGCACACTCCGCGCTGCCGGCTGCGAGTCCAACGTAATGATATTGGGCAGCAGATGCAGCGGCTCGTCGTGGATGTTGTAGGTCGGCGCGACCCGGTCGGCCAGATGGGGGGCCGGGCTAGCGAGCAGCATCGGTCGCCGGCTGGCCTGCGCCTGTGCGAACAGCTCCCCCAGCGAAGTGCAGTTGATGGAGCGGACTCCAGCTGGAACCACGGCGGGCAGGCCGGGTATGCGTAGCGACGCGATGCGAGCCAGATCTTGCGGCGAGCGCGGGTCGCGCACCCAGACGATCAGCGGCGTCGTGGGCAGGGCTGCGATAAGCGGGCGGTAGTTCGGACGGTAGTCGATCGTCAGCAGCAGGTCGAGCCCGAGCTGACCCAGCGCCGCGAGCGCGTCCTGATCATCGCCGCGCAGCAGCTCCAGGGGCGCGCCATGGGCCTGCGCCTGCTGCTGACCACTGGGCAGCGCCGAGGGATCAGCGGTCAGCAGGCGCACACGAACGCCAAGCTGCGGGCGGTCGAGGAAGCAGCGGGTCACCTGGCGGGCAGCCCAGCCGAAGCCGCCCATCCGACCGAGCGCCGGATCAAAGAATTCGTTGGCAATAATGCCGAGTCGCATCTCAGGTCTGGGCCGCGCCGATGGCGCTGCGCAGCTGCTCGTAGAACGCGAGATCCTCGGCGGGCAGCAGCTCGCGCAGTGTGCGCGGGTAGGGGCTCCGACGGCGAAAGTAGTCGCTCACACCCGTTTTGCCCATGGTCACCCAGAGGTGCCCAGCGTCGTGGCGCACAAGCACATACAGCTCCGGATTCTGTAGGCGAACTCGCTCCGGCACATGATCTTTAAGGAACCACCAGTCTACGGCCTTTGGCAGCTCGCGGAACGGCTGGCGCTCCCAGAGCGCGCGGTGGAAACAGAGCGTGCCCCCGGCGCACCAGCCGTGGCCTGAGAAGCGCAGCTCGCCGGTGGCCGCGATCAATACCAGGAAGCAGTCGCAGCCAACCACCGTGCGCAGTGGGTCGTGGCCCGCCAGGGCCTGCACAGTGGTTGTGAGAAAGTCGGGGTGGTAATAGTCGTCGTCGTCGAGCTTCTGGATGATCGGGCCGCGCGCACGGGCGATGCCCAAATTAAGTTTGGCGCCCAGGCTTGTCGGCGCATCCAGCCGCAGATAGGTAATGTTCGGTCGCTCCGGCACCAGGCTGGCCATCGGCTCGCTGCTGTCATCGACGACGATCAGCTCGCGCGCCGCGTAGCGCTGGCGCTCGAAGCAGCGCAGCGCCTGACGTAGAAAATGCGGGCGGTTGTAGGTGGCGAGCACACAGGAGACGAGCGGTTCCACGCTATGCTCCACGGCGATGCGCTTCGTCGCACTTGCGGACAATCGTCAGCCCGGCGGCGAGGGGCAGGGTGAGCAGCTCGTAGCGCGGATCGCCGTGAACTTCTGCCGTGAGGAACGCCTGCACCTCCCAGGGCGTGAAGCCAACGCCAACGGCAGTCGAGTCGTGGAGCAGGATGAGCCCACCGGGCCGGACGAGCGCACCGAACTGCTCGAAGTCGAACTTGACACCGGCGTACGAGTGATCGCCGTCGATGTAGAGCAGATCGATCGGCTCAGGCAGGCAGGCCTCGGCGATCACTTGCTGCGAGCTGCGGTGCAGGTGGCGCAGCCGACCGCCGAGCCCAAAGCGATGGTTGAGCTGGGCGATCTGGGCGGGATTGTGCCAATGCCGATCAACAATGCCTGGGTCGACGAAGTAGCAGTTACCCGCGCCGTTCTCGGCCAGGGCCAGAGCGAAGGCAACGGGGGCGAAGCCGCGGTACGAGCCGATGCACACAACTGTCTGCGGCTGATAAAGCCGGGCCAGGCTATAGTAGAGGTATCCGAAGCCCAGGCTGCCGCTGCGCTCGTCGGCCAGCTGGCCCATGCCGCTGCCAAGCTGGCTTAGCTGGCGGGCAAGCTGGGGCACTAGCAGCGGGTTGGCACGGCGTGGCGCGGCGACAGGTTTTGGCGCGGCGTTCAGCATGCTGTCTCGTCCTGGGCCAGCCGCGCGGCTGGCCCGCTCACTTTTTTTTGAAACACCCGGATCGAGCGCTTCGGGCTCTCCTCGCTCTGGAAGCAGTCGAGGTCGCAGCCCGTCTCGTAACTATAGCGACCAGCCACCAGGCTCTCGAGCGTGGGCCAATGCACGGTTACCAGCTCGAACAGCAGGTAGCCATCGGGGCGCAGCGGGCGCTCGGCCAGAGCTAGAATATCGAGCCAGTCCTGCGGGCTGCCGCCACGGCCCTTGCGCGTCCAGGCGCAGCCGATGCCGGCCCAAATCACCCCGTCGACCGGTCTGCCAGGCGGCGTCCAGTCGCGGAAATTTGCCACATGAAAGCTGGCGTTAGGCCGATCAACGAAGCGGCGCTGCGCGGCCTCGACCGCAGCCGGCGCGATATCGACCCCGACATAGGCCACCTGCGGGTCGAGCAAGTCGAGCAGATCGCCGGTACCGCAGCCAACATCGAGGACGCTGCTCAGGCCGAGCGCGCGAACATAGCCAGCGAGGATGGACATACGTGGCAACATGGCCAGTGAGTGCAGATAGTCGTAGGCGCCCTGCCGGTAGGCCTGATCCTGGCGGTCGGGGTAGTAGAGCGCATCGCGCCCGGCACGGTCCGGCCCCTTGACTTTTTTCAGCATCGCAGCTCCCTCCCCGAGCGCCAGCGTACCGCAGGTTCCACAGGGTATGCGCACGCTCAAATGAACGTAAGGCTATCTACTGAGCGCTGCTGGATCAACGCTATTATAATGTATAAGGCTGCCAATGCATAGCCTTCACCTGCACCGCGTGTGGTGCTCCCACGCTGATAGCGCGTCGTACTCCGCGAACCGATCGCGGGTCACAATTTCCACACCGGGGTGCCGTCGTCGGACAGGTGGGCAGCCATTGCTGCCCCCATTCTGACAGCCGCTACAAGACTTTACGTCACACCCCTAAACTGCTTCACATTTGTGGTTGATCGTTCTATAATAGCACTGGAACCCCCTATTTCCCTGCTGTGCTTATACCTCGTCAGGATTATGTTCAACATCGACAGCCTGACACCTGTACTTGCGCAGGCGCTTCCAGATGCGGCGCCCGAGGATCTGCGTGCACTCGTCGGCGCCATCATCGCAGCACAGCAAGGGGCAGCGCTGTCTCCAGCCCCGGCGCTCACGCCCCTCCTCCAGCAGCTGGCTGGCAGAAACCTGACGGTTGGGCAGACTACGTTGAGCTTCGATGGCGCACAGCTCGGTGATGTGCGGATCGGGGATGTCGTGAGCGGCATCTTGATCAAAGTTATTTCTATTCAACTTGTGCTTGCCCCGCTCACGCAGGCTCCACTCGCAGATCCGCAGCGTCAGGCTATGCTCAAACGCATCCAGACGATCTGGGGTTTACTCAAACCCGTTTCCGAACACGACCCTCTGATACCCCAGGATCTCGTCGAGCAGCCCGATGCCATTGCCTCTTCGCTGCGAGAACAAGTTCAGGATCTGCGCCAGGCGCCGCGCAGCTTCCCGCATGAACTCTCTATCGGAGCATTGTTCGAGCAACTGGGCTACACATTGCTTATCCTTGGCGAGCCGGGGGCTGGCAAAACGCGCCTGCTTTGCGAACTACTGCGCGATCGGCTCGCCCGTGCCGAGCGCGATCCGACTCAGCGCATCCCCGTGATCTTCAACCTCTCGTCGTGGTCGGCGCACCATGTCTCACTCGCTACCTGGCTGAGCGAGGAACTAACGGCGAAATATGATGTTCCGCGCACCATAAGCCGTGCCTGGGTGCGTGACGATGCGTTGCTGCCCCTGCTCGACGGGCTCGACGAGATTGCCCCGCAGCAGCGTGCTAGCTGCATCGAGGCAATCAACCACTACCGCGATGCCTACGGCTTCACACCGCTGGCCATCAGTATGCGCACGGCAGAGTATTATGCCCAGCCGCTGCGACTACGCCTGCAAGGTGCAATATGTATCAGGCCGTTGCAGGCAGAACAGATACAAGCCTATCTGGCTACTCACGGCACTGCTCTGGACGGGTTGAGCGACCTGCTTGCCCGAGATCCGGCGTTGCGTACGCTCGCTGAGACCCCACTGATGCTCACCCTGATGGCAGTGGTGTACCGCGAGTCGACGCCTGTGCAGCTGGGCACGGCGATCGATCTGGAGCAGCGCCGCAGGGAGTTGTTCGACCGCTATATTGCGGTGATGTTTCAGCGCCGTAGCAGCAGCACCCGCTATGCCCGGCCCGATCTGCTACGCTGGTTGGTCTGGATGGCGCAAACCATGCAGGTTCAGCAGCAAGAGCTCTTCCTGGTTGAGCAGATCCAGGCTGCGTGGCTTCCCTCGCGCGCGGCGCGGCTCCAGTATCTGCTGCTCGACCGACTTGGCTTTGCGCTGCTGGTGGGGTGTGGCTTTGCGCTGCTGGTGGGCTGCGGTTTTGCACTGCTCGGCAGCCCTAACCTCGAGATCGCACTCTGGTTCGGCGCCGTTGCCTCCCTGATCGCCGGCTTCTTCAGCGCGGACAACGAGTCGCTGCTCGGTGCAAAGGGCCAGCTTGGTCGGATTATCTGGAATGCACTGCTTGGCTATCTTGCGGTCGGTGGCATCGTGGGGCTGGCAGTTGCGGTGACCGACGACCCACAGGGCGGCGTGAGCGCGGGGCTGCTTGTGGGCTTCCTGGGTGGGATTGTAGGCACTCTGGCGGGTCGGCCCGGCCTGCACCCGCGGCGTATTCGGGTGATCGAGACGCTGGGTTGGTCGTGGCGAAGAGCGCTGCGCGCTGTGCTTGTATGCTCGATCGGGATGGGTGCGATCAACGGCCTACTCTACCAGCTGCCCGGCGTCTTGCTCGGCGTTGTCAGCGGGCTCGGCATGAGCCTGATCGGTGGGCTGACAAGCGGCGCGGTTCCTGTCAAAGTCATGGTCAATCAGGGCATCAGGCGCTCGCTACGCAGCATGGTGGTCGGTGGACTGCTCGGCGCTTTGTTCGGCGGGGCGCTTGGCTGGATAACCCGCTCACCGGAAAGCGCCCTGATTTCCGCCCTGCTGAGCTCGCTGATCGGCGCACTGGTATTTGGCGGCTATTCCTGCTGTTCGCATCTGGCGCTTCGGCTCGTGCTCTGGGGGCATCGGCTCGCGCCCCTGCACTATGCCGCGTTTCTCGACGAGGCCGCCGCTCGCATCTTGTTGCAGCGGGTTGGTGGCGGCTACCGCTTCATCCATCGGCTGTTACAAGCGCACTTCGCCGCCGAGGGGCTGGCAGCTGTGATCAACGAGCTGTCCGAGACAAGGGTCGACGATACGTTCACGCAGACCCCGAAAGGAATGAGGCGATGACGGACCAAGCAACGATCATGGGAACGCTGCGCGCCAGCAAGCAATTCGACGGGCTGATCGAGACCATCGAGAGAGTAAGCTTTGACACGGAGCTGGAAGAGCGACATGGGTTGACCCTGTTCGCGCCAATCGACGCAGCCTGGATGAAGTTGCCGAACGGCACATTCAACGCCCTACTCAACGAGGGCCAGCTGCTCAAGGACTTGCTCCTCAACCATCTGAGCAAAGAATTGGTCAAACCTGAGGAGCTGAGTAGTAGGTCGTCCGTAACCTCGTTGCAGGGCAGCAGCCTTACGATTCACAAGGGGCAGAATGCCCAGGAGCTGCCCAAGATCCGCAATGCGCGGATCAGCTGGCACAAGTGGGCCAGCAATGGCTTTGTCTATGCGATCGACACTGTGCTGCTGCCGGTGGCACCGCCCGTAGATGATCCGGGACAGCGGCCACAATCGGAAGTATGGTTGCCCTATACACCAGGCGAGGCGCTTCCAATCGGCGATGCGGAGCTGGTGCCAGGCGAACCAATTGTGCGTGATGGCGTGAAAAACCTCGAGACTCTGCTTCAGAAATTCAACGTCAAGCTCAATACAGCCCGTGCCGTGCGGCTTGAGGAGTACGGCGAGACTACATACCGCGTGCCGTGTGCCCCTGCCGACAATGGTGACTCGGGCGGGAAGCGTGTCATCGGCATGATTGTGATCGACGTTGGGAGTGGCTCACGGACCGGCCAATTGATTGGTCCGTTTCTCGATGTGCTGCGCCAAATTGAAAAAGCACGCGCCCTAGAGCTACTTGATGGGGCCAGGAATAAGCAACAGGTAGAGACTTACCTGAATAGCACGGATGAATTCTGGGAGCGGGTACTAATCGACCCCGATGGACAGGAGAGGCATTGGTCGGTGGCGCAGGTTATAACCGGCCAGGCGCCTAACCTTGGCATCCCGACGACAGGAATCACGTATGGCACTAAAATGTGCACCCATGTTGATGAGGATGGACGTACATCGTGTCACCAGTGTTCCTGGTGGGAGAATTTGCCCTTTGTGCCAGAGTGCAAATAAAGCAAGAAGTCATAGCACCAACCCGGCCGGCGTAGCTTTCAACACCTACATAGCCAGGGCTGGAGCAAAGTCCAGCGAACCGGACGCGTCATCCACAGATTTCGCAGCTTTCCGCCCATTTGCCCCGTAGCTGCGGTCTGAACGGCATGTCAGTATGACTTTGCTCATGCCCTAGTCGGCACAAACTGCTGGCAACCTCGCTCAGGATCCAGATGGGACGAAACTCAGTGTGTGAATAGGCGGTGAACAGTGTTTTCCTCTGAAAATCCCGGCGGTCAGCCGGCGGCTTGAACCGACACCCTTACATATCCCCGCCGGCTGACCGCCGGGAGGAGAGTGCATCCTGAGCGCCGTGTGTTCTTTACCACCTGTCAGGTTTGACCCTCTTATCTACGTTGCGGCCGCTCGCCACGAGAACCCCGATCGGCACAATCATTTCTGAGTTTTATGTTATAGTGGACCCCTTGTCAAGCACACGTGATCAGCCACTTATCCGTGCGTCGGCTCGTTCCATAACCAGGAAACGCT
>ENA-ORBV01018055-ORBV01018055.1-microbial-mat-metagenome-genome-assembly--contig:-NODE-18055-length-10012-cov-5.950780_pt1 | contig 10012 bp, 5 predicted proteins | sample MGYA00237777_ERZ505514 | MGnify/ENA primary metagenome ERZ505514 (study PRJEB26160, sample SAMN06269048) | microbial mat metagenome | isolation source: Oligotrophic lake microbial mat | place... | reverse complement strand
TTCAAGCAGAAGACGGCATACGAGATTCGCCTTAGTCTCGTGGGCTCGGAGATGTGTATAAGAGACAGTAAATAGACTTCCAATCCTTTGGCATTTTGATGCTGGGTCGATTGTTGGGTGGTGTGGCGACATCCTTGCTCTTTAGTGTCTTTGAAGCCTGGCTCATTCGGTCGCATAACGACGCCAAACTCAAGAACTATCTTGGCAAATCCTTTTCTTGGGCCGCCTATGGAAACTCCATCATTGCCATTGTGGCCGGTTTGATTGCCAACAATGCCGCCAGTGCCTTTCCCATGACCAAAATTTTCAATGAAACCAATATGTATTATGGAGGATACTTGAATCCCTTTGATATTTCCTTGGTCGCTCTCGTTATTTGCGGCTTTTCGGCCTTGACTCTGTGGGAAGAAAACTATGGACAAGCGGGAGAATCTGACAATGACGACGAATCACAAGGCAAGGGAAACAATGGAAAGTGGTACGATGGCGTGTACCAAGCCTTTTTCATGGCCCTCCGCAACAATGAAATTATGTTGTGTGGAATCATCTCCAGTCTTTTTGAAGGATCCATGTACATTTTTGTATTCATGTGGACACCCGCATTGACCGGAGGCGATCATGATGTCAAGCTTCCCTTTGGATTGATTTTCTCTACTTTTATGGTTTGCTGTATGGTGGGATCGTCTACCTTTTCACTCTTTATGGAGGCCAACTTCAAGGTGGAAACATTGGCAGTCGGCATCTTTGGTGTGGCATCCGTTTCCATGTTGATTGTCGCTACCGCTTCCAACGCTACAATGAAATTTATTGCCATGAATTTTTTCGAAGTGGCAGTGGGCTTGTACTGGCCGACCATGGGAACCATGAAGGGAAGCATCGTCCCCGAAAGCAAGCGTGCTGCAATCTACAATCTCTACCGTATCCCATTGAACTTTATTGTTTTGTTTAGTCTCTTGACGGACTTGTCTCCCACCACTTCCTTCACGTTGTGTGGATTCATGTTGGCTGTAGCAACTGGATTGCAACACTTGCTTCGACAGAAACGTTTTGCCGCCGGTGGCGTTTCCTTAAAGTCGAACAGTGGTGTTTCTTCCAAGTCGTCTGCGGATGACAATGACATGATGACGCCACTCAAATCCGCTGGGTCCGACAAGGATGACAGTGCCGTTTAATTTTGACGTTTTAATGCTCTGCTGAAGGCAAAGCAGGAGAAAGTACCCTCTTCAGTTAGGAAGAAGTGGGATATTAATTACTATAATACAGTATTCTTAGCTGGATTATTGATTTTTAGTAGAAGCTGCCCATGATGCATTGTACCGTACAGTATGGGCTATGACTCTCCGGCCCAGCCTGGCTTGACCACATTTAGAATGCCCACCATGAGAGAGTAAAAGAGACACGAAAAGGTAATGGTCAAGAAAATGGTTCCTCCGACTCGACTGCTATGAGAGTCTTTGTTGAGTTCGGCCAATCCTTCCTTGCCATGAGGCAATAGCGGCAAAAAGAAGATACCAGAAAACTTCAACGCCGAAGTGAGGAGCGTCAAATGAATCAAACCTTGCAATTCTCGTCTCTCGAGAGCTTCTTTACTGACATCCCATACTCCCAATAAAATGGTGGAAAAGGCCCGATGAAAACTATTGGCCGAGTTACTGACGGTCGTAAACATGCTGTACGAAGCACCTTCACTTCCCTCGGGACACAGATGGACCATCATAATGGTGGTGGGCAAAAATTGCATGCCCATGATGAATTCCGACAAGGCTTCGTCGCCCAAGGCAAAGACAAAGTTCGACAACCCAAAGGTCCAACCCTTGATGAGCATGATTTGAAAGAGCGAGAAAATCGTTCCGACACTTGTCGTAATAAAATATACGTAACGCCAACTCCAACTAATCAAATAATACTTGTAAATGAGAATGCCCACATAGAGCAAGGCATACGTACTGACCAACATGGCATTGAGCTGTTCGGAGGAAAAACTCAGCACTGTTCGTAGATATTGTTTCCATGCCGCATTGCTCACGTGCAAGACATTGTAAATGAACTTGAATCCCATGGGTTGCCATACGGCACGACTACAAACCGTTTTCCAAATTTCTTGACATTGTCGGCGCGTGGATTTGACGCGCGTGGCATCATAGGGATCTTCGGCCAGATGCCAGACAATGGGCAACATGGTGAGGGGCATAAAGGCGAGGCACGTGGCCACATGTTGGGGTCCCCATTTGGAGTAAATGACCGAAGCAAAGGGCGCGGCGATCATTAATCCAAAAAAGCGACACGCATAACACGTCGATTGAAGGTGGCCGCGTTGCACTTCTAGTTTGGCTTTTTCGGCGACCACGGTATCGGCCATGACATCGGCCCACCAAAGACCGGTAGCAAAACAAAAAATACACAAGGATAAAAAGGGGATCGACGGTGCATCCAAGGGGACGGTAATCAAGTCCAACGCGTTGGTAACTGTGGTGTCGGTGAGATCCGTACCATCATCCCCTTCTTGTAATTGCAAATCGTCGTTGTGGTCGAGATGACCGTCGAGATTATTGTTGTCCATGTGGTTGTTGCCACTTGCTTTGATCAGACTCAAATTGGATCCCATCGTCAACATTGCTAGTGACAAACTCGAAAGCGTCCACGCCAAGAACATGTACGACTTTCTTCGATATCCGGCAATGGGAACATTGTCGGAAATGAACCCAAAAATGATTTTAAACGAAGCCGGCAGCAGCCTCAAAAGCGTGACTGTGGTTTGTTGCGATTCGGTCGCACCAATATCGAGAGGATAGACATTGCAAAAGGGACCCGAAAGGCCTTGCAATATTCCGACCATCAAATAACTCGCCGGCACTGCGAGATTTTCCAGCCGTAAAATTTGACAACTCCGAGGAACTTGGGGTGGAAACAACCAGTCGTAAACATGTTGTGGTAACCACGACGGTGCAATCTCTGGAATGCCAATCATGGGTTTTCCTTTATTGTTTTCCGGTGTCAAAGGATCAAAGCTACTCTTCGAGTCGATTCTTCGGGGGTCATTGTTGTCGTTTTCATCCTCACTCATAATCCTAGCAAGTTCCTCTCGGCCAAGGCCGGCCGAAGCAGGACCACTGAGTGCTTTGGAAGTGAGGGGCTGCAATTCCATATCCATCGAATTCGAGCGACTCGGATTTCGCTTGACGAGATTATTCGCCATTTTGAAGTATTAAAGGGTTGGTTGGTTGGTTGTCGTGTTGATTAATTTTTGTCAGCAATTATTGAATGAATGATTATGGATTCGTCGTATGCTGCTGTCTGAGCATCCTTCAAAGCTCTGCTTTCCAAAAAGTAGAAACAGTTGTTTAATCTAATGAATCAACTTCTCTTGCCTCCCACTACGACGTAGCTAGCTGGCTAGGTGAGTGATGGCTCCTAATGTTGTGTCGTCCATGCCAAGGACGGCATGTTGCCGAGCGGTACTATCATACCTGGTACTATAAAATAACCCAAAGAAGAGACACTACGCTACGATTGCTTCTTCCGTAAAAAACTGTTCCTCGAAAAAAGATCGCACACCCATGCAAAGAGGTGCGCCAATGATAATGATGCACTGCCATGTCATGGTCACAAAAACGATACAGTAGGTAGCTTTGCTTGAAGAGAATCTGAGCCAGCTAGCCTAGCTAGCTAGTAGCTAGCCAGCTAGCCTAGCTAGCCTGCTAGCTAGGTCTAGCTACTACTAGCTAGGCGAGTTAGGTCGTAATTCGAACAGGGCTAGCTAGCTAGTGGTAGCTAGCTTACCAGCCAGCGATGAAGCTGTACTTGATAGCTCGACCAGTCAAGTGCCGGTACAACTGGTATTCGTTTGCTAATACTGTAGTGGAGATGTATCAGAGTTGACAGTAGGTAGCACTGAACTGAATATTAGGATTGCACGCCACCACTCAGTCAAGTCCAATGATGGAAAAAAAAGACAGTACGGCAGGACAGAGGATTCAGTTCAGAGTTTCAGTTGATGGGTGACAGACTGAGTTTTCAGTTAGGTACGCAATTTGCCGTGGTTTGGAAACAATTCCGCTGCAGGACTCTGGACGGATCACTCACCACAGTACAGTGAGTACTGAACTGAATGGTGCAGTAGTAGTGGAACTGAAAGAGGGAGTGCAACCGGAAATTATCTCCTCTTGCTCCAGCCAACCTCGCTGCGAAGCAGTTACATACGCTCTCGATCATCGACGGAAGGTGGCATGAATAGAATGCAGGCCGGCACCTCCGCCATGCGTCGATTTTCTATACCGTGGTTGACACTCGAACATTATATCTGATACATTCTACGATTTCCAGGTCGGTCTACTAGTATGGAGCTGCGCTTGGTTCCAGGCATCACCCGCGAGGACTAGCTAGGAGCTGACAATTCATTGACCACGATCGTACTAATAAACATATTGGATTACTGATAGAGGTACGACTTACTCGCTAGCGGTAGCTATCTAACTACTACTAGCTAGGATGCAATTATTCTACAAAGGTTCAAAAATAATTACATTTAACATTTTATAATATTATCTAGATAGTCGTCAACTGCTTTTTGTAGATTCGTGACAACCCTTTCGAACAACACATACTTATTTCAAACAGATGGCACCATTATGTGGTACCACCGATAGGCCACATTTACGTCAAGTTTTGATATCCCAAAATATTTTTCTTCTTATTCGTCTTCACCTTAACGACGACTAGGGCACTCGCAAATCTCCGCAAATGCAGCTTGGTCACCACTGTCAATGAAGCCATTGCATCCGTCTTCACTGAAGGTCAAGACACTGAATTCAAAGAGACCACATGTAACGGGCTCGCCAGATGCAAGTTCAAGTGGAAGCTCATTATCCGGGGCTCCAACACTCTCGCCTCCAGGACAGAGGGCGCAGTTGTTGAATCCTGGGCACTCGCATGTCACTTGGAAGATCAAAGTGCTTCCAGACTCATCGTTCTCTGCGCACTCATCAGCTCCAAGACCGGTCCAGACCTCTTCAAGCTCGCCACATGAAATGGTACCTTGATCGTCCATTTCGAATTCAAGATCGGGAACACCAACGGAACCAGTTTCACAAAGCGTACAAGCTCCTCCAGCAGCGGGCTCCTCTTCCTCAGCAGGTCCCTCTGTTGGCTCGGAAAGCTCCTCCTCAACTGGTTCTGGTTCCTCTGTTGGTTCAGCATCTTCCTCTTCTACAACCTCTTCTGGTTCCTCGACTGGTTCCTCAGCAGGTTCCTCAGCGGGTTCCTCTGGTTCTTCTTTGGCGTCACTACCGGCCTCGTCGACACTGGCCTCCATCACGGGTTCGTCGCCCGAGGTTGCTGGCTCTTCCTCAACAGGTGCCGAGGTCGGTTCGGCAGTTACAACCTCTTCAACTTCTTCTTCCTCAGCCGGTTCTTCCACAGCAGGTTCATCACCGGAAACAGCGGGGGCAGGGGCTGGTTCTACAGGGGCTGGATCAGCAGAACCAGCAGGGGCAGGTGCATCAGCTGAAGCAGTCTTGGATGGGTCAACACCATCATCATCATACCACCAACCAGGCTTGGACATTTTCTTGGACTTGCTGCTCTTGCTGCTGGATGAGGAAGATGAGGAAGAAGGAGCCTTTGTTGGAGACTTGGTAGGAGAAGGGGTCTTCTTGCTCTTCTTGCTGTCACTCTTCTTCTTGGACTTGGAGGAAGAGGAGGAGGAAGAGGAAGAAGGAGCCTTTGTTGGGGACTTGGTAGGGGCCTTGGTGGGTGCCGGAGTCGCTGGAGCCTTGCCGCTAACATGACCCGCCAAACGCCTAGACTTTTTCTTCATCGCTTTCTTGGCTGGCTTCGCTGGCTTAGTTGGAGCCATGGCTGGTACCGGGAACATCTGCTGCAAATAACGACCGCGAAGCGTAGCTTTCAGTTCAACGAGGTCGCTCTCGCTGGGTCCTCCGCGGATATCATTGGCAGAGGAAAGCGCCGCAATGGCGGAAAAGATTAAAAGGGCACACTTCGATTTCATCGTGGTGGACGAGGAAACGAAAAACTAAACTCTGTATCGTTGGTTAAAACAATTGTTGTGTCGAGACTAAAACCGCACGCAAATGGTTAATCAACTGATTTTGTGGCTGTCTTTGTTGGTCGAGAGCCAGAAAATTATGAGAAGATGGATGGATGGAGATCTGTTGTCAAACCGGGACTTCCCGTCTATTCGCCAGAAATAATGGCCGAATGGTTTTTCTGTTGTCAGTCATCGGATAAGAGAGGGACGAAAAGATGTGTAGAAAAACTGCAATTTTCGTCATGCATCATCCGTTCGTGGGTTTTACGCGGGGCAAACTCGATCGTACACAAAAATTCATACATCTCATTTTTACTACTCGCGGTACTGTACGACCCAATGACTGCTTTTTGTCATTTTTAATGCCGACTTGTACACTTTCGTTAACAGTCTTTTCGATCGCGCCAATTCAAGTCTTTGGCCGGTAGAGCTAATGCCCCTAATTTGTCGACCAAATTTGTGTCACGCCCATCTAACAGCTCTAACATCAAGCACAACTACCTAATTCGACAAAACTACTGCTCTGGTTCCCTATTTGTTAGCTCGCTGGAAAAATGCCAACAGAAACTTACAAGAAGGCTACTAGAGTAGCTACGTAGTAGTGTTAGTTCGTGCTGCAGAAAGGGAGTATCTCGTGCCTTCAAGCTAGTAGCTACTAGCTACAATTCAGTTGTACCGGCTACTACAAAGTCAAGCTTTCTGGCGACTATGATCAGTAGACCCATTTCGTAACCTTCCTTTGTTTCCGTTATTGATTGATGGGATTACTGCTGACGTCTTCTTGTCCGGCTATCTCCGGCTTCAGTTCCTGAATACGCGGGAGTTCTTCCGGCCAAGCTACTTCTGTCTGGGTGCTTTGATACTCTAGACTATTAGCAGCGAAGCCCGCGGCTAGCTCCTGTTCAGTGAGTCCCACCAGGTAGCAGGAAACAACCCACACGACTTCAGAGTAGCTTAGCTAACACCCCCCCCCGCGTACGCGTATGGCATCATGGCGAACTGCCTGGTTGCCCTGGACCAGCACTTCAGCATGCCGCAACTCAGATTGGTCCGGCTCCGAGTCCAGTGAGGCAGCCAGTTCAGTTGCTAGCAGAGTGACAGCTAGCTTTTACTTGCTGCAAGGTAGCTACTACTTGCTACGTAGTGGGCAGGGGGCTTGTTCTCTGCAACGGCAGCGGTACATTCTGCCCGAGCTGTTTCCCTCACTCTTTCCTTTTTCTTGATTCCAAAAGGTCCGTCGGATGGCAGTCCGTCACTGCCACTGCACGCTGAAAATGCATGATTGCCTGGCCCATGGACTGACCCTCGAAACGATCAACACGAGAAACAAATGCTGTGCGGGGTACTCTCTATTTGCCAAAAACCTCCCTTTTTGCTTTCGGCTCGGCGATACCACATGCTGTGAATGATGGCGGTAGTGAAAACTGAAAAGGCCTACAAGTACTAGCGGCTGGCTGTGTCAGATTCTGCTTGGCCAAAGACTGCTACTTTTGATGCCGTGTTCTTTGCTCAGCGGTATACTGCGAATGTCGGCGGGTGTGGAGAAACATCTACAAGTACGGCACGATCTGGCTATCAGTGTGGCGATCTAGCTAGATGGGAACGAGGTGGACCTGGCGGGAGGATGCACCTAACCACCGCGGCGCCCATTGACGCCCATTGACCATCTCGCTACTATCTACTAACTGGCAGTGCCTACTAGCTAGATAGCAACCAATTCTACTACCGTAGTGAGAGCTACAGCGGTTAGTTGGTTAGTGAAATATCCGGGTAGCGTGCATAGGACTCCTAGCTAGCTAGCTAGCTAGCTAGCTAAAGAGGGCAGAAAATGAAAAAAACTACTGTACTCTATCATGGAACTCCTAACTACCTTCACTATCTTCAAGTAGAGCAGCAGTGCGTCCACCCAAAACATGTTAGGTGACGTCTTGCAATCCACTCGGTGGGCCGACCCGCAATCAAATATTTAATGACGACAATCCGTGTGAATGAATGAATCATCGTGAATTTCAACTCCACAAACTGTCTTCAAAACAAACCCGTCATGGGAAAGGAACGACACAACTGGAACAGAAAAGAAGGACAACCCATTGCTAGTTGTTATATTCCTATTTACTACTAGCAACTAAATCAATCAAATTATTCCTATTTAGAGATCGAGAGACGATCACTATCATTGATTCATTGGCATTGAATTATTTGGAGACTAGTTCCTTCCATTTTCATTCATTTTCACTCCCAAAACCTCAAACATCTGCACCAACTAACAAAACAAAACACAAGCAAAATGTCCAAAGACAACAACAAGAAGACGGCTCCTGAATTTTACAAATTGGATGTCGCCAATCTTCCGGATGATTTATTTCAACCCGATGTCCCCGTCGAAAAATGGCTCGACCAATGTTTGACCACTTCTGACCCGAAAGGATTTTCCGAGGGCTCCCTGAACAAAGTTGTACCCATCGAACTGGACGTTCATTTGGAGCGTCTCGTGGGCATTGCTCTGTACATGCTCATGAATGTATTGCCCTTTATGATTTTGCCACTAGTCGTCTTGTATTTTGGAGTGGCCACGTGGTGGGCCAAATTTCTGGTCCATTTTGTACTCGTGTACACGGCGGTATTGGCAGCCTTGGAAGTCTTGGTCTTTGGACCCTATTTCCAAAAAAAGTATCAACAACATGGTTGGACCAAAGCTGGCGATCAAGAGAGCATTCGACAAAAACAATATGTCTTTACGGAGCGCAATACCACCAAGTATATGAGTACCACCTTTGTCTGGGGCAAATCGGTGCATCCTCCTAAACTCGCCGACAAACCCGTCTTGTTTTGTATGGTTCCTCATGGAGTCGCACCCTTTGGCATTGTGGCCTATCCCTTGTGGAGCAAAGTCTGGAATGCCCGCGTCTGTCGATGGACATCGGCACCCGTCGTCTTGAAAATTCCATTGGTCGGTCCGTTGCTCGCGAAGATTGGATACATTCCCGCCAAAGCACCGGCCATTTTAAAGACGCTCACGAAAAACAAAGAAAATGTCGGAGTCATTTTGGATGGTATTGCCGGCATGTTTCATCAATCCGCCGCCGAAGAAACGGCCTATTTGAACGAACGCAAAGGCATTGTCAAAATTGCCTTGAAAGCGGGTGTATCCATTGTTCCCGTCTATGGCTTTGGACATACTTCCGCCTACACAGTATTGGTAGATCCCTTTGGGATTATGGAAAAGCTTTCCAATACCTTGCAAGCCTCGCTCACACCTTTTTTGGGACGATGGGGATGGCTGTTGGGGCCACCACGACGCGTGCCTCTGACAGTGTGTCTCGGAAATCCGGTCGAATGTCCACAAACCGATGACCCGACACAAGAACAAATCGACAAATATCATGCCCAATTGTTGGAAAACTATCAGCAAGTCTTTGATACCCACAAAACAGCTTATGGATGGAAGGACAAACGACTTCATTTTGTGTAATGGGTGTTTGCATTGCAGCGCTGGATTGTGCCTGGACTGGGTTGCCGGAACCAAGACTCTACCTACCCCGTATGCTGGCCGGTCGTCGGCTCCTATAATCGCTGGCGCGCATTACATAATACTATCACCTTTTACAATAGACGAGACAAGCGAGTCCTGTAAAAAGGCCCGATTTTTGTTTTGTTTCTCTGTTTTGTCGTGTCGTGGGTAATGAATCACCATCCTGCGGTGAGCAAATATAATTATATAGTTTTAACTAGCTTTCTAGCTATTATTGATGAGCTTCTAACATGAATCTAGTACTAGCTAGCTAGTAGTAGTCGCAGGCTGAGATTCGATGAATGGCTGTAGTAAAAGGCTTAGGTGGCAGCCTTTTGGTAGCTCTCTGGGTTGCAAATAATGAGACGAGTCAACTTGCTGGGGCGTGCCTCACGGGACCAAAAATCGTGTCACGACTGGATTTCGCGCGCGCGCGCATTTCAGTCACGCGAACA
>ENA-ORBV01018053-ORBV01018053.1-microbial-mat-metagenome-genome-assembly--contig:-NODE-18053-length-10013-cov-4.645431_pt1 | contig 10013 bp, 8 predicted proteins | sample MGYA00237777_ERZ505514 | MGnify/ENA primary metagenome ERZ505514 (study PRJEB26160, sample SAMN06269048) | microbial mat metagenome | isolation source: Oligotrophic lake microbial mat | place... | reverse complement strand
TTTTTCAAGCAGAAGACGGCATACGAGATTCGCCTTAGTCTCGTGGGCTCGGAGATGTGTATAAGAGACAGAGTCCGACGGGGATGGGTAGAAAACTAAATAGTCTCAGCTGCTCTCGTTCTTAACTCTATCGACAGCCGCATAGAGGAGCCATGGGCGCTGCCTTAATAGCTAGGTTGTCTTGCGAAACTCGCCCTGAATCTTTGGTCCTGAATCTCCCTAATCCTTCTGAGGTTGCTATGACAATTGTTCCAGGTACTCCGGTTAAGCTTCCAAACGGTCGTGATGGCGTCGTGGTTCCTGCTCCTTTCTGTGCACGCGATCGCGTGTTAGTCAAAGTGAAGAGTGGTAAAAAGTCATGGTTCAGTGTGGATGACTGCATACCCACATTTTCTGCGTATTAAGGCTTAGCACGGTTGGCGCGCCTCAAATTTTTCAGTTGAACCGCGTGGCCGTTGGCTGCTGCTGGCAGGGCCGATTGATGGAATTGTCCAGCTACCTGCTGGAGGAATTGTGGCGATCGCCCTGTGCCGATTAGCCTTAATGCATTTTTTACTTCGCTGGGGTAGACGTTAAGGGATATTGGCCAGCGGGAGCCGCAGCCCACTCCCAGGCAGAGCCAGAGTAGTTTTTGGCATCAAACCCCAAGCTGATAAGCACCGCCGTAAACCAGCCAGAACGAATGCCCCCGGTGCAATAGGTGACAACCTGGGTATCTGGAGTGATGCCTTGAGATGCAAGTTTGGCCAAAATTGCCGAACGCGGCAGCAGATTACCCGCTAGATCGAGCAGCTCTTTATAATAAATGTGAACGGCACCGGGAAGATGCCCGCCTCGCTGTTCTCCATACGGAGTTTTTCCCCTATATTCGCGCAGTTCGCGGACATCAATGATCACCACTTTTGGATTGCCGAGATCGGCGCGAACCTGATCGCGGGTAATGTCCCACTGGGTAGTCCGGTGCACCACAAAAGTCCCAGGAATAGCGGCGACGGTGGCTCGGTATGACGTCAGGGGAATGCCTGTAGCGGCTAGGGCTGAGTAGCCACCATCCACCAACACAGCGGCAGAATGCCCTAAGCTTCTCAGCATCCACACAATCCGCCCCTCTTCGCCCCAGCCGTTGAGCGGATCGGCCACGACTACAACGGGGCGATCGCTCGATATGCCCACCGCCTGAAGTTGCTGGCTGAGGGCGGCGGCATCTGCCAATAGTTTGCCGTGGTTGGAGCCACGGGGCTGGCTAAATTGCTGCCACGATACCATGACGCTGCCCTGTAACGTTTGGTGCGCGTTGGGATAGCGAGCATCGAGTAACGTTGCGCTCTGGGCAAGGAGCTGGTTGGCCTGGTCGGGGCTAACAATCCACTGGTGCTGTAGGGTTTGTAGATCAATTGGCGTCCGATTGGACGCAGCCCGGACTACCGCTAGTGGCTGCGATTGGCGCGGCGTGTGGGGCTGCGTCAAGGCGATCGCCAGCGCCATGGTTAAGGCGATCGCCATCCCTATCGCTCCTAGGGCAGCAACCTTTTTCAGAACATGCGGCTGGATGTGATGCATCATGTAACGGGCTAGCTTGGTCATAGTCACCAGTTTAGCCAGTACCCCAGTTGGCTGCCCAACAGCACGCTAATGATGGCATTGACCCTGATCGCGATCGCCAACTCACTTATGGTGTAACTTTCTTACGGTTCAACGTTAGTCCCAGTGCTGCAATGACTAAAACGCCAAGCACGGTACCTGGTTCAGGAACCTTACTGAACGTGTAGGCAACTCCAATCGGGCGTTGCAGCTTCGTGGTAGCGGGGATGAACACAGAACCCGATTCACCGATAGCAGGAAGCGGATTGCCGTTGACGGCACGGGCAGAAGAGAGCGATCGCGTCCAAGGGTTGGCCGTTGGGGCAGATGATTACTTAACTAAACCCTTTAGTGCAAAGGAGTTGATAGCGCGGGTCAAAGCTCTGCTGCGGCGTGCCTACAGCTCAGGCTACCGTGAGGTGAGACAAACATGGGGGATTGCGATCGACCCAAACCAACGTCACGCTTTTCTGCATGGTGATCTGTTGGACTTGCGCGGCAAAGAATTTGACTTGTTGGCACAGCTCGCTGACCGCCCAGGACGGGCCTATACTCGTGAGCAGCTGCTAGAACATGTCTGGGGGCTTGATTTTGCAGGTGATACCCGAGTAGTTGATGTTTATATTCGTAAACTGCGGGAAAAGATTGAGCTAGACCCCTCTCGTCCAGAGTATATTCAGACCGTGTGGGGCGTTGGCTATCGCTTTCGAGGGAATGAAGCATGAGATTGAGAAGTGTCTCAACCCGACTGACTCTGACGCTGTTGCTCGTTACCCTGGGAAGTTTATCTGGGTTATGGCTAACATTGGGGGCGGCTCTAGAAGCGTTTTTTGTCAAAGAAGCTCAGACCACGCTGCGGCAGCAGTCCGAGGCATTGGCAACGCAAATTCTCACCCATTGGACTAGTGCGATCGCGGTTCGCCAATTAACAGATCTGACCAGTCAGCAGGCGAGAGTCCATGTCACGATTTTCAACGGGTCTGCCAAGACACGGCTGATCAGCCAGGGGGTAGAAGACGCTGATTTAGTTGAACTCCCCGCAGATTTGATTCCTAAAACCTTAGCAGGAGAACCGCAAGCTGGAAACTTTTGGATTCCCACCGTTGCTAACTATCGGTGGTGGCTCTACAGTACCGCTCCAATTCGTCATCCAGATACGGCTCAAATTGTCGGAGCAGTCTATGTGGCCATGCCCCTGCGTCGTCCTAAGCGGTTTGCTCAACAAGTCCGGGGACTGGTAATGGGAATGGCGATCGCGGCCACCACATTGGCCACCGCCACCGGATTGGTACTGTCTCGAACCTTGACTCAACCGCTGAAAGCATTACACCAACAGGCGCGACGTCTTGAAGCTGGAGACTATCAGGCTCGCTCTGCTCTCAAGGGCAAAGATGAGCTGGCGCAATTGAGCCACTTACTCGACCAAATGGCCGCCAAATTGATGGAAACGCTATCGGCACTTCAGGCACAGGAAACCGCTCGTCGTGAGCTAGTGGCCAATGTTTCCCATGATTTGCGCACTCCCTTAGCGGCGCTGCGAGTCGAGTTAGAAGCAATTCTAGATGGTGTTGTGACTGGTGAGAAGGCGCAGATTTACTTACAGCGCGCCTGCCGTGAGACAGATTACCTGACTCGTTTGGTGGGGCAACTGTTGCTGCTTGCCAAAGCCGATGCCGGACAGTTGCGAGTCTACCCCCAAGCCGTTTCAGCCGTGGCGATCGCTCAGGAATGTCTCTACCGGATGCAGCCTTCGGCGACTCAAGCCGGGTTGCAGTTAGAACTCTGGGATACTTCTACGAAAACACCCGTTTGGGTTGACCCAGAATTGACCGGACAAGTCGTTTTGAATTTGCTAGACAATGCGATTAAGTATGCGCCTGAAAGCAAAGTCATTTGTCTCAAAGTGCTGCCTCCTGTTGAAACCGAGCAACAGCACTATGTCCCCTTGCAGATCCAAGACCAGGGGAAAGGCATTGAAGCCAACGTACTGCAACGCCTGACGGAACGCTTCTATCGGGGTGACGATGCCCGACCCAAAGGGGGAATGGGATTGGGATTGGCGATCGCTCAACAGGTCTGTCAATTTCAAGGCGGCAGGATGCAAATTGAGAGTCAGTTGGGTAAAGGAACTGTCGTCACGCTGCTTTTACCCGTTGCTACTTGAAATCAAGCCTGCCTCAGACCTCCGACTTCTTAAAGAAGTCGGAGGTCTGCACTTGGGAGATTAAATCAGGCTAAAGTCATTAGCCGTGAAACTATTTAAGTTGGCAATGCCAGTCCCTCCCGCTTGATTGGTGAGATTGGCCAGAATGCTGATATTACCGCCATTTGCCAGATCTTGAGAGTATACCAAACGATTAATGCCTAACGTGGTGTTGAAGTAGACAAATACGCCTTCTTTCGCTGTGATTGCCGGGTTGTCGGCGATCGCCCGAGCTGCTGTTGCCGCATTAATAAACGGATCAAGTTGAACAATGAAGTTGCCGTCTGCTGCAATTTGGGCAGTCGTTCCTTTCTGGAATGTAAGATTGGTGATGTTCAAATCTTTGCCGTTGAACATGAACTGATCATTACCGATCGCATAATCGGTAATGATATCAGGTTGATTCACAACTTGAATTCCAGTTGTTCCCACCGGGATTGGAGTGGCACCTGCAAAAACGTTGCCCGAAAAGACAAATGCATCTGCCCCACTGCCGCCAGTCAGCGTATCAACGCCTCCGGCACCACCAATCAGCAGATCTCTGCCATCGCCTCCCAAGAGGCTATCATTCCCCAACCCTCCGTCTAGGGTATCTTTCCCTTGGCCACCTTGAAGTTGATCGTTGCCTTCTTCGCCCAGCAGAAAGTCATTACCTTGACCGCCAAACAGTTGGTCATTGTTTTGGCCACCCAGCAAAATATCATTACCTCGACCGCCAGATAGGTTGTCGTCTCCCGCATTTCCTAGAATTACGTCGTTTCCAGTCTCTCCATTCAAACTATTGTTGTTAGCATTCCCGATTAAGATTTCGTCCAAAAGGTTCTGGGTTGCTTTTGTCCGGTTTACCCGAGCTTGTCTTAGCGTGGTCATGTCTGGCTCCTATGTCTCAAAATTTGACGTGGAAGTTGGTAGCTTTGAGCGCTAGGACAAGCTTGGATGAAATGCTTTAAAAATGTATGAAATATTGCCCAATTTGATCAGCTTTAGAGGCTAATAGACGCAACTCAGGAGGCGATCGCAAGACGGATTAGATCGCAAGTGGCTGGGCAGCAGGTGGGGAGCGATCGCCCATCTAAAGGCGATCGCCAGATAGTTAATGCTGAGACTATCCACAACTCCAGCAATGATTATGACTAGCAAGATAGCTGAATTCAAGGTTTGAGTCGTAACTTATTGAAAATTGTGGTGGTGAGCTTAGAAAGCTGTGGCGTGCGCGCGGTAAGGGCAAGGAGTGGGGATCCGGGTTGAGGTTGCTGTACGTATTGCTGATAGTAGTGAGAAGAGGTAAAAGAGGTTTCCTCAGACGCATTAGCGACGGCACCCAAGATGGGAACAGCGGCGACCGCTAGTTCATTCATAGACTGTTCAAGCAGAACCCGTTTGAGGTGGTTGAGCCGAACGACTAAAAGAATACCGTCGGTATGTGCGGCAAAAAGGTAGGGATCAGCAAACCCTAACAGAGGGGGCGCATCATAAATAACCAGATCAAACTGTTCAACAGCGGTAGCCATGAAGCTGTTCATGGATTGGGACGCGAGGATACGAGTCGGATCTGGCGGCAGAACACCAGAGGAGAGAAACGAGAGATTAGGTTCCCAGGAAATGGACTGAAGGGCAGAATGAAAATCGAGATTGGCGGAAATCACATCTGTAAGACCAATCTCGTTAGATAACCCTAAAGACTTGTGCAGGCTAGGTCTACGGAGATCGGTATCAACGAGTAAAACCCGCTGACCCGTGGCAGCAGCGGCCAGAGCCAAGTGAGTGGCAAGAGTCGTTTTACCATTACTAGGTGTAGGAGAGCTAATGACCAGGGAGCGGACAGGAGAATCAGGGTTGAGGAGACGGAGGTTGGCGTAGAGGGAGCGGAATGCTTCTTGAAAGGGCGTAGACAAGGAAGCCGCAGTGGGATTAGATGCAAAGGCTAATCCTGGACTAGCAGAACGCAATAGGAAAGTCGCATCCTGCATTGCCTTAAAGTTATCCAGATTGTGATTAAGTGGGATAACTCCTAGAAGTGGTAGTTTAGTAGTACTCTTAACCTCTTTGGCAGTGTGAATTACATTACTGAGCCGATCGAGAGCCAGTGCAGCACCCACTCCGAGCAGTGCCCCTAGAATGGCTCCTAAAATGAGATTGCGTTTTGCACTAGCAGCACTAGGAATCGGTTCGCCCGGTGGAGTCAGTAACTGCCAGGGAATCTGTCGTTGGGCAGCGTCAATCCGCAGCCCTTCACGTTTAGCCAGAAACTGATTCAGATTATCGGTCGCAATTTGCACCTCACGCTGAATGTCAGTATATTCGCGGGTGATGACAGATAGTTGTTTAATCCGTTGATTGAGCACCGTAATCGATTGGTTTAATGCCTGTTCTCGATTTTCAAGATCTTGAATACTGCTAGCCATACTGCGCTCTACGCGTCTGCTCTCTTGTTGCAGCAGCGGTTCTAGATTGCGGCGCTGGTCGAGTAATACCTGAATTTCTGGACTATCCTCTAGATATAGCGCCGACTGTTGAGCTATCTGGCTATCAACAGCTAACAGTTGGTCTAACAGTTTTTGATAACGGACACTGGTATCAAGGGCAGAAGCAGAGGCGACTTCAATCGGTTGACCAGCCAGTTCAGTTTGAATTCCAGCATAGAGGAGGCGCGCTTCATCTAATCGAGTTTGGGTATCAAGCTGTGTTTGAGCCAACGTGCCAGCTTGAGTAGAAAGGCTTTGAGCCTGGGTTTGCGGATCAATTAGGTTGTATTGTTGTCGAAACCGTTGTAATTTACCCTGTTGGTCCGAGACACGTACTTCTAGTTTAGGCAGCTGTTCTTCTACAAAGGTAATGCCTTGGCGTACATCTTTTTGCCGTTCTTCGAGGCTGTAATCTAGATATTCTTGTGCCAGCACCTTGACGACATCTTGCACCAATGCCTCATCTCCACCGCTGAAGGAGATGGCTAAAATACTTTCTCCATTGGGTGTGATGCTGAGGCTCTGAGCGATCGCACCGGAGGAAAGGTCAGGATATTTGGGTTTGAGCTGTTCGACGATGGGCAGTAGCAGCCTGGGGCTAGTCAAGACGCGAATGGTAGTTGCGTCAGGAGTAACGGGTTCTTGTTGACGATTGCTAAGGGTTTGAGGCACCGAAGAAATGACAGCTTCTTCAGCGGTGACTGACTTCGTCAAAATTTCAAACTGAGATGAATAGACAGGTTTTTCAGTAGAGGTTTTCAGTTGTGCTAGGGAAGCGACAACTGTTGTAATTCCAACGATCAGAAACGCCTGGCGACGGATAGCTGCCACTACCTGCCCTAAATCTAGTCCCCCCTCGTCATCAGAAGCGGGGGCTAGGTTCGGTGGGGGGACTGCGTTAGAAAATTGGCCTACTTGCATGTTGACCTTCATCAGAGTAATTGCCTGCTATTCTAGCCAACTCAACAGCACAGTGTTCATGAATATCAGATGAAGCTGGGGCTAAAACAACCGGAGAAAATTGAGTGGCAGATTAAACAGCGTGAAGAATCGGGCAATTGGGTTAGTCACGGCTTCTAGTGTATCCGATACGCTGGCGACTGACGAACGCCGGACAATCACGACATCGTTATTGCGTAAGGCAGGATTGCTGACGTCGTTAACTCCTTGGGCAAAATCAATTGGCACTTCCTGTCGAGAGACACTGCCGTTCAAGTTGAGTCGAATCAGTTCAACTTCGCGGCGGGCGGCTCGGTTTGTGAAGCTGCCAGCTGCCAGCAATGCTTGGTTGAGCGGAGTATTTGGCGGCACTTCGACCACACCGGGACGAGACACTTCTCCGACCACGTTAACTCGGATTGTATTAGGAGAGAAACTGGCCGATGCAATCTGGTTTGCTTCTGTTGGATCGATGCTGGTCGCAATCGGGACAAATACTGTATCGCGATCTTGTAAAATCGCATCTTGACTCAGGTCTCCCCCTTGGAGCAGTTGCCAGAGATCAATCGTAAACGCTTGCTCTGTGCCGGAACGCGTGACTCGACGAACTTGAATTTGTCGAACATCTGCTCCCGGAGTAATGCCGCCTGCTACCTGAATCGCACGGGTCACTGTAGGGGTTAATCCTAGACTTTCACTGGTGCCCTGTACGCCAGCCGCAGCGGTGCGAGCATTGCCCGTGACCACATAGGGACCAGGGCGGAAGACCTCACCTACGACGGCAATGTTAATCGTTTCTCCTTCCTTGGCTGCAAAACTGGCATCAGCAATCTGAGACGACTCCACCAAGTTTACGGCTGTAGCGGTAGGGACAAGAATCGCATCTCCATCTCGAAGAGTCAGGTTGTAGCGTGAGTCGCCAGTCTGGAGAAACTGCCACAGGTTTACATGAATCACCTCTACTCTGCCAGAGCGCTGAGGTCGTCGCACCTGGATATTACGCAGGTCAGCAGATTGGCGAATGCCTCCAGCAGTTTCTAGTAGTTGGACAAGGGTCGGAGATTGTGAAATCGTGTATGCACCAGGCCGATTCACCTCTCCAGCCACTCCAATTTCCAAGGGACGAGGAGTAATTAAACTAATGGTGACCAATGGCCGACGCAGAATTCGCGCATAGCGAGCGGAGACTGCTGCCGCTGCTTGCTCTAAGGTTAATCCTTGTACATCCACACTGCCCACTAGGGGTAGATTGAGAGTTCCATCTACCAAAACAGAATTTTCGCCACCGTACTGGGGCACTTGAAACAGATCAATTCGGATGCGATCGCCTGCCCCCAGCGTGTAAGCAGTTTCAGAGTGAGTGCTCCTTTCTTTTGTTTGACCTTGAGCAGGGGTATCCAGTGCGGATGCACGGACTGCACCGATGGCAAAGTCAGCGGCTAACCCTACTACGATGGCTATCAATAGCGTAAGTCTCATAGACGACTAAGGGTTCCAAAAACGCATATTCGGCACCAGCCTAAACGATCAGCGGCGCTATTGCACAGAGTAACTTTTGGTGCCAGCACTGATTTTTCGTGGACTCAACAGCTGTTTCAAGGCCAGCCAGAGGAAGATCGGAATCGTGTCGGCGTAGCGTCCCCACAATCGCTGTGGTTCTTGCAGTAAGCGATACAGCCATTCAAAGCCAGCTAGTCGGACAACGCGAGGTGCCCGACGCTGGATGCCAGCGTATACCGGAAAAACACCGCCCACGCCAATCATCACCATCTGTACTCGGTCTTTATGGGCAGACATCCACTTTTCTTGCTTAGGACAGCCCAGGGATAGAAATAAAATTCCGGCTCCACTTTGGTTTAGCTTTTGCACGATCGCTTCATCTTCCGCGACCGTCATGGGGCGAAACGGCGGAGATTCCATCCCAGCAATTTTTAGGTCTGGAAATTCACGTTCTAATCGGGCTCGCATCTGCTCTAAAATGACGGATTGCGACCCTAAAAAGAACACGCTGACTCCATCAGCAGATGCTTTTTCGCACAGAGCCAGCATGACATCTAGTCCTGCCACTCGATCTTGCTGCCGGACGCCCTGCAATTTCAACATCCAAACCAGCGGCATCCCATCGGGGGTAATTAGATCTGCACTGCTTAAGATTGGAGCAAACCCTTGATCTCGGTGTGCTTCGATCAGCATGTGCACATTCGCAATACAGACAACCTTGCTAAGTTTACCTTTGGCCCACTCCATCATGAGTGATATTTGGTCTTGAAAGGACAAGGACGCCACGGAAAAGCCAATAACGCTTTCAGATGGGGGGGGTTCTTGAAAACTTTCCTCTAGAGCTAACATTCTTATCCTCCTTTGAGATTATCCAAACAGTACACGAAAGTAACAGAAGGCTTCAAATGATGGAGGCTCTTTAAGTATTCCGTATGAAAATGCTCACAGAGAACATTTCAAGGTTGTTGCAGAAGGCTTAAAGCCCTGTAAACCCGTTGATTCTATTCGCTTTAGCATACTGATCCCTAAAGAGCCATGATGGAAATACTTACTTAAGTAGAAATATAGCAGGGATTCCAAATTCGGAACGTTTATTTTGCATAGACAAGAAGTATGGAGATGCGGATGTGTCTCGTTTTTTCTTTTCAGACAACATCACTCAATCCTTGTTCTAAGATGCAAACTGCTTTCAGTTTGTCAAGTCTGTAGAATCGTCAGATCTTATTGAAGCCAATCTCAATAAGAAACGCTGAAACATCCACATAGCGTTGAATTTGGAATTGCTGGAAATATAGTCAGCCAGACAAGAACCCACAGGTCTTCTG
>ENA-ORBV01018052-ORBV01018052.1-microbial-mat-metagenome-genome-assembly--contig:-NODE-18052-length-10013-cov-4.988023_pt1 | contig 10013 bp, 7 predicted proteins | sample MGYA00237777_ERZ505514 | MGnify/ENA primary metagenome ERZ505514 (study PRJEB26160, sample SAMN06269048) | microbial mat metagenome | isolation source: Oligotrophic lake microbial mat | place... | reverse complement strand
GTTTGGTTCTGGGTTCCCACCGACATGGCAATTGGTCCACCTAGCCTGCACAGGGGCAGCATGGTATCCAACTTCAAGGACAGTGTCTCCAGTGTGGGTGGCAGTCATTGTCTTTCCATGAACCTGGGTTCCGTCTGCAGCTTTTCCAAACACAGTCACACCCTTGCCAACATCCAAAGGCATTGGAGTTGCCAACGTAATTTCTGCATAACTATCTGAGAAAGCTCCTTCCACATATACTTGGAGTGCAACTTGGCGGCCCTGGTCAGTTCCCAAAGCAAGCTGTGACTCCATTACTTTCTGATCCAAATCTATGGCAGCCTATATGTGGCGTGGATCCAAGAAACGAACATGAGCAGACGAACAGTAACAGTGATAATAAAAAGCACTGATTCCATTCTGTACAGTACACGTACCTGATCCGTTACCGTTGCCGCAGGTTCGTAAGAGAGAAAAAGTTCTTCCGAGAGGAATCGCGGACGAAGAAAGGGCGGCGGCGCAGTGGCTAGAGGGGTGTTGCTGTTGCTGTTGCTTGTGGTTCTTGTTTCCTCATGGGCAAATCGCGACGCATGACGAGTGTCATCATTGCCGTCATCCTTCGATGGTAGGCCGACGCCACCATCAAGGGATTTTGTTTTATCGCAGCAGGGATCTACACCCCAATCAAATTCTAGCAGTTTGCGGTGATAACCCATCCAGTTGGCGGCCTCCACACCGTCCGCTCCTAGCAGACCCCAGCAGAAAACTTGAAGCAACAGCAGCGTTCTGGGTAGTGGAGGGGTCACCATGATTATTGAGTTATGAAACAACACATAGAAACGTCTCACAAGTTATCCAGTAATAATAAGATGTAGTCCATGCGCAATTTCGATTCTTCCTTCCAAAGTTAATTAATTTACTTGGGCTATCATTTCATGGCTGACATGGTATTGTACGACTGTGCTGTAAAGACCTCCGAGGCTTGATTTGCAGCCTGCATCTTGTATTGCTCTTTGGTGTATGTATTGAACCATGCAGTGATCTTCTTCTCGTCACTGCCCCTTCGTTCTTGTTCCTGGCTTGGTCGTGAAGTGCGAGCTCTTGTACTATAGTATGTGAGGAAAGGATGTCTCGTTATTCACTTTCGCTGATGTCTTGCGTGAATAAAGTATCTTAGAGATAGGGATAAAGAAGATCTGAGGGTGTTTCACACAATCAAGTGCGCGTCTTCAAATTAGTCTCTCGTGAGCTCCATTCCTCTGCTAGCTGGCTAGCACCTCCACTACTAGCTAGCAAGCTAACAGCACGACAGCAGCTGGGAGGATGCAATCCAGATGATTGCTAATGCTACTACAGTAAAGGAGAAGATTAAAATTCTTGTATTCCACCCAAGAGTCTTACTTTATGATTGTGTTTGTTACTACCGTGTATATATATAAATCACGCTGATCCTTGTGACATTTCCATTCTTCACCATGCATTTAATATTGAGCTTTGTATTCCGCAAACGTCGTGTAGAGGGGGTCCTTGGTTTGCATTGCCTTGTCGGCCGCGTCTTCAAAGAGCCAATACTTGAGCGCCAATTCCGTGTACCCAAACTTGCGATCACAGTGAATCTGATCATGGACGTGATTGTATATGCCATCTTTGGGGACCATATTCATGGCCAAACCCACAATATCATCTAGATTCTCCACGGCATGGGGTGAGTTGGGAGGAATGTAAATGAGTTGACCGGGTTCCTGAATAATTTCATAATAGTTTTCCACGCGGTGAAGAAGAGGGAATCGCTTGGTCAAATACTCATTGGCTTGTTCGGACTTGTCCACACCGAGGATATCGGGAATAAAGGCCTGCGTTTGGATCCTATCATACAGGTAGGGTCGTTCCGATGGGTGGGTGACGACCCATTTCTTGCGTCCCGAGATCAAATACATGAAAAACCCAGTACCGCCAGAATCCACGTGCACCTTGGAGTTGGTACCCTTCTTCCCGATGAAGAGGGAAGGCCAGGACCGAGCGTAGCTGTACAGTGTGACTCTCTGAAACAAATCGTACGCTGCAATGACCGAGGGAATGCGAAACTTTTGTTCTACTCCATACAACGTATCGTCGTAGAAGAGTCTATCACATTCATCGGGCAACGAAAAATCGTGAAGATAGAGAGTGCCCAACTTTTCTTTGAGAATGAGAAATTGTTCCAGGGTAATGCTACGATCGTACTCGACCACATCGTCTCCATCTTCGTCTTCGTACTCGTCTCTTCTGGCTCGGTTCATCAAGAGCAGGTCCAAAGAGTACTTTTCCAATCCACCCCAACCGGACGCACTCTTTTCGCCGACCGGGTTACTCACACGAATAAAGTCGGTCACATCCATGGAACCACATTGCTCAATCAAATAATCATAGGTGAGCACATGATTGGTCATGTTGACATTGCCCAATACGACCGGCACGGCCGGGATGGTATACCGACGATTGAATTCATCATAATTGGCCAACAATTCCGCATTGGCGGGATCGGTCATGTCAATGACGTCAATGGGTTTGCGCTCAAAGTTGTTATTGGGCAATGGGTTGGCCACCAAATAGGTTTCCGTGTAGTACTTTTGAAGCTTGTCAACAAAGTCAATCAAAATATTCTGCCACGAGGCGGTCAAATCCGCCAAGGCATTATGGTAGCGATCATCGTCCTTGGTGGTTTGTTCCAACAACAACATGTATTCTCGCATACGCTGAAACATGGCAAAATCCGATGTTTCGGCTGTTTTACGAGCCTGCCGACGTTCTTCGGGTGTCATGCCCAACTTGTCCTTGACTTCCACTTGCAAATAGTACTTGAGGGCGGCGGGAGAACGACCATACCCAAAGACCATTTCCTCCAGGTACGGTTTCAACAGCCAAGGAATTTCCCGACGACGTTCCAAAGTGGCCGCGTCGGCACCCTTGTCGGCCTTGTGGGCGGGAGGCGTGTAGGCTTCGTTAAAAATTCGATCCATCAAGTCTCGAATTTGTTGATTCATTTCTTGCAAGTAGACACCAAAATTCGTTTGGGTATCTTCGCGTTGACGACGTTCTTCGTCCCACTGCGTTTCATATCCTTCGACATTGATGAGGTACTTGTCAATGACATTGGTCAAAGACTCCAAACAATCTTCACTGTCGGCACATGCTCCATTGATCGTCACGGGAACATACTTGTAATATCCCATGGCTTCTCCCTCTTTGTTGTAGTTGGTACCACTTTCCAACAAGAATCGTTCCAATTCGGCAGCCTTTTCTGCTTCTGTGCCTTCTTCTGCTGTCTCGGCTTTGGCAGCATCTTGACGCTTTTGGATTTCGGCAATCTCGTCTTGTCGTTTAAAGTACTTGGTAAAGGTAAAACTATTATCGACATCTTGATTTTCGAGGGCCCGTTCTCCTTCTTTGTAAAGAGGCGATTCCATGATGATTTCCATTTGATCGGGAATTTTGTAGGCAATGCTTTCGACCCATCTTGTCAGAAGCCCCACTTTGTGTTCGACTTCACTGGGAAAATCCATATCGATTTCGCCAAAGACATTGTACTGAGATTCGGCACCGGCAAACAAGACAAAGCGTGCCGGCCAATACAAATCGCCTTGAAAATTCATAAAGGAACGATGGGAAATCTTCAACAAATCATCGGCATCGTGTGGAAAGCTGTCATAATATTTGAAGAGAAAGGGTTTGGGATCGTTTTCAAAATGATAATGCGTGCGATAATAGGGATGACGACGAATGTCCATCATGGCAAATCCGACCCTTTGGTCTTCCACAAAAATATCGTCCAAAGCACTCATCATGGTAAACCAATCGTTGCGGACGCGGTCATTGTCGGAATCATAAAACAAGACGCAGGTCCAGGTTTTTTGGTTCAAGACGTCTGTGAAATTTTCAATTTCCAACTGAGGGACTTCTTTGGCATTTGCGGCCGTGGCCAACAAGAGGAACCATACAAGAGCGGAAGAAAGAAACTTCATGATGATGATCTCAAGTAGAGAAAGGAAGGATAATTATTTTGGACGATGCTGTCTTTGTTTTCCAAAAATGTCAAAACCACAAGAGGATAAATTCATGGAGCTTCGACGTAGGAAGAAAATGAATGGTATATCCACTTCCAAAAACTTGCTACACAAAGATATGAGAGCCACAAATGCGAAGATGCAACCCAGCAAAAGATAAGATAAGATGCGTTCGTATTTTTTGTTATCTTGTTGTATTTATTATAATGAAGGTGTCAATAACCACTTCGCATGCAATGGTTTGAATGAGAAGATTGTGATTGCAGGTGTTGGTTTATAGTAATGGTTAATGGATGCTAACAGTCACTTGAAAGCCATACAAAGCATAGAGACATTTTAGATCCCAAGATTGGCATCTATGCTGATCGTGGTATCTTCTACCGGTACGTTTGGTATTAGTAGCATTACATGCAGTACATGTACCACATTAATGACCCATCGACATACACAGCAAGAACGCCAATGACTGGCGATCTTGATGCATGGGATGAGAACCGCTCCTTCAAGCGTACCGGTACTACACGTACTACTAGCTAGTAGCTAGCTAGCTAGCTAACTACTAGTAGTGCTCGTACTGAGACTCGACGAACCTCCCCCGAACCACCTGACCACCCACAACAAGAGAAGCCCAATCAGCCACCTTTAAACCCATCCAAGCAAGCAATTGACTTGGAATCCTATCCCCTACTAGCTTTCTAAAATTAGGTTAGCTGCCACAATCATGCCTGAAACTCACACTGTTGTGTAGTGTTTCATGGCAGTTAGATGTTGCAATCATGCAATCATGTTTTTCAAACTGGATTCAACTTGAGGTTGTGATCAACACAGAACACTTTGTTCTGCATTTAAAAACGCAAGCAACTTCTTTGTAAATTTTGTTTCAAGACTCATGATCGTGTCTGGTGGGGGGGAAAGTGTCAAATCAGCATTGTGTCTAACTGGGAGCCAATTTTGTTTTCTTTGACACCATGATTTTTTGTGCTTTTCATTGTCCAACTCCACCCCCCCCTTTCTAGCTGTTGCGACTGATGACATGCCACAGCCTTGATCTTTAGTTTTTGTCAAACACAACACCTTGACATTTGACATTTGACAGGTGTCACACAACAGCTCAATGTTTTGGATTGTTGGTGGTTCACAAGCGGTCTGAGTTCAAAATTTCAACAGTTGATGTTTTCCGCGTGCCAGTGCAGTTTTCAAATGATCTGCACATCTCACAATGGTTAATCCAGTTCCATTCTGCTGCAATTGTCTGTCAAAGCAACCGTCATGTCCCATGATTTTGATCATTTCATGCTGATTCATGCCAGCAGACTACATGACAATGTTTCGGACTGACTATTGGGCATCTGCATGACACCCACAATGACAGAACCTATGTCAGCTGCAATTGTGGATTGTGGATTTCTGAACTGACATTCTGTTGGTGCACTGCTTTCAACAGACCAGTTGGTTTAGCTGGGATAACTGTGGGTCTTTGGTGCCAGATTCTTTGATGTTTTAACCTGCAGGACAATTTTTTCCCATTTTTGTTGATTGCTCGACTCAGTCACATCACACAATTTCAAACCTTTGACAACACAGTTTTATGCTAAGACAGCAGCAACTTCAAATGATTTTTTAAGTGCAACAAAGACACTCCACCTTGCAATGGGTGAATCTTTTGATGATTGTTGCATGTCTTCCGTTGAGTTAGTTGACCAAAAGGCTCCCATCACACTTGGAGCCATCTCACTCGGCAAACGCAAATTGTTTTATTTTGATAATTGTTGTCTGCCTTCCGTTGTGTTGACCAAACATCTCCCATCACACTCAGAGCAGTTTCACTCAGTGCACGCAAATCATTTTGTGACCATCAGGACTTAGCCAAACAACACATTTTGTTGAGCACAATCGATTCACAGAAACTTAAATTTGAGTTTGATGAATCATCAAACGTATCCCCTTTGGTGCAGAAAAAACCCAAATTTAAAGAATCACTAAGTGGTTCTCTCCAAATGAAACATTTCATCGTCCGAAACATGTCATGCCATGTTGTTGACCTTCTCGTTGGCAAGCCATCCCAACATTTGTTGAGTGGTGCACCCAATCTTACTTAAAGAATTTTGCAAGCAAGCCATCTTTTAGTACCAGATGTACAGCAAGCTACCTGCTGATGCCATTTAAAATAGTTTGCGCACACCGAGTGAGACTGCTCTTAGAATCTGAGAGATCTCATGTGAACCCAAACAAATGCAGCAGATAGTCATGTTAGAGTTGAGGTTCTGTGTGTTTTTCCTCAAACGCGCTCCCAACCCGGAACGTGCTCCTTGAAATGACGTCATATTCAGGAACCTCTTCGACTCTTTGTTAAGTCTTTTTGATTTACGAGAACCAATCACAGTCAATGAATCAGTGTCAGACTACAATCACCGGTTGTGCCAACTACGTGCATTACAGTACTGTAGGTACCAGTACTGTGGAGTCATACTGGTACATATGCGCCGTTCGTGCCGGTCCTACCATGCCACAGGTTTGAAAAAAGTACACAATCAACATACACACCTGCTATTCGATACCGAATGAAACCACCAATTGCAATGACCCAACTCGTAACGCAGTAGCTTAGTTACTCATTCAACGCATTTTCTTCACGAAAATTTCAAGGAACGTTGGTGCTGTTTTTCTTCTCCTCCTAATTCAATTGAACCTCCATTCATACATACTGTACAGTAAGGCAAGCAATAGCCTGCAGCGCACCGTTCGGACGAAAGATCTTTCTTGCTGTCTCTATCTCGATTTTTCGGATCCGTTTTGGAGCGATCTGTTCTGACCCGATTGAATTACAGTACCCGATCGAAGTTAGTTAATTTCATCTGCCTGCTACCAGTATCTGCTGTTCCATGCAGTCCACCAACGGCACACAACGACCTGGCGAGTCCATCACTACTGCCGCGACCACAACAAGAATGAGTCCTCAAGCCGAGAACCCCTACTCTGTCACGACCAACAGCATGCCTCCTTCGGATACTACGAATTTGGCGGTGGACTTGGAGAGTGGCAAACAGCAGCAGCAAGACCCAAACAACAACAACCATGGCCATACCGATGGCCTTCACAACGATACCCATGGCGACGACAATAACAACAACAAGAATGCACCCACCACGGTGTTACCACGCTTGGTCTTGCGCAATCGTCCCTTTCATCAATCCTCCAATAAAGTTCACATTCAACACAATTTGAATGGCTCGCTCCGGATTTATTCCCTCTTGAAGCACAATTGGTTTCATTTCTTTTTGAGGTGGCCAACTTCTCGATCGATGCTCTTGCTCATGTCCGCTTGGACGGGCGCCATCCTCCTCTTTGCCGGAGTTTATGTGTGGTATGACAATTTGGATGTCAATATTTCCTGTGGTCTCGGCAAAGTCGGAGAACCCATGCAATTTGGTGCCGCCTTTGCCTTTTCTTTGGAAACCTGTACGACCGTGGGTACGTAACCGATTCATATTGTATTTGTAGTTTTGTTGGGATGATTTTTGTATTATGTTTTGTGGGGATTATTGATTCCTTTTTATTTGTTATTTGGTGGGACTTGCTCATCCATTACTTTACTGCCATAAACTTCGCTTCTCTCTCTTTATAGGTTACGGACTTCCCCATGGCATCAACTCGTTTTTTGAAGAAGGTTGCGCCAATCTTCAAATCATCATTTACTTTCAAATGGCATGGAGTATGATCTTCAATGCCTTTTTATTGGCCTTTCTCTATGCTCGTTTAGGAAGGAGCGAATCTCGCAGCAATCAAGTCATTTGTTCCAACAAGGCATTGGTGACCGTCGTTGATGGACAAGTTCGATTTCAACTTCGATTGTTTGACAACGATGCCCAACATCCGCTTGTTGAGCCTCATGTTCGTCTATTTTGTGTCATGAACAACCGGCCAGTCCCACGACCATTGCGACTGCTGCAACCAGACGATGAATTGGGTGGAATGCTCTTTTTGAGTTTTCCGACCGTCGTCAGTCATCACATTGACATGTACAGTCTCTTGCATCCACCATCGCCTGCCGTCACGATCATTCCGGGGACGTCCAGTGTTCTTTCTTCCGTCATGGAACCTGGCGGATTGGTACTGCGACAAGTGGATGGTGCCACCAACAGTCGTGATGATGTCATTTGTCCTGTCTGTGGAGAATCCTATGGTACTTTAGAACGATGGAGGAATCATGTGAAATTCAATCAAATTGCCGAAACCAAAGATGAATGGCCGATGGAAGGATCGCATCAAACCATTGATATTCAAGAAATTGAACGGTTGATGACCACCAAGGACGGTGTGGGCATTCTTCGTCCGACGCAAGATTTGACTGAATTGGAAGATTATTTCCGACGAAATGTCTCGGAAATCATTTGCGTCGTGGAAGCAATCGACCCTCTTCAAAGTGGTACCTTTCAAGCGCTGCAGTCCTATCGCATTGATGATATCGTTTGGGATACCCATTTACAATTTGCACCCTGCCTAGAAGTCAAGGAGGCACCCGCCAAGACCAAAAAATATGCTGGCGATGGCATCTTTCAAGTCGATCTCGATCGATTCCATGACATTTGTCCCGATACGACTGCTTCCAAATTGAATGCGCCTACCGCCGGGGAAACCGGCAACCATTTTTTGACCGATAGTGGTACCTTTTTGCAGCCAGTAGCACCGACCAAACGAAGACGACGCTGCAAGACAGTATCGAACCGACCGGGAGATTCCATGTTTGTCTCGAATCCTCCCAATACAAAAGCACCTCCGTCGCATGTTCATTCGGTTTAAGACGAAGCACTAGGTGAAAAGCAAAACAATGTCATTATGACACAAACATCAAAGGGTATTATTGGACGACAATCTGCCAGCGAAAACCTGTTTATATATATGGCCATGTGTGCTCAACTGTGGTTCTTGCTATGATCAACGAGCAAGATATATAATTTTACACACCCGTCATTGATTCAATAGGGAAGAATGATGACGATGATATATGAAGCGAAGAAAGCATGCATTTGTACGGAGAAGCCTCTCTCTCTCTCCGGTTGGTATTTGTATTAGGATAATATTAGTAGTAGTGAATTTACCAAGATTCTAAATTCTAGTAGGACTCGTTTGTACGAAAATCTGCACACATAGTTACTACTACCTACTGCCGGAGGTATGGCGAGTGGATAGCAACTACCGACAGCGAGAAGATTTGTTGAAAACTTTCCTACACAGTTCGATGTGTCAACATGAGCTACCGAGATACTTCCAGTGTCTGCTTTTGCATGCGATCCAAAAGCTTTATGGTCTCTCCCAGCAAGGTTCCAGAGGGACACAACCGGTACAGTATGGCTGTGTATCGCGCAAAGTGGGCAGGCGTCTTGAGAAAGTGAAAGGCCACACTATACTTGTGGGCGGCATCGAATCCTTGTCGATCCCCAATCGTTTGGTTCTTGTGCAAGGGATGTGGCAATCGGCTCCAGTATTGCCGCGCCAAATTCACATATTTCTTCCCCTGGGTAGAATCTTCATAGACTCGGTCGGCGCCAGTGTGGTGATAAATCTGTTCGGCTGTGATGGGGTCATGCGAGTCCGACAAATTGAGTTTCAATTTTTCTTGAATGCATCGGGACATTAATTGATCCTCCTCACTTCTTGTATGATTCATAAAGCATCCAGAATTACGGTCCAAGCCTATGTCCACGAATCGCTTGAGCGCTTCTCGATTCATGGTGTAACCGGGGCCTCCCAAAAGATAATCAATTCCGTCGATATCTTCCCATATCTTGGCATGGGCCCCGGTGATGACAGGTTTGTCCCGAATTGGTTCCAGCCGCGTGGCAATGTAGTGACGCAAATTCTCGACAATGAGATATAAGTCGTCTCCTCCAATGTGAAAGTAGTCGTAGTCGTGGAGGTAATGAAGACCTGCATAGCCCTGCAATACATATGTCTCTTATACACATCTGACGCTGCCGACGAATAGAGAGG
>ENA-ORBV01018050-ORBV01018050.1-microbial-mat-metagenome-genome-assembly--contig:-NODE-18050-length-10013-cov-10.821256_pt1 | contig 10013 bp, 11 predicted proteins | sample MGYA00237777_ERZ505514 | MGnify/ENA primary metagenome ERZ505514 (study PRJEB26160, sample SAMN06269048) | microbial mat metagenome | isolation source: Oligotrophic lake microbial mat | place... | reverse complement strand
GTATTAATTAATAAGTACTAAGGATTAGCCTTCCGTCTTTCATCTTTGCAAAATAGGCATATATCCATAAGGCAACTGCAGCGTCATCAGCGCGATGGCGGTGCCGTAGGTTTCGCCGACGCCGTCGCCGGTCCAACTGCCGTCTTTGGCCTGGTTTTTGATGAAGTAGTCACGGATGCCGGGGAAGTATTCTTTCCAGTTTTCCTTACTCGACAGATACATGGCTTGCCCGGTGTAGAGCGTGCCGTAGTAAAAGTGGCCGCTGAAAGCGTGAGCGCCCGCCTGGCCTTTGAGCATTTTCTTGGTGTATTCCAGAGCCTTCTGGGCGACGGGGTGTTCGTAGTTACCCGCGTTGTACATGACAGCCACCGCAGCAGCCGTGATGGGCGGACGGCTCTCACCACCGCCACGTGCCTGATAGCGGATGCCGCCATCGGGGTTCGCAGAAAGCTCGATGTATTTGCACGCCTTGTCGATGATCGACTTAGGCACCTGAATACCTGCGTTGCGGATCGAGCGAAGGCCTTGAATCTGGCACACCGTCACCGAGCCTTCATCGCCGCCTGAGTTTGGCTGATAGAGCCAGCCGCCCGCTGCGGATTGAGATTGGCCGGTGAGTTTTACGGCTGCTTCGAGGGCTTTTTTGATCTTCTCCTGGCGATCGGGGTCGCGCTCCATGCCGTAGCATTCGCCCAGGAACATCATGGCGAAGCCGTGGCCGTGCATGACGGAATTCTCTTCCGCCATGTTGGCGAACAGGCCGTTGTTGGATGGCGGCTGCTGTTTGAGCAGGTAATCAATCGCACGGCGAACATTCTCGGAATACTTGCCTTCCACCGGCGTATTCCCACCCGCCAGCAGCCCCATGCCCGCCAGTGCTGTCATCGCTGTCGGATAAGACCCGCCATAGCTGCCTTTGGTGCGCCAGGCTCCATCGCGCGACTGAGTGCGGCCGAGGTAGGCCATGCCGCGCTCGATGGCTTCTTCTGTCTCGGCAGTGATCATTTCAGGCCGCTTGGCGATGGGGCCTTCGGCAGCCTGTACAGTCGCCATCGGCAGGCCCGGCAGGCAAGGCAGACTTGGCACCAAGCCCAGCGTCACCGCTGAACCGATGGCCAGCATGCTCGCTGATTTGGAAATTTTTTGCTTAAGCGTTCGCGCTAACTGGTAGCTCCGGGCGCTCATCCGGTACATCAATGGCTGGCTCATGAACGATGCCTTCCTGCCCATGTTTGCGCCGCAAGCTCACGCCTGAGTCGCCACATCGAGCGATATAAAGAATGACTTACAACCCACCTGCAATTGCCAACTGCAATCAATGCAGCATAACCTCATATTCTACCCGGCGGGGCATGCCACAGATCAGGAAATGTAACTCAGGTGTAAAGTGGGCGAAGAGCGAAGCCGCAAGCGGCAGCGTTCGCCGTTCAGTTGGCCGCTTTGGCTGGAGCATCTTTCACACACCGAAAGCCCGAGTGTGGCAGCGCCGTGTCAGCCGTGGTCGGTGAGCGCTGACTGGGGCGATACCCTCGGCAATATAAATCGCTGCACAAATACGACCCGCCTCGCGACACCTTCGTCGGCCCACTGCCAGGTGTCCGCGCATCCCAGCTTGCATCCTTGGACACACCTTGGGGATTGAAGCGCGCACCCTCTTTCATCGTCACCATGCTCTGGGACTGCTTCGAGTAGTAGTCCGGCGCATACCAATCCTCGCACCACTCCCACACGTTGCCCGCCATGTCATACAAGCCAAACGCATTAGGCGGAAACTGCTTCACCGGCGCTGCCCACTCATAACCATCGGAAGCATCGTTCACATAAGGAAAGCGACCTTGCCAGATGTTGGCCTTCCATTTCGTCTTGCCTGATTCCTCAGTGTGAAGCACATCACTGGATTCCCATTCTTCAAGCTTGCCGCCGCGTGCTGCGAATTCCCATTCCGCCTCCGTAGGCAGACGCTTGCCCGCCCACTTGGCGTAGGCGGCGGCATCATCCCAGGAGACATGCACCACCGGGAAATCAAGCAGTTTTTCATAGCCTGGCCCTTCTGGCCCCTGCGGATACCGCCAGCTCCAGCCCGGCGCGTAAGCCCACCACTGAAAATGATTGTCCAGCGAAACGACTCCATCAGGCACCAGAAAGCGAATCGACCCCGCCACCAGATTCTCCGGCGGAGCATCGGGAAATTCTTCCTTCGTCGGAATCTTCTCCGCCAGCGTCACAAACCCGGTCGCCTTCACAAACTCCGCGAACTGACGATTGGTGACTTCCGCTTCATCCATCCAAAATGCATCGACCTTCACCAGATGGGCGGGCTGCTCATCGGGTTTGGCGGTGGTCCAGTCGCTACCCATGGCGAAGGTGCCGCCGGGGATCCAGACCATGCCAGCGGGTGCAGAGCCAGGGGCTTTGACATCGTTCACTTGCATGGATGTGGTGACTGCGGGATTAACGCCGTTGTTCGTGGTGGACACGTTGGCATCAGGGCCGCAGCCGGGCACGATGAAAAGGGAAACAACCAGAGCGCTGGCGGTAAGCCGGTCGGCAAAGTGTGAGAACGAGATCAATATGGAAAGAGTCATAAAAACAGTGTAGCGGCAACGCAGGCTATTTAGCCGTTCGCCATGGCGAACGTTGCCGCAATGGTCACCATCATGCGATCGCCCCTACAATCTTCACATGCAATGCAACATCGACGCCAAAGGTAAATCCGTCCGCCTCATCAGCGGCATCATCGTCAGCCTCGTCGCAGTGATCATGCTGGTGCTCTGTGCGACGAGTGTGCTCACCGGCAACTGGGCCTGGATCACTGCGATCGCGCTGCTGGCGATGGGCGCGTTTCAGATCTTCGAAGCCCGCGCTGGCTGGTGCATCGTCCGAGCGATGGGATTTAAGACGCGCATCTGATTCGCCAGCGCATCACTTGGAAGCTTCGACCTTGGCCGCTTCGATCTTGGAAGCTTCGATCTTGGCTGCTTCGCCCTTGGCTGCGTCAATCAATTCCTTCACGTGCGCTAAGACCTGCGCATCATCCCACATGCCCGCAAAGAACGCGGCTTGTTTGCCTTCGTGGTCGATGAGCATCATGTCAGTCTTGTGCGTGATCTGGCCATCAGCCGTCGCCCCGGCGCGGAAGCGATACTCATATTGAAAGTCGCCAAACTCGCGAGGATCAGGGCGCAGCAGCTTCGCATTGATCAGATTGATGCCCTGTTCCTTGCCCCAGGCTTTGAGTCGCTCGGGGGTGTCATAAGCAGGATCGAAGGTGAAGACGAGCAGATTGACCTTGTCTGAAAGGCCTGCTTTTTCAAGCTGTTTTTGCAGGTTTGCCATCTTGATGCCTTGCAGCGGACACATGTTCGGATTGGCGCAGCGGGTGAAGATGAATGTCGCCGCGGTGGGTTTGCCCAGCATGTTCTTCAGTTCAAAGGGCTGCCCATCTTGATCGGTCATCGTGAAATCGGTGGAGAGCTTTTCGCGCTCGCTCGCCGCCGTCAGCGGTGCAGCTGCGGGCGCTTCCTGCGATGACTTGTCCTGTGTCGCTTTATCTGCTTGAGACTTCTTCGCCGCATGCGCCTTCGCCTCCACCGCTTCCTTGCTATCGAGAATCGTCGGCGCCTCAGGTAACGCCTCCGCAACCGCCCCATCCTTCTTCATCATCGCCGCCTTGCGAGCATCAGCGAGACTCGGCGTCACCTCCTCGCAGCACGAAGGAACCTCGCCCGTGGCGGAAACCTTCACCGTCGGATCCGACTCAGCAGCAGGATCACACCCCGCAAGAAACGCGCTGCCTGCCAAAACCAGTGACAACATCAGCGACGACAACAGAATTGACCTGCGAACTGTTTTACTGCGATCCATTTGGAAACTCCATCGACTAAAAGGACTCGGTAAAGCCGCCGATTGAAAACAAATCCATCACACACAATCGTAGGCACGAAGCCTGTGATTTGTTCGCACCTGCATGATCTTGCAGGCCGGTGGTTTTATTTCATTTCGCCATTCGCCAAGGCGAACGGCTAATTAGCTACCGCTCAATCGGCGGCAGTCTTCGTCTCATCTTTCACTCCAAACAGTCCTTGCGCCGCAAGCTTTGCCCGCTTGGGCTCGGGCCGTTTCTTGGTGATGGTGCGGTCGATGCCTTTTTCTTCATCTGTCTGGAGCAGCGTTTCGCCGGTCTTTTCCGAGTGCTTGATGCGCGCGGTGGCTTTCGTCGCGTAGTCTTCACTTAGCTCGGTGCCTGCCCATTGCCGCTTGAGCCGGGCTGCCACGGCGAGCGTCGTGCCGCTACCGGTGAAAGGATCGAAGACGACTTCACCATCATTAGAAGAGAGCTTGATGATCCGCTCAAGTAACGCCTCAGGTAGTTGGCACGGATGCCAGGCGACGCGCTCCTTGAAGGTGCCCGCCAGGCGCGGGATGTACCACGTGTCGCCGTCGGCATCGAACATCGCTGGTTCATCGACAGGCCCCGCCGCATCCTCAATGGCCTCCTGCGGACGCAAGTACCACGTGTCATCAGGCATCTTGCCGGTCGGGTTGGCGCGGACATCGCCATACGTCGTCTGCCTCGCCGACTTCACCGCCACCGCATCGCGGTTGAAACGATAAGGCAGCTTGGTGATGTCGATCTTCCCGACGCCCAGGTCGTGTTTGGCCTTCTCGTTGAATGCTGCGGAACCGACGCAGTAAAACAGATGCGCATGACTGCGGTTGAACTTGGTGCGACAATTCTGCCCGAAGGTGTAATGCCAGATGACCCAGTTGCGAAAGGCGAGTTTCTTCTCCCGCTCGAGTTGCTTCAGGTGCATGCGCGTCTCGGCTGCAAATTCATCGCCGATGAGAATGTAGAACGAGCCGGTGGGTTTGAGCAGATTCGCACAGGCAGTGATCCACTGTTTCGTCCAGTCGATGTAATCATCATCGTTGCGTTTGTCTTCGTACTGGTCGTACTTATAGCCAATATTGTAAGGTGGATCCGCGAAGATCAGATCAACAGAACCCGCTGGCCAGTTCTGCATCAGCTCGATGCAGTTGCCTACGGAAACCTTGCCAACGGGTAGTGAATTAGGCGAGTTCGACATGTTCGCGATTGTAGCGAAAGCAGCGCGCTGCCGTGGCGCACAGTTCTGGTTGCTGTTGTGTGATTACTTCTCTTGCTTGTGATCGCGCCAGAGCCAGCGCAGCGAGTCAGGCAGAATCGCGCCGCCATGTTTGCCGTTGTGTTCGCCTTTGCCGCCGACCAAGAGCGAGTCGTACTTGGCGAACTTGAGCGCCGCTGCCATTTGCAGGTTGCCCAGCCACCAGTTGCCGTGCGCGTTGTCGAGATCATTTTCGCCATCCTGAAGGAAGACGCGGATCGGCTTGTGCTCGGTCTTGCGGATGAGGGCCGGGTAAGCGTGGCCGCCACGGATATTGGTGAAGCTGCCGATGTGACTAAGCACTTTGCCAAAGGAATCGGGGCGATTCCAGGCGACGGTGAACGCGCAAATACCACCCGATGAAATACCGCAGATCGCACGCCGACTGGGGCTGTCCGAAATTCGCAGCCCATGTTCCTTCACCACCGTCGGCAAAACCTCATCCAACAGAAACTTCGCGTAGTCGCCGCTGAGTGTGTCATATTCAAAGCTGCGATTCTCCGGCTGCGGCTGCCAACCCGCTTTCTCCGGAAGCGTCTCCTTCTTATGCCCCGGATCAATAAACACCGCCACCGTCACCGGCATCTCACCCTTGTGAATCAAATTATCAAACACGATGGGCACCCTGTGCTCACCCTTCTCATTCACATACGCATGTCCATCTTGAAAAATCATTATTGCCGCGCTCTGGTCGGCGGGCAGTTTCTCATACTGCGCAGGCACATAAACCCAGTAGCGACGAATCGTGCCCGGGAAAACTTTGCTGTCCTTAAAGACATGCTCGGTGACCTTGCCTTGCGGCACGCCTTCGCCGCGCGTGGTGGACTCAGCCTTGAGCGACATGTTCTGCCAATCCGGCTCCGCGAACACAGCCGAGGCAAAGGCGAGAACCGCAACGAAAGAGAGGCATGACTTCATGACAATAAATCCAATCAAGGGAACCACAAACAGAGACCACTAGCAGATCGATCACAGCGGCGGCAACTCGTCGCCAGTTTCCAATGCGTTCTCGCCCAGATCGTTTTCGCCCAGCAGCGTGAACAAGCGCCGGCGAAGAATCTGGCAAGCCACGTGATGATCATCGATGTGCAAAGCGATGGCGGCATAGCCGCGCGGCCGAACGACCAGCGGGTAGATGTAATGAATGTTCAGCTCCGCAGTCAGCAGCGCCTTGCACGCCATCGACAATGTACGCTTCTCTTCCAATTCGGCGACGAGCACTTCCGCTTCGCTAAAAGGCAGCTCGTGGCGCATCAGCAGTCGGCGTGCCAAATCAGAGTTGGAGGTGATGATGCGAACCACCGCATGGTCAGCGGAATCCAGAATGCTGAACCCCGCCAGCTTGATCGCCTGCCCCTGGAAGACGTCCAGCAGTTCGAGCAGCTTGCCCACGCGGTTATCCAGAAACACGCTGAACTGCACATTGCGTGGCGGCTGAAAGTGCTGGGCGGTCATGTCATCGACGGGAATGCTGGACATGGAAGGATTCTACAGGAAGGAGGTAAGTGGAGGTAGAGGAAGGTCAACATTTGTTCACACCCGGTTTTGTCTACCTGAGCGTTTTTCATTTGCGTCCACCACTATAAGCCATTGCAATTACTGAGGTTAACTCGTGTCTAGGGGTAAACGGGTAGACGTCTACCCGGAAACCCTTACTCATGGTGCGCAACTCCAGTATTTCAGAGGCGTTAGGGCCGAAACCCGCAGCGGAACACGCGACAATATCAGCAACACGCATGGCCAAGGCTCCGGAAAAAAGAGAGGACCCATCTGGCCATAGTATAGCATATGTTGAACTATGATTCAAGGGCTAATTGGTTGGTAAACGTGGTGCGGGTGAATTAAATGTGCTTCGCCTGCTCTGTAGAAAACCCCAAGCCCGATGGCGAGGTCCGCCGAGCCGTCGGGGTAGGAGGGTGCGTTATCGAAGAATACCCCGACGGTTCGCAAAGCCGCACCATCGGGCTTGGCGGTTATCGTCAGGTTTTCTACGGAGCAAGAATGTCCTCTTTTTCTGCCCCAATTCTTGTTCGCTAATTCACTTCGGCATGATCTTGACGAGCAAATATCCCAAATCAAGGTGCTTCTCTATTGTAATTATGTTTCCTCCCCATGTGATCGATCTTGATTCGTTCTTTCCAAGCTCCTCAATCGTAGGCAAAACCCAATCATCAAGGCATTCTCTCCAATCCGGCATCACGTTCTTGACAAAACCGCTCAAGATAACTCCGTTGCGTACTGCCATCGCCCTTGGCATATCCTTCGGAAGACCCAATAACAGCGTCGCTTCACTGGCATTTGACTTGCTTCCAATGACTTCTAGCATGCTTAGCTTGTCAATCGCGGTTCCCAAGTAGCGTTCCCTTCCATTCGCCAGCGTCGCACTGTGCATCGAAAACCAGTCTGTCAGGCCTCTTGTCACTTCGTCATAAGTTAGTCCAAGTCCCTGTGCCAATACTTTGGTTGGGTGGCCTGCCGTAGTCTGCCGTTGACTAGATTTCGCTTGATCTGTTTCCGAGCTAAGCAACGTCGGTTGCCATGGCGAGTACGCGGATTGCGGCTTGTTCCGATTTTCCATCATCTGGATGTTTATGATAATAACACCTGCCACAAACCATGGGAAGATAAACAGAGTGAGGATGCCATAGGAAGTTGTGAATGGCTCCCTGTTTTGTCCTAATGGCACAGATATTCGCGTAGACATCCAATCACGCAATTCTGTGAATAAATGAATGTACTTGTATTCACTCGATTGCTTAACGTTATTGGAGACTGGACGCGATCCACGTTCACCTTCAAATATTTCGACCTTGCGGTCTTGGAATCCGGCTCGCATCGCCTTTGCTTCCGCTTCGGCTAACGTCGCTGAGTCAACATTGAATTGCCGCTCTCTACCTTGCGTGGAATCGAACGCCGTTACTCGATCGGATTCAGCGGCTGCAACCTGTCGCGGTATCGTTACGTCGTTCCGCTTCGGAATTGATCCGTCACTCATACTGGCGATCATGTCTCGCAATTTGAGGAACGTTGATTTCTGATAAGCGTAAAAGGTGACACTGTTTTCGTCTTTTTGAGCACTGAAGATTCCACCCTTGTCGTCTTGGCTGCCGCCAAATGTGAATTTAATATAGCCCTGTAAGAGACCGCAATGTAGCTGAACCGAGGTAATGCTTTTAAGGTAGATGTCCTTCTGCCCCTTAGACCTCATCCCCAGAAGGGATGCGTGAAACCCTCGTCTGCTTAAACGAATCCGATCATGATATAGCTCGACTTGGCCGTTGTGCCCTTTTACTTGGAAAATGAGTTGGTCGGTTGCTTGGGACATAGTTCGCACTCACGATCGATGGAGACCGAAACGGGGGAAAGAAACGGGGACATTTTTATTTTAATAAAGAAAATGAAGAATGTCCCCCCTTTCCCTTTCATCGATTACGGTGCCAACCGAGTGGCGATCAAAGGTTCCAGGCACCTTTTCTGCGTCTTCTCCTGGCCTGGGGGGTACGCTGCGGTGGGCTCGGGGCATCAGGGCAGGTACTCGTCGATGAATTCGAGATAGCCCCATCGTCCGCCTTGAGATGTGTGGCGATGGATGGACTTGAGGATTTTGCGAATGGCCTGACGCACTTCCTGGCGCGAATAGTTCTCAATGCTCAGAAGCAATCGAAGGCGAAGCTGCACATCGTGCGCCAGGGGGTTGTGGGACACGTCGCCAGCCGGATCGGTGTTGAGCAGATCCAGAGCAATGGCGGCATCCGCGTCCGCCATGTTTGTATTGACGCGATAGCTTGTGACGATGGCCTCTTCGATGGCCAAAAAGAGCGGCAGAAAAGCGAGTTTCTGGGGATCGACATGCTCGCTGGGCGTTCCGCCACCGAACAACTCCCCAAGTGACTTGAGCGTGTAATGCGGTCCGCTGGCTGAGCCATCGTGCAACAGTTCAATTTTCCCCGAGGCTGCGTCAATCACTTTCAACTCGCAGCCGGATATCTCGGCGTCACCTTCGGAACACGTTCCATCAAGATTTGCATCGATGAGATTCTTGAGCGTCGCATCCATGATTCGACCTCCCTGTCGAGTGTGTGAAAACGGCCCTTAGCACGCGGTGATAATCATAACGAATGCAGCGGTGGTTGCTCAACCGAGCCGCGACTGTAAGGAAGCGGACAGGGCGCAACGTCAAATCAGCGGAACCCACTCCCTCACGGTCGCGGCTCGTATCGGAGAATTGCAGTTGTCGGACAGAGCCTGGTCATTACAGCAGGTAGCCCGTGCGGGGCATCGGCGTAGGGTGGGCGTAGCCCACCGTGGTGGACCTTTGATGTTATTCGCGGTGGGCGGTGCCCACCCTACCCCCAACTCACTTCCCCACAAACGGCAGTTCGCACACCGTGGCTTTGACGAATGCGCCTTCGGCGGGGACGAGGACCTCTGTGCCGGGGGTGCGTTTGGCCCATTTCATGGTGGCGAGGGCGATGGCGGTGTTGCCAAGGAGTGGGGAGAGGGTGGAGCTGGTGATGCCGCCGATGACGGTGCCGCCGGGCGAGTCGAGTTCGTGGACGGGGGAGCCTGCGATGGGGAGGCGGTCGGCTTCCATGCGGAGGCCGACGATGATGCGTTTGGGGTGGCCCAGGTGCTGCATGCGGGCGACGATTTCCTGGCCGAGGTAGCAACCTTTGGTGAAGCTGACGGCGTCTTCGAGTTGTGCGGATTCGCCGGGCAGACTGTCGGGGCCGAAGTCGATGTTGTAGAGCGGGGTGCCTGCTTCGATGCGGGCGGTGTTGAACGCCAGCCAGCCGATGCCGCGACCTTTGATGGCTGTCTCTTATACACATCTGACGCTGCCGACGAATAGAGAGGTGTAGATCTCGG
>ENA-ORBV01018049-ORBV01018049.1-microbial-mat-metagenome-genome-assembly--contig:-NODE-18049-length-10014-cov-3.252591_pt1 | contig 10014 bp, 7 predicted proteins | sample MGYA00237777_ERZ505514 | MGnify/ENA primary metagenome ERZ505514 (study PRJEB26160, sample SAMN06269048) | microbial mat metagenome | isolation source: Oligotrophic lake microbial mat | place... | reverse complement strand
GTCGTCGAGGTCGAAAATGACGGCCTTGAGCGCACTGGGGTTCGAGAAGCTCACGCGCCCAAAGCTACATGCCGCATAACCTGCCAGCCGCGGGGCACAGAGAGCCGCTCTGCATGGGTATCGCACAAGTCATAGCTGTGCGGTTCGGCGGTTGTGCTCAATGGTCCCAGTACGGCCATCGAGTCGGCGTAGACGTAGGTGAGGGTCGAGGTGGCATCAGCGTTACAGGCGACTTTGCTGCACGGGCGACCAGTCATGACCCATTGAGCCTATGGCTCCCTTCCCGTGCGCTCGCGCGCCTCGCCGTAGACTTGAGTCGTGGCGAAATCGACGAAACGTAGTCAGCCGCCGTCTGCACGGGCTAGCTCGCGCGATCGTCACGGTCGTGGCATCCGCGCCGCTGTCACTGGGCCGCACCTGCCGATCCTGCGCAGTCGATCAGACCTCTTCGACATGGCTGTCTCGTCAACGGCCGCCTACCTTCGGGAGCTCTGGCCGCTCGAACTTGCCGATGTGAGTTTCGAGGTCGCCGGCCTGCCCGCCGACATTGGCGAGTCGCCGGCCGTCGATCGCTGGCGGGTGATTGCCAAGGAGCGCAGGGTGATTCTCTATCGACTGCCGATCGAACGGCTGTCGCGGCTGCATCGCTACGACGAATTGCACAAGCGGATGATGGTGGAGAGTTGCGTCTTTCGCGCCGTCGCCGAGCTGCTCGGCAAGGACCCGTGGGATCTGGCACCCGAGCGGTTTCGACACCTCTAAGGAAGCGGTCGGGTTGAAGTCCGGCCCGGCTGGGGTTGGGCCGGACCGCTGGGCGGTGCGGTTACAGGAAGACTCGCACCGGTGCAGAGCCGACGCCGGGCGGCGCGAGCGGGTAGCCGCCGATTGCCGCACCTTGCGCGAAGCTCAGCGCGGCGTAGAGCTCGACCGCCCCGTCGAACAGGTAACTCTGGCCAGCTGAAACCGGAATCGCTGCAGCACTTCGAGGGGCGAGCGTCACCTCGGTCGCCGCTGCGCTCGCCGAACCCAACTCGGTCAACGACACGGTCACGGATGACTCACCCGAATTCACCAGCTGTAGGGTCGGTGACGGGCCGCGCGCAACGGTGAACTGAGTCAAGCCGGTGAGAGGCTGCGCTGAGCTGAGCCAAGCGAAATCGTTCGCGCCACCCGCCGCGGCTGGCACCGCCGCGGTGACCCGCACAGCGGCGACCGCCGGCTGGTCAGTATCGATGCGCACCGAGTACGAACCGGTACCGAGGGTTTCGAGCGGTACGTCAGTCACGCGCCCGGCCTCGAACTCGATGCTGAAGGAGTCCCCGAGCACCGTGGTGTCCCCGGCGCCGGTCGCGCTATCAACCGGAACGATGGTGACGGTCGCCGTCACGGCGCCCTCGCCGGGGGCGAACAGTCGAAGGGCGGTCGCGGCATCCGCGAATGATGCTCCGCCCGCTGCCAGGTCCTGCACTGCGGCGAGATCCGTCAACACCACGCCAGGAACGACAGTGCTGAGCGAGGGCTGCGCAGACTCTCCGATGAGATCCATGCCACCCGGCTCAAGCCCGCGCACAATCGACTGTTGGAGGTTGGCGACCACCTGACCGCCAGTGCTCGTCACACGCACGACAGGTGACTCGACGCCGGGCTGGAAGCCAGCGAGCGACAGCACGCGCTGGCCCTGCGGCGCTACAACGATGCCACTCGTTCCCGGGGCAACGATCGCGCCTCGTTCCCCAAACAACTCCACAGTGACGGTTGCCGAGACTTCGCTCGGGTTCGACAGCGTGAGGAGGGTCGTCCGCCCGACCGCGGTCGAACCACCGACAAGCCAACTGTCCCCGCTCGGCGTTGCGCAACTGGAGGTCAGCAGACCGACATAGTCCCCGGAGTCGACCAACTCGGCCTGCGCTCCACTCACGAGCACTTGCGCGTTCGGATCCGCAACGCTCGGCAACGTGCTGATGAGGGTCGGGGCGGCGGGAGTGCCACCCGTTGCTGCGTCGGATTCGCTGAGGCTCGCGGCATCCACTTGGCCGGTGTTTGACGCGAAGTCGAGCTCAGGCACGCCGAGTGCAGACGCCGTAGTTGCCCCCTGACCGGTTTCGTCTGCAAGCCGCAGCGCGCCACCGGGGCAGACCAACAACTGCGCGGTCGGAACCGGAGTCACCAGTTCACTCGGCGGCTGCACTGAGATCGTCGGCAGTACAGAGACGGCGGGCAGCGAGAGAACGGATGCCGCGGCAACAATGGCCACCGAGCTTGCGATCGCGATGACTCCGGCCAGTACGCGGCCACCGACAACAGCAGCTCCGCGAAGCGTGACGGGGGTCTTGACGGCCTCTGGCTCGACGTCGTCGTCGAACGGTGTGTCGCCAGACTCGTCGATGTCATCGTTCATCATCGGCCTCCAGCACATCGGGTTCTGCAGAGGTTGTGACGACCGTTTGAGCGCCGACCGGTCGAGCTGCGACCGGTCCAGCGGCGTCCGATCGAGCGGCGTCCGATCGAGCGCCGTCCCCTTGAGCGCCGTCAACGCGAGCGAAGCGCACCCGCCGGCGCCGCGTCGTTGGAACGGCCAACAGGAGGGTCAGGCCGAACACGATGCCCTGCCCCACCAGAATCGCAACACCGAGGGTGGTGTCAAGCGGGCCAGGTCCACTGGGCGCTGTGCCCTCGGCGAGTCCCTCGTAGTGCCACAGGAATCCGAAGGCGGTGTCGCCGATCGGGGTGAGGATGCGATACCCGTCGAGCGCCTCGGCTGTGCGCTGACGCACGGCCTGTGCCGCGGCATCCGCCGCTGCGCTTTCTGCGGCGTTGTCTGCGGCGTTGTCTTCGGCGTTACCGAGGGGGTTCTCGAGCGTGCTCACAACGGATGTCGCGGAAGGCGGCAGCAGCACGAATCCGATCTGGAGCGCGTCAAGTTCGGCTGCGACGTCGAATCCGCTGCGCGATGCGATGTTGCCGGCGAGAACGGCGATGCGACGCTCGGACTCGCTCAGCTCGGTGCGCGTCGACTGCAACGTCGACTGCGCGTCGAGGGTCGTGCCTGCCCCCCGCTGCACCGTCGCGGCGAGGCTCCCGCCGGGCTGGGCAACCAACTTCAGGGTGCCGAGATCGGCTTGGCTGGCAGCTTCGGCCGTGACGAAGGCCGGCAAGAGTCTCGCGCTGCCAGCGCTGACCGTTGAGGTGCCGGTCGACAGCGCCGAAACGAATGGCACGGCAAGGAGCAGACTCGTGACGGCCAGCACGATGGCGGGAAGAGCGGCGCGGCGCGCGAGGGCTTCGAGCGCGCCGGTCGCGCCAGCAACAAGCCCGAGCCAGTACAGGCTGAGTGCCGCGCCCGGCCAGATCGGGGTCGCAGTTGAGCCGACCGAGGCCAGCAGCAGCTGGTTGCCCAGCAGCGCCGTGAGGAGCCCGAGCAAGGCGATGAGCAGCGCTGGTATTGACCGACGCGCACCGGGCAGGAACACCGCGAGCAGCGCAAGAGTCGCCAACGGGGCGAGCAAGACGACGACGACGACCCCGACCGCGCTGGCCGTGACACCGGACTGGGCAAGCACGCTCGCCAAACCGAATCCGTCGCCAGCGGCGGAGCCAATCACAAGTTGAATGCCGGATGGGGTTGAGCGCACGACGGTGACGCCGGGATCGACCAACAGCGCGAGCGGCGTTCCGCGACTGAACTGCTCGACGATGAGCGGAGCAAAGAGCGCGGCCGCAGGGAGCGGAATTCCAATCAAGCGGTGGATGCTCGCCGGTCGAGCGACAATCCAGCCGACGAGGCACACGACGAGCGCTGGCACCAGCACCGGGGATGCCGCGGCTATCGCCGCAAAGAGCAAGGCTGCGACGGCCGCGAGTGACCAACTGCGCGCCGCGAGCAGCACAGCGGTGACGAGCATCGGCAACAGGATGTGGGCTATCACGGCGCCGAGTTGGCCCTCGGAGAGTGAGGAGAGAAATGGCGGGGCGAGTGCCCACGCGATCGCGGCAACGCCCGGCGCCCAGCCGCGAGTGGAGAGCCGGGCAGCGCACCACCAGGCTCCGAGGGCGGCGAGCGGGAGAGCGGCCAGGTACAGCAGCACAATGCTGAACGAGGGTGACCAGAAGGTCAGGCTGCCGAGTACCGCAAGGAGCGAGGCGAATGGATCGGCGGAGCCGAGGAATCCGCCACCAACGTCTCGCCAGCCGTAGCCGATGTGCGACCAGAGCTCTGCCGCAGTCGCCGAGAGCGGTACTAGTCCGCCTCCCGTCACGGCCTGCGCTGCCGAGTAGCCGCCGAGGGCGACGGCGCCGATGACCGCCATGAGCAGCACCACCCACGCTCCACCGCCCGAGAAAAACCCGGGCCGCTCGCGATCGACCGGTCGATCAACCGCGGCGGCTGAGCGTTCCTGCGCCTTGAGCTCGCGCAAATCCGCTGAAGTTGCGCGAAGCGGAGCGATGACACCCCAACCGAGTTCACGCGTGCGCCGGATGCTCCGCCGAGCGGCAACCACGCGCCCGTCGAAGGCCGCCGCGATGGCCGCAGAGAACTCCCCGCCCACAAAGCCGGGCCGCTTGGCGAGGAGCTGACCGAGGGAGCGTGCGAGCGCAAGCGGCAGCAGGCTCAGCCAGTGCAGCGGCACGGTAACGGCCCGAGCATAGACAAGCCGACGATACAGTTGCGCCGAACGCTGCAGTCGATTGTGCCGGCCTGGCGCAATCGAGCGCCGCCCGAACAACTCGGCGGGGCCGGCACTCGCTACGCGAGCGCTCGGAACGCCAACGACACGGTGACCGGCGAGTCGCACGCGAACGCAGAAATCGAGTGCGGCATCCATACTCGGCAGGGCGGGATCGAAGCCGCCGAGCGCGGTCCAGACCCGGCGACGCACGAGCATCCCGTTCGCGGCAACGCCAAGAAGATCACTCTGCAGGTCGTACTGAGCTTGGTCGAGTTCGTCGGTGACGAGAGCAAGGGAGCGGCCGAATCGCGTCAGTGTTTCGCCGAAGCTCGCAATGACGTCCGGAGCATCCCAGCGCATCAGTTTTGGGCCGGCGACGGCGACGGACGGTGCGACTTCGACAGCCCCGAGCAGTCTCGACAATGCGCCCGCGTCTGGGGCACTGTCGTGACCGAGCAGCCACAACCAGTCGTCGTCACCCCCGGTCGGCTCGGCGACCTGCACGGCGTGCGCAATGGCGCCGCCGAACGAACTGCGTCCGCGGGTCGCGATCGCTTGCGACGGGGTGGCACTCGAAGAGGCTGCTTCCGTGAGCAGAGCGATCGACCCGTCTGCCGACCCGGCATCGACAAAGACCACGGCGTCGGGTTTGCGGGTCTGAGCTGCGAGCGCACTCAGGGTTCTCGGAAGGAACTGCGCGCCGTTCTTGGCGACGAGGATCACACTGACTCTCGGCTGCATAACCGTTCGAGACTATGCGCTGGTGCGCGCTGATCGGCCTCTAAACACGCAGTTGCCTGCGAAGAGGCCTACGAAGTTGCCTGCGAAGAGGCCTTCAAAGAGGCTAGGCGCGCTTGCGCAACTTTCGACGTTCGCGCTCGGAGAGTCCGCCCCAGATGCCGAAGCGCTCGTCGTTCTCGAGTGCGTACTCGAGGCAGTGGCTGCGCACTTCACAGCTCGCGCAGATCTTCTTGGCGTCGCGGGTTGAGCCGCCCTTCTCCGGAAAGAAGGCTTCTGGGTCGGTCTGCGCACACAACGAGTCGGACTGCCAGGCGAGCTGGCTTTCATCGGGCGTCGTTTGGCGAAGGCCGGGAACTCCGAGTCTGACCGGATCGACAAACCAGTCGTCTGGAACACTCGCGCGATACCCGTTGTTCGCCATCTGCTCGGTCTCCCATCCGCGTGCGAACCAGTGTGCCGCACTGCGATAGTGATAATTACACCGTTGTAGTTACCTCCGCGTCAAGTCGCGAATGATAAATGGTTCAATCTCAGTCGGAGGGTTGCAGCGCTCGGCGTGTTGCCGTCCATTGGCTTTCGACCATTTCTCGAAGACTGTGTCGCATCCGCCAATCGAGGTCGCGGGCAGCAAGGTCACCCGCTGCCACGATGCGTGCCGGATCGCCCGGGCGACGGGGCGCAATGTCCGGGATAAAGGCGATGCCGGTCACGTCGGCGACGGTCGACATGATCTCGCCGACCGAGACGCCAGTTCCGCTGCCGAGGTTGTACGCCGGCTCAAGTTGGAGCCCAGCGTCAAGGCGCTGCGCAGCCGCAACGTGCGACGCCGCCAAGTCGCTCACGTGCAGATAGTCGCGCACGTTGGTGCCGTCGGCCGTTGGGTAGTCATTGCCATTGATGCGCGGAGTTCGGCCTTCAAGGAGCGCCGTGAAGACGAGCGGGAACAAATTGTGCGGGCTTGAGTCATAGAGCGTGGGGTCGCCCGAGCCAACAACGTTGAAATAACGAAGGCTCGTGTGGCGCAGCCCTTGGGCTACGGCCTGATCTCGCAGCAACCACTCCCCGATGAGCTTCGACTCGCCGTACGGCGACTGCGGGTTTTTGGGGGTGTCCTCGGTGACGAGCTCAGTTGGAGGTGTGCCGTAGACGGCGGCGCTCGACGAGAACACGATCTTGTCGATGCCACGACGTTCAAGGGCAGCGAGCAAGACGGCGGTTCCCGTCACGTTCTGCTCGTAGGTGTGCAGCGGCCGCTGCACACTCACGCCCGCGTACTTGAAGCCGGCAACGTGGATGACGCCGGTGACCGTGTGTTCGTCGAGCGTGCGCTCCACGAGTGATCCGTCGAGGATGGAGCCCCTGACGAACGGCACACCGGGCGGCACAAACTGCTCGTGACCGCTCGACAGATCGTCGAGAACAATCGGCTCAAGGCCCGCGTGCTGGAGGGCCAGCACCACGTGCGCCCCGATGTACCCGGCCCCGCCAGTCACCAACCACGTCATGGGGATAACGCTACTGCGAGCCGGCAAGAAAGACGGTGCCACTGCCGTGGAACAAGAGTTCGTCCTCGTCTGCGGTGATGAAGACGCTATCGCCGCGCTCCATCGTTGTTCCTGCGCGCATCCCGTCGATCCTGAACTGCCCGGCAGTGCACAGTGCAATAGCTGCACTGGAGATGAGCACCTTGCCGTCTGCATCGATGCGGGTCAACGCGAAGTCAACGCCCGCTGGTGCGAATCGCGTGATGCCCGGTGCAACCGTGACGCCGGCGAGGTACGGCACACCCACCGAGCCGAAGTCGAGCACTGAGAGCAGCTCGGGCACATCAATGTGCTTCGGTGTGAGTCCGCCGCGCAGCACGTTATCTGACGAGGTCATGAGCTCGATGCCGAGACCGCGCAGATAGGCGTGGATGTTGCCGGCCGGCAGATACAGCGCCTCGCCCGGCGAGAGCGTCACCCGGTTGAGCATCAGCGCGATGGCGATCCCCGGGTCGCCGGGGTAGGCATCCGCTAGCTCGACGACGAGGTCGAACTCGGTCGGGTGTGCGCGGGCCGTCGTCACGAGCGCCGCAAGCAGCTCGTCGACACCGTCACCGCGGGTGATGAGCCACTCGAATGCCGGGCGAAGGGTTGGCGCGGCTGCGACGAGTTCGCGCCAGCCGGCGAAGGTGTCCCGCCCGTCTGCCCTGCACAGCTCGGCCAAGCGGTCGATGACCTCAAGGACCTCGACGTTCTGGCGAAAACCGCACAGCGCGTCAAAGTGCTCGCTGACGGCATAGATCAACTCGGGCTTGGGGTACGCGTCTTTGTAGTTGCGATTCGGAGCATCTAAGGCAATGCCTGCGGCGTTCTCGCGGGCGAACCCCGCGGCCGCTTGTTCGGCGGTCGGATGCGCCTGAAGAGAGAGGGGCGCGCCCGCCGCGAGAACCTTCAGGAGGAATGGCAGTCGGCCGTCGACTCTGCGCGTGTCGCTGCCGCTGCCGCTGCCGCTGTCGCTGTCGCTGTCGATCTTGTCGACGACGTCGAGCAGCGTCTCATCGGAGCCGACGACCCTGCTCGGCGAACCCGGATGGGCACCGAGCCACAGTTCGGCCTCTGTGCTTGCGGATGCCGCGTGGCCGAGCAGCGCAGAGATCTCGCCGACCGAACCCCACGCGTAGTCGCGCGGCGTGTTGGTGATGCCTACAAACATGGCTCAGGCTCCATCAGACGCATTGGATCAAACTACCAAGCCCGTAGGCGCGCCCGAGACTGAGGCCTAGGCTTTCTGAGGATCTCGACAACGACTGGAGCCCTGCTGTGTCACTGACGACAACGGATTCACCTGCGACACTCGCCGCATTCGAGACGATTGCGGCCGACTTCTACGGCTTCGAGGCGAAGCTCACCGACGTCGAGAAGGACGTCATCGTTCGCCTTCGCGCCTTCCTCGACGAGCACGTGCGACCGACCGCGAACGACCTCTGGGTCAAGGCCGAGTTCTTCGATCGCGAGATCGTCGTGAAGGGGCTCGCCGACCTCGGCATGTTCGGCATGCAGTGGGATGAGACGAAGCACTGGGAGAACAGTGCGGTGTTCCGTGGCTGGGTCGCCCTCGAACTCGCCCGCGTCGATTCGAGCGTTGCGACCCTCGTCGGCATGCAGAACGGTCTCGTGATGGGCGCGATCGGCGTTGCCGGTTCCGCCGAGCAGCGCGCAGAGTGGTTGCCGAAGTTCGCCACCGGCGAGTTGCTCGGCGCGTTCGGCCTGACCGAGCCGCTCTCGGGCTCGGACTCCGCCCAGGGGCTCCGCACCACGGCAACGCGCGACGGGGACACCTGGGTGCTGAACGGCGCGAAGCGCTGGATCGGCAACGGCACCATCTCAGATGTGACCGTGATCTGGGCCAAAGACACCGACGACGGGCAGGTCAAGGGCTTTCTGGTTCCGACTTCAACCCCGGGCTACCGGGCAACCCGCATCGAGAACAAGCAGTCGCTGCGAATCGTGCAGAACGCCGACATTGTGCTCGAGAACGTCATCATTCCGGCATCCAACCATTTGGCTGAATCGAAGTCGTTCCGCGATACCGCGGTCGTGTTGCGGCTCACTCGCGCCGAGGTTGCGTGGGCAGCGGTCGGCAACTCGATCGGCGCATACGAGGCGGCGGTCAGGTATGCCAAGGAGCGGGTTCAGTTTGGCAAGCCGATCGGTGCGCATCAACTCGTACAAGACCTGCTCGCCAAGAGCCTTGGCAACATCACCGCATCGATCGCCATGGTCACGAGAGTCTCCGAAATGCTCGACGAGGGCGTGCAACGCGACGAGCACGCATCGCTGGCGAAGGAGTACACGACGAGCCGCATGCGCGAAACCGTCGGCTGGTGCCGAGAGGCGCTCGGCGGCAACGGAATTGTGCTCGACTACGGCGTCATGCGGTACTTCGCAGACGCTGAGGCGCTGTACTCATACGAGGGCACCCGCGAGATGAACACCCTCATCGTCGGGCGGGCGATCACCGGCCAGTCAGCGTTCGTCTAGGGGCGCTTCTCGTGAGGCTGCACCGCCGTGTCGCATAGCCTTACGGGATGCGACTCATCGAGCGACGCTGGCTACGATTCGCCTTCCTGGCGCTCGTGCTTTTGGCAACACTCGCAGGCGACGCGATTCGGTTCACCTTCGGGTGGTGGGCGTTCGGCGTTCTCGCTGTGCTGCTCGGCGCGGCATCCGTCTGGTTGCTGATCGCACACCGTGATCGCTGGAGAGTCGGTACCCTGCCGTATCCGCTGCTCGCATTTCTGGGGCTGGCTCTGCTCTCAATTGCTTGGTCGCACTATCGGGATGCCACGGCGCTCGGTCTGTTGACGACCGGCCTCATCGTGGTTGGAGCCCTTGCCATCGCGGTCGCCTTCAGCTGGGAGGAGCTGCTTCGTGGTCTCAGCGTCGTGCTTCGCGCCGTGCTCGGCTTATCGCTGGTGTTCGAATTGTTCGTCTCGACAGTCATCCGCGCACCGATTCTGCCGTTCTTCACTCAGCCAGGCGTTGACTACTCGCAGTACGACACGCTGCCGCCACTGCTCTACTGGTCGAGAAACGAACTGCTCGAGGTCTTCGACGAAGGC
>ENA-ORBV01018048-ORBV01018048.1-microbial-mat-metagenome-genome-assembly--contig:-NODE-18048-length-10014-cov-3.440676_pt1 | contig 10014 bp, 11 predicted proteins | sample MGYA00237777_ERZ505514 | MGnify/ENA primary metagenome ERZ505514 (study PRJEB26160, sample SAMN06269048) | microbial mat metagenome | isolation source: Oligotrophic lake microbial mat | place... | reverse complement strand
CCATCATGGTGTCAGCCCGCAGCACCTACAGGCGTACCTCAACGAGTTCACGTTCCGCTTCAACCGCCGTTTCTATCCGTTCAACGCATTCCGTTCCCTGCTCGGCATCGCCGGCGACGTTACCGCGCCCACCTATGCCGAGTTCTACGCCGCAAAATCGCGTGCCACTACATCTAGTGGGCGGGTGTGACAACCGGATAAGCACGGTACAAATCATCATTCAGGGAAAACAACTTCTCGGGTGACCGACTTGGTAATGCCGAAGCTGGGTACAAAGACAGAGTGCGTACCCGGGCCACCTGATACCAAAATTCCGATATCGTCGGGACTTTTACAAATGGGAATCATGGCATCCGGCGCAACCTCGCCAAGTTCCGGTTGGCGCTCCCACTGCATTCTTTGCATGTCGATGCCGCTCAAGCGGGAAGCCCTCATCTTCGAGTCCTCCCATAGCCGTTGCTTGACGTCGGCTTTGGTCAGGCCGACGCCATGCAACACCGCCGCATGCTCCGGTCCCAGAATGACCCAAGGGTTGCCTCCTCCCATGCGGTAGTCATTGCTGGTCGGATGTGCGAGCGTCTCGCAGAAAATCCTGAGCAGTTCGTCGGCCTTCTTGGAATGGGCGTTCATGTTCAATGTCCCTTCTGCGCCCACGACCGTCACAGTGCTCTGCTCTGCCCTGAATCCCCTCTCGACGTGATACGGTTCCCAAGGAGACTGGAGCTCATTCTCGGGACAAACAAACGAGTACTTCCCTGGCTGTCCATGCGTTGACCGGTCCATCAAGCCGGGAGCGGCTCCACCTATGTTCTGCAAGATCAACCGCAATGCGCGGCCCAATACGGCGTTGGCCCAGTTGCCTTGGCCAAGGCAGTTTATTCCGCAGTTCATTCCCAGCTTCTGAACCATCGGTCCATTGGCAATCAACAGAACGGCGGCGGGATTCGTGGTTACCTGAATGCTTTGCAGGTTGAGTTCGCGGGCCGCAACGGCCTCTACGGCGGCGATGAGTACAGGCAGATGCTCTTTGTTGCACCCGGCCATTAACGCATTGGCTGCGATGAGTTCGATGGTCGCCGCGCCAAAACCTGGAGCAATGCATGAAACGATTTCGCCCGGCGCACGGCCAACATAATCGACCATGGCCTGCACCTTATCCGCAATCGGCGGCATGATCGGCAGTCCATCGGTCCAACCGCGTTCACGATAAACGCGATTCAATTCTTCCATGTCGTCCGGAAGTTGCACACTGCTTGCGCGAACATTCGCATGGATTTTCTCAGCGCTATTTCCGCCCATTTGCCCATTGGACAAAGCAACGATATCAGCGACGCATTTGTTGGCCAGCTCGCGAATTTCTGTCCGGTTATGCCTGCCAAAAGGATGCGGGACGATGGAAATGGGCAGGTCGGCATAGCCCAACGCCTTGGCTTGTGCCTTGCCAAGCACTTCAAATGCGGTAGAGCAAATCGCCATCGTGGCCGCTCCGCGCTTTGCTATCTCAATACTGTCGTGGACACTCCACGACGTACATGAGCCTCAGTCGCCGGCCCCGGTAACGACAAGATCGCATTCGGCCGCGAGATCGGCGATTGCCCGGTCTCCCGCAGGAACCGATGCGGCCATTTTGCGATGGATCTTGGCAGACCGGATGCCATGCTCCTTCTGAAGAATGTCCGCAATGTCAGCGGCAAGATAGCTGAAATTCGGTTTGGCGTTATCAATAAAACCGATAACCTTGCCCTTCAGCCCGTCGTTCAATTCCCGTGCAGACCGCGCCATGATGTGAGAAGGGGTGGTTGGGTCGATCAATAAAATGTTTTGACTCATGGCAGTTCTCCTAAAGTATTTGTTTACCCGCAAGGCCGCAGGCCTTCGAGCCCGCAAGGGCAGCCGTCATTCCTCTTTGATGCCTGCCTCCTTGATGACCTTGGTCCATCTCACATATTCGGCCTTGACATACTCATCAAACTGTTCGGGAGAGGGGCTGGCCATCAGGATGACTCCTTGCTGGACATACAGCGATTGCATGGCCGGCAGTTCAACAAATTTCAGCATTTCCGCGTGCAGCCGCGCGATAATTTCCTTCGGGGCCTTAGCCGGCGCAAAGATTCCGTTGAATTGCGCCGCGACGTACCCTGGCATGGAGTCAGAGGCTGTTGGTACATCGGGAAGCAAGGGCGACCTTGCGGCAGTGGTGACCGCAAGCGCCTTGAGCCGACCCGACTTGATATGCGGAATTGCGGTACTCAGATTATCGAACATCATGGAGGTTTGGCCACCGATGAGGTCGGTGAGGGCGGGAGCGCTGCTCTTGTAGGGAATTCTTTTCAGCGAGATACCGGCCTGGCGCGCAAACAGTTCGGTGGCCAAATGGGAAGAGGATCCTGTTCCGCCCGATCCGTAGTTCAGTTTTCCCGGCTGGGACTTCGCAAGCTGAAGCAATTCCGGAATGTTCTTTACTGGCAAGCTCGGATTGACAATCAGCACCTGGGGAACTATGCCCAACATGCTGATTCCCCTGAAGTCATTGACAGGATCATAAGAAGTCACATTCGACATGATCGTCGGAGTAGTCACCAGGATCGTCGCACTCATCAATAGCGTGTAGCCGTCCGGAGCCGCCTTTGCAACTTTTTGCGTCCCTAAAATGCCGCTGGCGCCCGGCTTGATGTCCACATAAACCGGCTGGCCAAAGCGCTTGCTCAGTTCCTGGGCGAGGGGTCGCGTCACGACGTCGAGGTTTCCGCCCGCAGCAAACGGAACGACGAGCTGGATTGGCTTGCTCGGATACTGTTGGGCTTGTGCGGATAGACCGGCAAATGGCAATACGAATGAAGCGATTACCGAAAACGCTGCGTGTCTCATCGTTTATTCTCCCCGGTACTTCGATTTGAATTGATCAGGAAAATCGAGCCTGTTACATCGCGCGATGCAATCCACCATCCACGTAGATATGTTCGCCGGTCACGTAGCGTGCCTTGGTGGAACAAAGAAAGGCCACCACATACGCCACGTCGTAGGGCTCGCCGAAATAGCCCAGAGGAATCGTCTTGGCGAATTCGGCCTGGCTTTCCTTGGTGGGATACATGCGGCCGTCGATCTGCTCGCTATGCACGCGCCCGGGGCCGATGCAGTTGATATTGATACCGAACTTGCCGATGTCGCGCGAAAGGCCCTTTGTCCACGCATGCACAGCCGCTTTCGCTGCATTGGAGGCGCTGACTCCACCGTGCGGTTCTTTACCTCCGGTGATGTTCACGATCCGGCCCCATTTTCGTTCCTGCATGAACGAAAGAAAGGCCTGAGTTAGCTTACGTACGGCTGTAAAGTTAAGCGCAAAAGACTCGTCATAAACGTCATCCGGTGCGTCCACCGCCGTGCCCCGAGACCCGCCCGCATCATTGACAAGAATATCCACGTGACCGATTTGTTCTTCAACGATTGCCTTGATGCGGCCAAAAGCTGCCCTGTCATAAAGATCTTCGCTGATACATAGAGGCGCGGTCATTCCCATTGCCACGATTTCGCGGGCAAGCTCCTCAAGCCGGTGCGCGCGCCGGGCTACGATAATCGTACGCGCACCTTCTGCGGCGAGCACCTTGGCAATTTCGCGACCGATGCCACTGCTTGCCCCGGTGATCAGCGCAACCTTGCCTTTCAGCTCAAGATCCATTGAATGCTCCAAGGTGAGAGGGCCATCCTAATCAATGGTCGCACCAGATGCTTTCACCACCGAGTCGTATTTCGATATCTCCGCCTTGATGAACGCGGCAAATTCCGCTGGCGTTGTACTGACGGCTTCTGCGCCCCGATTTCCGAGAGTGGCAATCACGTCCGGCATGGCCATCGTCTTGACGACTTCCGCGTGCAGCCTGTTGATGATTTCGAGCGAGGTGCCAGCGGGAGCAGAAATGCCATTCCAGGAGTAGGCATCAACGCCCGCGATCCCCGCTTCCATGATGGTCGGCACGTCGGGCATAAGCGGCGACCGCTTCGGCGTGGCGACTGCAATCACCCGTACTTTTTGTGCCTTGACGTGCGCGATGATCGGGGGAATGGAAGTGAACATGAAATTGATTTCATTGGCCAGCAGCGCCGTCACCGCCGGCCCGGCGCCTTTGTACGGAACATGCAACATTTTCACCTGGGCTTTCAGCTTCAACAGTTCACCGAGCAGATGCAATGAACTACCGTTGCCAGAAGAGGCGAAGCTCAAACTGCCCGGCTTCGACTTTGCAAGGGCAACCAACTCGGAGACATTCTGCACCTGTAGCGCTGGCGAAGTGACCAGAATAATCGGAAGATTGGCGATCAGGCTGACGGGAGAAAAATCCTTGATTGCATCGTAGGGAAGGTTCTTGACCAGCACCGGATTAATGGCGTGCGTGGTTGCGTTGCTGAGCAACAAGGTATAGCCGTCCGGATCGGCCCGCGCCACCGCCTGCGCACCGATGATCGTTCCGCCGCCGCCACGATTCTCAATGATCACCTGCTGCCCAAGACCGATGCTCAATTTGGCTGCAACGTTTCGCGCAACAATGTCCGCCCCGCCACCGGGAGGCAGCGGGACAATCCACTTGATCGGTTTAGCGGGATAACTCTGTGCGAAAGATACAGACACCGGCAGGGCCGCCGCAATCAACATCGAAAGCGCTAGTTTCTTTATCATGATCAACTCCTCTCCTGATTACGCGCGTCACTGCATCGAATCGCAGTGACTTGCGACAAAAAACTTTCGGTCAGTTCAGTTAGATCAGGACGATCTCGTCGCCCTCGACCCGGAATTCCGTATCGAACTTTTCTTTGCGGGTGATACGGGTCATATAGTCCAGGACTTCCGTGAACTCCGGATCGCTTCTTTTAAGGCACCGGGGTTGGGAGTTTTCGTTGATCATTGCGGGCTTCCAGCTGACTCTTTTCAGCGTGTTCTTTTCGCAAACAATGTCCACCAGGATTGTTTTTCTCGAATCAACCGGAAAAGGAAAGGTCTTGTATTTCGGATCGATACCCGTCCACGAAGCATTGAGTCGCGACCTTCGTTCCACCCGTTCAGGCTTGTGCCACTCGTCCTTCGGGTATTCGATGTCGAATGCAAAATTAGCCAGGCAGTAGAAGATCGGCTTGCCTTTGTAGATCTCGATCGGCTTGAGGATGTGGGCATGGTGGCCAAGAATGACATCCGCGCCGCCGTCGATGCATTGATGTGCGTAGGTACGTTCGTACATCGCAAGCTCCGCCTCCTTGAAATGGAGGCCCCAATGCATCGAGACAATCACGAGGTCGACTTTCTTTTTAAGCTCGGCAATATCACTCAAAATGGCTTGGAGATCTTCCTCGTTCGGATAGGTCAGTATGCGCGGAGGCGTTCCTGGTTGATCGATTTCCAGCGTTTCGTACAAGGTTCTCGCTCGTGCGGGCGCACACCCAGGGCGTTCCACGTCTGCCCAATAGCGCGGGTGGAGGATCGAGCAATAGGCGAGCCAGCCGATTTTGGTTCCGTTCTTCTCGACGATCACCGGTTTGCGGGCTTCTGCTAGGTTGCTGCCGGCGCCCAGGACGCGTACGCCGTTATCCTCAAAATGCTTGATGGTATCGGCCAGCGCATCGACCCCAAAATCCATGCAGTGATTGCTGGCAAATGAAGCGATGTTGAAGCCGGCGCGCGCAACGCCCTCGACATTTTTCGGGTCGGCGCGCAGCGTCACATAGGTGCCGCTCGGATTCACCGCACCGCGTGTCGAGTAAGTGGTTTCGATCTGGCCGAATGCGAAGTCGGCCTTTTTGATCTCCGACCTGACGAGATCAAAAATGGAGTCAGGGTCTTCGCGGTTCACACACAGGTCACCGACTGCAACGATCTTCACTTCCTTGTTCATATTTTTTTCCAATGTTGGTTACGGGACAAGCCAATGTTCGCTGCGACTTTCAGTAGGCCGGATCCCCTTCGATAGCAACCCGGTTCATGAGTCTTTTCAGGGGAAGCTTGTAATCCGCCGTCGCACGGTGCTGGGTGGCCGGGTTATCCCACATGACCAGATCGCCTTTTTCCCACGAATGGGAGTACACGAACTCGGGGCGCCGCATATGTTCCCAAAGACTCATCAACAAATCGCGGCTCTCGGCTTCTTCCATACCGACGATTTTGGTCGTGTGGCCCTCGCTCACATACAGCGCCTTGCGCCCGGTCCGCGGATGAGTACGAACCACCGGCTGCTCTCTGTCCGGTATTCGTTTCCTTAACTCTTCCGTGATTTCGACCTTGGTGCCGCCGGCACGCGCCCGATTGATCGAGTGGTACTCGAGGCTGTGGATCGCCTTGAGGGATGCGAGCTTGGATTTGGTTGTTTCAGCAAGCGCATCGTACGCAGCGGTAGTGCTTGCATACAGCGTATTGCCCAAGGGCACCCCGTCGGCGCGTACCGGTATCTCTATACCGTACAGGAAGGTATACATGTCCGGATGGCCCAGGTAGGAACCGTCCGATGCCATACCATTCCCGCATCCGGAACGCCGATGTTCTTGCCCTGTTCCTGGATATTGGAGAGCACCGATATACCAGGGTTCTCTCTCGAAACGTTTTTGCTGTGATCGTGAACAAGCAACTTGCCGAAGCGGCTTGCAAACTGCGCCTGATGCTCCGGGCGTAACTGTTGATTCTTGAATACCACCACCGACCTGTCGTCGATCACCTTGCAAATTGCGTTGAGGGTGTCGTCATCCACTTCCTTGGACAAGTCGACGCCAGTGATGACGGCCCCCAAGGGTAGATTGACGATGTGCTTGACCTGCATTGTCATGGTGTCCTCCTAATCTAACAGGCTGTTGAAAAACGTTTTCGGAAAAACAATCAGGTTCCTCTATTCGGCCTTGATTCCCGATTCGCGCACGACCTTGCCCCATTTTTCAATATCGGAGCGCAAAAATTCTCGCAATTCGCCAAGCCCGCCACCGCCTGGAACGAGCCCTTGCACAGCTAGGCGTTCGCGTACCTCGGTGGTTTGAACGCTCTTGGCGATTTGTTGATTGATTTTTTGCTTAATTGGCAACGCAATTCCGGTCGGCCCCAGAATCCCGAACCAGACGCTTACTTCAAAGCCAGGAATCTCTTCTGCGACCGCAGGGATACTAGACAACTCGAGAACACGCGTCAGGCTCGTAACGCCAAGCGCGCGCAGCTTTCCTGACCTCACGAAGTTGATGGCAGCAGGTATGGTCGAGAAGTAGAGTTGCACCTCACCCGATAACATATCTACCAAAGCGGGTCCGCCGCCTTTATAGTAAATGCTGACAATATCCACTCCGGCCATTTTCTTGAACAGTTCCCCTGCCAGATGAGCGCTCGTGCCGTTGCCGGAGTTCGCATAGTTGATCCGTCCTGGTCTGGACTTGGCGAGTTCGATAAGTGAACTGATCGATGTCGCCGGCAATGACGGTGTGGTGACGAGGATGAGTGGCCCCAAGGCTACCTTCGCGATCATCTCGAAGTCTTTTAGCGTATCGAACGGAAGCTTTGGATATAGGCTCGGATTGATTGGGAAAGAGGTAATGGGCATCAGTAGCGTGTATCCATCGGGCGCGGACTTGGCCACAATGTCCGCACCAATGTTGCCAGCGGCACCTGGACGGTTGTCCACGATGACCTGGCGACCCCAGGCGTCGGTCATCCATCGCGCAGCCAGACGCGCCGTATAGTCTCCTGCGCCTCCCGGTACTGTTGGAACGATGATACGAATGGACTTGGATGGATATTCCTGTGCCTGCGCCGTGCCCAAAGCGGCGATCCAGCACAACAGCATGAAAGCCGCACACGTTTTGAGTAGAGAAATCATTCAACGCTCCTCTATATGTCGGCCAGGCAAACAGATTAGCCCGGCCACTAGAATAGGACTAAGTTATTTTCAACTTCCCCTTCTTGCGTTCTTTCATCACTTCCTCATAGATTGGCAGGCAGGTGCGTAAGACATGTATCCCTGCAGGCCAAGATGCCACCTCGATTGCCTCGAATACCTCTTCCTTGGTGGCCCCCGCCTTCAGGGCAAGCTGCATGTGCGCCTTGGTGCCAGTGTAATAAAGGAGGGACGCATTAATGGCCATGACCATTAGTTCCTTGACCTTGAGCGAGAGCGCCCCTCTTTCATGCATGACGTGCATGAACATCTGATGGGTAAGGTCAAGCATTTTCGGGTCTTCTCTGGACAAGACCTGATGTGTAATGTTTACGAAACCTCTTCCCTTCGATACCTTCCCAAGGACCTCCTTTGCACTGTTCTTTTCAGCTTGTTTTCCGGCTTTCTTCACCATTTTAAATGCCTTTTTTCGAGAAAATGAATGGCTGGGGGCAGTGACACGGAATCGCGCCCGATCGCGACGACCTGATTCCAAGAGCAGCGCGACAGCTAAAATTATCGACCTGGTACAAAATCAGATTTAAGCCCGGCAATTACAGGGTGCTTTAAGACGTAGTGCTCAGGGGATTCTTATTACGCCATCTGCGCTTATCTCAGTGCCGAATGTGCGGGACACCTCTTGGTAATGCGCGATGACCGCCTTGAAAGTTTCACTTCCGGTCTGAGACAGCATCGGTCGTCCCCTCTCGTGACGGGGCAGATGCCCCCCGAGGTCGATCGGGTGCAGCCTTATTTCCCTCAGCTGGCCTTTTGCGTACTTGAGCACCGGGACAGCACCCCGCCAGCGCTCGGGCGACACGGCTGAACCCTTGGTGCCGTGGCCAGAGCGCGCATCGTAGAAGTCGGCAGGCGTGTTTTCATGTGTCAGGCCGAAGCGATTCATGATTTCATAGGGAACCCAAGGCACCTGCTCGTTCTGCAGGATGAAGTCGCCTATCCCGTGGAAGATCGCCTTGCCTTTATAGATTTCGATGCCGCGGTCGCGTCCGGTTCCGTGCCCGACGTAAAGGTCCGCTCCGGCATCGATGCACTCGTGTGCGTACTTGAGGCTGTAAGCCGGCGCCACATACGGGCCGCCCCCGCCTCCATGGTTGTGGAAGCTCGCGATCACCCAGCTGGCCATGCGCCTTGCATCGCGTATCCACTTAAGATTGCGCGCAATGTCCTCAGGCTCTGCCACCATGGTGACGCCCGTTTTCTCGCCCAGCAAGAATTTTGTCCCCATGAAATAGAAAGTGTCGTCTGAATCAATCTCCTCGGTAAAGCGCGCGCCGGATATGGGCCGGTCGAAGCCCACGCTGCCCTTGCGACGCGAGTCCCTGGCGGAAACCCATCCTAGTTTCTCGCTCGCGCGCCGCAAGGCAGCCAGCGTCTCGCGGTCTACGGAGACCTCGGTCTTGCACCGGACAAGGTTGATCCCCGGACGGCCCTTCGAATAAGGGCTTTGCTCGCCCGCGATGACGCCCATGGGAAACGGCCAGGGAATGTCACCGGCGCCGCGAGGACCCCAATCGCAAGCGGAAACCATGGCAACACGGCCCTTGGGGGTGTCCAAATAGCAGGGTGCGGTCGCCTGGGTTAGGTTTGCCCCGAGACCGGCGTGAGCCATGTCCGACGTGTTCAGGTGCTTCAGTGCTTTAAGGATCCCTGCCTCGCCGAAATCGAAGGAGTGGTTGTTCGCGGCGGCCAACAAGTTGAATCCGGCCCACTTGAGCTCCTCCAGCAACTCAGGTGGCGTTACCATGTAAGTCCCTCCCGGGGCGCCGCCTCCAGCGAAGGAGTTGGGCGCGTCCTCCCAGTCCTGGATGATGCATTCCAGGTTGGTGAAGGTCACGTCAGCCTTGCGCAGCAGCTCGATCAACCCCAGAAACTCTGGCTCGCGGAAAACAGAAAGCTTCCGGCACAACAGCGTTTCACCGGTGAGTGCGATCTCGATATCGCCATTTTCCAGTTCAAACATGATCATTCACCCCACCAAGCGGGTTGCCCATGCTGCTGTCCAGGCCCAGGTTTCATTTAACTCCCGCCTTCACCGCTATCTTTCCCCACTTGCTGATCTGTCTCTTATACACATCTGACGCTGCCGACGAATAGAGAGGTGTAG
>ENA-ORBV01018046-ORBV01018046.1-microbial-mat-metagenome-genome-assembly--contig:-NODE-18046-length-10014-cov-4.287713_pt1 | contig 10014 bp, 7 predicted proteins | sample MGYA00237777_ERZ505514 | MGnify/ENA primary metagenome ERZ505514 (study PRJEB26160, sample SAMN06269048) | microbial mat metagenome | isolation source: Oligotrophic lake microbial mat | place... | reverse complement strand
GGCTTTGCGAGCGCGGGGAGCGAGCAAGAAGGAGCGTGAATTGAGCGTGGTATCTCGTGTGCCAAAAAACATTGTCCCTCCGTATATACACGGATCACACGTCCGAAATAGGGGTTAATTGGCACTTGTGTGCGCTGAGCAGAAACAATTGTCGGCGGCTAAGTACTGGGGTACTAAGGGTTTAGGAAATTTGTGGGAGTGCTAAGTTTGTGGATTTATTGCGGCGCGTTTGTGTGGGTGGCGCTTCGCCCCGTTGGTACAACGGGACCACCCAACGCGCCAGATCGGGACGACCGGCCCACCCAGAGCGCCCTGCTACCCTTCCCTATGCACCGCAAGCATCCATGCCAATTCACCTCAGTCGCCCTGTCGCTCGCCATTTCCCTGTCCTTCGCCGCGGCGTCATTCACGGCCGCCCAACAACCCGCCGCGGGACAGGTTGCGCAGCCCGCAACCGACGCTGCCAAATACATCCGCGTGAAGGACACCCCGTCCGGCGACCGCATCAAACTGCAAGTTTCGGTTCGCACATTGAAGCCGGCAGATGACACACTGCCTGTTGTCCACCTTGTCGGGGTCGTCCACATCGGCGATCAGGCTTACTACGACAAACTTCAAGAGTTTCTCGATGCGCAGGATCTGGTGCTCTTCGAGGGCGTCAAGCCCGGGGGTGCGGAGAGCGAGCTCGCCAACGCCGACGACGCGGCGAAAGCCAAACTCACCAAGGCCCGCCAGCGGATGCTCGGCGCACTGGCCGAACGCCACAAGAAAAAGCACGGTCAGTACCCCGCCTCTCTCGCTGACCTGATTGGGAAACTTCCCGGCACCACCGCCCGACTCGCGGGGCCTGCGCTCAAAGATGCGTGGGGCCACCCGCAACGGTTTATCACCACCGGCGATCCGCCGGAGTCTTTCGACATTGTCAGCAAAGGGGCCGATGGGACGTGGGGAGGTGAGGAGGGCGATGCGGACATCAAGTTCAGCGAGCAAAAGCCCCTCACCAAGGCCGAGAAAGAAGGCGGCGGCGAAGGCATTCAGACCCAACTCGCCGATGCGCTGGGCCTCAAGTTTCAGTTGCCCGCCATGGACTACTCCAAGCCCAACTGGCGCAACAGCGACCTGAACATCGACCAGGTTCAGGCCAAGATGGATGAGCGCGGCGCCAACGCCGATGCGCTTTTCAGTCTCATTGATGGCCAATCCATCGTGAGCAAGATCGCGGGTTTCATGCTTGGGTTCATCAAGGCCAGCCCGCAACTTTCGTTGACCATGAAGGTGATGATGATCGAGACCATCGCCAACGCCGATGACATGATCGCCATGCAGGGCAAATCGGGCGGCGCCGGAATCTCCAACATGGGGGCGATGATGAAGGTGCTTATTCAGGACCGAAATGCGGAAGTCTTCAAGGATCTCCGCCGCGTGATTGATACGGAGAAGGATATCAAGTCCATCGCCATCTTCTTCGGCGCGGGCCACCTGCCGGACATGGAAGAGCACCTTGACAAGGATTTCGGCTACACCTTCGACGAGGACAAATGGTTCAACGCCATCGATGTTGACCTGACCGGACAGCCCGCGATGGCGGCCCAGGCCAAGCAGATGCGCGCGATGGTGCGGCGTATGGCGGAGCAGGCGAAGGCAGAGGCGACGAAATAAGAACCGCGCGAAGGAATCGGTCGGAGCGGTCGGAGCGGTCGGATGAAGCAAAGCACCTTCCCGGGGTCGCGCTCGAAGACTCGCTTGATACCCGGCTACAAAATACCAGGCATTCGGCCTGAAGAGTCGTTGGTAGCGCCATTCGGCGCGGGAAGAAGGCTTGAATGATCCGATCCATCCAGATGTTGATTGCGGCCGTGATCGCGGCGGGCCTGTTGGGCGGCGTGGGAAGCGTCGTGAACGCAACTTCCGAAGTGAAAGATGAAGATCGCGTCGAGAAGAAGGTCGCCATCTGCATGTTGCCCAAGAAAAAGGGGCTGCCGTACTTCACCACCTGCGCCAAGGGCGGCGAGGAAGCGGCGAAGGAACTGGGCAACATCGAGTTCATTTACGATGGCCCGACGGATGGCTCGCCGGAGAAGGCCGCGAGCATGGTTGACCGTTGGGCGCTTCAGGGCGTGGGCGTGATCGCCGTCTCGCCCAACGATCCGCAGGTGCTTGGCGAGGCGATGAAGAAGGCTCGCAAGAAAGGAGTTCGTGTGATTACGTGGGACGCCGACGCGGCCCCGGATACGCGGGAGTTTCTCATCAATCAGGCCACCGCAAAGGACATCGGCTACGCACTGGTTGATGCGATGGCGAAGGACATCGGGGGCGAACAGCCGGAGGGCGAGGTCGCGATCATTACCGCGACTCTCACGGCGGCGAACCAGAACGAGTGGATCAAGTTCATGAAGGAGCGGCTGGCGGCGAAGTATCCCAAGCTGACCCTGATCGCGACGAATCCATCGAACGAGGATCAGCGCCAGGCGTTTTCGATTGCACGGGATCTGATGAAGGCGCATCCGAAACTCAAAGGCATCTTCGGCATCAGTTCTGTCGCCTTTCCGGGGGCCGCGGAAGCGGTGAAGCAGGCGGGAAAGAGCGGGACCGTGCTTGTCACCGGCCTTGCGACGCCCAACGACATGAAGGCGTATGTGAAGGATGGGACGGTGAAGTCCGTGATCCTCTGGAACACGATTGATCTGGGGTATCTAACGGTTCGCGCGGGCGAGGCTTTGGTTTCGGGCAAACTCAAGGCGGGGGATAAGACCTTTGAGGCGGGGCGGCTGGGGACGAAGAAGATTGACGGCGACCAAATCTTGCTGGGGCAGATTCTGGTATTCACCAAGGAGAATATCGATCAGTTTGATTTTTGAGGGCGGCCCCACACGCCCTGCTTGTGCGCTCAGGTCACGCATCCAAGACTAGCATGACATGCACCTCCCGCGGCCCATGCACCCCCGTAATCAACACGCCCTCGATGTCGGCGGTCTTGCTTGGCCCCGTAATCAGCACGATGCTGCTTGGAAGCGTCTGGGGCAGGCTGCCCGCATGACTCGCCCAGTAATCCACTAAATCCGGCACAATCTGAGAACACCACACAACCGCGATATGCAACGGCGGGACCAGACTCAGCCCGCGCCCCCGCCCTGATCCTGAAGAACACACCAGCGACCCAGTCTCCGCGATGGCTGCCTGCACATCAGTTATTCCCGCATCGACATCGTACAGGGCCGCGAAATCAACCGTGCCACCGAGGTCGGCTTTGCGACCTCGGTGCCGGAGCGCCGACAACACCCCCGCGAGAGAATCACGATCCTGTATTGCCACGCGCCCGGCCGCGAGCGAATCGACGAGCGCGACAAGATCGTCGGTCAGTGCGGCCCCGGTTGTCTTATGCACCATCATTCCCGCCGCGGCAGCTCGCTTTGCGAAGACATCGGGCAAGTCTTCGCCCGCGCCGACGACTCGGACAACGGATTCATTCACGGTCGCGGGGGGAGGGGGGGCCGCGTCGGCGGGTGTGATGGGAGCCTTGCGCTCAAGCGCCGCCGAAACCCGCGCCACGAACGCGCCGCGACTCGTTCCCGGAAATGGAGCGTTCACATTCATCGCGTGTCTCCATTCCCTTCGCGTTGCCCGCCACGAACTTCCGCTTGCTCCCCCCCACGATCCTTCCACCAATCGCGGAAACTCCGCGCGGTCGGAGTCGGAAAATCACGCTCCTTCGTCCATTCACCGAGCGGGCCTGGCGCATGACTGAGCCACGCGTTGTCTTCAAACGGATCGGCGCGAACCTTGGCGGGCGGGGCCAATCCCGCGGTGGGCGGCATCACCCGGCGCGAGTCACCCCGCCGCGCCAGCAACCGAAGCACCCGCCGCTGCACCCACGAAGAGGCCCGATACGTCCACCCCCACCGCAGCATCAGCCCCCACAGCCGATACACGGCGCGTGTGCGCAAGTCCGTGATGCCCTGCTCAACCATCTTCTTCCGCAGCATGATGAACTGCTTGGGCAAGTCGATCTTCACGGGGCACGCCTCGAAGCATGCGCCGCAGAGGGAAGTCGCGTGAGGAAGGTCGGGGAAGTTGTGCAGGCCCTTGAGCAGCGGGGTAATGGCGGCCCCGATCGGGCCGGAATAGACCGCGCCGTAACTGTGGCCCCCGATCCGGCGATAGACCGGGCAGGCGTTCAGGCACGCGCCGCAGCGGATGCAGCGGAGCAGTTCGCGGGTTTCCTTGCGAAGGATCTCGGTGCGGCCGTTGTCGAGGAGGATCAGGTGGACCTGGTCGGGGCCATCGTGTTCGTCCTCGCGGCGCGGGCCGGTGATCATGTGCGTGTAGCAGGTGATGGGCTGCGCCGTGCTGCTGCGGGCGAGCATCTTGAGCATTACGGCGAGGTGCTCAGTGGCGGGGATGAGTTTCTCGATGCCCGCGATGGCGATGTGGATGCGCGGGGCGCTGGTGCAGAAGCGACCGTTGCCTTCGTTCGTGCAAAGCACGATCGAGCCGGTCTGGGCGATGAGGAAGTTGGCCCCGCTGATGCCCAGGTCGGCGTGGCGGTATTTCTCGCGCAGGTGGGCGCGGGCGATGGCGGCGAGGGTCGCGGGGTCATCCGTGTAGGGCACACCCAACTCTCGCGTGAAGGCACGGCCCACCGCGGTGCGGTCCTTGTGGATCATCGGCGTGACGATGTGTGAAGGGGCATCGTGGTCAAGCTGGAGAATGAACTCACCCAGATCGGTTTCGACGGTTTCGACGCCGATGGCTTCGAGGGCGGGGACAAGCCCCGTTTCTTCCGTCACCATCGACTTGCTCTTGACACACAAGCGGCATTGATTGCGGCGTGCGATTTCGAGTGTGATGGCGTTGGCCTCGTTCGCGTCGATGGCATAGTGGATTTGCACACCGGCGCGGGCGGCGTTGTCGATGAATCGCTCCAAGTACCAATCGAGATGGTCGAGGGTGTGCTGCTTGATGTCGCCCGCGAGCGTACGAAGGGAGTCGTAGCGGTCGCCGAAGACATCGCGGAATCCATCGCGGCGGCCATGGTCCTTGGCTTTGGTGGCGCTGCCGACGAACTGCTGGAGGCGGATGTCGCCGATGGCCTTGGCGGCGCGAGGTTTCAAGTCATAGGGAAGAGGGACATTAAGGGGGTGTTCGTGGACCGGAGCGGCTGGGGGCGGCGTGAGCGGCGTAGGAGAGGGGGTCATGCCGACACCCCCGGCACCCGCGGTGAATCCGTAAACGGCATGAGGCCCATTGCTTCGGCGATGATCTCGGGAAGGCTCTTGAAACCGACGGTATGGCCAGCGCGGCGGCACGCGCCGGCGATGTTCATGGTGCAGCCGGATTCGCTGCTGACGACCGTCTCAGCACCGGAGGCCTTGATCGCGGCGGCCTTGTCGCGGACCATCGCGCTGGAAATCTGCTGGTACTTGGTTGCGAACGTGCCGCCGAAGCCGCAGCATTCGTGGGCGTTCTCGAGGGGGATGAACTCGAGGCCGTTGATAGTCTTGAGGAGGCGCACGGCCTCATCGGTGATTCCAAGGCCGCGGAGGTGGCATGAATAGTGATAAGTGGTTCGCCCGTGCCATCGCATGTTCATCGCGGCAAGATCGACTTTCAGCACGTTGACGAGGAACTCGCTGAACTCGAAGGTGCGGGCGGCGAGGGACTGGGCCTGTTTGAAGAGCGCGGCGTTGTGGGGGGGCTCGAACATGTGGGGGTAGCAGTCGCGGATCATCGCCGCGCATGAGCCGGAGGGCGTGACGACAAACTTGCTCATCTCGAAGACGCGGATCATTCTCGTGGCGAGGGCGCGGGCTTCGGGAGCGAAGCCGTTGTTGTGCATAGGTTGGCCACAGCAGGTCTGGGCGGCGGGGAAATCGACTTCGCAGCCGAGGCGCTCAAGGACCTTGACGGTCGCGATTCCAGCGCGCGGAAAGTACGAGTCGCCGAGGCAGGTAATGAAGAGCGAAACTTTCACGCATCGCCCCTTTATCGCAAGAACGCATCCGCAAGCCCCGCGTCAACGGTCAGCACCTGCCCCGTGGTCTTGCTCAGTCGCCCGCTGAGCAGCAGAAAGATCGCTTCCGCCTGATCGCCCGGCGAAATCGACTTTTTGAGCAGAGTACGGCTGGCGTAAAACGCGGCCAGTTTTTCAACGAGGCTCTCGGTGGGCTCATCCGCGCTGTGGGCGATGCTGTACTTCGCGAGCGATGCAATGACGCGGTCGCGGGGAAACATCGTACTGCCCTCGATCACTGCCGCGGGCGCCACGCCGTTGACGCGGACGAGGGGGGCGAGTTCGACGGCGAGTTCCCGCACGAGGTGATTGGCCGCGGCCTTGCTGGTGTCGTAGGCGAGGCTTCCCTTTTTCGCGACGACGGCGTTGACGCTGGTGGTTAGCACCAAATTCCCCGTAAGTCCCTGCTGACTCCAGATCATCGAAGCCTGTTGGGCCACGATGTACGCCCCAGTTACGTTTACGCTGAAAGTCCTGGCCCAGTGCTCATCCTCGACCCGCCCTCCGGCATCCGGCGTCACGAACACACCGGCCGTCACGGCCACATCATCCAGCCCGCCATAGGCAAGAATCGTCTCGTCCATCGCGTCTCTCACGCTCGCGCGCGAAGTCAGGTCCGCGCGCAGCGCGATCGCCGTCCCGCACCCGCTGATGCCGCTCCCCGCGACCCCGATGCCAGCGCCATGCTTGGCGATAATCGCGTCCATCGCAGTCTTCGCGGCTTCCGCATCAAGGTCAACGCACACGACGTGCGCCCCCTCGCTCGCGAGCCTCGCCGCGGCGACCCTGCCGATTCCGCTCCCGGCCCCCACCACCACCGCGATGCGGCCCGCCAGTTCCCGCTCGGGAGGCATGCGCTTGAGTTTTGCCTCTTCGAGCAGCCAATACTCGATGTCGAACGCTTCCTGCTGCGGGAGCGCGACGTATTGCCCGATCGCCTCTGCGCCCCGCATCACCTGCACCGCGCACGAGTAAAACTCCGCCGTCACGCGCGATTCGCTCTTGTTCTTTCCCCAAGCGATCATGCCCAACCCTGGAATCAGGATCACGCTGGGATTGGGGTTGCGCATGGCGGGAGAGTTCGCGTGCTTGCAGCGCTCGTAGTACGCCGCGTAGTCCGCTTGATACTTGGCGATGCCCGTCTTAAGACGCCTCATGAGATTCACGTTGTCGCGCGAAGATGGATCCCAGTCAACGAACATCGGTTTAATCTTCGTCCGCAGGAAATGGTCGGGGCAAGAGGTTCCCAGTTCCGCCAGTCGCGCGGCATCCATGCTGTTCACGAATCGCAGCGTATTCTCATCGTCTTGAATAGTCGCGATCTGCCGCGGCCACGCTCCGCCCGCATCCTTCCCTCTTCCATCGGCGAGCATTCCCCTCAGCCACGGCAGGAAGATGAGGAACACGCTTCGCCGCTCATCGGCGGAGAGTGCCGCGAACCGTTCGCCGCCAAATGTCTTTTTGCGGCGACCTTTGGCTTCGATGTACGCCGCGGCCTTCTCGATGAGTTCGAGGGAGAGTTCGTAGCAGGCCTTGTCATCATTGGCCCAGTTGATAAGGCCGTGCTGGCCGAGGATGACACCCTGCGCCTTGGGGAACTGGCGGCAGACATCGGCGAGTTTCAGGCCGAGATCAAAGCCGGGGCGCTGCCAGCCGAGCCAGGCAACTTGATCGCCGTAAATTGCCTTGCAAAGTTTGGGGCCGTTGGCGGAGGCGGCGACCGCGATGACGGCGTTGGGATGGGTGTGGTCTACGTGGCGGTATGGGACGAACGAGTGCAACGGTGTATCAATCGAGGTTGCGCGCGGGTTGAGGTTGAAGGTGCAGTGTGGGTACATGCCCACCATGTTGTCTTCGATGGGAGTCTTTGGGCCTTTCGGCTCGGCGCGGCCGTAGACGGATTGAAGCGCCGTCAGCCGGGTTTGATAAAGGGATGAGAAGAGGCCGCGGTCGGCGGTGCGCAGGTCTCCGCCGGAGCCTTTGACCCAGAGGACTTCGACCGGTTCGCCGGTCAGGGGGTCCTTCTCTGTCAACTTGGCGGACGTATTGCCCCCGCCCGTGTTGGTGATCCGCTGATCGCGGCCCAGAAGGTTGGAGCGATACACGAGCCGCCCGAGCGGGTCGAGGGCATCGGCTTCTTTGTCATCCCAGAGGTACTTCACAAACTTGTATCCCCGTTGCTCACTCACGCGGTTTCAACTCCTGCGACTTCCTGCCTTGGGTGGCCCGGTTGTCTCAACCGGGTGTTTGATTTCACTGCCGTCAGCCTCTAAGCCGCCGCAATCACACTGCATTTTCCTGACTTTGCTATTTGCTGTTTGCCATTTTCCTCGCCTCCAACCACACCGGCAAGTCCGCTTCACCGTAGGCCTTGTCCCATGAGTTGTGGTTCACACCCGGATACTCCGTGTACTTCACATCCTTTCCTCCCGCGCTGGTGATGGCCTCGATCATTCGCCGCGACTGCTCGGGTTTGACCAGGTCATCCGCGCCGCCGTGGAAGCACCAGATGGGCAGGTCTTTGACGGTTGGCGCGATCGCCGCGGCGTCGCCGTAGCCGCAGATCGGAACGAGGGCGGCCCAGATTTTGGGATGCATCCCGCCGATGGTCCACGTCCCATGCCCGCCCTGCGAGAGGCCCGTCAGATACGTCCGCGCCGGGTCAATGCGATACTCTTGACGGGTCGCTTCGAGCATGGCCATCACCATGCCATCGAACTCTTCCCATTGCTTTTCGGAGTCAAGTTTTTGTGGGAAGATCACGATGTACGGCCACTTGGCGCAGTCGTTCATCACCGCCCGCCCGATTCCCTGCGCCACCGGCTTCCACCCATCGCCGCCGCACTCGCCCTTGCCGTGGAGGAACATGATCGTCGGCCAGTGCTTCTCGCCGCTGTATTCCCGTGGCACGTATACCACGTAGTTACGCTTCTGTCCGTCCACCATGATCGACTTGCCGATAAAGCCCGCGGCCATCGCCTGGCGCTTGTCAACATGCGCCGAGGCGCACGCGCCAAGAAAGAGAACCCCCAAAACCGTCATGATGAGTTGAAGTGTGTGCATGGGTCTTAACCAACATCCGCCAATCCAAGGTGCTCACCGTAGGTCTTCATCACGCGGCGAAGCAGAAGTTTCTCATCAACATTCGCCAGTCGCGGCGACCGCTTGATCCACGCCGCTGCGTCGCGCCGGGCCATCGCGAGCAGATGCCGGTCCTTTGTGAGGTCGGCCACCTTGAAGGGGGGCAGGCCACTTTGTTTCATTCCGAAGACCTGGCCCGGGCCGCGAATCTCCAAATCTTTTTCGGCAAGCTCGAATCCGTCGCTGGTTTTTTCGACTACCTTCAATCGCTCGACGGCTTCGGGCGTTGTTGGGTCGGCGATCATGTAGCAAATGGAATCCTCGCTGCCGCGGCCGATGCGGCCGCGTAACTGGTGCAGTTGGGCCAGCCCGAAGCGATCGGCCTGCTCGATCACCATGACGGTGGCGTTGGGGACATCGACGCCGACCTCGATCACGGTGGTCGCCACCAGGATCGACAGCGCGCCGGCGGCGAACCGTTCCATCACCGCGTCCTTCTCCGACGCCTTCATTCTGCCATGCAAAAGCCCCACTTCGTCACCGAATTGCCGCCGCAGCGCCGCGAAGCGCTGGTCGGCGGCGGCCACGTCCAGCACCTCGGATTCCTCGACCAGCGGACAGACCCAGTAGGCCTGGGCACCGCGCTCGACCGCCCGGTGCAGTCCGGCGACGACCTCGTCGAGGCGCGTCGCGGGAATCGCCCTTGTGTCGATCGGCGTGCGGCCAGGCGGCTTCTCGGCCAGGCGCGACACGTCCATGTCGCCATAGGTGGTGAGCGTCAGGGTGCGCGGGATCGGCGTCGCGGTCATCACCAGCACGTCGACCGGGCCGCCGCCCTTGGCCGACAGGGTGAGGCGCTGGTGGACGCCGAAGCGGTGCTGCTCGTCGATCACCGCCACGGCGAGGTCGTTGTAGGTCACGTC
>ENA-ORBV01018045-ORBV01018045.1-microbial-mat-metagenome-genome-assembly--contig:-NODE-18045-length-10014-cov-6.023146_pt1 | contig 10014 bp, 8 predicted proteins | sample MGYA00237777_ERZ505514 | MGnify/ENA primary metagenome ERZ505514 (study PRJEB26160, sample SAMN06269048) | microbial mat metagenome | isolation source: Oligotrophic lake microbial mat | place... | reverse complement strand
GATCCGACTGGCTGTGCCACACATCTACTTCTCCATCAAGACACTCTTTGCTGCACCCCTCCTGAGCAAGAGCGAAGCGCAGATTCACGCCTCTGGCTTCTGCTGCACCCCTCCTGAAATCGAACTGCTTTAGCTCCTAATTTGATTCCATGGTGCGCAGCAGGAGGTGTACCATACAAATTAGTGTCGCGGTACGATGCTAGCTACTCGGAGTAGCCCCTGCATCTTTTCAGCAAAGATATTTCAGTCATTAACGTACAGTAGTCACGGATACTCCAGCTCAATAAACTGGGGCAGTCAGTGAGTCAATCACAACAACGGCAGCAACGGCAGACACACTACTACTAGCTAGTACAATTGAATGGCAAAGCTTCAGTCAATCCACAATATCATCGGTTCCCCTATCTCCTCCCCACCTAGCCAGTTTTTTTGTCATTATTAATGTCCTAGCTGTGCCACTGACCAGATCAAATCTTTCGTTTTGGCTTATTCATTGTGTTCGTCCTCTTCCATCGAACCGTGGACGCGACTTGCGAGTCAGTACTAAAATGGCGTCCAATAACAACGAAGAGGAAGATCCGTTTGGGGCCTTTGGGGATGATGATAGTGACAGCGATGGAGGTGATAGTAGTGATCATGCAGAGGTGGATCCGCAATTGATAGGCCGGGCACAGGCCTTACGGCAACTGGCAAACCAACCCAACAACCACAAAGATAATAAGATACCGTCAGCATCGGTGGCTCCAATAATGAATGAGGAGCAAGGCGAAACAAGTACCGCAAGTGTCGATCTGTCACATCTCGAGCCTTACAGTTCTCCTTCCTGGGAAGCTCCGAAATATTTATCGCCAAATGTCCGGCTTGTTTCCAATTTGCCAGTGGGTGGCGGACGAGGCTTTGTGGCGGTCCGTGACTTGAAACCGGGGTCTCTCGTACTCGTGGAAGACCTCCTCATGGAATGGCCAGAGGCGCAGCTGGGAAAGGCCTTATCGTTGTCGTCGGTCCAACTTTTATTACAGCATGCCAATGCTCAAAGGATTGTCCATTGCTTGGAAGACTTTCATCCAACCAAAGAGGACGTGGATAGTCATTCAGAAAGTGATGCCCCCGAACAAGTGGAAGAAATGATGGCGTCACTTCGGGTCAAGCACGTTCAAGAAGACGACGCACGATCATTATTACTCAATCAACTAGTAGTAGACGCAAAACAACGAGGGATTCAAAACAAGAACGCGTCCGATCTCTCGTCGGAGGATATATTGAGAATTTTTCTGGCGCTGCAATACAACGGCTTGGAATCAGGACTTTACTGTTATATAGCCATGCTCAATCATCAATGTCAACCAAATTGTGTCAAATTTCTTCCGGGGTCGTCATTATCATCGAGCAACGATGAACCCATTATTGAGTCGAGTCGTATGCCTTCCACGCACTCGGAAGTTCGAACCACCCGTCGCATCCCGGCGGGAGAGTCCTTGACCATATCCTACATGCCCAAGATCAAGTGCCACGCATCTAGGAGACATCATTTGTGGCAACAACATCGCTTTGACATTGGCGTCAAATATCTCGAAACAAATGGCACTGGTACAGCATCAGGGTTGCGACAAATGGAGCTCATCATGGGAGGAATCCCACGCTCTTCCAAAGAATATGTGGACGAAAATAGCTTGACCACTCGCATGGAACGGTCACTGGAAGAAATGGATCTTCTCTACCAATCTACCAAAGAATCACTTTCGTCTAAGTCTTCCCTCAAAACAGAGGGTTCCTTGTTGGAGCAGGCCAAAGCACTCGAGATATCATCTTTGGAACTTTACACGCACTCCAGACAAGAGTTGGGCAACGACAAACATTTGCTATTGATACCTTGCTTGGTTCTTCACTTGGATTCTTGTGATTTGGTCCTTCGGTGCGATGCCAAGCGTTCCTTCATAAGTCACACACAACGATGCAAGCTACTGGGGAGAACCGTTGTCACTGCCTTGAAGCTATTGGATCTTCAAAAGGCCTATTGGGGTGAAGACGGCCACTTTGATGTTGCCAGAACCTGTCTTGACTTGTCTCAAGCGATTGGGGAATTGCTGGCCAAATCTCCAAAGCACCTTTCGGAACTAGACACGAATGGTCGGATGGATCTCAAAGGTTTTCATGATTGGTCCAGTCTGGAGTTGAAATGTCGGAAAGAGCACGAGCGGATCAAGGAACTGTATCCGCAAGACGCCATGGACCACGTAGTTCGAAAACAGCAACAGCAGCAAAGCGGTAGTTGTAAATAATCATACCAGAAACTTGGCAATACCCTCTTGATGTTCTTGATTACTGCTATCGATGATGATTCGTTGAGCTGGGTACTGTACCTACATCGTCAAAATGCCATACTTTGGTAGAGTAGTACCGGGAAACTCTGAAATACAACCGCGACGGAAAACGCAATACGAACAAGTGCGCGTGCTTTTGTTCTTAGTCTGTACCCTAATGACGATTTTTAAACTCCAGAAAGTTTGAGTTGTTGATTATCAACCGACAACAACACGCATAGATACACTAGCTACAACGTAGTACATGCAGTAGTCAGCGTCTACTTCTAAAGTTAGCGTGATAACACCTCAAGTACCATACCTGGATGGATTGTCTTTCTATCGAACTATATCATCCACTACTGTTTTATAATTATTAGCTATATTAGCTAAAGGAATTTCGCTGTCTATTAACGAGGGAGAAATAAGAATTTTCATTTTCCACCGAAACAATGCCGCCCACTTTTTCACATGGCACCACACTCGCATCCTTAGCACCAGAATCATTTCCAGGTCCCGCCGATGACGACGCAGCAGCAGAGCCTTTTCAGGTAGACGTCTCTCACATTCATAATGATTATGATGATGATGAAAATGACGCCAATCGCATGAATCGTGGTGGTGCCACCACAACGACCGCAAGAAACGTCACAACACGCACCAATGCCAAACATGTTCGGGAAAGCAATCCTCCAGCCACAACAACAAATTATGATGATGATGATGATGTTACAATGATGACGAACAAAGAAGAAGAAGAAGAGGATTATGATCTGCCAACAACAACAACAACACAAATGATGGTCTCGACGTGGGAAGAAATGAATCCCAAACGACGGTCGACCATGGAAGACTGTTCGGTGGTTCATTTGCCAGGGACGTGGGGTGCTCCCGATCCAGAGATGGCGTATTTTGGAATTTACGATGGCCATGGAGGACGAGACATGGTGGAATACCTCGAACATTTTTTGCATTTTCACATGGCGCAAGAATTGGTACACGCCACACAAGACATAAATAATACGGTCTCCATGGAGCTTTGCATGGAACGGGCCTTTATGGTTGCCGACATTCATGCCCAAACACAAGAGGTGGGAGTGGAGACTTCGGGGGCCACTGTGGTCGTTTGCCTCGTCAAGGTATGTATATTGTATTGTATGGGCGTCGTGTCATGTCGCAAAGAAAAGATAGGATAGGAAAGAAAGGCAAACTCACCACAACAGCATTGTTTTGTTCATTTTAAATTATCTGCCACAGAAAATTACATTGTCCAATCAAATCATAATTCATACCGCCAATGCAGGGGATGCAAGGGCGGTAGTTGGACATGAGGGCAAAGCCACCAGGCTCAGTTTTGACCATCGAGTCGATGATCCCGGTGAAACGGAGCGTATCGAAAAGGCTGGTGGATTTCTCTTCAAAGGACGAGTCATTGGTGTTTTGGCGGTCACGAGAAGCCTGGGCGATCATTGCTTGAAAGAATTTGTCATTTCCAAACCTCATTACAACGAAACTGTGGTCAACACCACATCAACCACAAATGATACCAAGAACGACGACACCACAGAAAGTCGTCGCAATGCAACAATTCTCATTTTGGCTTGTGATGGTTTGTGGGATGTTATAGACGATCAAGAGGCGGTAGACATTGTCCTCTCGTACAGTGGGGACAAAGCCGATGTTGCGCAACTCTTGGTGAACGAAGCCATACGGCGTCGAACGGGTGACAATGTTAGTGTGGTTGTGGTTTGGCTATAGTATTTATTGGAGGTTCTTTCGCTAGAAGTAGGATCCTCGAGAGGCGCGCTATTTCTAACATATAACACTACAAGAAGGATCTATTCCATATTTTGTGTTGGGGGCGTTCCTTCGATATAGACAATCCTCATTCTATCTATTCGTGTGCAAGGATGGAACATGCCGTATTCCTCTTCACTACAGTAGTGAGTAGGTTTCAATATCGACCGAAAGTCCTTCTGCATAGACTTGACCTTTAGTCGAGAACTAAGGAATTTAGATATCAAATGCGTAGAAACAAGCCATCCAGCTGAGGAGTTCTCACCGAGACACCGTGGAAGACGATTGGATGACAAGCACATAAAGAAAGTGTCCTGGATGGAGTAACTGATGTCTCCCCCCATTATATTTCTAACTAGGAAGACGGCCCATACTCAACTTAGTAGCTAGCTACTATAGCTACCTGGTACTAGCTACTACTATCAGATGAGACTAGTAGTTAATTGCTCACTAATAGTCTGCTAGCTAGACTGCCATGCAGTAGTACTGTGGTACGTACCAAACTATCTTTTCTTCTGACCAACCACTCACTAATACTGTCGTGGTCAAGCGAATTTAAGCACGCAGAGTTGCCCCTAACAACGAAGCACGACGGCCCAAACAACAGTGACCCTTCTGGTCTTCACAATGAATGGAAATGTCCCCTACTCAACTGTATGAAGCATTATTTTCAAAGCACCCCAGCAACCGAAACAGAGCGAGACCATAATAACGACTACATTAATCTGATTTGGGTGGTTGGTACTGGCTATTATCAACTGGCTATCATTTGAATGAATGCAAACTAAACAGCAGGGGTTGATACAGTACCGATAGATCTGTCAGTTCCACTTTTTTTCCAAGGTCACGCCGTTTCTCCTGCGAGTACTTTTACAAAACAATAATCACCAGCAATGATCAAGAAACAACCCATTCCAAAAATCGGCACGGCCCTCAATGCCATGGTCACCGTGTTGGGATTTTTACTGCGCTTTGCTCGAACGAAAGTGGGCATGGTTGTGTTTACCTTCGTGGCCCTTTATATCGCGTTGAACGATGTCCTGTCTCCCAAATCACAAGATCTTTCTCTATTGGCGCAACAACCGTCGGGATTAAAGTCGATTGATGGGGGAGGTGATCTTTTCATGGCGGAAATGTCATCACGAACAAAGGAAAAACGAACTACAACAGCCAAACAGACCGATGATCATGATGACATTTGCTATCACTACGATGGTATTCTGTTGATATCCTACGCCGACAAGGATGGATTTGCTACGGTCTTTTTCTTTTTTGTCTTGAACCAGTTATTGTATGCCGAAAAACACAATCTGTTGCCGTGGATTCATCTCGATAGTCATACCAATTCACACGTGTACGATGACAAGGAACATAAATATTCGGACAGTCCCATTACACTCAGCTTGAACGTCTTGAATGGACTCCATTGGGATGAATTTCACGACGATATCAACGATCAAATCTACAAGTTTCCAGGGGCGCCCATTTTGGATTATAAAGACCCCAAAAGTGAGTCGTCCAGCATTACCCTCGAGGGAACGGGGATTTGGAGTTCGTACTTTGATCCACCCTCTCGGTTGGATCCAATCCGTCATTTGGCCGATCCAACAACATCCTCCAAAGCGTCATCGTCCAAGTCTTCTTCGGGTGCTTCTTGTCATACGAAACCCATTTTTCAATTAACATTGCCCCAAATTGAACCTTCGCTCATGGTCTATTGTCCTTATTGTGTGCGTGCCTGGCGTCGTAAGAGTACACCGCCCGCATTGGCCCAATGGAATACACCCTATCAACAATGGTTCGAACCGATGCGCCATCGCGCCAATTGGATTACCCAACGGCATATGCATCCCACGGAAGAAATGATCAAAAAGGCCCACCATGCCAATCCCGTCGTGGAATCGGAAGAATCGTGTTTGGCGGTACATATTCGTCATTCCGATAAAGCCGATCGACGCAAACGCATTGAACTAAGTACCTTTCGACCCTATATTGAAGCCTATCTGCAAGCATCGCTGTGGGTCGGAACCACCATTGTGATCTATATCGCGACGGATAGCAATCAAGTCTTGAAAGATATTTACAAACTGTGGCCCAAAAAGATTACTTCCTATATGCGATATCAAGAAGGAAACATTGTACGATCCGACAATACCACTGCCGTCTTTGAATTGTCCCAAGATCACCATCGGACCAATTCCGAAGTTTTTGTTGATATTTTGGCCATGGCGCAGTGTGAATTCATGGTGCACGGGATGAGTGCCGTCACAGAAGCTGCCCACTACTTGAACTTGAGATTGCACAATCAAAGTGTCAATTTGGAAGAAGATGTCACGAGCGGCACGGCCGGCATGAATAGTTATTTGCGAACCACCAAACCCACCATGAGCGACAAAGAATTTGGAACCATGGTGCGGAATCGATTGCACCAAAAACGCCAAGAAACGGATGCCAAAAAGAAAGAGTTGGATCACAACTAACTAAAAATGAATCGATACGCGAAATGAGTCACGGCGTCCACGTGGTAGAAAAGGGTACGTATTCTAATTATTTTTATTGCTGATTTTATTGTATGGATGATTTATTATTAATGATGGCTTTGTCGCGCAAGGCTGTTATTGCCATTTCTTCTTACTCCTTCTTCTTCTTTTCGTCGTCGTCTCCACTACTACGTTCCGCTGATGCTGGTGGTGATGCTTTGACAGTACTGAGAAGCATTGTGCCCAAAATCACCAAGGAGAACCCAAACAACCAAGTGGAGGAAAAGGTTTCGTCCCACAACAAAAATCCAAGCATGGAGGAAACACAAAAATTGGCAGCACTCGCGAGTGCTGTTCCCGCAATGGATCCACTCTCTTCCATGCCTTCCAAAAAACTTCCCACCATGAAAATATTGAGTGCCAAAGTTCCCACGAAGCACAAGCCTCGAACGAATATCACCACGATCTCACAAGTTTTGGGTACTGATGAAAGGGCTGCTGTTGTTGTTGTCGTTGTTGCTGCTGCTTCGCATGTTTGCAAGGTCCAAGCAGCCAGAAAGGTATCGGAAGAAAAGGCAAATTTGGCGAGACAGGATGCCGCAGCTCCAAAGGCGCCACTTAACAGGGCAAATGGGACCGACATTCTTTCTCTTTTTACAGAACCGATTGAGGCTATTTTTGATGGTTGTTGGTTTAATTTGGAATAATCGAAGATAGTGCCGTTCTCCGACCTATGCCAGAATGTCACTCTAGCTAGCTACTAGTAGCTTCACCTTTTTCACCACCACCTGTTCCGTAGATTGCTTGGAGGCTAGCTAGTAATGACAGGGATGGGATAAAGACTTGCCCTGTCAATTCAAGGTTGGAAGTTGTTTTCCTGAACACGCAAGGTTTCGATCAACCAGAAGAATATGGAGCCTTTTATCGCCATCTGCTGCTTTCAATCCATCCATCGTTTGCTACTAGCTAGCTATAGATGGTGGCTACAGTACGTAGCGGACAGATAGCAATGAAGGGATTGTCCATGTCTGGTGGTTATTAACGTTGTTGATGTTGTTGTTGCCTTTGTTGATCGGATGGGTGTGGGTCCAATTGGTTGATACACCCGGGACAGTTTCCGCCAGGTTGATTTTTTGTCGTCAAAGATCTTAAAATCAAAGAAGGAGGGAGGGTACGTCATAGGCACCAATCTGCGGAATGAATGAATCTTCATGACACTTTGGCCACGCCATGCGCAAGACGCCAAAAGATGGATCAAATCAATCTTGCACAACAACAACAACGCTTGAACCGAACACCAAAATTAACTAGAAGCTACTAGCTAGTAGCTCATAAATCACATCCTTGTTGACCATGAAGCCAAAGTCGGTTTTGTACGCTTGCCTACTAGTAGTAGCCTTGCAGACACAGGAGACCTTCAGTTTTCAGAATGTCGTGCCGTTGAAGTTTCTCAAGTCTTCTCCCTCTGCTTTCCTGGCCGCGTCGGCTACGACCCGTCAAATAGCACCCTCCAGCTTCCAAGCGAAAAGCCAGAGATTCCCTTTGTTTGCTTCGACTACCGACGACGAAAGCAGCGGCGAGGTTAAACTGGATACAGATGCCATTCTCAAATATGCCGGCGCTTTGGCCATCCAAATGGGTCTCTTTGTGGCGCTGTTTAAGGGTTTGGACATGGCCGTGGCAGCTAGTGGAATACAAGTCCCCTTTGCTGCGAATTGCGCATTCTTTTACTTTTTCTCTCTGAAAAGTCGCGTCCTGAATCCTCTCAAGAATTCTCGCCCCAACGTGTCCACCAAAGAAATTAAAGATGCCGAACAACGCAAAATGCCAAGTTGGACACCTCCTGGATTCATTTTTCCCATTGTTTGGCTCTTGTTGATTGGTCCCCTCCGTGCCGCTACGACGGCCCTAATTTATTCCGTCAATGGGGGCGTCTATGCCAGTGCCGCCATTTTGTCGTTAATGTTGCATCTGAGCATTGGTGATATCTGGAATACCATCAACAATGTCGAGCGTCGGTATGGGACATCGGTGTTGGGAATTTGTTTTGTCTATGTATCGGCGGCCTTTGCGGCCTTTCAGTACTATCAAGTTATGCCACTGGCAGGTCAATTGTTGGCGCTCAAATTGATTTGGTTAACCATCGCATCGAGCTTGATTGTAGCCACTTGGACGCTCAACCCCAATCCCAAAACCGGAAAAAAATATTCGATACTTCCCATGACGGGGGAAGGTTCCAAGACGGAGTTCTTCTGGTTTTAAAACTATTTGGAACGTGTCTTTGCCTCGAAAGAATATATTGGGAGTCAAGGCCACCCCTCGACGACAGGAGGCAAATAGTTGGGGCGTGTTTCCTATGCATGTTTTCTTTACTTTCTGCTGTGCTGCCCAATCCCCACACCAAAACTGTTTCTACCTTGTTCTTCGCGGATTGCCAATGGCACTGAAATAAAAACCTAGCTAGCTATAACTACTGTTACTCACAGATGTTCGACACTAGAAATGCTATATTGTTCATGAGTGATGATCAAAATGCTGAAATTACTTAAATTATGATAAAAGATAATGGTGGTTGGAATACCACTGTCGTTGTCTAGGCATCACCACTGCTACTGCCTGCCAGAACAAAATGTGACAATATTCTATTGTTTGATTTCCATTTTCTCTAGGGAAGTATCTGTTGCTGTCGTTGGAGTACGGGCGCGACGGCACCACAGTAGTACTTTAGTGACAACTAAACAGTGTTAGGAGGACACCAATCGTAGACATTCCTTGGCAATCATAATTTCTTCATCAGTGGGGATGGCCAAGACGACAGGTCCCGCTGCTCCATCCGCCGTTAACACGCGATTCGAATCCTTGCCGTGCGCCGCATTACGAGCTGGATCCAAGGCGAGGCCGGGCAAGAGCGATTGTTGCAATTTTTGACAGGCCATGCTTCGAATATCCACCGACTGTTCTCCAATGCCAGCGGTAAAGACAATGGCGTCCAAGGGTCCCTCCAAAGCAATCATACTCGAGGCAATGTGTTGGTTCAATCGATACACAAACATGTCCACGGCCAATTTCGCTGCGCTTCCATTGTCGTCGTCTTTGTTTTCCATTTGTTGCAAGAGCAATCGCATATCAAAATCTCCATTGGCCGACATGGCTTTGAGGCCACTGTTCTTGTTCATGTCATGTGTGACATCATCGACTGATTTATTCAAGGTCTGACAAGCAAATTGGATCAAGGAGGGATCGACACTTCCACAGCGAGTCCCCATCATGAGTCCACTAAGGGGCGTAAAACCCATGCTAGTATCCATGGATTTACCATTGGACACGGCCGTGACACTGGCACCATTGCCCAAATGACAAACAATAATATCTGTCTCTTATACACATCTGACGCTGCCGACGAATAGAGAGGTGTAGATCTCGGTGGTCGCCGTATC
>ENA-ORBV01018044-ORBV01018044.1-microbial-mat-metagenome-genome-assembly--contig:-NODE-18044-length-10014-cov-8.397102_pt1 | contig 10014 bp, 8 predicted proteins | sample MGYA00237777_ERZ505514 | MGnify/ENA primary metagenome ERZ505514 (study PRJEB26160, sample SAMN06269048) | microbial mat metagenome | isolation source: Oligotrophic lake microbial mat | place... | reverse complement strand
AAGCACCGCTTCCTTGTTGACCTTACTTCTGAAGGCTTCCTTGATGTGGTGTTCACAAACTCGGCAAATAACACGTCTGATGGACTTAGTAAGAATGTGAGCAAAGAAGTCTATGAGCGTCACACTCCCAAGTTCATGGCGGACAAATCAATTGTAGATTGAACAGTCAGAAAGCATGGGGGATGTTGGAGGTTGTTTTGTGACCGTTCAGTTCAACATTGGACAAGCCCTAAGTGCTAGAGTTAAAGACAATTAGTTGCAATCGTTTTAGTCAAGTCTGAGTTAAATAGGTGTGCCAACATCCACTTTGTCTGTTTTGGCTACGCAAGTCTATGCTATTTGAACTGATCGGCTCTAAGACTCAGAGGGAGTGTCAACCGAGGGGACAGTGTGCATCTTCCAACACACCTGACACACCGGTAATGAATGCAGTGTTCTAATTTACCATAGTCATAATTCATATTCACTCTTTAATTACTCTTAGACAGTTGACTATGACAGTTTATGCGTCTACGGTTCAATGACCTTTTGTACAAAGTGGACACTTGGCGCAGTGCACCCACAAAGCAAAATATGCAAAAGAAATGAAAGCAAAACATGTGAAAGAAATGATTGAAACAACGCCTTTCTACGTTCTCTCATACTTAGCAATCTAACTTACACAATTTTTGGTGTTTTTTTTAAAGCTGTGCAGCATGGTGTATATATGACTTACCCCCAGCATAAAACAAACAATGTTCTCTTGAGAATTAGTTAGCACATTTATTCGCACCCATTGTGTTATCAGAGTAAATAAGCGCCCAAAGTTATGAACCTTTTCAATGGCTGCGTTCTTAGCTTCCCCATGCATGCCGGCATCATTTTCAAATTTTGGTCGGAGCATGAATCAAGAAAACAAAGTTCTCATTTGTAACACGCCTCCATTTACAAATAGTCTCAAGTGTCTTTGTTACACATTTTGCTCCATTGTTTCCTGCTGATGTAAAACATGTTTTGGATGCACGAACTAAATCAGACATATTTCAGACACACGCTCCAAAGCTTTCGTGGATTCAAGCCATTGTGGAAAATTATGTTCTCTGGCACACGCTGAAGTAAATCAGTTTAGAACCACGCAAGTTAGTTTTGAACCGCATTGCGTTTGCCAAGTTCAATAGCCTTGTTGAACAACACGTAAAGTGGTACAAACCTAGCCAAAGAGTTGCAAACCGTTGAAACGTTTTTGTCAAGAAAAAAAACACTTCATTTCTTACTTTATTTGAAAGCTCACAACTCGCTTCTGGGAAAACTCAAAAGCGTATTTGTACCCAATGGTCCTAAAATATCAAAAAACTTTGTCTTGTCAAGTGGCTTCAAGAAGCTAATGGCAACAATGCTGACGACATCCAAACTATGGAAGAAGTCAAGCAATTTGTCATGGAGTGCGCCATCCCAACTGTTAAAGCGGTCAACCCTGTTGATGAAGAACACATGCCTGTTGGGAATGATGAACACAGTTATCTACGCGTCAATTCCTTTGCCGAAATCATCAATGATTTCTGGACCAAAAAAATTGTCAATTGTCATTTCGTCGAAGACAATGAGAATTATCCTTTGATTTGTTGCGTTTGCGAATTCTACTAAGTGTCCAAGAAGCACCTTTGCTCTTTTCACACGTTTGGCAATCTTTCCTGTTCCTCAAGACGTCGGTTATGTCATTTCACTAACGCTCACATGCTCCTCAAAGACCACTGCCATGTCGACAATGACCAGGCCACTCTTCAGCATGACAACGACATGAACGGACAGGTTCAAGTCGCTTTGCCTCGAAACTTGGCCAACCAAATGGCCCAAGGTGAAGCGAACAACAATGCGAACAATGAACTCACTAATGATCCCATTGTTGATTCCGATGCTGATGAAGTGGCTGGCGCACCTCCTCGCCGTGTTCTTCATTTGAATGACCCCTAATAATTGGTGGTTACCCAAAACCAATCAGTCTTAACTCATCTCCTGGGTGATCCTGGAGTCTTCTGCTAAAAAAAGTTTTCAATCGACATCCGCAAGGCTCAGTCAGGCACAAGGATCCTCCACCAACAATGGAGACCATGACACCAGTGGAAACAGCAACAACAGCAATGATTATGCCCGAAAGAGATCTACTAGATAGTTTACTAACTAACAGATGGTAGGCTACTGTCAACAAGATTTCGTTCCACAACCACGCGGTTCTAAATCGCAAAATCGCACAACTGTATCTCGTCCTGGCTAAGAGTAGGCGACAGTGGGTCAGCCATGGATATAGTGTGCTATCTCCGACTTTGATGCATAAGATGCCAACAGACTGCAGCATCAATGTCCTTGTTTTATGGGTGCGATAGATCTTACTCCACTTTGGTTGATGCCATGAACAACTCAATGGCCTACATTAAAGCCAACTGTTTTGCACTAATTTGAACCACGTCAGCAACATCCAAGTCGTCATCAGAAGAAGAAACTTCAGTGTTAGAGAAGGTAACAGAGCTAAAAAAAGACTTCGCATACGCAGGAGCATATTTGACGTTCATCACTTCTGACACGGGGAAGCTGCTTTTGTGGATCATGCCTCGATTTTCCGTTTCCAATGAAGATGACACTTTGGTGACACTGGTTTCGGCGCAGCGACCTGGAGCCAACTCATCACCAGGGAACTTCATATTCTTAGTAATTGCCCCGCAAAACAACCCCGAAAGAATGCTGCTTTTAGAAAATATTGCACCGCCAAGCTGTTTTGTAGAACCCATGGCTGCCACTGACGTAGCCAGTGGACAAGGATTTTGTATAACATCCTCCTGCGTCGAACCTCCAGCCCCTAGCTTTTTTCTGCTGGCTAAGTTATTCATCTTGGTGAGCTTCGGAAACTGACCTGAGAAGTCCGCACTTGATGCATTTTCTTCGTGAGCAGCTGCTTGCAGCAATTTTGCACCAGCTGGTGTTTTGACTTCCTGGTGTCGCTCCGCGGCCTCAACGTCTTGTTGAGGGTGCACTTGGACGCCTACCAGAAGTGATGCATTCTCTTCCAGCCGAAATGCCAAATTGTGGTCGTCGAATGTTATCCTCGTTCTCCTAGTTTCAGTTTTTTTTCGGGAGTGAGAAGAGGGTTTTGTTTCTTGAATACCTGGCTGTGCACACGGCCTTGCCGGAACATGCATCATAATCTGTCCTTCTTCTTCTCCTGTCACGATAAGCGTTGCAACTCCAAGACGCATAAGCTCTTTACCCCTGCAAAGGTTTACACCGATTTGAATATGTTCATGTACGTAGTTTTCTACAAGTCCTGGGGTAGCATCTTTCGCGAAAGGCTTCTTCATCATCATGCGGAGCACCTGAAACGACGAATTGACTTGGTTTCTATGATTCTCGTCGTGTGGGTCTTCTCTCTCCAGAAGAGCCGCGGATGGCCTTTGCCACAACGCCGAGACTATCGAGCTTTTTCCAGGTGTGGACTTGATATTGATCGGTTGACTAGGAAGAAAGGTTTCGATTACGGTTTGACTGCTGATGGCATTTCTTTTTACAGAAGCTGCCACTGTGGTTGGAATTTGTCGATCATGCCATATCTTAGTAGCGCTTGATGAAGAATCTTTCTCTTTTAGAAGCACGGGAGTAAGGGCCAATCTTCGTTTTGACTTCTTGGGGTCCTTTTCTTCGCAGACAATACCAGTAATACCGTAGATTGTGATGCTGATATTCATCAAATCAAAATCCTTTTTCTCCTCTTCTGTTGAAAAAAACTCTATTGGCACTCCTGGCACCTCGTGGCCTACACGTATAGATCCCTTGACATTGTCCACATAGTGTTCTATGTGGTTGTGTTTTTTCCTGTTTGTTGCCGTAGCTTGTGTTTCCAGGATATCTTTGTCAACATGGGTAGTATTCGCCGTCGAGACTCTAGGTCCGATTCGTTTTCTGCTTCTGCAAGTGTTTCTGTTTGCTTCTTTGTTGGATGGCGACCTTCTTAGCACACCATCGCCATCGCCAATGCCAATCGCCTCCACTTCCACGGAGTCGTCAGTTGAATGCAAGGGAGATTGAATTTTAGCCATTGGTAAAAAACGACGTTTTCTACCATCTTCGCCTGCAGTCTCAGCATAGCCTCTTCCCTCGGGAATCATCATGTCGCAATCCCAGGTGTAATTTCCTAGCTACAGTAGCTGACTGGACTTGGAATTTTCAGCAGCACTTCGGACGAGTAAAAAAATATCCGTTTTTGGCTGTCCCAGCAGAATCTACTGGTACAATTTTACTTCAGTTGCTACGACGTGCGATACTTGGTGCAGCTGGTGCTGTAACTGTACGTAATAGGTACTCAGTACCATAGCAGTGCTATTACTACTTTACAACGAAGTACTGTAGCTAATAAGCGAGCTAGCTAGCTAGTAGCTAGCTAGTAGCTAGCTAGCAAGGGTTTAGCGATGAGACCGACAAAAGATGCGGCCGCGCCGGCATCAATTGCGCGTTCCGGCCCCGCGTGCGTCGCTCGATCGATCAGACGTGTTCAGTTCCGAACCCGGCCCGCGCGTGACTAAACGCATTGCGATATCTACTACTAACTCTAGCTACTAGCTAGCTAGTAGCTAGCTACTTCGTAGCTACTATAGCTACTGGTAGCTACTCTAGCTAGCTATGTATCTAATAGCTAGCTATTACTAGCTCTATTATTAGTATGGTACTACAGTAGCTATTACCAAGCTCCAATAAATAATAGTGAATATAAAATGCTGAACGCAGCAAGATCATAACTACTGCTCGTTCCACATCCATAGTCAACAATACTAGTACGCTATCAAACAATGGGACCTTCGCCGGGAGAAAAAGAATACGACGACAGCTTCCACGAGGTAGAAGAGAAGATGGCATCTTCCGCTTTGATAACCGGGTTAAAGCTTGCAGCTGCCGTTGGATTCCTTCTGAGTGCCATCACGTCCCTTCCCAACAACAACAACAACCAGCGGGGCTATGTTGCAGCCGCCGAAGAACCACACCGTCGACTTTCGGAAGCCAAAACTGGAATTAGTAATGCCCCCCCCTCTTACATGGGCCCTTTAATGAAGGATTTGAGAGATCGAAAGAAGTTGTTCGAAGACACCCCGCCGGAGGAAGTTAAGTATTGGTTTGAGTACACGGGTCCTCTACAGGTAGGTCAGACTGCAGCGGGTTGCTTTGGCATCAGTAGAAGCAATTGGTTTGAGGAGGCACGCGTGCACAGTGCGGGCGCTTTGGGGGTGCTTTAAAACTGCGACAAGAGGATCATGTTCATCCGAAGAACAGAGTCACCCAATATTCCGATCTACCAAATCACGATGACATTCGTATAGTACTGGGTGCTGATTCTGTTGTTTCTTCTGGGAGTAAGGCGGGGAAGTGATGATATCAAGCTTCAACGCATAGTTCAGCTGAAGGACGAAATTACCCTTCTCTTGAGGATATACAGACAAACGAGAATCGCTACGTCTGGTCCTACCTTATCTGGCGCTTCGTATGACTGCGTCTGGGTTCTATCGTGACGCTTTCCTTGTGTCCGCTCATCTACATTGTTTTTTTCTTCTTTTTTCGTTGCTACCACCATTCCCGAATTGCGCAGAAATACTTTTACCGATTCTCACGTTCCCGAGGAAAGGCTGATTATTTCGAAGGACGAGATGATTCAGGTGTTGTCTCGGCTCGCTTTGTGGAAGAGCCTGGCGGAGGCAAAGAATACGAGGACTTCTTTCTTAATATTGACAAAGCACCGGAACCGGAAGTGAAGTCCCACATTCGTTTACTTGAGAATTGTTTGTCCATGGGAAGCCCTGCTCGCCCAAATACCGGAAAGGGAACCTTGTGGAATGAATGGTTTGGTTCTTCCTCCAATGGTGCGTCAGTTGTTGGCACGGATCGTTGCCGCGTTCTTTTCGCCATCAATACCGTCGGAGCTGGACGTGGCACGACCCTTTTGTGGGAAACCAACCCTCCCACAATTTCCGCTCTAGGACCAAAACCCTGGCAGTCTGAGCAAGAGACGGCCGCGTCTCACTTGGAACGAAATTTGAAGGAAATCAATTCTCTGTGTTCTACAGGGCAGATCGCAGCCCGTGTCCAGATGTTGGTCTGTGAACCTATTCCAGCCAAGTGGACTGAGTGGATGGACTCAATGCTTGTGAATTGCGGCGGAAGGCCACAGAAACCTATGAACGAGCCATTGGCTAACAATAAGGATAGCTCCAAAGTAGAAGAGAGGGCTAGCCCAGTGCAGATTGTTGTTGTGGCAAGTGCTTCCACCGCTGATACTTGTCACGATCTCAAGAGTGGGTTCATGGAGCGACGTATGCAGGACCTTGTCCTTGCTCCTCCTTACCTCGGAGATGAAAAGCACAAAAAGCCTGGTTCATCCAAAACGACACATCCGGATTTGATTAGCAGTGATGACCATGATCTCTACGTCGCCCTGAAGTGGTCCTCTCTGGTTACGATTCGTAGCGTAAACTCCTTTCTGCAAGCTAGTGCGGATCTTGCTGCGGCAGCTGCATCGCCCGCCAATGAAAAGACCACACCAGAGCAAACTGCGGACGGGAGTACTGTGGCGATTTCCAACTCCCCTTCGAGTCCTTTTTTGATCCCCTCCTTTGTCCGTGTTTCGTACGTAAGCGAGGAGAACAGCAAGGTTGCCAAGTGGCGCATGCATGGAGATTTTTTCCACCCTGCCGCATGGGAAATCTGCAAGGATTCTTTTGATATGACATGGATTCCTGATTCGTTGTCCGGAGCTGGAGGAGTTAAGTCGATGTGCAGTGCCAGCACAAGCACCGCCCGACGGCTTGCAGACTTGGAGGAATGCGGACAGTGGTGGATCTTCTTTGCTGAACTTCAGATGCCAACGACTCCGGAAGTCTATGCAAATGAAGCTACTCCTCCGCTTGTGGAAGGAGGATCCAACTTTTTCTGGATGGTTACTGAGCGCCAACGCCGGGAGGTTGTCAAGGGCATCATGTGCCATCATGATAACCCTGAGTCTTCCCGCTGCCCTAAAGCACCTCAAGCAGTCCTGCCTCTGGGAGATCTGGAATCCTTCCTTATTAGCTACACCCCAAACACGGCCCTTGGTAAAAAGCACACCAAGGGCCGTCGACCTGGCTACTCAAAAGAACACGAACGCGAGCTTGACCGGCAACGCGTGAAAGAGCGAAAGCAGCTTCATGACCAAGAGGACATTGAAAAGGCTCTTTTTGATTACACAATCTATCCAGCAGCTCTATTCCGCAAGGACGCAACAATCATGGCTGCTCGATCTCGTGATTTGGTCCTCACAAAGAACAAAGAGCCAGAAGCTTTGGGTCCACAGACGGTCAAGTCAAGTTACTATGATGTTACAATCACCAAGCCCCGTGACCCTACTTTGGGTTGGTGCCAGGCAATCGCACGAAAGGGGTTGTGTGTTCTTTATGCAGATTACTTTCGCGCTTCGGATGATGTCCGATGCTTAGAAGCTTGCGGTTTGAGGAAAAATTGGTCCAGGATTGGAAGTTAGAAACTATGGAAATCAGCACTGTAGCCTTTTGCTGCATTTTGGGGCTGGCCGTCGATTGTTTGAGAGTACCAGTGCCGGGCTTGATTAGGTAGTGATTCACACGATTTTTTCAATTAGATCTGCAACATCAAGAGTGGCCCCTTCTGTGACTCATCACTGTAGGACTTTCCAAATGAAGATAGATCCGTTACCATGCAGTCTTCATTCACGTCAACACATGGTAGTGTTCCACAACTGTGCTGAACAGAACATGGGAAATGATGTATTCCAACCTCTTCCTGACCCATTCTGTAGAGCAGTGTAGGACAGGCGTGAGGACCATTTTGTGGAATAGTTCTCAAATAAAAATAACCCTTGATGTCTTAGAGCGACAGAAATTGAGCTGATGCTGAGTAGGCTGAAAGTATTTGCTGACAGCAGGATCGCATAGGAAGTTGACCAATTCCTTGAAGAACTCCTTGGGGAGGAGGACAGTCTTTTCACACTCCTGAAAGCAGGACGATATTCGCCATGAGTCCCGGACAGCGTCGCCAGCCACAATTCCGTTGTGGCATTGTTCTGATGCCTGGCTTGCACCCAACAGTTCTTTTCGTCAAAGGATTGCAGGACAGTGGGTACTGGTCGTGCTTTAGGTCTTCATAGCGCTTTGCCTGTTCTGGTACTCGGAACGAACTACGTGCATGGGTACTCGAGACCACATTGTGGAGACGAAGATCCTATCTTTGTTGTTGCTTGTGATGAGCCCTTTTAGTGTAGCTGTAAGATCTCATAGTTTACTTATCTATACTGATTGTCATCGTATGTAGTGAACTTATAGGCATATACTATCTTGGTTGCAGTGCACTGATCACTTCCGCCGAGCGCTGGATATGGCTTCTTCCAGATTTACAGTCGCAAGGTAAAACTAATTGCTACATTGAAAAGCAAAGCTAATGCCGGTAATTTCAAAAAGACTGGACTAGCAAATGCTCGTTACCACTCTTCGTAGATGTGTTTGCATCCCAACTTGTAAACATTGTGCGTCATGCTTCGATACCATGGAATTACGATGCACATGGGATCGTTACTCACCCTCTCTCAAAAGGACATCATGGAACTCTATGTTCCGGAACACGATGCCCCACTCAGAGCTGGAGGAATAACTCATTACCCAGAGATGCCTACACCAATGGTTGCCAATTGTTTACTTGTCATTGCTTGTTGGCATGTGTCAGCTTCTCTCATCTCAAGCACAAAAAGCAGATGTTTGTTTGATCACCAAGGATGCATTTGAGGAGTTCTGTTTGTTACAAAGTATGACCCATCTAAGCCAATCATTCCATAGAGAACTCACCTACCAGACAAAATTTCTGCCAAGGCAAACTGGTTGAAAGCAGTCAAGCCATGTCATGCCGATTATAAGCCAATTACCATTGACAAGAGCTGAGTGGCTTACATTCAAGGAAGGTTTCATTGCTACCGTACACTCTCACACCCTCGAAGACATGATTTGACCTACCCTTGTTTCCAGACAAGATCACTAGCACTACAATGGTGCCTTTTGCACTGTGCTAAAGTACCATCCAGTACTTTGTACAAAAGGATATGTAACCGGACCAATCCCCAGCATATGAATCTGTGTGCTGCATTCTCCCCCATGCCTTATGCAGTGAAGAACGCGTTAATTGGTTAGCATGTGCATGATTATGTGCTGGAATGACTGGATTGAAAGTGTACTTAAGGGTGGGATATGTGTGGGTTATTTTTGTTGTCGCACCGTTTGTTCTTCTTATGGATACGCCTATGTGTATCTCTCCCCCATGATTCAAGTACTAGTAGGACGTTAAGTGCGCAGTAGTTCACAGACAGCTGAATCGTAATAATTGATGGTTAAGGGTCGGTAGGAGGAAGTAGGATGCACTGCATTTGAGTATGCTTCCCGAGTAGGAATCATGCAAAATTTTTGTGTGAAATGTGCTGTTTCAATGCAGGATGACTGTCATTGACACTTTTTGACAGACTGAGCAGTCAGAGCATACACGTGGTTGGCCAGACCGCATGTTGATCAACTGTATTGGTGGGTCATGTTACAACCGTTGGTCATCGAAGTCTTCCGTTTTGACCGTCTAAAGACTGTTGAGGCTGACACAAAGCAGCTATATGCAGGGAATAGTGGTACTAATACGCTGTTAAAGGCTACCTACAGTCGCACACATGACCCGGCATTTGGGTCACTCTCCACCAGCTACTAATGCAGCTGAGACTCAACCCTTCTTAGGTCCATAATAGGGCCTCACACTCCTTATGTTGATAGGCTCAACATAATGTTTCCTCTGAATGTAAAGAGTTCCTGAACTCTGATCATAACTCAACACCTTGAAAGGTCCGGGATGCAGTTGTAGCTTTGGATCTAAATGCCGGCTCAGAATGAGCACCCAGTCTCCTTTCTTGTAGTTGTGGGCAACTCTACTTCTGTTCTCTCTTGCATTGTTCTGACTGATAGCAGCTTC
>ENA-ORBV01018043-ORBV01018043.1-microbial-mat-metagenome-genome-assembly--contig:-NODE-18043-length-10014-cov-8.945960_pt1 | contig 10014 bp, 4 predicted proteins | sample MGYA00237777_ERZ505514 | MGnify/ENA primary metagenome ERZ505514 (study PRJEB26160, sample SAMN06269048) | microbial mat metagenome | isolation source: Oligotrophic lake microbial mat | place... | reverse complement strand
CCCGCGCCCGCTCAATGCTTGGCGCTGCCGACTGGCGCGAGCTGTCGAGTACAAGCTGCACAGGCGCTGGCAGGCCCGCCGCCAGGCGCTCGCCGTAGCTGGCGTCCACTACAAGCACCACATCCGCGTCGCCAGCTCGCACGGCGGCCTCGGGGTTCGCCGGGGCTGGCTCCAGCTGCACGTTGCGCTGCTGGAGGAAGGCCATCAGGTCTGGGGCGTGCTGGGCGCCGGCCACGGGCAGCGCTAGCGGCTTCTCCACGCTCTCGCGCACGGTCTGGCCGATCACGGTGAACAGCAGGAAGAGCATAAGCGGGCCGAGCAGCGAGGTGAGCAGCGCGTTCACCAGGGTGCGCCGGTCGCGGAAGTTGTCGCTGAGCTCCTTTTGGAGCACGATCCCAATGCGCTCAAGCATCTAGGCACCTCATGCCATAAGCCCCTCGGCCGAGCCGATGGCGGCGACAAACGCGTCCTCAAGGCTCGCCTCGCCGGTGGCGCGGCGCAGCTCGTCGGGGGTACCGGCGGCCACAGAATCGCCGTGGGCCAGCACCACGATCCGGTCGCACAGCGCGGCCACCTCCTGCATAATGTGCGAGGAGAAGAGCACGCAGCGGCCTTCGTCGCGCAGGCGGCGGATGATCGTTCGCATGGCGCGGGTGGCCAGCACATCCAGGCCGTTGGTTGGCTCGTCGAGCACGATATTCTGCGGGCTGTGGACGAGCGCGCGGGCGATCGCCACCTTCACGCGCTGCCCCTGCGAGAAGCCCTCGACCCTGCGGTCGGCAATCTCCTGCATATCAAGCAGCCGCACCAGCTCGTCGATGCGGCCCTCCAGCGCGGCGCCGCGCAGGCCGTGCATGCGGCCGAAGTAGCGGATATTCTCGCGGCTGCTGAGGCGCCCGTACAGGCCACGGCTATCTGGCAGCACGCCCAGGCGCCGCTGGACCGCAACCCTGTCGGCAGACACATCGAGCCCGTCCACGCGTGCGAAGCCCTGGTCGGGGCGCACCAGCGTGTAGAGCACACGCAGCGCCGTGGTCTTGCCGGCGCCGTTGGGGCCAAGCAGGCCGGTGATGCTGCCGTCGGGCGCGGTGAAGCTTACGTCGCTTAGGGCTACGACGTTGCCAAAGCGCTTGGCGAGGTGGGCCACTTCGATCATGGAACATTCCTTTGTGAATGTGGGCGCTGCCGCCCCGCGCCCCGGCCCAGAAGGGACCGCCAACGAGCGTGGACAATGTCGGAGGCGGCGCAGCCGCCTGAGGCCCGGCTGCGCGGCTGCGCGGCGGGATTGCTTCGCTCCTCGCCAGCTTCCCCGACCCCGGCGCCAAGCATGCGGCGACACGCGCCCTCGGACGTGGCGGCTGTAGGCTTTGGGGTGTGCAGAGGGGCAGAGCGCCCCTTTGCTGGGCTATCCATTACCCACAAGTCGACGCACCCACCGTTGTGGTAGGCTACTGGCATGAATCATCCCCTTCCCACCAGCCAGACATGGGCCGCCCAGGAACTGGCGACCGCACGTTTTGGCGATGCCCGCCTCACCCAGCGCCTCATCCGGATCGTCGCCGCCAAACTGGCAAACCCGACCGGGAGTATCCCGCAGGCGAGTGGGGATTGGGCGGCCACCAAAGCCGCCTATCGCTTCTTTGCCTCGGATCAGATTCGGCCTGACGCCATCCGCGCCGCGCATCGGGACGCCACCCTTGACCGAGTCCGCTGCCATGAGACCATCCTGGTCTTGCAAGATACGACCGAACTGAACGACCGCGCCCATCCCCATACCACCGGGCTTGGGCATCTGGACAACGCCTTGTGTCGCGGCCTGAAGGTGCATTCGGGCCTCGCCACCACGCTGGCGGGCGTGCCCCTGGGGCTGCTTCACCAAGCCGTCTGGACGCGCGATGCGACCAGCAAAGGTCGGAAAGCGCGCACACGACCCCAAGCCGCGAAGGAAAGTCAACGCTGGCTCACCACCCTGGCGGAGGTGCAGGCGGTCGTCCCCGCGGCCACCCGCATCATCGTGGTCGCCGACCGGGAGGCCGACCTCTCTCCATTGTTTATCGCGCCGCGCGACGACCGCACCGATCTGGTGGTGCGTGCGACCTACGACCGCGGGCTGGTCGGTGGGGAAAGCTTGGCGACCGTGGCCGCGCAGGTGGCGTGGCAGGGCACCCGCACGGTCGCGATTCCGGGCAATGGCACGCGGCAGGCCCGCACGGCGACGGTCCAGATCGGCTGGACGAGCGTGCAGATGCTGCCGCCCCAGAACTTCCCCAAACCGGCCTCGGCACCCCGCCCACGGGTGCAGCTGGTAGTGGTCGAAGAACGGGAGCCACCGGCAGGGGTGAAGCCGTTGCGCTGGCTGCTGTGGACGACCCTGCCGGTCGAGACGTGGGACGCCGCGCTGCATGTGGTGGCAATCTACCGCGCCCGCTGGGTGATCGAACGCTATCACTATGTCCTCAAAAGCGGCTGTGGCATCGAACACCTGCAATTGGAAACGGGGATCGGGCTGGAACGCGCGTTGGCGGTGTGTTGCGTGGTGGCGTGGCGGTTGTTGTGGGTGACCTATCAGGCGCGCCAGACGCCCGACGAAGCCTGTACGACGGTCTTTGCGGCCCACGAATGGCAGGCACTGTATTGCACCGTGCACCGCACCCTCATGCTCCCCGCCCAGCCCCCGACGTTGCACGAGGCGGTGCGGATGGTCGCCCGCTTGGGCGGCTTCCTGGCACGTACGGGAGATGGTGAACCAGGGGTCAAGACCATCTGGCGCGGGCTCATCCGCCTGGACGACATCGCCGCGACCTGGGTGCTGGCACGTGGTTCGGACGCGCATCAAGGTGTCCAATCGACTTATGGGTAATGGATAGCCAGCAAAGGGGCCTCGCCCCTCTGCACACCCCAAAGCCGACAGCCGCCACGTCCGAGGGCGCGTGTCGCGGCATGCCTAGCGCCAAGGTCGGGGAAGCTGGCGAGGAGCGAACCAATCCCGCCGGGCAGCCGCGCAGCTGGGCCGGACCATTTGGACCACGAAGGCCGCGAAAGGCCGCGAGCCACCGCGAAAGGGGCGCGGCACGACAGCGCCCGCACCTGGCCCCCTCGCGACGAGGAAAGCCGGGCGCGGGCGACTAGCCCTGCCAAACCCTTACCGGCGCACGCTCGGCAGCCAGACCTGATACGCCCCGCTTGCCACGCGCACGGGGCCGTACTCCACCGTGGCGCCGCCGCCAGACACCTCTACCAGCCAGTAGGTGTAGGCCTGTCCCGGCTCGGCTGCGGCGTCGAGGAAGCTGTAGCTCGCCCCTGTGGCGCTGCCGCCGCGCGCGGCCACCAGGCTCGGCGTGATCCGCGCGGCCGTGGCCCGCCGCCCATCCTCTGCGCGATACACGTAGAAGCCCGCCGTGTCCAGCTCCATGCCCGTCTGCCAGGCCACCTGCACGCCCGCCGCCGTCCGCGTCGCCGTCAGGCTCGTGAGCGTCACCGGGGTGAGCCGGCTGAAGTAGACCGCAGCCTCGTCGTCCTCTACCTGGGGCTGCCCCTGGGGCGGCGCGAGCGGCCGGTTATTCGGCGTGCTGTCCACGTCCAGCTCGTTTGCCCGCGCCACCTGGGCGAAGTTTACAAGCGTGGCGTTCGGCGCGGCCACGATCTCCACGGCGATCAGCAGCCGCGCCGTGGCGTTCACCGCCAGGCTGCCCACCGCCCAGCGCCCGCTCACCGGGTCGTAGGCGCCCTGAGTTGGCGCCGCGCTCACAAAGCGCAGGCCAGCCGGCAGCTTATCCTCCACCTCCACGCCCGTGGCCTGGTCGGGGCCACGGTTCACGAGATCCAGGGCGAACAGCGCGCCGTTCGGCAGCTTCGGCAGCGCGGCCACACTCTTCGCCAGCTCCAGGTCGATCAGGCCGCTTGGCAGCGCCACGCTGGCGAAATCGTCCTCGCTGGGGTCGCCGTTGCCCGGCGTGCTGTCGGGGTCCGGCAGGTCCGAGGCAGTCACCTCTGCGCTGTTGACGTAGGGCGGTGGTCCGCCCACGCGGATGGTCAGATTGAGCAGGGCCGTCTCGCCCACGGCCAGGTCGCCTACGACCCAGTTGCCGCCGCCGTAGGTGCCTTTGCTTGGGGTGGACGCAAGCAGCGTCGAGCCTGCCGGCAGGTTCTCGCCCACCCGCACGCCCGTGGCCGGGTCGGGGCCGGCGTTATGCACGCCGATGGTGTACGTCACCTCGCCAGCCGTGCTCGGCCGGATGGCTGCGGCCCGCTTGCTCACCGAGAGATCGGCGATCGGGCTGCTCACGCTTGCGCTCGCCTGATCGTCCTCGGCGGGGTCGCCGTTGCCGGGCGTGCTATCGGGATCAAACTGGTCCGAGTGGCTCACCTCGGCTGTGTTGGTGAACGGCCCGATCCCGCCCATGCGCACCTGGATCACCAGCGTCATCACCTCGCCCACATCGATCCGGCTTATATCCCAGATGCCCGTGCCGGGGTTGTAGCTGGTGCTGGCGGGCGTGGTCGTGTGGCTGATGTAGGCCAGCCCTGTGGGGAGCCGCTCCGCCACCTGCACGCCCGTGGCGATTGCGGGCCCTTTGTTGGTCAGCTCGATCGTGAAGCTCACCGTGCCGCCAATCGCTGGCCGCGAGGTGCTGGCGCGCTTCGTCAGCTCCAGGTCGGCGATCTGCGGGTTCAGCGGCACGCTGCTCTGATCATCCTCGGTGGGGTCGCCGTTGCCCGGCGTGCTGTCGGGATCGGGCTGATCCGAGCCTGTCACCTCGGCGCTGTTGATGATGCGCGCAAAGCTGCGCACGCGTGCGCTCACCGTGAGCGTGGCGCTGCTGCCGGCGCCCACCGTCCCCACGCTCCACAGCCCGCTCGCCTCCGCGTAGCTGCCCTGGCTCGTGGTGTGGCGCACATACTCCAGGCCGGCGGGCAGCTTGTCGGTCACCGCAACACCCGTGGCGGTGCTGGGGCCATCGTTCTTGAGCAGCACCGTGTAGGTGATCTCGTCGTTGATCGTGGGCGTGAAGTTGTCCAGGCTCTTGGTGAGCGAGATGTCCGCAAGGTCGCCGCCGAGCGTGGCGAAGCCCTGGTCGTCCTCACCGGGGACGTCGTTGTTGGGCGTGCTGTCGATATCGAACTGGTCCGACGCGCTTACCTGGGCCGTGTTGGTGAAGGGGCCGGGGCCGAGCACCGTCACCTCGATGCTGAGGCTGGCCCGCGCATCCTTCGCCAGCGTGCCCACCGTCCAGTCGCCGCTGATCGGGTCGAAGCTACCCTGGCTTGGCGTGGCGCGCACAAAGCTCAGGCCCACGGGCAGGCGGTCGCTCACCCGCACATTGGTGGCGGTATCTGGGCCTCTGTTCGTCAGATCGATGGTAAAGGTGGCGTTCTGGCCCACATTCACCCGCGCCGCGCTCACGCGCTTGGTCAGCTCTAGGTCCGCGCTGGCGCTGGGGATCGGCACGCTGCTCTGGTCGTCCTCGTTCGGGTTGCCGTTGCCTGGGGTGCTGTCGGGGTCAGGCTGATCCGAGCCAGTCACCTCGGCGGTGTTGCGCACCTGGCTGCCGTCCCAGCGGGCGCGCAGCGTCAGGGTGGCGACCTCGTCGCGGGCCATGCTGCCCACGCTCCAGACGCCGCTGGCCTGATCGTAGCCGCCCTTGCTTGGCGTGGCGCTCACAAAGCTCAGGCCCGCCGGGAGGCGCTCGGTGACAGCGACATTGGTGGCGCTGCCGGGGCCGCGGTTGCGCAGGGCGATGCTAAACGCAAGCTCGCTATTCACCGCCAGGGGCGGCGGCGTGAGCAGCGTCTTGTTCAGCTCCAGGTCGGCGCTGAGTATAATCGGGGCGATGTTGGTAGCGGTATTGTTGCCCAGGTTCGGGTCGGTGGTGTCGTTGGGGCGGCGCACCGAGGCCGTGTTGCTCAGGCTGCCCGTGGCGCTTGGGTCGACCGTGCCGCTGATCGAGTAGGTGATCTCGGCGTTCGGCGCAAGATCGACCGTCGTCTCGATCAGGTTGCCGCTGCCAGAGGCGGTGCCGCAGCTGCCTACGCCCCTGGTAACGGCGCAGCTCCAGCTTACGCCGACCACAGCGGCCGGTACATCGTCGCGCACTCTGGCGCCCACGACAGGGCTAGGGCCGTTGTTCGTCACCACGACGCTGTAGCTCAGGGGGCCGCCGGGGGTAAGCTGCGCAGGGCTATGGCTCTTCGTGATCGCGAGGTCAGCCTCGGCGAGCAGCAGGCTGCCGCTGACCGGGATCGGCGCGGAGGGGTAGTAAGTCCAGGTGTCGATCAGGCGCCGGTCGCCGTAGCCATTGGCGCCAGGGCCGCCGGTGGGGGTGGTCCAGCGATGCGCGCCGGGGAAGGTGGGGTCCGCAGGGTTGATGCTCGGCGTGCCCTGGAGCACGCTGCGGGCGTCGAGGGGCTGGCCGTAGCAGCGCGGCAGGGCGATGTCGAAGGCTGCTGGCGGCTCAGGGGTATCGGTGGCGGCGCAGAGCGACCAGTCGTAGGTGGCGCCGGCGCGGAAGTTGTACTGATCATTGTAATAGACCAGGCTCGCGTCCGGCTCGCCGAGCCGGTTTGCGTCCACCACGCGCTGGAGGCGGTGGCCGCGCCGATGGTTCTCGGCGTCGATGAACGGGAAATGGACCTCGCCGACAAAGAGCTGAATCTGGGCGCTGAAGGTGAGCAGGCCGGCGGTCACCTTAACGCCCGCGCCATCGAGGCCGTCCCAGTACACCCGGTTGTTGACCGATTCGGTGGGGCCGTTGAGCGTGCGGTCGTTGCCGGTACCGAACTGGCCGTCGCCGTTCAGGTCGATTGTGATGTTGTAGGTGGCGTTTGTGCTTATGGAGGTGCTGAAGGTGAAGAAGCCGCCCAGCGGGTTCGTGCCGGCCTGGCCGGGGGTGCCCTCTTCGCCGACAAAGCTCACATTTTGTGGCACCGGCGGGGCCACGGGGGGGCGTAGCAGCCAGGTGCGCCCGCTTGGCGAGGCCGCCTCTGCGGGCAGGTCGGGGTTCGGGCCAAGCCCGGGTGCGGCCACGTCGAAGAAGATCTTGTGCGTCACATCGTTGTTCGCCAAGTCGTCCGGGTTGCGCGGGTTGTGGATGCGGTAGATCGGCACGCCTGCGGCGTCGGTGGGGAGGCGCTGGTCGGAGTTGGTGCCCGCGAGCTGCACCGAGCGGTAGATCGGCGCGCCCGCCTGGTCGACAATGCCCTCGGCGTTGCCAAAGAAGATAAAGGCGAACGGGTCCAGGCCGTTCATGTCGACCAGATAGCCGTAGCCATCGAAGGTCTGGACGTAAAACTTGCTGAAGAGCCCAAGGTTGGCCGTGGGCGAGCCGGGCGTGGGGCTCGCGTTGGCGCCCATGTTCAGCGGTAGATAGTTGGCGAAGACCCGGCCAGGGATCTCGAGATCGACGGGGCCGCTAGAGTCGCCGGCGTCGGTGTCGCGCACGCTCACATCCCAGGCGTTGATCCAGTAGCCGGTAAGATCCTTGGCCCGACCCGCCCACTCGGCGTTGACTCTGATCGGATCGGGGTTGGCGGGCAGCGGCAGCCGCACCGTGGGGTTCGGGCTAATAAAATCGAACTCCCAGATCCCCGCGCCTGCGGCCGTGGTCTCGGCGGCGCTGACGACGCAGGGCGTGAAGCCGGCGGCGGCTGGGAGCGGCCCGCTCACCTCCTGGCCGCGGTTCACGATGCGGCCGTAGAGCGGGCTGCCGGCGGCTCTGGTGGTGCAGCGGCGGGCGGCCGCGTCGACGGGCCAGAGCGCGGCGGGCGTGGTGTCGGTGGGGCCGCGGATGATCACATCGCCGCTGCCAACAGCCATAGCGCTGGAGCCGAGGTAGATCGTCTCGCCTGGCTCGGCATAGGCCTTGATCGTGGTCTGGCGTGGGATGCCGCCCGAGCTGGCCAGGGCGTGAAACTCGAGGTGGGCGCGGAAGCCCTCGCCGCCGGTGTTGTCGGCGATCATGTCGCGGCTGCCCTCCGCCTGCGCAGGGGCCGAGGCGGGCAGTAGGGCGAGGCCGAGGGCGAGCAGGGCGAGCAGGCGAATGGCACGCTTCGCAGGGGATGCGAAACGGCGGTGGGCGCTAGAAAGCATACAACCCCCGTGGATGGTGGCCAGTAGCTGGCCTTGGAGCGTGCGTCTGCCGCGCTACACTGCGCGGGCTGGCTGGCGAGGACGCCGCGATCCATATCAAATTGTCGTACTACCCTGGATGGTTCGGCCATTGTAAACGAAAGCCGCGTTGATTTCAAGCTCTTACACGATGTAGTATTTGTCATCTGCATGTGGCCGTGATCGCACACACGCAGCGCCTTCAAAACGGCCCATCCTGCCCCCTATGCTATACTGAAGCCAAGGTAGCCCTTCTGTTCACATTATGATACCAATGCAGATCTTGATTATCGGCGCGGGACTCGCTGGTCTTACGTGCGCCCGCAGCCTACTCCGCGCGGGCCACAGCGTGCAGCTGCTAGAGGCGGGCGACGATGTGGGCGGCCGGGTGCGCTCCGACACGCTGGAGGGCTACACCCTGGATCGCGGCTTCCAGGTGCTCTTTACCGCCTACCCCGCTGCGCGCCGCCAGCTCAACTACCACGACCTCGACCTGCGCGCCTTCGATCCAGGCGCGATCATCTGCGAGGGCGGGCGCCGCGCCGTGCTCACCGACCCGCTGCGCGACCGCGACCCTGCCGCCCTGCTGGGCGCCGCCTTCTCCAGCGTGATCGGCCTGGGCGACAAGCTGCGCACCCTGGCCCTCGCACTGAAGCTGCGTGGCAAAAGTATCGAGGCGATCCTCGCCGGCCCCGACCAGCCCACCGAGGCGTATCTGCGCGCCCAGGGCTTTAGCCGCAACGCCATCGACGCCTTCTTCCGCCCTTTCTATGGCGGGATCTTCCTCGACCGCAGCCTCGCCACCAGCGCCAAATGCTTCAAGTTCGACTTCAAGCTGCTCAGCGACGGCGAGACGGTGGTGCCCTCACTCGGTATGGGCGCCATCAGCCGCCAGCTAGCCCTGGAGCCGCGCGCTGCCGGCAGCCTGCGCCTGGACACGCGGGTGGCGGCCCTGGCCACAGCGGGCGAGCGGGTGACGGGCGCCCTTCTGGCCGATGGCAGCCGCTTCAGCGCCGACGCAGTGGTAGTGGCGACACCCGCGCCAGAGGCGGCCCGCCTGAGCGGCCTGCCCATGCCTGAGGGTGCTCTGGGGACGGTCAACCTCTACTTTGCGGGCGAGCAGCCAGTCTACCGGGGCAAGAAGATCCTGCTGAACGCCGCCCAAGACGCCTTTGTGAACAACGCGGTGCAGATCAGCAACATCGCCCTGGGCTACGCACCGCTCGGCGGGCACCTGCTGAGCGCCACACTGCTCGGCGTGCCGCCGCTCGACGATGCCGAGCTGAGCGCGCGCGCCCTCGCCGATCTACGGCGCATGTTTGCGGGCGACCGGGCGGCCCTGGCGGCTCTGGCTGGCTACAGGCTCCTGCGCATCTACCGCATTCCCTACGGCCAATTTCCCCAGCCCCCCGGCATCCACCCCGGCCTGCCAGACAACCGCAGCGGTCGCCCTGGGCTCTTCTTCGCCGGCGAGTTCACCGAGGCCAGCAGCCTCAACGCCGCTATGATCAGCGGGGAGAAGTGCGCCGAGGCGATTCTCAACTTAAGTGCTGAGTGCTGAGTGCTGAGTGCTGAGTGCTGGGCATCGGGCAGAGTGCTGAGTGCTGAGTGCTGGGCATCGGGCAGAGTGCTGAGTGCTGGGCATCGGGCAGAGTGCTGAGTGCTGGGCATCGGGCAGAGTGCTGAGTTAGCTTAGTACTCCAACGAGGGTTCACCTGTTGCCGCAGCAGAACGCCAGACCCATGTCACCCTGAGCGGAGCCGCAGGCGCAGCAGAACGCCAGACCCATGTCACCCTGAGCGGAGCCGCAGGCGCAGCAGAACGCCAGACCCGTGTCACCCTGAGCGGAGCCGCAGGCGCAGCAGAACGCCAGACCCGTGTCACCCTGAGCGGAGCCGCAGGCGCAGCAG
>ENA-ORBV01018042-ORBV01018042.1-microbial-mat-metagenome-genome-assembly--contig:-NODE-18042-length-10015-cov-4.603944_pt1 | contig 10015 bp, 8 predicted proteins | sample MGYA00237777_ERZ505514 | MGnify/ENA primary metagenome ERZ505514 (study PRJEB26160, sample SAMN06269048) | microbial mat metagenome | isolation source: Oligotrophic lake microbial mat | place... | reverse complement strand
TTTTCAAGCAGAAGACGGCATACGAGATTCGCCTTAGTCTCGTGGGCTCGGAGATGTGTATAAGAGACAGACTTCACCGCGTTCAACATGGCCGCTTATGCCTGTGCCAACCTGGTGACGCTGCACGGCCCGATGGTCGCGGTTGATTTCGGCCGCGCCGAGCACGACGGCTTCACCGAACATCACTTCTGGCAGGCCGCCAGCCGCGCCACCCACCGCATCGACGACATCGCCTGCGACCACGGCTACGATCCACGCCGCATCGACGGCACGTTGTGGGGCGGCAACCTGTCACTCGTGGCGCACCTGGTGGGCACGCCGTATTTCCCGGCCATCGACGGCGGCATCCTCTATGTGGAGGAAATCTCGGAGCAGCCCTACGCCGTCGAGCGCATGTTCATGCAGCTGCACCACGCCGGCGTGCTCGGCCGCCAGCGCGCGGTGGTGCTCGGCGACTTCCACGACTGCATGCCGACCCTCACCGGCCGCTATCCGTATTCGATGGAAGAGGTGGTCGAGACGCTGCGCCAGGTCGTTCCGGTGCCGATCCTGACCGACCTGCCCTTCGGCCACGTGCCGCGCAAGGTGACGCTGCCTTTCGGCGCGCCGGGCACGCTCTCCATTCGCGAGGGCGGGTATTCGATGCGGTTTTCGGGCCACCTGCAGGGCTAGGAGGGCGCGAAGAGCACGCTGCATCCGTTACGCATCCGTAGGCGTCTGGACCGTGAGCGACCCGCTCTCGAGCGCGCGTTGCGCCAGCCCCTTCAGCCGCGCGTCCTGGTTTCGCTCCAGTGCACGCAGCGCGCGCCGCGTGCGGCGCATCGCCGTCGAGATGAAAATGCGCGCGTTGTCGAGGTCGGCCGCCGCCGCGTCCACGCCGCCCGCCTTGCCGATGGCCCAGGTGGCGCGCGACAGGGTCGCGGTCGAAAGGAAGATGTCGATGGCCGCGTTGGCGAGGCGCTCCTGGTGGAACTGGCGCTCGATCACGTCCTTGCCGTGCTCGATGAGCAGCTTCTCGACGCCGTCCTTGAGGTGGTGGACGGCCGTGGCCACCATCTCGGCCTCGTCCCACAGCGCTTCGTGCACGCGCGTGAACTCGGGTTTCGCGATCTGCCCTTTCACCTTCCCGCCGATGTAGGAGCCGATCGCGCCCAACGAGTGCAGCGGATCGCGGAAAGCCCTGCCCAGCGCCTTCAACTGCTCGCCGGGCTGCTGCAGCCCCGAGAGCGCGATGAGCGCGCGCAGGATCTCGTTGGTGCCCTCGAAGATCAGGTTGATGCGCGAGTCGCGCATCGCGCGCTCGTACGGATACTCCTTGGAATAGCCGATGCCGCCGGCGATCTGCATCGCCTCGCTCGCCGTGCGGAAGGCGAGTTCTGACGCGTAGATCTTGCAGGCCGCGGTCTCGAGCGAGAAGTCGATGCCGCCACGGTCGACCATGCCGGCGCAGAGCATCCAGCCGGCATCGGCGGCGTAACAATCGGCCGCCGCCATCGCGATCTTCCGCTGAATCATCTCGAACGAGCCGATCGGGCGTCCGAACTGCTCGCGTTCCTTCGCGTAAGCGATCGCGAGCTTCATCATCTCCCGTGTGCCGCGCGATGAGCCAGCGGAGAGCCCAAGGCGCCCGGAGTTGAGAATCTCGAGCGCGATCTTGAAGCCGCTACCGACGCCGCCGAGCAGATCTTCGGCGGGGACCTTCACGTGTTCGAAGGTGACGGTACGCGTGTCGCTCGCCTTGATGCCGAGCTTCTCTTCGATCTTGCCGAGGGAGATACCGGGGGCGTGCGCGTCGACGATGAAGGCGGTGACTCGGTTCTTCTGCTTGCCATCGACCATCACGGGGACTTTCGCGAACACCGTGAAGACGCCGGCGTAGCCCGCATTGGAGATCCAGATCTTGGTGCCGTTCAGCGTGTAATGCTTGCCATCGTCGCTGAGCACGGCGGTGGAGAGCATCGCCTGCGCGTCGGAGCCGGAACCAGGCTCGGTGAGGCAGAAGGCGCCGACGAGTTCGCCGGTGGCGCAGCGGGGCAGCCACTTCTGCTTCTGCTCTTCGGTGCCGAAGAGGATGATGCCCTTGATGCCGATGCTCTGGTGTGCGCCGAAGTAGACCGCGAGCGCGGCATCGTGCGCGCCGATCTCGCCGAAGACGCGGGTGAAGACCATCGTGGAGGCGCCGAAGCCGCCGTACGCCTCGGGGATGTTGAGTCCCATGAGCCCGAGTTCGGCCATCCCCTGACGGACGTGGTCGGGGAACTTGGCGTCGTGGTCGACCTTGGCCGAATCGAGATTGTCTGCCGCCCAGGAGCGGAAGGAATCGAGGATCTGGTGCAGCGTTTCCTTTTCCTCGGCCGAGGGCTCGGGGAAGGGAAAGAGCAGATCTTCATGGATCTCGCCCTGAAAGATTCCTCGGGTGAACGAGGGGTTCTTGTCCGGGTCGGCGAGGTGCGGCGTGTTGTCAGTTTGGCTCATAGGTCCTTCGCAGGGCTCGGGAGAGTGAGAAAGATAGCGGAGATGTGGGTTGCCTTGCCCGTCTCACGGGACAAAGTTGCGGGATGCGCCTGTTCCGGCTTCTGTCCCTTCCGTTCGCTCTCCTCGGCCCGCTGCCCCTTGGGGCTCAGCTGCTCGGCCCGCCGGCTGCCCCTGCTCAGGATTCGGTCCCTGTCCAGGCCGTGGACTCGGCGTCTCCGCGGGCGGCGGTGCTCGCGTTCGAGGCCGCGGGCCGCGAGGGGGACTTCGTCAAGTCCGCTACACATATGGCGTTGACCGCGCCGGAGTACGCGGGGCGTGAGGAAGAACTGGCCCGCCGACTGAAGTCGGTGCTCGACTCCCGCCTGGCGTTGGATGTCGAGCGGCTCTCGCCGCGTGCCGAAGGTGACTCGGGGGACGGTCTCCCGGCGGACCGCGAGCAGTTGGGGGTGATCACCACGCGGGCGGGGAAGGAGATCCCGATCCGTCTGGCGCGTACCGGACGGGGTGACGCGCGGCGGTGGGTATTCTCGTCGGCAACGGTGGCGGCGGTGGACGACCTGTTCGCGGACCTGCCGGACAACTGGATCCGTGAACGACTCCCCGAGCCGCTCCGGACCCCGGGGCCATTCGAGGTGCTGGCCTGGCAGTGGCTTGCCCTGCTCGTGTTGCTCCCGTTCTCGGTGATTGTCGGGATGCTGCTCGACCGCCCCACGCGGGCCGTGCTCCGTCGTTTGGTGGCCCACACGGCAACGGACCTCGACGACAAGCTCGTGGCCTCGGCGCGTCCGCCGATCATCCTCTTGTGGTCGGTCTTCGTCTCGCGGAGCGCGCTGAGCTGGCTCGCGCTTCCGACTGGGGCCACGGCGTTCATCGTGGAGCTCCAGCACGCGCTAGTGATCGCGGGCGTCTTTTGGATGATCCTGCGCGCCATCACCGTATTCCAGCACGACCTCGCCCAAGAGGCATGGACGGAGCGGCATCCCGCCATGCGGTCCCTGATTCCGCTCGGCGCGCGGATCGCGCGGGTGTTCGTCTTCATCATCGCGGTGCTGGTGACCATCGCGCAGTTCGGGTATCCGATCGCGACGATTCTCGCGGGCCTCGGGATCGGCGGCATCGCGGTCGCGCTTGGTGCACAGAAGTCGCTGGAGCACTTCTTCGGGTCGGTCTCGATTGGGATCGATCAACCATTCCGCGTTGGGGACTGGGTGATTGTCAACGGCATCGAAGGGGAGATCGAAGCGATCGGACTGCGGTCGACGCGACTGCGGACGCTGGATCGCACCGTGGTGTCGATGCCCAATGGCCAGCTGGCGGATACCATCTCGGAGAACTTCGCGCGCCGCGAGCGGATCAGGTGGAAGACAACGCTCGGCCTGACCTATGGGACGCCGAGTGCCACCGTGCGGAACGTCCGCGACGAGATCGAGGCGTTGCTGCGCGCCCATCCCAAAATGTTTGCTGGTCGCGTGGTCGTCCGGTTCGCCGAGTTTGGGGAATCCTCACTGGAACTCGAGCTCTTCTGTTGGATCGAGACGAGAGAGCCGGACGAGTATCGACTTATCCGTGAGGAGCTGTTGTTCGGCGTCATGGAGATCGTCGAGCGGAACGGGACGAGCTTCGCCTTTCCGACGAGGACCGTGCATCTGGTGCCGCCGTCGCCGCTGGGTCCTCTCGACCCTCGCTAGGTCTGTGGCGCGCCTCGCATCAGCCCGCGGACCGTCGACTCACCCGTTGTAGACGGGGCCACCGAGCGCCTTGTAGCGCTCAAGGACGTCACGTCCTTCGGCGCGCAGCACGCCTTCGACGATCTCCACACCGCGCTCCCGCAGATACGCGAACGATTCTGCGAAGACCGGTCCTTCATCGAAGCCGATAGCGATCGCATCGTCACGGGATGCGGCGATCACCACCCGCTGCACGCCACTCCAGAGCGTCGCGCCGAGACACATCGCGCAGGGTTCGCAGCTCGTGAACAGTTCGTGCGCGGGGTGTCCGTCCGCGGCGAGCGTGTACGAGGTGATGCGCTTCTGTGCGAGTTGATACGCGACCATCTCGGCGTGAAGTGTGCAGTTGTTGAGGCGCACGACGGCGTTCACACCGACGCTGATGAGCAGCCCCGTGTCGCGCTCGAAGACGGCCGCGCCGAAGGGTCCGCCGCTCCCGCGCTCGACGTTCTCACGCGCGAGGCGAACGGCGAGTGACATTTTTTCGGCGTCGGTGTCGTAGCGCAGGGAGAAGTCCACCGAGTCGCGCACCCAGGAGGGGAGCGAGACAGTGGCTTCGAGCATCGGAGGGCGGTCCCAGCGCATGACGGTCGGGTCGGGGAAGGGCGCGCCCGACTGTGTATCGAACGGTCGCTGCGAAGCGCGCGGTCACAAGTTGCACATCGTATCGCGCCGGCACTCCGGCGCACGCGGCTTGGGGGTGCTAGGCCAGCACGCGCTGGAAGATCTCCACCGCTTGCTGCATCTCGGGCATCGTGCCGAAGGAGATGCGTGAATAGTTGGTCAGCGGCGCGAAGGTACGGCCAACGGCGACGCCCTGGCGGGCGCAGGCCAGACGGAAGTCCTGCGCCGGACGACGGATGTCGACCAGCACGAAGTTGGTCTGCGAAGGAATCACGTTGTAGCCAGCATCGGTGAACCACTTCGTCGTGAAGGCGCGCGCGACGCGGTTCTTCTCCTGCTCCTTCTGCATCTGCGCCGGATCCTGCAGCGAGGCAATGGCCGCCACCTGCGCGAGGGCGCCGATGCCGTTGGCGAGACGGAACCTGGTCATGCGGCTGAGCGTCGCCGGCTGTCCGAAGGCGTACCCGACTCGGAGCCCAGCGAGGCCGTAGATCTTCGAGAACGTACGCGACACAAAAACGCGCGGCTCCGTGGCAATCATCGGCAACGCGCTCCGGTAGGACGGATCGTCGACGAACTCGTGATACGCTTCGTCCACGAGAATCATCACCTCGGGATCGGCGGCAAGAGCGGCTCGGATGAATCCGTCGACGGCCTCCTGCCCATGCACGTGGCCGGTCGGATTGTTCGGATTACACAGGAACACGAGTCCAGCGCCACGAACCTGACGGAGCATGCCGTCGAGGTCGAGTCGGAGTTGGGCGTCGAGCGGCACTTCGCGCACATCGAGGCTGAAGTCCTTCGCCGTCCCGGCTGGCGTCTCGAAGGTCGGCGCGGCGGTGACGAGATGCTTGGTCGGCGAGCAGAAGGCCTGGACCGCCATCCGCAGAATCTCACCCGAGCCGGAGCCGAGCATCACTTGTTCGACGGGAAGATCGTTCGCCGTTGCGAGGGCCTGACGCACGCGCGTCTCGCCGCTGGCCGGATACCAGGCCGCTTCGTGCCACGAGGCCTGGATAGCACGGATCGCCGCCGGCACGGGGCCGTACGGGTTCTCGTTGCTCATCAGGCGGATCATCGGATTCTGCTGCTGCGCTGCGATCAACGCGGCCTCGCTCGGGAGCGCCGAGGCGGCTTCCATGCCGCGCGCCTGCACCCACGAGGGGAGCGTGAGGGCCCCGGCACCACCGACGCCGAGGGCAGCAACGAACGCGCGACGTGAAACGGCCATCAGAACTCCAGAAGGGGATGTCGAGAAACTATCGCGTCCCGATCACAACGCCAGAGCGGTGAGGTAGGCGAGGAATGCCACAAGCCCGGCGGTGCCAAAGACGAACCCTGCGGAGATCGCCCGCCAAGGGCGCTTATGGGAGGCGGGGAACAGTAGTGCCGCCAGCCCAGCCGCGACACCGGCCCCCGCCCCCACGCCAACCGCTCCTGAGAGGGTGTCCACGGCGCCACGCAGGAACTCGGGCAGCGTGATCCCACTCCACCCGAGCGCCGTGCCTGCGGTACGGAAGGCGATCTGCCACCCTTGGTACTCCAGGAAAGCGCTGGCGATGGCCGTGGCGATGATCGTCGCGAGAATCAAGCGTGTGGCGGCGCGACGATCGGCGGCAGCGGCTATCGGCGCAACCAACGGCGCAACCAACGGCGCAACCAACGGCGCAACCAACGGTACCGCAGGCTCAGCGCCGAGGGGCTGATCGCGAGTTGTGCGCTGGTCGAGTCGCTCGGGTTCCATGCGGGACCCTACGCCACCGGCGCGCTCCCTGTTTCGGCTCAGCGCAGCATGCCCGGCAGATCGCGCCAGAGCACGAACGCCCCAGCCGCCGCCATCGCGGCCGTCACGACTATTCCCGCGCCGGTGAGCATTCGCGGATGCCGATACGCCCCCACGATCTTCTGGCGGTTCGCGGCCACCAGCATGCTGCCGAGCGCGAGCGGAAGAATCAGACCATTCACCGCACCCACAAGCACCAAGGTACGCACGGGACGCCCAACGATCACGAACACGATCGCCGAGAGCGCAATGAAGACGATCACCACTCGCGTCCACTGCGCATCGATGCGCCGGTGCAGGCCCCGCAGAAAACTCACCGACGTGTACGCGGCGCCAACCACTGACGTGATCGCCGCGCTCCACATCACCACACCGAAGATGCGGTACCCGAGTTCACCGGTCGCATGACGAAACACGCTCGCCGGTGGATTGGCCGGGTCGAGTGCGAGTCCGCGACTGACCACACCAAGTGCCGCGAGAAAGAGCACCACGCGCATCAACGAAGCAATGCCGATCGCCCAGAGCGCGGAGCTCGTCACCTTGCCGACCGACTCCTCTCCGCGCACACCGGCATCCACTAAGCGATGCGCCCCGGCGAAGGTGATGTAGCCACCGACGGTTCCCCCGACAATGGTCACGATGGCGAGGATGTCGATGCGCTCCGGAAGAAAGGTGCCGCGCACCGCCTCGCCAACTGGCGGCGACGACGCGAACGCGACATACCACGTGAGCGCGACCAGCAAGAGGCCGAGCAGCATCGCGAAGCGGTCCATGGCCTTGCCCGCTTCCTTCACCAGAAACAGCCCGATCGCGATCGCCGCGCTGATCACCGCTCCCGTCGCAACGGGGAGCCCAAACACGACCTGCAATCCGAGGCCCGCGCCGGCGAGGTTGCCGATATTGAATGCGAGGCCGCCGAGTGCGACGAGCACGGCGAGCGCCGTCCCGAGTCCCGGCGTCACATCGTTGGCGACCTCGGGGGCGCGGCGTCCGCTCACCGTGAGCACGCGCCAAATGTTCAACTGCGCGACCAGGTCGATCACGACGCTGACGAGAATCGCGAAGCCGAAACTCGCGCCGAGCTTCTCGGTGAACACGGCGGTCTGCGTGAGGAACCCCGGCCCGATCGCCGAGGTCGCCATCAGGAAGGCCGCACCCACGAGCACCCCGCGACGTCCCTCACGCATCAAGCACGCATCCCATGGTCCAGGTGACGAGCGCCGCGCCGAGTGACGCGAGAAAGGGCACGGGACCGCCGAGTGCCGTGGCTCCAAGATAGACCACCAGCGCCACAATCAGCGTCGCGCCTGCGGTGCGCGGCGAGCCGAGCGTGGTGAACAGGGCAAAGAGCGTCGTCACCAACACCCCGGCGCTGCCGAACGCCGAAGCCTGTTCGACCAGCGCCATCACCCCCTCCGCGTTCGCCGCGAGCAGGTAGGCGAGGGCGCCGAAGCCGATCACGCCAGCCCGCGCCAGAAGCACTTTGCGCCGCTCGTCGCGGACGCCGGTGAGCGGGATCAAGATGTTGTGCGAGAGCAATCCGGACGCCACCAGAAGCGTGGAATCGACCGTGGAGAGAATCGCCGAGACGAGGCCGCCCGTGAAGAGCGCGAAGGCGAGGGGCGGTAACACGCGCGCGGCGACGGTGGGGAGCACCTGCTCCGCGTCCGCAAGGTCGCCGATAAAACTCCGCGCGAGGAGTGCGATCACGACCGGAATGCATCCGATCACCAGATACAACACCCCGGCCGCGATGCTCGATCGCTGTGCTACGGTCGAGGAGCGCGCGGCGATCACTCGCCCGATCACTTCGGTCGCCACGAGCGAACCGCAGACGGGAATCGCCCACGCCTCCAGCGTCTCGTACCACACCCCCGCCGCACTCGGCGCAAGGTCAATGGCGTCGCTGGCACGGATGATCGCCACCGCCTCGCCGAACCCGCCGACGTGTTGAATCACCACCACCAGTGTGGTGATGAGTCCGATACTGAGCACCGCGCCCTGCAGCACGTCCGTCACCGCATCGGCGAGGAGCCCGCCAAATGTGGTGTAGGCGATGGTGAAGAGCGCCGCGATTCCCATGCCGAGGGTGAGGTCGACTCCACCCACCAGCGAGACGACCGACCCGAAGGCGCGGACCTGTGCCGCGGCCCACAGCACCGATGTGGGAATGAGGATGATGGCGGCGAGTCGTTCGACGCCGACGCCGAAGCGCTGCCGATACAGATCGGCCAGCGTGGTGAGGCCGCGATCCCAAAGCGGCTTTGCCAGGAGTGCGCCCATCAGGATCAAGCAGAGCGCATAGCCGAAGGGCTCTGCCGAGGCGAGCGAGATTCCGCCGCTGTAGACCCCGCCGGCTGATCCGATCACCGTTTCCGCGCCGAACCAGGTCGCGAAGATCGAGAATGTCGCGAGCGTGTAGCCAAAGCGGCGTCCGCCGACGAGATAGTCGTCCTCGGTCGCGATACGGCGTGAGACCCAGACGCCGATTGCGACCTGGAGTGCGAGGAATCCCGCCAGGGCGATGAGGGGCAGCGTCACGCTTGAAGTGCTTGAAGTGCTTGACGTGCTTGACGCGGCGTTTCGGTCATCAGTTGAACAGCCCGGGCAGGTCCGCCACGTCGAGCGGAGATCCGTCGTGGGGGAGGCCACCGAGCTGGGCTGCGCGCCCAATCAACTCGCGCGGCGTCGCGCCCGCGGCACGCAGCTCACGAATGCCAGTATCGTTGGCCGACTTGCTGAGCTTGCGGCCGTCTTGGTGCCGGACGAGCGGATGATGCAGAAACTGCGGCATGGCCGTGCGCCCGAGCAGGCGCGCGAGGCGGAGCTGGCGTCCGGTGGACGCAAGCAGATCCTCGCCGCGAATGATGAGATCGACCTCTTGGTCCATGTCATCGATCGTGACGCAGAACTGATAGGTGAAGTGGCCCGTGCGATCACGCGCGAGAACATCACCGCATTGCGCGTCGGGGTCCTGAGTCTGCTTGCCGAGTCGCAGGTCGGTGAACTGCTCGGGCGCGCCAGCGGCCATCGTCACACGGCGCGCTAGGGTGTTGGCGGCCGTTGTGCTGGCCGTTGTGCTGGCGCTCGTGCTGGCCGTTGTGCCGGCGCTCAGTGCGTCGGAATCGCGAATCCGATGACGACACGTACCGGGATACCGTATCTCGTGGTCTGCGCTCGGCTCCTGTGACTCCGAGCCCGACGCACGCGCAATGTCGCTACGTGAGCAGTTGCATGCATACGCGAGGCCTTCGCGTTCGAGCCGTTCAAGCACCGTCAGGTAGCGAGAGAGATTGTCACTCTGTCGATAGCGTGATACGCCCTGACGAAAGTCCCTGTCTCTTATACACATCTCCGAGCCCACGAGACTAAGGCGAATCTCGTATGCCGTCTTCTGCTTGAAAAA